>LWDU01035166.1_pt1 | contig 104420 bp, 96 predicted proteins | sample 727161 | NCBI WGS metagenome assembly LWDU01 (sample SAMN04566230, study PRJNA314399) | hydrothermal vent metagenome | isolation source: deep sea hydrothermal plume seawater | place: Mexico: Gulf of California, Guaymas Basin | collected 2004-07-11 | reverse complement strand
GATTATGGAAGAAGAAAGCCTTTATGATGCGGAGGTTCTCGAAGGTCAAAACCTGTCAGAATATTCCCTGGGTCTTGTTGCAACCCAGGACAAACATTCCAATCCCATCAGGTTAAATCGCCGTTTACTCGAAGACACGCTCTGGTCCTACATCGATCGAAAAACAGATGCTGAAGTCGACAAGTCAGATCAGGAACGAACGATCCTTGATGTGGTTCTTGATGAGGATATCCACAGCGACTTTATGCTTGAGTGCCAGAATCTTATCGTCTTCAGTTACGTATATGAAAATTTAATCACGGATCTTTCATCGGTGGCACGTCAGGCACATGAGTCCCGCACGCTGTCGATGGAATTCATCGAGCAGTTACTTGACCGTTCTGTCAAGGAGTTGACCTCTCAAGCCGAATTTGCCGATATTGGCGAGGAAGAGATTAAGAAACGATTCTCCGGCTGGGTTGTCGAGTTGGCATCCCGTTCCCGCAGCGCATCGTTCCTGAAATCTGTTGAGGAATGGATAAGGGTAGTTCACAAGGATAAGTCAGATACGCTGTTTGTAGTGGTCAGTTTCTTTTTTGAAAAATTGTTACCGGAGTATTACGCTGCAAAGAGCGGCGAAAAACGATATGAAGGCAAGGTTGAACCGGTTCGAATTGGGCGTCGCAAGGATTTTTGGAATCGACTCACCATTGCCTACCGGGATCTGCTATTCAATGAAATACTGACACGTGAGAAACGCAGTGGCCGTACCTCTTTTGAAAACCTGAAAGAGCGGTTTATAGAGAACTTCGAAGAATTAAATGATGATCTGCTATCCGCGAATCCTGTTTCATTCCCTACCTTCCGGCCATCCATTGAATCTGCGTTGAAAAATAATATACGACCCCACGGGCTGATTACTGGTATCGGGGATTTCAAAACCGAAAAAGGATGCTATCGGGTCGGTATGGTGATGCCAAATATTGCCTTCCAGGCAGGTGCGATTGACAGTTCGGACTGCGTCAGGTTGTGCAAATTGTTGGTTGAGTGTGCGATTCAGCGCTTACCGGTTATTTGTTTTGTCTCCTCCGGAGGCATGCAGACCAAGGAGGGTGCCGGGGCACTGTTTACGATGCCAGTGGTCAATGACCGAATCACCCGTTTTGTGCGGGACAATGATCTTCCCATCATCATGTTTGGCTTTGGCGATTGCACGGGAGGTGCCCAGGCAAGCTTCGTTACCCATCCCCTGGCGCAAACCTATTATTTCACCGGCACCAAGATGCCGTTTGCGGGACAGGCGGTGGTTGAGTCGAATCTTCCATACACTTGTCTGTTAAGTAATTACCTTTCTGTGAAAGAAGGTTCCATGCGCGGCCTTGTCAAGCATCCGTTTTCCGACGGGTTGGACGAGGAATTGCGCGGTGTTGATCCATCCATTCCCCTGCCTACTGAAAATGTAGAACAAATTGTTGACCGGATTATGGCAGGTACTATGGAAGCAGAAGACGACCTGTTCCGGCCTATTAAACGTACGTTGATCCATGCACGGGGATGTACCGCAGTGAAGCTGGTGTCGAAAGCGATTGAGATGGGACACGAAGTGGTATTGGTGCAATCGGATCCTGATATGGAATCGACACCGGCTGACATGGTCAAAGATGATCCCAGACATTCCCTGGTCTGCATCGGTGGCAATACTTCAGACGAAAGTTATCTCAACGCGCTCAGTGTCCTGAGTATTGCTGATGCGGAAAAGGTCGATTCGCTTCATCCGGGTATTGGCTTTCTATCTGAAGATCCAAATTTTGCCAAGATCGTCCGTCAGAAATCGGTGAATTTTATTGGTCCGAAGGTTGTCAGTATGGAAACCATGGGTAATAAATCTAATGCCATCAGCACCACGATGAGCATTGATGTGCCCGTGGTGCCCGGCAGTCACGGTATCGTCAACACGCCTGAGCGGGCGGCAGAAATTGCGGACCAGGTTGGCTACCCGGTACTTTTAAAGGCAGTGCATGGTGGTGGCGGTAAAGGTATCCAGGTGGTTGAGAAGCCAGAAGAAATTGACAGTCTGTTTCAAAGGGTGAACACCGAAGCGAAAGCCGCATTTGGCAATGGCGATCTGTACATTGAAAAATTTGTCACTTCGATGCGCCATATTGAGGCGCAGATTCTGCGCGACATACATGGTAACACCAGGGTGTTGGGTATTCGTGATTGTAGCGTGCAACGTAACAACCAGAAGTTGATGGAAGAATCTGCATCTACCATGTTACCTGCCAAATTAAAAAAACAGGTTACTCAATATGCTGAAAAAATCGCTGATGCAGTCGACTATGTGGGTGCGGGCACGGTTGAGTTTATTTACGATTTACCCAGCGATGCGATCTATTTCATGGAGATGAACACCCGCCTGCAGGTGGAACATCCGGTCACAGAAGTAGTGACGGGTATTGATATTGTCAGGAAACAGTTCGAGATCGCCTCAGGGGAATCTATTGCCGACCTTGCGCCTTCCGAAAAAGGCTATGGCCTGGAAGTTCGCGTCAACGCAGAAAAGGCAGTGCTGGATGCTGGAGGTAACGTTTCATTCAGCCCCACCCCAGGAGAGATTACCCATTGTGAATTACCGGAGGAGGAAGGGTTTCAAATTATTTCAATCGCGGGCGAAGGGAAAGTTATTTCACCCTTCTATGACAGCCTGATTGTCCAGATTATTTGTCACGGCAAAGACAGAAAAGATGCCACAGAAAAGATGCATGCCTATCTTGGCAAGGTCAAGGTCCACGGTATCTGCACAAACATCAGCCTGATCAGGCGAATTCTGAAGGATGATGAGTTCCAGAAAGGCGTCTACGATACGGGTTATTTACCCGGTTTCTTAAGCCGCATCAATATTGATGAACTGATTCAGGAGATCGAGGAAGCATCCGGCATCAGTGGAACAGGGCTTGATATCGAGATGCTCAAAATAGATGGCAGTGATGAAATTAAAGTGCTGTCACCCTCAACGGGTATTTTTTATCGTACACCTTCCCCGTCAGAACCTGAATACGTCACCGTAGGTGAAGTGATTACAACAGATGATACGCTATGCCAGCTAGAAGCCATGAAGATGTTTACACCTGTAAACCTCGGTAGCTTTGCCGGTGAAAATGGTGAGCTCTATTCGTCCATGCGCAAATACGAGGTGACGCGCATCAACCTGGCGAGTGGCCAACAGGTGAACGAGGGGGATTTGCTTTTCGTGATAAAACCGCTGGTAGAGAAAGAAGAGGCGGCTTAACTCATCGTTTCAATAACTCCCTTGGCAATGTAAATCACACCCACAAACATAATCACGTAGCGACCTACCTTTTTAAACAATTGGTCATCAATTCGCTCAATCACCTGCTTGCCGAGCCAGTTTCCCAGTATTGCTGCAAGAACAACCGCCGGGTAGATCCACGGTGGCAGTTCGATAGTCAGTGTCAGAAAAAAAGCGTAGTACGTCAGTTTGATGACATGCCCCAGGGTTTGGGTAATCGCTTTGGTGCCAAGAATTTCATGGCGAGTGAGGGTGCTGGTGACATAGAAAATATCCAGCACCGGGCCGGAAGCACCAGCGAGCATCTGCGCCGTCGTCACCACCAATCCACAAAGAAATGCCACTGGTTTACGCTGAATGTCGAGTTCGAAGGACTTCGGCAGGATCAAAGCCAGAAATGGAAAACTGCCGATAAGTACAAATACCAACCCCTTGTCCGGTACAAAGGTCACCAGAATGAACAAAGCCAGGATGACAAAACTGCCTGCTGAATAGGGGATGAGCACATTCCAGCGTATATGTTCTCTATGTAACCAGATCCTCGATCCATTTGAGACAGCCTGGGCGACACCATGCAATACCATGGCCGATGGAACCGAGAGCAGGAAGCCGAAGACACCCATCAATATCATGCCGCCTGCCATACTCAGGACACCGGAGATTACACTGGTTATGAGCGTTGCGACCGCGAGGAGAAGGTAAGTCATTAATGGCCGGTGGTTGATGAAAAATGCAATTGTGAACCTGATGGATAGGTGATAATAGAGAATAGAAAGAATAGAATGTATCCCATTGTGGAATACATCATATGATCGAGAACCTGGAAACCCTGCTGGCCCTGTCTCGCACGGGAACGATGTTGGAAGCCAGTACTGACCTGCGTATCTCCCAGTCCGCTGTCAGCAAGCGGATTGCCGTGTTGGAAAAATACTACGACCGCAAGCTTATCCAGAAGAAAGGCCGCCGGGTTGAATTAACCCAGCATGGCAAACAGCTGGTGGACAAGATTTCACCGATCCTGTCTGAATTGCGTGACCTGTTTGCTGAAGAAGTATCTGCAGGCAAGGGAGAGCTGATTATCGGCGTCTCAGAGGCCATCCTGTCATCCTGGGGACCCGGGGTCTTTGTCGATGTGCAGCAGGAGATGCCTGATGCTCGTTTCGAATTTCATACTCATAGAACGCCCGTGGTCCTTGATCGGATACGATCAGGAGAATTCATGGTAGGTGTGTGCACGGGGTCAGATTCGCTGGATACAGATCTGCAGTCCGAAGTGCTGTTCCTCGAACCCATGGTCATTGTTCCATCGGCTCTCAAGCCAATCAAATGGCCACAAAAGGAAAAACTCGACGTGATCACCATAGAGGACTATTCCGGTGCCTGGCGATCGTTTAAGCGTGATGCAGAGCGCCTTAAAATTCGCAGGACGGTATCACTGGAGTCGTTCTTCAGTGTTGCACAGATGGCGATGGTTGGATTTGGCCATGGTCTTGTACCCATTGGCGTTGCGAAAACGCTGAAGATACCAGCCAGCTGCCTGATTAATCTTGGCCAGCACGGACTCAGTCGACCTGTTAGATTTGTCGCCAGAAAGTCAACCTACTCGATTCCAATTGTCACCAACTTCTACAATTCCTTGCAGAGCAAGCTGTTCTGATCCTAATGTCACTAGGCATATCGTGATCAATCTGCATTGAGTTGGAAAGGCCCTCCTTCCAACTCAACGCTACCAACGTTTTACTTTAAGTGCCATTGTGGTCTGACCTTATATAGGGGTTCCATAGGTAAAAGTATCCCCGGCAGGGTTGGTGAGTGTCAGATGATTCTCATCGGCGCTTTCAGTATGACCTATCTGCTGTGCGTCGATCTGGTAAGACGATGCGATATCGATAACCTCCTGGACGTGAGCGTGTGGCACATACACTTCCATTCTATGGCCCATATTGAATACCTTGTACATTTCATCCCAGCTTGTACCTGAGGCTTTCTGGATGGCATCAAACAAAGGTGGCGTCGGGAACAGACTGTCCTTCACGAAGTGAACATTCTGGCCAAATTTCAGGCATTTGGTCTGGGCACCACCGGAACAATGGATAAGGCCGCGGACGTGGTTGCCAAGTTCAGCCAGTACCTTGTAGATGACAGGAGCGTATGTGCGAGTCGGGCTTAAGATGGCATCTCCAACCGTCAATTCGGAATTGGGCAGGGCATCCTGCAACTGGTATGGCCCGCAATAAACGAGATCAGCGGGGACATTCGGATCAAAAGTTTCCGGATACATGTCCCCATAACACCTGGACAACATATCGTGTCTGGCGCTGGTCAGTCCGTTACTGCCGATGCCGCTGTTAAACACCGATTCGTAGTTTGATTGGCCAGTTGATGACAGGCCGACTATCGCAAGGTCATGGCGGATTTCATTTCGCACCACATCTGCTTTCTTCATAATCGCGACTGCACAGGAATCAACCACGACGGTACCCGTCAGGTCGCCAACATCAGCTGTTTCACCACCGCCGGAGTAGATATCAATACCCTGGTCACGCAAGGTTGCGATAAATGACTCACTGCCCTCGATCAGTGCCGAGACAACCTCTCCCGGACAGTTAAGGGCGTTGCGATTGATGGTGTTGGAAATCAGGATGCGATTATTCACCCCGACACACAGCAGGTCATCCAGATTCATGACGATGCTGTCCTGGGCGATGCCGCGGAATACACTCGCGTCTCCGGTTTCCTTGTATTTAAGATACGCAATAATCGACTTTGTGCCACTCCCATCGGCGTGAATCACGTTGCATTTTTCCGGGTCTCCGCTGAGAAAATCTTCGGTTATCTTGCAAAATGCGCCGGGAATCGCGCCCGCATCGAGGTCATCAACGACATTGTGAACCTCGGTTTTGTCTGCGCTGACGCCGCGCGCCTGGTAACGACTGTTTTGGGCCTTGGCAACAATAAAACCGGAACGATCCTTGGCAACGATCAGACCACGGAATTCCAGTTGCCTGAGTGCCTTCGCGACCGTATTGGCCGCAATCGTGTTTTCATTGGCCAGGGCTCTTATGCTGGGTAATTTGTCCCCCGGTTTGATGTCACCGGTATTAATAGCGAAGTGTAACTGGTCGATAATTTGCTGGAATACCGGGGTAGATGAGCTGGTCTCAATTTTAAGCTTCATGGGCGCGATCATCAAAAACTGTATTACGTATATGATACAGACAGCTGGCCACTATTGAAAACACTAATACGCACTATATTTTTTTGCATACCAAAACCTGACCACCATTAGCCGCGAATTCATCCGCCTTATCTTCTATAATGCGCGCTCTCAAAAAGGGTGTAGGGTGCATGCAGGTTGCAATTGTTGATTATGACGCGGGGAATCTACGCAGCGTGCAGCGCGCGTGTCATAAGGTAGGCATTGATGCTTACATAACAGCAGACCCCGAGAAGGTCATCAAAGCGGACAAGGTCGTGTTTCCCGGGGTTGGCTCTGCTGTCAGCGCCATCGATACCTTGCATCAGCGCGGACTATTTGAGGCTTTGAGCGAAGTCTTTCACTCCGGCAAACCCTTCCTCGGCATTTGCCTTGGCAGTCAGATCGTTTTGAACCATACCGAAGAAGGAGACAAGGATTGCCTGTCGCTGGTAGACGGTGTCTGTGAGCGATTCGATTTTGCCGACCGGGTGTTAAAAATACCGCATATGGGCTGGAATGAAGTGGTTATTCAAAAACCTCACCCGCTACTTAGGAATGTTAAGTCAGGAGATGAGTTCTACTTTGTTCATTCATACTTTATTCGCCCGACTGACAAGGACACCATTGTCGCGGTAACACAATACAAATCAGAATTCTGTTCCATACTGGCGAAGGACAATCTGTTCGCGACGCAATTCCATCTTGAGAAAAGTGGAGAAAAAGGCCTTCATATTCTGCAGGCTTTTGGCAAGTGGGATGGAGGAGACGTATGTTGAGTAAGCGCATTATTTCATGCCTGGATGTCAGGAATGGAAAGCTGGCGAAAAGTGTCAAATTCGTTGATACCAGGGATATTGGCGATCCTGTCGAAAAGGCGCGGGAATATTATGAAGACGGCCTCGACGAACTCGTTTTTTATGACATCACAGCGTCGAGTGATCAACGCGATATCATGTTGAATGTTGTGGAAGCGGTGGCCGAGCAGGTCTATATCCCGTTATCGGTCGGTGGTGGTATTCGAACGGTGGAAGATGCTAAAAAGCTGCTCTGGGCGGGTGCCGAAAAAATAAATGTCAACTCGGCAGCGGTTCAGCGTCCAGCGTTAATTGCTGAATGCGCACACGCTATCGGCAATCAGAATGTTGTTCTGTCCATGGACATTCTGAAAGTCGAACAGTGCCGGGAGTTGCCCAGCGGGTATGAAGTTGTCATCAACGGAGGCAGAAAACCCATGGGCGTTGATGCATTAACCTGGGCTTTGCAGGGGGAGGAACTGGGTGCTGGCGAACTGGTGATCAATTCTATTGATGCCGACGGGACCAGGGAAGGTTATGAGATCAATCTGACTCGAATGATTGCCGAGGCGGTATCGATTCCGGTGATTGCATCTGGCGGCGCTGGCAAACCTGAGCATCTTCTTGAAGTCTTGACGGAAGGCAAAGCTGATGCGGCGTTAATTGCCTCGATGGTTCACTTTGGTGAATATACCGTCAGTGGTCTGAAGCAATGGCTGGATGCAAAGGGCGTCAAGGTTCGATTGAGCTACTAGGTACCCTAGGTTTCCCTTCGGAACCTCCGAGATTCGTTATGTGTTTGTGTAGAAAAAACAGTCGAGAATGCCATCATGAGTGAAGACAGGTTTGTAACTTTGGAGACACAGCTGGCGTTTCAGGAAGACATGATCCAGAAACTGGATGATGCTCTGGCGGAACAGCAGAAACAGATACTTGATATCAAGGTTCAACTAAAATATGCCAACAGCCAGATTGAGGCGATGGAGGGTCAGATGCCAGATCAGCAAGCGCCGGAACCGCCACCACCTCACTATTAGTCTTAATCCGGGTCAGCCGAATAATTAACTACAAATACAACAAAAAAGTTGGAGATGTTAATGAAAGCCATACGTGTAGACAGTGAAAGTGAACTGCATTGGGATGAAACCGGCACCCCCGAAGCAAAAAGTGGCGAGGTGCTGATAAAGATCCATGCAACGGCAATAAACCGCGCTGACCTTATGCAGCGTCGTGGTTTTTACCCGCCGCCGCCCGGTGCGAGTACCATCATGGGGCTTGAATGTGCCGGAGAAATTGCGGCTGTTGCTAACGATGTTGATGGTTGGCAGGTTGGTGATAGAGTCTGTGCATTGCTGGGTGGTGGGGGATACGCTGAATACGTCAATGTAGCAGCGACAAGTGTGGTTAAAATTCCCCGCGGTCTGTCCATGGTTCATGGCGCTTGCCTGCCGGAAGTTTATGCGACTGCCTGGTTGAACCTGTTTATCGAGGCTGGTTTACAACCTGGTGAAAAAGTAATTCTGCACGCCGGGGCAAGTGGCGTTGGCACCGCCGCGATACAATTGTGCCGTTCATTCGGCAGCCCCTGCTTTGTCACCGTCGGCAGTGAAGACAAGCTGGCTGCCTGTATTGATCTAGGGGCTGAAGCGGGTAGCAATCGGCATGACGAGTCATTTGCCGAAAAGGCAAGAGCATTTGCCGGGGAATCCGGCGTAGACGTCATTCTTGATCCCGTTGGTGGTGCTTATCTTGAAGACAATCTCGCGCTATTGGGGCTGAATGGTCGCCTGGTACTGATTGGCCTGATGGGAGGGAATAAAACAGAAGTTGACCTGGCAGTATTGATGATGAAACGGGCGCGGGTCATTGGTTCGACGCTCAGGGCGAGACCGTTGGCAGAAAAGGCTCGGATAATGAGCCAGCTCGCTGAACTAGTCTGGCCCAGGATTGAATCAGGTGAAATCAAGCCGATTGTAGATACGGTGTTTCCGATTCAGGAAGCCAGTCAAGCCTTCGACCTTATTGCCTCTGACAAAACAATAGGCAAAGTGGTACTGTCAGTAGCATAATTTAAACATGCTACTTTTATTAGTTTAGCTGAGTGAACCCGAATTAAGCTTATTGGGTGGGGTTAAACCTCTGCCACATCCTCTGCTTGATAACCTTTTTCTGTTTCAGAAATATCGAACTCTACTCGAGCGCCTTGTTTGAGTGTTCGGTACCCTTCACCACGAATCGAACGGAAATGAACAAATACATCATCCCCAGCTTCGCGTTCGATAAAACCAAATCCTTTGGCATCGTTGAACCATTTTACGGTTCCTGACTGTCGTTCAGACATAGCCAACTACCTCTTTTCTTTTTATTGCAACACATTCTGCGACGTCGAGATCGAGAAGCATCCGATTAATACAGAAAGGCTAAGGGGTGTGCAAGTATTATTTTGGAATTGTGCGTATGAATCTATCTTTGAAGCTGACAACAGTACTGAAATGGTGCGAAAGAGTTCTTTAGTTATCAAACACTTGGCAATGTTATCTGCACAAGGTTGCTTACCTGCAAACGAGCACTTAGATATTTCCCAGCCGTTTTTTCTGTTCTTCGAGCTGTTCACAGGCAGAGGCTAGATCGGCGAGTTTATCTTTCTCTTTTTGAACAACTTCGGTCGGTGCCTTTTCAACAAAATTGGGGTTGCTGAGTTTCGCTTCCGTTCTTGCGATGTCTTTTTGCTTGCGATCAATCTCCTTGTCCAACCTGGCAATTTCAGCATCCTTGTCTATCAAGCCACTCATGGGTACTAGCACTTGCATGTCACCTACCAGACCTGTTGCAGAGACGGGTGCCCCGTCACCTGCAGCTAACCATTCCATTCGTTCTGGTTTAACCAGTGATTCCAGAAGTGTTCGGTAGGTTTCCAAGCGCCGCTTATCTGTCTCGTTTCCATTGTAGAACAGCACAGGAATAGGCTTGCCAAAAGAGATGTCCATTTCACCACGGATGTTACGTAATACAGTAACAACCGCTTTGATCCAGCCAACATCAGATTCAGCAGCGGAATCTATCAAGGCGTTGTTGGGTACAGGGAAGGGCTGCAACATAATCGTTTCAGCATCGGTTCGAATGTTAACGGGTATTTTCTGCCATATTTCTTCCGTGATAAATGGCAGAAAGGGATGCGCCAATCTCAGCACAGTCTCGAGTGTATCAATCAGGGTATATCGGGTTGCGCGCAACTCGGCTTTTGACGTACTTTGGGAATAAAGAATCGGTTTACTTAATTCCAGGTACCAGTCACAAAATTCATCCCAGATAAATTCGTAGATTGCCTTGGCAGCCAGATCAAATCGATAGGTTTGCATGGCGAGATCAACCGATTTGATTGTCTTTTGAAGTTCTGAGGTGATCCACCTGTCCACTACGCCAAAATCTTTTTCGCCGTTGTTAAAATCGGTAGCAGCGGCGTGTTCAAGTGTGTTCATAAAGACAAAGTTCGCGGCATTCCAGAGTTTATTGCAAAAATGCTGGTAACCCTCGACCCGATTCAAGTCGAACTTTATGGTTCGACTTCGGGTTGAGATTGAGTAGAACGTGAAGCGAAGTGCATCGGTTCCATAACTGTCGATGCCATTGGGGTACTCTTTGCGGGTTGCATTTTCGATTTTTTCCGCCATTTTTGGCTGCAGCATATTACTCGTGCGTTTACGCACAAGATCGTCAATCGAGATGCCGTCAATAATGTCTAACGGATCCAATCCATTGCCCTTTGACTTGGACATTTTTTTCCCGTCGGCGTCGGTGACGAGACCAGTAACATAGATTTTTTTGAATGGCACTTCATCCATGAATTTCAACGTCATCATGATCATCCTGGAAACCCAGAAGGTGATGATGTCGTGGCCGGTAACCAGCAGGTCCGTTGAGTGAAATGTTTCCAGATCGGCAGTTTTATCGGGCCAGCCCAGGGTGGAGAATGTCCACAGCGCAGAAGAAAACCAGGTATCCAGCACGTCTTCGTCTTGACGTAATGTGACATCATCAGGCAGCTGGTGTTTTAAACGAACTTCGGCTTCATTGCGGCCAACAAATATATTACCCTCGCCGTCATACCAGGCAGGAATTCTGTGGCCCCACCACTGTTGTCGAGAAATACACCAGTCCTGTATGTCCCGCATCCAGGCAAAATAGGTGTTTTCGTAATTTTTCGGAATAAACTCAATATCGCCATTTTCGACGGCTTTGATGGCCGGTTCTGCCAGGGGTTTGATCTTCACGAACCACTGGTCGCTTAAATAAGGTTCGACGACGACGCCGGATTTCTCCCCCCGGGGTACGACCATCTTGTGGTCTTCGATTTTTTCAACCAGACCCAGTGCATCAAGATCGGCAACGATCAGTTTTCTCGCTTCATAACGGTCCAGACCGCGGTATTTTTCAGGCGCATTGTCATTGAGTGATGCATCTTCATCGAATATGTTAATCAGCGCCAGGTTGTTGCGCCTGCCAACATCGTAGTCATTGAAGTCATGGGCCGGTGTAATTTTCACGCAGCCAGTACCAAAGTCCTTGTCAACATAATGGTCGGCGATGATAGTAATGCTGCGATCACACAGTGGTAATTGGACTTCTTTGCCGACAAGATGCTGGTAACGTTCATCGTCAGGGTGCACCGCAACTGCCGTATCGCCAAGCATGGTTTCCGGGCGGGTCGTCGCCACCACCATAAATTCGTTTGGATTGTCTGCCAGTGGATATCTGAAGTGCCAGAGGTGCCCAGGTTCTTCCTCTGATTCGACTTCCAGATCAGAAATAGAGGTGTGCAGAACCGGGTCCCAGTTGACCAGTCGCTTGCCGCGATAGATCAATCCTTCTTCATGCAATCGGACGAAAACTTCCAGAACGGCCCGGGACATGCCTTCGTCGAGGGTGAACCTCTCGGTCTCCCAGTGCAGGGATGCCCCCAGACGCCGGAGTTGCCTGGTAATTGTGTCGCCAGACTCTTCTTTCCATTCCCAGACCTTGTCGAGAAATTTCTCTCGACCCAACTCACTGGGCTTAATGCCCTCAGCTGCCAATTGCTCAGTCACCAGCATTTGAGTTGATATTCCGGCATGGTCCGTGCCCATTTGCCAGAGTGTCTGGTCCCCCTGCATTCGCCGATATCGAATCAGTGAGTCAACCAGACTGTGCTGGAAGGCGTGGCCCATATGCAGGGTGCCGGTAACATTGGGAGGTGGAATCGAGATGGAGAAGGGCTGACCATTACCTGAGGGGGCGAAATAGTTGGCATCCTCCCACTTTTGATACCAGCTTTGCTCCATTTCCTGTGGTTGGTACTTCTTCATTATCGTGCTTCACACTCTTCACAACGTAAATCATTCTTATCAGGCGTTCTCCGCTGTAGTCAGCGGAAGCGGGATTATACACAAATGGTCAACGACGTCATGACATTACACTACCTCGCAGTTTTCTATGGTTTTTTATTCTCCATGTCTGCGAGCAGTGAAGTTAGTTCATCCCTTAGTCGGCGGACGATTTCGGTTGAGTATTCATCAACCAGAGAATCGATTATCGTTGAAGTTTTTTGCCTGAGTTCACCTTTGATTCCTTCAGTAATTTCCTCATCAGATTCATTCCTGTTGAGGTGGGCTGGGTCGGTACTGGCTGGAGGCTTCATGCCGGCTGTTTCGGGTGATCCACTGAACAGATCTGGCATCTGGGGAGCAACGATCTGTCGCTCATGGTCATTAGCGCGACGCCTTCTCGGTGGGTCAGGGATCGGCAGGCTCGTATGGAAAACCACATCTTCCAATAACGGAATCTGAGCCGGTCGACCGGCATTCGGTTCTGTATCTTTACCTTTCACCAGGTAAGTTCCATGTTCATTGGCCGTGCTCTTTCGTACGCTCTGGGGACGTTTTCTTTGGCTGCGTACTGGTGTGCATGCTGGTTATTGTGTTTTTAGGCGCGTTGTTTTAACGCATGGTAGCGTAATGGGTAACCGCGGTCTTTATAGAACTTGAAGTTAACCCGGGCAGTTTCACGGCTATTTTCATCCAGCGGTACCACTTCTGCAACCCGATCAAAGCGGCTGAAAAAATCCGGCACGGTGCCGGAAATATTAACCAATACATCCTGGTGATCCGGTTCTGCTTCGTGAGAGATTTTGACCAAATCCTGCTGTTCGGCCTCATCTTTTGTTCCTGCATCTCTTGGTTTTACAAAGATGCTATGCGGAATGAACCGATCGGGCCGAAAAGACCAGATAAGATCATCCAGTTCTTCTGATTGGCTGATGTCGTTAGTGTGGATATGGATTCGATGGCCGCGATGGTAGATCTTGTCTATGAGTCGGCAAGTAAAATCCAGTGGCGCTTCTCTACTCTCAATTTGATAAAAATCGATTCTTGTCATTTAGCTAGTTCCTGTCCATATAGTCATAATTATTGGTAAATCATGAGCCTACTTAATAAAGTTCGTATATAAATCAATCATATACCGAAGGAAGGGGCCGCCGAGGTAAAACTCTCACTATTCTATTTTCGGACAAGAACTAACTTGTTTGCTCGTTCGCACGATCCATCAGGTATTGGGTAAGCAAGGTCACAGGGCGCCCAGTGGAACCCTTCTGGACACCGCCACCTTTATAGGCGGTACCTGCTATATCGAGGTGAGCCCAGCGATATTTCTTGGTGAAACGGGACAAAAAGCAGGCTGCGGTGACAGATCCGGCTTCTCGTCCACCGATATTAGCCATATCGGCAAATGCGCTATTGAGTTGTGTCTGGTACGCATCCCAAAGTGGCATCCGCCAGACCCTGTCAAATGTGTTTTCGCCTGCAAGGTTAATGTTGTCTGCCAGAGTGTCGTCATTGGCGTAGAGCGCCGTGGCGTGAGAGCCTAACGCCATAACACATGCGCCTGTTAAGGTCGCAACGTCAATAACGGTGGCAGGATTGAATTTGTCAACATAGGTCAGTGCATCACAAAGCACCAGCCGTCCCTCGGCGTCAGTGTTGAGGATTTCGATTGTTTGCCCGGACATGCTGGTAACGATGTCACCTGGGCGAGAAGCCCGGTCAGACGGCATATTCTCGGCAGCAGCAATAACGCCTACAACATTAATTGGCAACTGTTGTTCTGCAACTGTTTTCATTGCCCCAAAAACACTCGCTGCTCCGCACATGTCATAGATCATTTCGTACATGGTACCTGCGGGCTTGAGGCTGATACCACCGGTATCAAACGTAATACCCTTGCCGACAAGAACATGGGGTGCATCTTTGGGTTTCGCCCCCTTATGCTGGATGACAATTAACTTTGAGGGCTGAATACTGCCGTGACCGACGGATAGAAAGGAACCCATGCCCAGTTTCTCCATTTCCTTTTCGTCGAGAACCCTGGTTGTGAGGGAATCATAAGTCTGCGCCAGTTTTTTTGCCTCGTCGGCTATATAAGTAGGAGTACATATATTGCTGGGTGTGTTGCCCAGGTCCTTGGCGGTAGCGACCCCAATGGCGACCGCTTTCGCATCAAATATGGCCTGTTGCACCGTGGCTGCATCGGTCTTGTCTACTAACTGCAGATCAATGGTTTCAAGCTGCAAACTGGATTCGCCGGGATTGCCGCGCATTTGGTTGAAACTGTAGGTACCGGCAAAATATTGCTCCACCAGGCGTCGGGTTTTCCACATCAGGTCCTTATCGCCAGCTTTGGCTTCCAAAATACAGCATAAGGTGTGCTTTGCCGGTATTTTCTTCAAGGCCGCAATCGCGCTGGTAACGATCTGAATATATAGAGACTCATCTGCATTATCGACATTCCCGAGGCCGATCAGCAGGACACGCGGAGCGTTCACACCAGGGACGTCGTGGAGCAGGGCAGACTGCCCTACCTTGCCCTTGATATCACCGCGTTTCAGCACCTTTCTCAGGTAGCCCCCACTGGCTTTATCCAGCAATGTTGCCATTGGAGTCAGGAGGTGATTCTCATAAACTCCAACCATGACGCACTGGCTGCGGGTTTTTACCGGATTGCCGAATTTGGTCCCGAATTCCATGCAAACTCCTAAAGACATACTATTGAGTGAAGTGGATAATATAACGTTTATGAACTGCCCGGTCATTATCGGCACACATCTGTTGAATTTGTTTTGATCCTGTATCGATATTTCGCAAAAGAAGTCTTTGTCGCCATGATAGTGGTTGCCAGTGTCGTACTGGTCATTTCTATGGGCTGGCGTTTTAGCGCCTACCTGGATGATGCTGCGAGGGGTAATTTGACCCAGGATATCCTCTTCCTGATCATGGCTTACAGGTTACCCGGCTTTCTGGAATTAATCGTCCCCATTAGTTTCTTCCTCGCGATTATGATGTCTTATGGTCGGTTCTATGCGGACAGTGAAATGGTCGTGCTGGAAGCCTGTGGTATCAGTCCCCTGCGGATAATTGGCATCACCTTGTCCCTGTCACTGGCCGTGATGGTTTTAACCGCCACTTTGTCCTTGTGGTTAAAACCTTCTGGCGAAGAACGGGTTGAGCGCCTGTTTACTGACCAAAGGAGCATGACAGAATTTGACGTGCTCGCTGCGGGTCGATTTCAAACCCTGCACTCAGGTAAACGGGTGACCTATGCAGAACGGGTGGAGAGCAAGCGTGAACTCATCGAAGTGTTTATCAATGAGGAGCTCGGTCCAGACGACTTGTATGCCAGGGATGTGATTACAGTGAAAGCCGATCGGGGTGAGACCATCGTGGACGGCAAGGGTAATCGTTTTCTGGTTTTGAAAAATGGCACTCGTTTCCAGGGCAAGCCGGGCGATCGAGATTACCAGGTCATTAAATATGAGGAATATGGACAATTTATTGAAAAAGAGGAAGCTGAAAAACGCCTGCTTCGACGCTCGGCTGTGCCTACCGTGGATTTAATTGAAGACCTCACACCGAGGAACCTCTCAGAATTACAGTGGCGGCTGTCAGTGGTCCTGATGGTGCCGATTATTGCCCTGATGGCCATACCCCTGAGCAAAGTCAGCGCAAGGCAAGGAAGGTTCACCCGCCTGTTGCCGGGAATGATTTTGTGTTTTCTGTATGTTGTTTTGTTGTCAGCATCGAGATCAGCGATCGAGAAGGGTCAGATTCCTGTCGCCCTGGGTTGGTGGTGGGTGCATGTTGCCTACCTGACGATAATCCTGGGTTTGTATAAAACCGGTTGGATAGTCGACAAGTTGCAATCGAGGGGCAAAGGAAGCCGTAGGGCTGGGACTACCAGCACATGAGACGCATTGATTATTATCTTGGAGGAACGATTTCTGCAACAATCGGCCTGACGATTTTTGGTTTACTGGGGATCCTGAGTGTCTTCACCTTGCTTGACCAGATAGAAGATATCAAAAACAACTATACCTTCTACCAGGCCGTCATCTTCGTCCTGTTCAGCCTGCCCAGGTTGTTTGTAGACACTATTCCTTATGCTGCCCTGATCGGATGCCTGGCAGGCCTGGGGATACTGGCAAACAACAGTGAGCTCATTGTGATGCGCGCAGCGGGTATATCGACCTGGTACATCCTCTGGAATGTGATGAAACCCACGCTGTTGCTGGTAGTGGTTGGTTTGTATGTAGGCGAATATATACTCCCTGACGTAGAAAAAACCGCGCGCATTAACCGGGCGAAGGCCATGTCGGTTGATGACTCAGTTACTTCGGAATTCGGTTTCTGGTATCGGGAAGGGTCTGTCTTTATGCACTTTGCCGAGGTGAGTCAAAATGGTGTGATTCAGGGAGTCAGCCATTACTATTTTGACGGCGGAAATCACCTGAGCCGGAGTTTGTTTGCCAGGCGAGGTGTCTATCACAATGTGCGTGAAAATGAGAAGTACTGGCTGTTGGAAGATGTGACAGTAACAAATATTGAGGAAAGAACGACCTCTGTTGTACATCTGGCCAGCATGCGTTGGGATACGGAGCTGACGCCGAAGCTGATTAGTGCAGAGGTTCTGATCAAGCCGGACAAGATGTCAATTACTGAACTGAATGCGAAAATCAATTACATGCAGGCCCAGGGACTAAACAGCAACAAGTATGAATTGGGATTCTGGCGAAAATTGCTGCAGCCCCTTGCCACTATCGGTCTGGTATTTGTCGCCATCTCTTTTATCTTTGGTCCGCTACGGGAGTCCACCATGGGGATGCGTGTGGTGACCGGTCTGGTGATTGGAATAATCTTCAAGTTTCTGCACGACCTATTGTCACCAGCCAGCATGGTATTTGGCTTTGCGCCTGTCATTGCCATCCTCGCCCCGATAATCCTGTGCTTTGTGGTGGGCTATGTACTATTCAGGCGTGCTGCATAGCCTTTAGCTGAGATAAAGATAGGCTTAGACCTGCTTGTCTGTTACTTGTTCTGATTCGTAGGGTTTAGTTCCGAGATAGACGGTACGCGTCCGGGAGAACTGGTCGTACAAGGTCAGGCGGTCTGCTGAGAACAAGCTCCACCACAGGCCAATTCCTAACAGCGGGATGCTGATCGTTGCAATAACGAACCGGACGCAGGCTTGCCAGACAGAGATGGTGCCGCCTTCTTCATTCATCACGCGAATCTTCCAGACTTGCATTCCCAGGGTTTGACCCTTAAACCGCCAGAAATAAAAGTTGAAGCAGAACATCTCCAGATAACAAATCAATTGCACCCAGATAGCACCAAGGGCAGGTTCCTCGGGAAGTTGGCCGTCCGTAGGCGTTGAAGTGCCAAACACCGCGAGCAGCACTGAACCGGTGAACAGCCACAGCGCTATTATCAGGAAGAAGTCATATACCATTGCAGCCAATCTGCGAATCATACTGGCGTTGGGCAATGCGGTGGAAAGAAGATGGCTGTTCACTAAAATTGCTTCACAATTGGTAATAGTTCGCCGCATCGAAAACGTGGATTCTAGCAGAATCTGGAATGAAACAGTGTCGACGCGTGCTTGGGCTGAGGAATCAGAGTGACAAATTTGATTCGTGGGGGTAAATGCCCGTCACGCCAATTCGAAGTTGCTCAATCTGCCAAAAAACAAACGATTGTGCTTTAATGCGGTGAATTTTCAGGTCATTGTTTTAAATGAAGACGCACTTGCCACTGGTTCAGTTTAAATGCCCGGACCAACCCTAATCAGAAGAATTGCAGGTTCTTTTTTTGTCCTCCTGAGTCTGTTTCTCTGGACTGTGTCCAGTGATCTGATTGAACTGATCGCAAGACAGGAGGAAATTCTCTTCGGTTTATACTCCCGCCAGCGATTCGGACAGATATTTATACTCAACTTAATATTGTTAGGATTCGCTTACCTGCTGTTCTCGGATATGAAGTTCGGGCGTGCAATGGTTTACAAGGTTATCGCGGTTTTAACCTCGACATTTGTGGGTATTTTTACGGTGATTCTTGGCAGTCAGTGGTTGCTCGCACCTCGTTATGTTGAGGAATCAGTGACGCAAACCAAAAACGGTGTTCAGTTACAGGGGATGGTTCGATATCGGCGGCCGAACCAGTTTTATGAACTCATATTTAAGGACGAACCACTGACCCATCGGTCATATCCGTCTGCGCCCGATGGCCATGGACCGGTTGAAATTGAATTAACCATAGACCGCTATGGGTACCGGAACAAGGATTTACAGGAAAATTATGACATCGTCGTTGTTGGTGATTCGTTTACCACTGGCTCAAATGTGTCAGATAGTCAGATGTGGTCGGTGTTGTTGTCCCAGAGGCTGGGTCAATCCATTTACAACCTGGGTGCGTCAGGCTCAGACCCCCAGGTTTACCTGAACAACTTCGTGCAACTGGGGCTGAAGTTCAATCCGAAAACCGTCATATTCATGATTTATGAGGGTAATGATTTCAGGACCAAGGCAGCAAGGCTTGCGGCAGAAGACATTAGCCTGGGGGACAAAATTTCCACAATGACAAAAAATTCACCGGTCACCGCCGGGCTAAGGCGTCTGTCCAGCGAGGTCATCGAGGCGATAAATGCAGATGCGACTGTACCCGGGTACCAGGAGAAGCTGGGCTGGATGCCGGTTCAAATCGGCACCGGTTCAGGAGCCGACTACTATGGCTTTAAACCCAAACGCCTGGGTTATCTTTACGGCAGCGAGGATGAATTCAGGCAATCCAGGGAATGGCAGTTTGCAAAGGGCATTTTTGAGGAAATGGAGCAGGTCGCCCGGGATGAAGGATTCCGGCTGTTGGTTGTTTACGCACCCAGCAAACCTCATGTGATTTTCCCCCTTGTTGAAGAAAATGTCAGCGCAGAACAAATCAGGTCGTTCGTTGCCTATCGCAAGAAGTCATTGCCGCCAGCAAAGGAGTTCAAGGCTAAACTGGTGGCTGAACTGGGTAGCCAGGAATATGTCCTCCGCGATTTTTGCGAGCAGGCAGGTATCGAATTTGTCAGCGCAACCAGATTGTTACAGCAGATGAGCAGTGCTGGTGAGCAAACATATTACACTTATGACCAACACTGGACACCCGCGGGTAACGAGCTCGTGGCGTCAATGATCGGTAATTATCTGAAGCCATGAACCCGCCAGCATCTTTGGCTCAAGGCTCATTGGCGGGGCCTTTTCAGAGTCTCGCTAGAAAAGGGTGTAGATAAATGGTGCTACAGCCGACCCCTCGCCGAATACGATAAGCACACCCAGCAACATCATGACGAGGATGATGGGAGCCAACCAGTATTTTTTGCGTTTTACCATAAAACCGGCGAGGTCTTTTATCAGGTCCCACATCAGTAGGGTTTCTCCATATGGTCGTTGGACTGTGGCTGGTTCGTCACACGGTAGCTGCCACTCTCGGGTTCAAACCGCTTCCGCAGGGGATCTGAGCCAAATAGTCTCATGATAAGCCCGGTGGGCGTGATCAATCCGTAAAACATGACAAACAGAATAGCTCGGGTGTTGATCCAGCCTGCGACCGCACCAAATTTAAGCCAGGGCTTGTAAATGTAGATTAGAAATTTGGGCGCTACAACCGCCAGGCCCACCATCGTGATGGCAATGATCCACGGCCAGGTTGGAGTCGATCTGTCCAACAACAGTGGTAGTGCGACACCAAAAATAGCGACAATGATACCGGCAAATATTAAACCAAAGGTCCGCAATTGACCTTTGTCCGGTTGGATTACTTCTACTGGGTTCGCCATCAGTCTAGCTCGAACTCGGTTTGCCAATCCGTTGATTCCTGCCAGTCAGGCTGGTCCTGTTTAAAACAGATAACGTTCTCCATTACCAGGTAATCCATTTCAGTACGCATAAAACATCGATAGGCATCTTCCGGGGTATTGACAATCGGTTCGCCCCTGACATTGAAAGATGTGTTAACCAGCACCGGGCAATTCGTTAATGCTTCAAATGCGTCCAGTAGCTGATAGAAACGTGGGTTGGTTTCTTTGTGCACCGTCTGGATACGCGCTGAGTAATCCACATGGGTCACCGCAGGAATTTCGGAACGGGGTATATTGAGCTTTTCTATCCCAAACAATTGTTTTTGTTCTTCTGTCATATCGAGACACTTGTCTTTGGATACATTAGCTACCATCAGCATATAAGGGCTGCGGGTATTGAAATCAAACCACTCAGAAACCTTGTCAGCTTTTACTGCAGGGGCAAATGGGCGAAAAGATTCCCGGTATTTTATTTTCAGGTTCATCACTGATTGCATTTCAATACTTCTTGGGTCACCAATGATTGAGCGGCCACCAAGAGCCCGGGGCCCAAACTCCATACGTCCCTGAAACCAGCCAACGATACTCCCCCCTGCGATGATGTTGGCGACCTCTGGAATGAGCTCGTCATCTCCAACTTGACGGTACCCGGCGCTAACAGAGTCAAGGTAGTCGGTGATTGTTCTATTGTCGGGGCGAGGTCCCAGGTAGCTGCCCTGCATTGAATCGTGATCCTGGGTTTGTCGTGGGTGTCCTAAATATTCATACCATATTGCCAATGCAGCACCGACCGCGCCACCCGCATCGCCTGACGCGGGTTGAATCCAGATCTCCTCGAATGGGCCTTCGCGCAACAGGCGGCCATTGGAAACGCAATTGAGCGCAACGCCGCCTGCCAGGCAGAGTTTATCCAGTTTGAGTTCCTGGTGAATACCCCGGGCGATTTTGAGAACAATTTCTTCCGTAACAACCTGAATAGAACGTGCCAGATCCATCTCACGCTGGGTAATCTCAGATTCTGCCGTTCTTGCCGGTGCGCCAAACAAGTCCGAGAATTTCTGATTTGTCATGGTCAAACCGGTAGCGTAGTTGAAATAACGCATGTCCAGACGGAAGCTGCCGTCCGGCTTCAGATCCAGTAGCTTATCGAATATCTGGTCGACGTATTTTGGTTCGCCATAGGGTGCCAGACCCATCAATTTGTACTCTCCTGAGTTCACCTTAAAGCCGGTGTAGTAAGTGAAAGCCGAATAGAGCAATCCCAGGGAATGGGGGAAGTCGATCTCCCACTGGGGAACGAGCTGATTGTGCTCGCCCCTCCAGATACTGCTGGTGGCCCATTCCCCGACACCGTCGAGGCATAAAACTGCCGCCTTATCAAAAGGGCTCGGGAAAAAAGCAGAAGCTGCGTGGGCCTGATGATGTTCGGTAAACATTAGCGGCGGCAATGCCTTTTCTTTGATGCCACCGAGTTCTGAAAGGGCTTTTTTGAGCGTCGCCTTAAGGTAAAGTTTTTCCTTCAGCCAGATCGGAATAGCGGCAACGAAAGAGCGAAATCCCACGGGTGCATAAGCCAGGTAAGTTTCCAGCAAACGCTCGAACTTTAGCAGGGGTTTGTCATAAAAAACGACATAATCCACGTCTTTCAGACGCAGGTTGGCGTTGCTTAAACAGTACTGAATGGCTTCTGCGGGGAATGCTGCATCATGCTTTTTACGAGTGAACCGTTCTTCCTGGGCGGCGGCCATAATATCGCCGTCCTGTACCAGTGCCGCCGCACTGTCATGATAATAGGCAGATATGCCAAGAATGTTACAACTCACTCAAACCCCTTATATATGGTGATACTGCAGTGTGGTGTTGCTGCGCCAAGATGAACGTATCCGTTGCGGGATTGGATTGTAACTTGACGAGTATTAATTACCCAGCCTTCTTATTGAGCCTTGTTATTCAGCCGTGGGGTGATCCACCATAGCGCACAAGCATCGTACGAATCGTTTTCTTATCGATTTTAGCCAGTCGTTCAATGCCGCGGTAGCGTTTGTAGAATCGCAGTCGATCGGTTCGACTAAGATGTTTGCGAGCTTGTTCATCGAGACTTCCGAGGTCTTTGATTTTTCGATATTTAAGTATTGGCCAGGCAAATTTGCGGCCAAACGGGCAATCGATGAGGAATATCCGTGGTGATTGAAGATCCTGGGTAACAAGAACGTTTCGCCACTGAAAATCATTGTGACAGAAATTCTGGCTGTGTAACCGCCGGGTGATTTCAGCCAGTTGATTGATCACATTTATCCGCCAATGCCTGTCAGTGAAGATCCCGCCCCAGGTTTCTGCAGTTTCTTGCAGGTTTTTACTGTTGCTGACGTTGGCGGTGATCAACACACCTCTTTTGCTGCGAAAGTTCTTTGTCTCGATACCATGGGCAACCAGTTGACCGCAGGCGATTTGCTGGCTGGTAAACCAGCGAATGTTTCTCACTTCTACCTGGCAGCGTGAATAGCCGAACCAGGCACTTAACCCCAGGGCCGAGAAATACTGCTTGATAAAAAAGGTTCCGTTCTCAATGGATACCCGGAATACGCGGGATTGTTTGCCGACGGAGATCTGTTCTTCGTACCTTTCAAAGGCTTTGTCGAACGAGTCCACGGTTTTGGCGAATTCACTGTCTTGCCAGGATTTCTCGATTTCCCAGGTGGAGCTTTTTAGCATGCTGTCACTGACCGGCTCGTTAGGGGAATGAATGGAGCGGTCATTTTCAATCATTCAAGAGTGAAAAGACACTGCTTGGTACTCACTGACTATAGATGTCGTCGCGATTACGAATCGCGCTGGATAACTGTATCTACCGGTGACTCATTTTCGCGGCCGGTCTGCTCAATGCTGGAGATGAACATCACGCCGATCACAAACAACAGTAAAACCACCAGGACAAGTTGCAAGCCCGAACCCAGCAGCCAGTTGTTTTGCAACTCATCACCAGGTTGCCCGGTGGCATACCTGCGAATCAACCGATCAAGTCGACGAGGGACTTTCGGGGGTGGTGGGCGATTCTTTCGAACCAGGTTGCTGACATCCTTGAATTCCTGTTCTAATTCGAAGTCTTCAGATTCCCAACTGTTTTGCTGTTGCATATTCATCGTGCTATTTCCCGGGGATCTCCTTGAGCATTTGCCTGAGTTTTTGGTAGGCATACCTCAGTCTGCTTTTCGCCGCTTCCTGACTGACGGTTTGAACTTCGGCGATTTCCTTGATAGAAAAGCCAGCTTCTTCCCGTAGATAAAATGCCTCGCGTTGTTCTTGTGGTAATGACTTAACAGCAGTGAGTATGGACTCTGTCATTTCTGCGGTATCCAAGGCAACCTCCGTTAACTTTCCATCGTTAAGTTTCTTTTCTATCAGTTGTTCACCTTCATCTGCAAAAAAAAGCCTGCCGTTCTGTCTTTCGATAGTGATCAACCAGACAGTTGTGTGCGAGGGTGAATATCCAGGCTCGAAACTTATTGTTGCCCTTGTACCTGGACTGCGAAGCAATCACCCGCAACCAGATCTCCTGGAACAACTCATCAACCTCGGTCCGGTGGCAGTTTCGATACAAGTAACCATAAAGTGGCTGTTTGTACCTGAGGTATAACTGATCGAAAGCGTCAGTTTTGCCACGTGCGTAGGCTTGCATCAGCTGATCATCTGAACTTGATCGTTTTCTGATTCTGCCGCTATCGTCCGTTGGCAGGGCGATTGCCATAATTCATACCTTCTCCTTCCAGGGAGGTCCTGATTAATCAGAGATTCTCGGTCAGCCTCCTAGAGTAAACGATAAGAAGCGCATTGCGGGTTAAATTTTGTGCAAATAGTGTGCTTTTTTAACAGGCTAGCGCTCGTTTACCGCTAGTTCATGTTAGAACTCTTACCGATAATATTTACTAATCAGGTGATCGATACTGAGTTTTCCAGGGCCAAGAAAAATAAGTGGCATAAACATAATCATGTACATAAAGGGGAGTTTGTAGTTGCCAAACCCCTTATCGGTAATGGCGTAACCACTTAGCATATCGCTCAAGGACGACCAGCCTTCGGGTGGTATGTGTACGGCAATGGTGGCCACGATGGTAAGAATCACTAAAAAAATGGAAACATAGCGGGTACCGAGTCCAATGATTAAGGCGATCGCACCCAACAGTTCAAACCAGGTAGCCATGAACCAGCTGATTTCGGTGTTGATAACGCTGAAAGGAAATGGGAAATTGTCTTTGATATGGTCGAACCAGTTCTCACCGGCATATTTCTGTGCACCTGATTCCCAGTACTCCCACGCCAACAGTAGTCGAAGTATAAAAAGCCCAAGGTATTCTCCAACGGTATTCAGTGATTGGCGAAACCAGTTTTCCCAATTCATAATCAACGTCATATCTTTTCTCTTTCGGGGTTCAAAGTGTGGTTGATGGTGTGACAGCCGTCGGTGGGTGTATTGCTCCGCAACTGCTGTTGGTTCACCTATAGCCTATATAGATTGACCAATGTTTAACTGATTTTCTTCCCGCAAAACCTCTTATTAACCCCTTCCCGGCTTTGTGATCGTTTAAGCACTACATTAGAAACATTGTTAAGAACTTCTGTTAAGAACTTCTGTTAAGAACTTCCGTACTTACAACTTTTACTGGAGAAAGGGATCATGGATTACGAATTCAAATATAAGCGCTCAGTTTCCGCATTGTTCTGTTGCGTGCTGATGATTACCGCCTGTAGCAATCAGGAGAAAGAAAGTGAGCAAGAGGCGGGTCGATCGACCGTGGATAAAAATGACGGTATTGTTGACGTCAGTAAGATCAGTATTGATGCGGTCATCAATACTGCAGGACAGGAAACAGGACAGGCAGCAGGACACGTAACCGGTGTCGAAGTTACTGATTCTTCGGTTAATGATGTACGGTTGGAAGAGGCTATCGCCAGTCCTGCGAGTTATTTACGAGCAACACCGGATAGTGTCAACGTTGCGGCGGCCAGAGAGTATCGACAGAAAAGCCGATTGGGCGTGATAGCGCCACGACCGAGCCCAATTTATTATCCGGTCGAGCCAACGGATCGCGATAACTACCTTAAGTTTGATGAAAATGTCACTAAATCTGTGCTCGAAAACCCGGTGTCGACCTTTAGCATTGATGTGGACACCGCTGGCTACAGCAATATTCGGCGTATGATTCTGCGAGAAGGGAGATTGCCCCCCAGGGACTCTGTCAAGCTGGAAGAGATGATCAACTACTTCAATTACGACTATGCCGTACCGGATTCAATTCAGCAGCCGTTTTCTGTCTCCATGGAAATGGCGCCTGCACCCTGGGACAAAAACCACCAGCTGCTTCAGATAGGTCTCAAAGGCTTTGAACCGGGATTGGAACAGCGACCCAACGCGAATCTGGTATTCCTGGTTGATGTTTCGGGTAGTATGCAAGCGCCGAATAAACTTGGACTGGTAAAAAAGTCGTTGAAACTACTCGTCAACCGATTGAGCGCCGAAGATAGAATTGCGATTGTGGTTTATGCAGGGGCTGCCGGAATGGTACTGGATTCCACTACCATCGACCAAAAAGCCCGCATCCTTGCCGCGCTCGATTCGCTGCAGGCAGGTGGTAGTACTAACGGTGGTGCCGGTATTCAACTGGCCTATAGCATAGCTCAGCAGCATATGATCAAAGATGGCATCAACCGCGTCATCATTGCCTCGGACGGGGATATGAATGTTGGCACAGTTGACATTGATGCCTTGAAGGAGTTGGTTGAAGAAAAGCGTAAAAGCGGTATTGCTTTGTCGACGCTTGGTTTCGGCACCGGCAACTATAATTATGCCTTAATGGAACAGTTAGCTGACGTTGGAAATGGCAATGCGTCTTACATTGATTCTTTTTCGGAAGCAAGAAAGGTGCTTGTCGAAGAGATGCAATCAACGCTGATCACAATCGCGAAAGACGTCAAAATCCAGATCGAATTTAATCCGGCGGTTGTTGCCGAGTATCGTTTGCTGGGTTATGAAAACCGGTTGCTTAATCGTGAAGACTTTCGCAATGACAAGGTGGATGCCGGGGAAATCGGGGCAGGACATACGGTAACGGCACTGTACGAACTAGTCATGGTTGGTAGTGGCGCAGAAATGATTCCCCCGATGCGTTACAACCATGAGGACGAACCCCGGGCCGCTACTGAGGCTGAAAAGGCAAACGAAGTCGCTTATGTTCGTTTGCGTTACAAGCAACCCAACGAAGATACCAGTGTCGAGATTTCACATCCTGTCTATGCAGGGGCGAATGTGACGGACATCAGTCAGGCTTCAGATGATCTGCGGTTTGCCTCGGCGGTCGCGGGTTTTGGACAACTGCTCCGGGGTGGAAAGTACACAGGAAGTTGGGGCTACGATGAGGTACTCAACCTGGCACGAAATGCCCGAGGGCAGGATCAACACGGATATCGTTCAGAACTCGTCAGTCTGGTGGAGTCTGCCCAGGCACTTTCCTTCGATGAAACGCTATCTTACAAGGTAATACCGTTTGATAATGAGGCGTTCGCTGTAGAAAATGAGCACATGTTGCAACGTCATGTGAACTAGACGCCGGAATGTCAGGCAGGGTATTCACTGTGAGAAAGGTTGTTAATGCGTAATCTGTTACATGGTTTGAGGAGTGACGAGTCACTGATGCTGGCATACCAGCATGGTGACTCAAGCGCTTTTGAATCTTTGTATCTGCGGCATAAGGACAGCGTTTTTGCGTTTCTGTATCGCAACTGCCAGGAGCCAGCGTTGGTGGAAGAGTTGGCCCAGGATGCCTGGACTTCGATCATCCGCCGCGTCGAATCCTATCAACCTACAGCAAAGTTTCGAACCTACCTGTTCTCTGTCGCCCATAACAAGCTGGTGGATCACTGGCGGCGGAATAAGAACCGAATCAACGACATTGACATCGATGATATAGGTTCGCACCCGCAGGCTGAACACGAAAGTACTGGCGACGATTATGAACCCGAGGCAAGCCTGGCCAGGCACCAACAGAAACAAACGTTACTTGGTGCGCTGGCTCTTTTACCCGATGAACAGCGAGATGTATTCCTGTTAAGGGAGGAGGGTTTTAGCCTGGAACAGATCTCGGAAATCACTGGTGTCGGCAGGGAGACAGTTAAAAGCAGACTGCGTTACGCCGGGCAACATTTAAAAACGGCTATGGAAAAGCAGCTGACTAATAACGGCACAGTGATGTCATCTGCTGCGATATCAGGAGCGAAACCATGAACATTCCATCCGAATTTTCGATCCAACTTGAACGAGAAGGTGCGCCTGCGTCACCGGAGTCTCTAGATCTGAAAATACTGAAGTACTCCCGTGAACAAGCCCCACAAAAAATGGGCTTTCGTTCGAATACCTGGTTGTCTGCCGTGGCGGCTTGTTCAGTGATGGGGATTGCGTTGCTGGTTGTGCTGCGGGCACCGGATGAAACCCTGTTGTTAGATGAAACCTCGTTGGAAGAAGCAATGTCGCTCGACGACATGCGACCGTTCAAAGTGGAGATGATGAATGCACCTGCCAAATCGCCTGTTGCAAAAGGCGCAGTTTATGAAGAGGTTCTTTCTGGCGGTCACGTCGCGGCGCCTGAAAATAAATCAGAGTTTAGATCTAAGGCTGTTCAGACGCAGTCAGAGGCAGACCTGATTGCTGAAAAAATAGTTGTTGAAGAAGGAATAGCTGCCGAAGAGAATGTAGCGTTGCAGCAAGAAAAAACTGCACGACGTAAATCCCAGGCGAGTGGCTCAAGATTGGAAGCCACTGCGTCCGGGCAACAGCCAGCACCGGCGAATTCTCCTGCACTTCCGGCGGCTAATTATTTTGATGAAAGCCAGTTGTCTGACCTGGCCAAGGATGACGGTATTGCTGCCGGGAAGCTTGCACCTCAAACAGGGAGTGGAGCCCAGGGTCCGGCACCAGAGATGGCGACTGTCACTACCAGTAGTTATCTATGGGAAGAAAGCCCCACTCCCCATCGGGATAATGGGTCACTTAATATCGATGAAACACTAAAGAAAATAAAAGCCCTGGTTGATAAAGGCGAACAAACCAAAGCGGAAGATGAATACCGGATTTTGCTGCGAGAGTGTGAGGATTGCCAGCTACCAGAGACACTGGAACTCGCGTTAAAAGAAATGGAAGAAACGCCAGAATTCTAGAAGTGCGTTCACCGGTTGAAAAGGAATTAGCCTCGATCTAACATCAATTCGAAGCATTCTGCGATCGCCTCACCGAACAACCCGAACAACTTCTTCGATGCGACTTCGTATTCATCTTGCCTGCTGTGTTAACTTCGAATCTGTAAGTTTCCCTATTCCTTGCAGGTTCCGCCCCTGAAGTTGTTAAGTTAATGCCAATTAAGCTGGTTATTGATTGACTGATTTCTTATCGAATCCGGCCAGCTTTTTGTAGGCAAGGCTGACTTCCTCCAACTCAGGGTAAGCAACACACTGGTGTTGCTCGACGCAGTCTCCCTTGCATTGATCTTCGACCATTTGAAGAACTCTCTCTGGACCTGTCTTTCGATTTTCGAGTACCAGTCGTGAGGTCAGCGGTAATCGTTCCAGCTCGTACTCTGAGAAAGCGCTGGCCGGGTCTTTATGTTCACTGATATGTTTAGTCAGACTAACAGCGTCGAGGACCGCCTGGGAAGCGCCATTGGATCCATTGGGATACATGGCATGGGCTGCATCCCCCGCCAGGGTAATCCGGCCAAAGCTCCACCGGTCGACGGGATCACGGTCGATCATTGGAAATTTGTAAATTTCCTGTGCGCTGGTAAAAAGTTTTCGGGTTTGTAGCCAATCAAAGTTCCAACTTTCGAATTGATTTTCAAACTCTGACAAGTTGCCAACACTGTTCCAGTCATCCTGGCGCATTGTATTTGCCGGGACACGGTATTCGGCAATCCAGTTGATCAGTTGCTTACCTTCATCGTCCGGTGGCGTGATGGGGTAGGCGACCAGTTTCTGGTTACTGTGTCCCGCCATAATCATGGTCCGGCCCGTCAGAAAAGGCTCACTCCAGCTGGCTGCGCGCCACAACATCAGGTTGGCGAAGTGCGGCTCACCCTGATTCGGGTAGAGCTGCAGCCGCACTGTGGAATTAATGCCGTCTGCGCCCACCAGGAAATTGCCCGTGAAACTGGAGCCAGCGCCCGTGCTGTCTGTAAACCGGGCAGTCACCTCATTACCTGACTGTTCGAATTGAATCAGCCGACGATCCGTGACTACGGCTTCTTCGCCCAGCCGCTGCTTCACATGTTTTAAAAGAATTTGCTGAAACCGGCCGCGGTGAATCGAGAACTGGGGCACCTGATATCCCGCATCAAGCCCCCTGGGTTCCGTCCATATCAGCTTGCCATTTTTGCAGTAGAAGCGTAACTCCCTGGTTTTTACCCCGGTATTGACCAGATCTGTTTCCAGACCCAGATCAACCAGATGTTTGACACAATGGGGCAACAGGTTGAGACCGACACCAAGTTCCCTGATCTCTTTCGCTGACTCAAAAATCCGCACCGGGATTCCTGCACGATGCAGTGCCAGTGCCAGGGTCAGACCGGCAATCCCTCCACCAATGATAATTCCCGGATTTGATTCATTCATGAGCGGTCTTTTTTGATGACTGCAATGGTTAGTCTGGATTCGCAAATTGGGCGATCGTTACTATCGTTGATTTCAATCCGCCAGACCTGCGTCTGCAGGCCAATATGAATTGGCCTTGCCATGCCGGTAACGCGTCCTTTGCTGGCCTTTCGAATATGATTGGCATTGACGTCAATACCAACACAGTAGAACTTTTCCTGGTCAACGCAGCAGTTTGCTGCATAACTTCCCAACGTTTCCGCAAGCACGACAGAGGCACCACCATGTAAGATTCCGGTAATCTGGACGGTGCGTTTATCAATGGGCATGGTGCCAACGATAAAATCGTCGCCGATGTGGGCTAGGCGAATACCAAGTTGGTCAACGAGTGTGTTCTTGTGTAGTTCATTGCCTTCTTCAAGTGTTGGCGTCTTAAACCAAATAGCCATTTTTTCTCCTTATCACAGTATGGTAAGCCGTTTCCGAGACGGCCGTTAACTGATATCAATGGACATCAATGTACATAGGCTGCATGAATCCGGTTGATACGCGCCATTGCCTCACTCGGTAGCGGCCCCAGTTTCTGAGCTGAAAGGGCCTCTTCAAGATGAGCAGGCGTCGCCAGTCCAAATACAATACAGGATAAGCGCTCCCGGGCGAGGGCGAATCGCAACGCTGTCTGGGCGCGTGTTCCATAATCGTCGCCCAGTTCCTCAAATATCATCTTCGCCTTGCGTGTTTCACTCTCGACCGAATCACCCGGGGTTAACGGCTGCTCCCTGCCATGGCGAGCGTCGGTTGCAATCACACCGGCCGCAAATACCCGAATGTTCATCGTCGCAACCTGATGCTCCACGCAAGTATCGATAATGCCGGTAAAATTGTAGTGCGGCCAGGCGGCAGGCATGGATTGCCCGGCAGATGGGTTAAGCAGGTTGTAATAAACCTGGGCCGAAGCAATGCGGTTACTCTTGATAACCTTGGTCAGTGCCGCAACATCCCCGAGTGCAGTAATGCCAAAATGTTCAATGAGTCCCTGGTCCCGCATGGCTTCCATGGCGTCTAACACCCCGTGGGGTTTCAGTACCTCACCCAGACCGATGGTTCGCCCCTGGGATTGTGTGCCAATGGGATTGTGCAGTTGCAGCAAGGTGACCTTTGGCAGGTTTAGCCGTTCAAGGCTGCCATGTAAACTCCGCTCAACCTGCCCTGCCAGGTCATATAAATCCCGAGTATCGATATTGACCTTGGTGGAGACGTAAGGTTGTGCATCAGCTTTTTTATCAAGCAGGGTAAGGATTGAACCCAGTGCCTGTTCAGATTGTCCGTTGCCATAGGAGGGTGCGGTGTCAATCCAGTTAATACCTGCCGAAAGAGCACGTTTAATTGTTGCCAGCTTGATGTCATCTTCTGCATCAATCAAAAGCCCGCCAACCGCACCTCCACCAAAGACCAGTTCGGATACCTCGATACCTGTACTGCCAAATGGTCGGTATCTCATACATAGACCCATTCATTGAACATTCACAGACTATATCACGACAGGAGTGAGCCTTTTTTTAGCGGCTCTGGGTTATCATATGTAGGTTAGGGAGGACATGAGACTTGTGGTGGTGATGGCGGTAAAGAGGTTTTTTATTCGGGGTTTGTTTTTTTGCAGTATTGCTTTAGTTGTCTTGCTGGCTATCGGTTCAGATGTTGAAGCGGTTTCCTTCGAAGACTGGCTCACAGATATTCGTCAACAAGCCCGGGAAAGAGGTTTTAGCGAATCGACACTCCGGACACTGGAGAATTTAGAACCTGACCCCAGAGTTCTGAGGTTCGATCGAAAGCAGCCCGAATTTGTCCAGACTTTTGAAGAATATCTCACAGCACGCGTGACGCCGTATCGAATCCTGACAGCCCGCCTGTTCTATCAGGACGAGAAGGAAACTCTTGAGGAAATTGCACTGGCATATGATGTTGACGCCCAGTATCTGCTGGCGTTTTGGGGACTGGAGTCTAACTTTGGAAAATACCAGGGCAAGTACTCGATTGTTCGCTCCCTGGCGACCCTCGGTCATGATCCCCGACGTTCAACTTTTTTTACCCGGGAATTGTTTAATGCGCTGCAGATTCTGGATGAAGGGCATATCTCCTCGGAACAGTTTGTTGGCGGCTGGGCTGGTGCGATGGGCCAGAATCAGTTCATGCCGTCCAGTTTTTTGAACTATGCGCAGGATTTTGATGGCGACGGGAAGAAAAACATCTGGAACAGTCAGCAGGATGTGTGGGCATCGATTGCCAATTACCTGAAGAAACACCGTTGGCGGCGAGGTGAAATCTGGGGGCTGAGTGTGAACCTGACTCAAACTCACGATTTCGATTTGCTGCGCCCCGAGAAGGTCCGCAGCGGTTGCAGGGCTTACCGTCATCACACCCGGGTGATTTCGGTGCAGGAGTGGAAAAAGATGGGAGTTGAGTTCGACGGTGATCCGGGAGATGACATGGAGTTCGCCATGGTCATCCCGGATGCCGGTGAGGACAGGGCTTATCTTGTAGGCCCTAACTTTGGCAAGATCCTGTCTTACAATTGCGCCAACAAGTACGCAGTATCCATCGGATTGATGGCGGATGAAATTAGCGGCTGACTTGTTTCAGGTTAATGTCGCTTCCGTCAATATCGCTTATCAGGGGTTTTTCAGCAGCCTGTTCAGTCATCGGCCATGAAACTGGCCTCTGTCTCAGCTACCAGCTGGTTGTTATCTACCCTGATCATTTTACCCTGCATCACAATCAGGCGACGTTTTTGCTTGAGGCAATGTCCTTCCAGCAAAACCGGAGTACCTGTCGGCAGCGACTGCTTGTATCGAATATCGCACTTCGCGGTGAAGGCACGAATCCCTTTCAGATAAATCCAGTTCGCCATGACATCGTCGAGGGTGCTGAAGATAATGCCGCCATGGGTGACACCATCATATCCACAGTGAATGTCAGCAGGCGTGAATTCTGACCTGCAGACATCATCCTCCAGACGAAATATGAGTTTTAAACCAATGGGGTTGGCAGGTCCGCAAACAAAACATGTATTGGCGTCAGATCTGATTTCGCTCATACAACATCTCTTATCTGTGATAAAACCTGGTTTTGATAATACATTAACCAGTTCTTGTCCGGAAATAGAACTGTGAGTGTTATACCTCGGCCCCGCCCTTCATTCTATATGTGATTGATTCATAAACTAACTATGTTAATCAGTCGCATGAATTGTTCGAAATACATGACTTTCCGGACAGGAACTAACCAGGTGACATCGGTGGAGCCTAACCGTGTCGCAAGTTGAGTCTTGAAAACGGCGATCCCAGTATTGGTTGCGTCAGATCAGTGCTGATTAGTTCCAGCGTAGCAAATGATAGATGCCTTTGTAGGCCATGTCCCAGACTGAACTGAAATACAGATTGTCAGGGATCTTGTGTTTAATCGTCTCGTGTAATGCCGGTAACTCGGACCAGTGCAGACCTTGTTTGTAGTGGTGGGCCGTATGGTAACCGAGATTTCCCGTCATAAAATTGAAGATCGGGTTGAGATTATTATACGAAGCCTTGAAATGATCCTCTTTTTCATACAATCCGGCATGATGGTCATAAGTTGCCCAGGCCGTAATCAGCAGCCCGGTAATCATTGGCAACACGAACACCATCAGGCTTTGCAAGGGTTTGAACCAGGTCAGAATTGCCAGCAAGGTAAAGGTGATAACGGTGTAAAGCAGATGTACCCGGTAATGTTTCGGGTAGCGTTTTCCTACTTGATAACCCCGGTAATAGGCGGTCAAGGCAACAGACACCCATGGTCGTGCCGTCTTTGAGCATCCAGCGACTTTCATCTTTGGACTGGTCGAGATAGTGATGATGATGACCCAGCACATGGTGCAATAGCCACAGATTCGTCGTGACACCTGTGTGGAACGCGTAGCTCATTTCAAGGAGGCGATTTAGTGGCATCCATTGGTAAGTCAGGGTGTGCTGGTGGTGATGATTCCAGGCGCAAATACTACCTTTTGGAACCAGCATCAGCACGAAATATCCGAGCAGGAACCAGAAATCGTCGACGCTGAAGAAAACAATGAAATCCAGTAATGTCAACGAGAAAATGAGGAGCACGGGGATACGATCTGAGATGTTTTTAAGCACGATTCAATTTTTTTAACGAGGTCTGGATTGTGTGGATCGCAGGCTTGCTCTTGCGTATGAGTCCTGCGTATGAGGTTCGGGTCGGCATTTCAAGATGCGCATGGTATAAGTCTAGCATGGGAATGTAAACCGACCGGTCTTTTCTGACAGACGTCGTTAAAAAACGAGTGATATGATGGCAAATGATAATGTAATTGGCTTTGATGATGCAAAACGACCGCATGCGTTTAAACGCCAGGACAAAAAGATAGCCGATATCAGGAAAGCCTTTCGGGTTGCCCGCGCAGACAGCGAGCCCAAGCCGAAGAAACGCCGCCGCAGAAAGAAAAAGAAGTGAGTAAATCTATGTACATTTTGAGATCCGGGATAAAGATATTCGTGTCCGTGATGGTGTTAACGGCATTGATCGGGTGTGTGGAAGTTGGCAGCGACCGCTGGTGCGACAATATGAAAGAGAAGCCCAAAGGTGATTGGACCGCCAACGAGGCGACCGATTTTGCAAAGCACTGCCTTTTCTAATTTTTAACCCTGGAAGGGTTTTCTGTCCTGGGCAGAACCACTAATAAGGTCGGTCACCGGCCACAGTGGTTCTCAACATCTCTCTTCGTTGCCCCTGGTAGTCGGATGTCGCGCAATGTTGTGTACAGCGATTATCCCACATTGTCAGGGATCCGGGCTGCCATTTGACGCGACAGGTGAATTCGCTGGAGACTGCCAGATCGTTCACGTACTTTAAAATCGGCGCACTTTCTGTTTCGGTCATATCCTTGAACCTGATGGTGTAGACCGGGTTCACCCACAACGCCTTCCGTCCCGTATCCGGATGAGTTCGAATCACTGGATGTTCCATTAAATTTGGTTCTGATTCATCGTTAACGATAGTCATATTCTCCATACGGTCCTTCAGGGTTGCGTCCGGACCGTATGATCGTACGGCGCTGTGAATGGCCGTCAGACCTTCAAGCATTTGTTGCATGCCATGTGAAAGTGCTTCATAAGCCTGGTAGAGGTTGCAGTACAGGGTATCGCCACCGGTTTCGGGTACATCAACTGCATACAGCAGGGTTCGGCTGGGCGGGTGTTCCTGAAACGTAAAATCCGTATGCCAGCCTGCACCGAAAGTAAGCGCTGACTTCTCTCCTACCTCTTTAATAACAGGGACTACGTCAGGATACTCACTCAAGCCTGTGAGATATGGCGTCTCACCAGCACCCCCCAACCGCTGGGTCAGTTGCAGCAGCCCCTTCGGGTTGAAATGCTGATCCCGGAAACACAGAACCAGATAATCGAGAAAGGCCTGTTGCAGTTCCTCTTCGGTTGCTGGGCTCAATGGCTGGCCCAGATTCAGGCCCAGAACCTCGGCACCCAGTGAATTGGCGATTGGTTTTATCTCAAAATTGCTCACAACTGACCCATCTCAAAAGAACTGTACTAGCTATGGTAAGACATCTGGTAAGACATCTGGTAAGAAAAGGATAAGACTTTGTTGGGGAACGTTGATCGCTCAAACCAGGAGTGTAATGAAAGTTCACTAATTGCCAGGTTTTTGGAATCAAACCACGAAAGCCTTGAAATTTAAGCTTTCCCGATACTAAAATACGTAGTTGGCTACGTATATGAAAACATATACAAATGCTCACTTTGAGGTGAAATGATGGACACGTTAAGAGATCTGGGCGCCCTGGCGCTGGGCAGTCGCCTGAAAAGGTTGTCGGAGCAGTTGATGCAGGATGGTGTTCGCGTTTATCGGGATGCCGGTCTTGCTTTTGAACCCAAGTGGTTTCCTGTTTACTACTACCTGAGTGAGCATGGTCCCAGCCCCGTAACCGAGATTGCGCGCGGGCTGGGTATTACTCATCCATCTGTTAACCAGATTGCGAAAGAGATGATCAAGGCAGGCATCGTCGCAGCTTATAAAGACACCAGTGACAAGCGTAAAAGAGTTCTGGCGCTGACAGTAATTGGCAAGCAGCATCACGGTGAACTGCAGAATGTCTGGTTTGACATTAACGGCGCATTGCAGGAACTGATGGATGAAACCCAGGTGGACTTTCTGGGATACATAGAAACCATTGAACGGGCATTGGATACCAAATCATTCCATCAGCGTTTCCTGGAAAGGCATCAACCCGGGTCTGACAAGATTGAAATATCCTCCTTTCAATCCCGGTATTCGGTTGATTTCAAACGTATTAACGAAGCATGGATCATGGAGTACTTTGTAATGGAAGAGATGGATAAAAAAGCGCTCGATCATCCGCAGCAGTATGTGATTGAATCCGGCGGTGACATCCTGTTTGGCATCGAACGGGGATCAGGCGTGGTGTTGGGTACCTGTGCGCTGATAAACCGTGGTGACGGCCTGGGCGAATTAGCAAAGATGGGAGTGGACAAGTTGGCACGAGGCAAGGGGGTCGGTAAGTTGCTGGCTCATGCGAGCCTCAAACGGGCACGGGAACTGGGTTTCAAAAAGCTCTATCTTGAAACCAACTCGCGACTGGCACCAGCCCTGGGCTTATACAAAAATCTGGGTTTTGTCAGGAAACCTTCGCCCTGGGATTCAGACTACTCCAGGGCAGATGTGTATATGGAACTCACCCTGTAAGCAACCAGGGAACTCAGGATGATCCAAAGGTTTAGCTCAGAGCGGGTATCGTGGTATTTTGAACGCCACCACGGGCGAATTGGCAGGACAGGGAGAAATGGCGAAATTATATGGTATCGGGACGTCGGTCTATCTGCGAAATAATGACGGTGATATTCTAATCCTGAAACGAGCTGGCGGAGCTGCCAGAGGTTCCTGGTACATTCCCGGTGGTGGACTGGATGAAGGTGAAACCACCGAAGAGTGCGCCCGCCGGGAGTTGATGGAAGAGACCGGTCTGCAGGTCGATGGCCCGATGCAATTGATAGCGGTCACGCCCATGTTTGCCTACGACCACGATATGTTTCTGGTTGCTTATGCGGCTGATTATACTGCAGGTGAGGTAACACTTAGCCACGAGCACGAGGGTTTTCGCTGGTTATCCCCGCAGGCCTATCAAGGGCGCAGAACAACGTAGCGCGGGTGCTGCTAAAATGTCGAAGTCGGTGCAGGGTGAACTGGATTCCTACCTTGGCTGGATATCCGGGGGTGAGGGCATAACGTGAATATTGACTTCTATTGGGATGTTGGCAGTACCAATTCATACTTTGCGCTGAAACTGATAAAACCCATCGCGGCTCGCCACCATGCAACTCTCACCTGGCATCCTTTCAACCTGGGTTTTGTCTTCCAGTCCAATAACTATGTACTCATGGATGAACCGAAAGCGAAAATGCGCAACCGGGGGGCCGGTACGATCTGCCATTCAGGGTGCCTGATAACTTCCCGATTAAAACCAGCCGGGCATTGAAAGGCGCCATTGCCATGCGGCGGTGGGATAAAGAAGAAGACTATATCGATGCAATCTTTGCAGCCTATTGGGAAAACAATGTGGGCACTATTGGCGAGTACGATACCCTTCGCGGTATCGCGGCAACCCTCGACGTTGACCCGGATGAGTTTGAATCCTGCTGCGAAAGTCCCGGCATACGACAGGCCCTGATCAATTCAACCAATACAGCCCTGGAAGAAGGCATATTCGGCGCACCCACAATGGTTATCGAGGGCGAAATCTATTGGGGCAAGGACCGGATGGAATTTATCGAAGATCATCTGGCTAACGGATCAGATAGCAATGGGACAAGGGTCCGACAGGATCTAAAAGATCAAAACTAATGTTAAAAGATAACTCCAAAGGCGCTATACCTTTCTCCCGGAATGGCATCTGGCAACCAGCAATACACGAGAACTGGCATGCTCCCTGTGCATGCTGTGCTCCGGTGATACGAGAGCTCAATGACTGCATGCATGTTAAGGATGCCGATCTCGCTGATGCAGGCTATTGGCGAAGCAGGGCTTGCCAGCGTTCTTTGCCCCCCGTCAGCAGTAAAACCCAGCTGTTTGTAAACGCCAGGATCTATACGGTTGACGACAATTTCTCCACCGTAGAAGCACTAGCCATAAAAAATGGCAAAATCCTCTCCACGGGGACGAACGACAAATTAAAAAACGAATACGCAGAAGACGTTGAGGTGATTGACTGCGCTGGTAAAACAATATTACCGGGATTTATTGAGCCGCATATGCATTTTCTCGCTATTGCGACCATAGGACATTTCGAGAACGTCGGCCCCTTCAGATACTCAACCATCGAGAAAGCGTTGACACGACTAAGAGAGCTGGCTGGCCTGAACGAATCTAACGAATGGATTATGGCGCGACAGTTTGATCCGTCCTTGCAGGAGGGTCCGGGAGAATTGACACGGCAAATGCTCGACACCGTTTCAACAACAAGGCCGGTTTTTGTTTACAACGCATCTTTGCACTTTGCCTACTGCAACAGCCGTGCGCTGGAAGCCGCGGGCATCCATGCTGAGACGGAAGATTTCCCCGGCTCCTCTTTTGGCCGGGACGAAGACGGATCACCCAATGGTGTTTTGCAAGGTGGCCGTGCTATGGGGAGCGTAGCAAAGCACAATCCCGCGCAACAGCAATACGATTTGGCCGAGGCCTGCCTGAACGTCTGTGCCCGCGCCAATGAAGTGGGGATCACCACATTCTGTGACCAGGGCACCGGTTTAAGTCGTGGAGTTCAGGAACTGGATCTCTACGATGCATTGTCTGCGTCAGGCAAAATGACAACCAGGCTTCGATACTCACTCAGCTATGCCATACAGGAAAAATGGGACGAACATGGCGTGCAATATGGCGACGGGGACGAGCTTGTCAGGGCAACCGCGTGGAAGATTGTCTCTGATGGCTCCAACCAGGGCTTCTCCGGATTACAAAGAGAACCCTATTTGTACTCTGAAAATAAGGGTGTCGCATATGTTGAGGCAGCGGATCTAAAGCAAATGGTCATCGACCGCGCTGAAAAAGGCTGGCCCATTGCGGTCCATGCCAATGGCGACCAGGCAATTGATAATGTACTGGATGCTTTTGAAGCTGCCGATGCTTTGGGGTTGCTTTCAAGAGGACCCTATCGCATTGAGCACTGTTCCATTTTACACGATGAGCAAATCGACAGAATTGCTAAGCTTGGTCTGTCGCCCAGTTTTTTAATAGGCCATGTTTATTACTGGGGTCAGGCAATGCGGGACAGGATATTTGGTGAATCCAAGGCATGCCTGCTCGACAGAACAGCAGCGTGTGAAGCCAAAGGCATTCGCTGGACCCTGCACTCCGATGAACCCGTGACTGAGATGGGACCGCTCCGATGCATCGAGAATGCGGTGACCAGAAAAATGTGGCGTGAGCCGGAATCAATTCTGGCAGAAGCAGAGTGCATTGATGTTAAGACGGCGATAAGGGCCATGACGATTGACGCCGCCTGGCAGTGTCATTCTGATCACGAGATCGGGAGTCTGGAAGCAGGTAAGTACGCAGATTTTGTGGTTTTGGAAAAAGATCCGCTCAGTGTCAAAGCAGATGAAATAGAACAAATTCAGGTTCTGGAAACCTGGATGGGAGGTCGTCAGGTGTTTTCTTGGGTTCCGTAACATTTCGGCGTCGACATTCCCTTCGAAAAGCGCCATAGTGATAGTGCGCTGTACCTTTAATTCACGAGGCGAGATTTGTTATGAGTGAAGCAGTTGATACCCAGAAAGAATATGAGCTTGATACCAGCTGGATGGAAAACATGGGGGAGTGGGGTGTCAAGGCGACACCGGGTAAACGTGGCTTAACCCTCGCGGATATTCAGGTCGGCAGCTATGCTGAACTGCCTGAAGTCAGCGACAACATGACCGGTCGGCCCCGGGGAGCGGCGGTACGTCCGGAAGCCTTCAGGGTAGGAGCCTATTCAGTTCACACACTGTCTGAAATCTGGCTCGACAATGCAGAATTTCTCTATGAAGAGGCGCTCCAGCGGCAATGGAGTTCGGCCACCGATATCCCCTGGCATACCCTTGAACCACTGCCCGATGCGGTAGAAGAAGCTGAATGCCTGCTTTGTACTTTTTTCAACGAGGTAGAATTTGTCGCCGGTGACGTGCCCGCTCGCTGGATCGCCAAAACAACCCCGGACTATCTCGAAGCGCGAAACGTGTTGAGTGCACAGGTAATGGATGAGGCCCGGCATATGGACGTATTCCGTAAACGTGCGCTGGCCAATGGCGGCGGATTGATGCGCATGTCGGGGGCAACGTCGGGATTTGTCGGCAGTATTGATCTCGCCAGGGATTTTACCGAGATGTCCACAAGGCTGCACATATCAGGTGAAGGCGCTGTGTTGACCATGTTCCGCATGGGAGAACTCTTTGGTCAAAATGAGGCTGAAAAAACCATGTATCGACTGTGTGCCCAGGACGAAGCCAGACATGTTGCGTTTGGCGTTATGCATCTGCGCTGCCTTAGTGCAACCGCACCGGAGCGACATGAAGAGATTGAATGTTATCTCGATGAGGCTGAGGGACAATTACTCGCAGGTCAACAAAATCCTGCGGGAACACAGGCTGAGACCAGTGAAGCCCTGGCTATTCTTCTTGGCGGTGGGGCCGAGCACTACGATGAAGGCCACAAAAAACTGCTCGTGATCCGTCGTCGTCAACTCAAGGAATATATGAAGCGAGTCATCAGCGCGGGTTTCGGAGACCGGTTTGAAAATGGCCGATCTTCCATCCCGGAGCGTTATGCTGCCACCGGTTAGTTCTTAAGTCCTTACCGTAGTTGAAGGGGAAACATGTCCGAGAAGATGACAGAAAGTATGTCCGAAGACGAACCTACCCAGGGTGTTCCTGAACCCACGTACGACTGGATGGGCCTGACCAATCAATGGGGTACCCGTGTAAAACCGGGCGAACATGGCCTCAGGCTTGGCGACCTGAATGTGGGTATTTACGGTGAAGTACCTGAATACTGGGATGACCAGACACGCAGGCCGCGAGGTGCCTTGCCGCGAGCGGGTATCCCACCATTGCCTTACTCACTGCGCAGCAAACATGAAATGTGGGCGGATTGTGCGGCGGACCTCTATGAAGAAGCGATCCAGCGTCGATGGATACCCGCGACGGAAGTGCCCTGGGATACCCTCAAAGAACTACCTGAAGACGTGGAAAGGGCGATTTGCCAGATTTGCACAGAATTGTCGCAGTGTGCCAACACCGAACTGGAAATCATCACCTATTGGCAGGATCGAATGTCCTACGGGTATTTCGAGGTAAAACAGTATCTGGCGACGGCTACATTTGATTGTGCACGTCATCTGGAAGTGATGAGAAAACGCGCGCTGTCCAACGGAGGAGGACTGGGCATCGAGAGTCGCGGTCGGGTCAACCGAATGATTCTGGAAAGCAGCGGTGGTTGGACCGAGGCGGTTGTTTATCTCTATCTCTTGCGGGGTACTTATATTACCCGGTTGCTAACAGGCCTGCTCAGTTTTGCCCATAATGATGCGGAGACGTTTATCTACAGCCATATGCTGGAAGACCATGCCCGTCATATGACTTATGGTTATGATCACCTGAAGTATGCAGCGACTCATCATGAGGGTGCGACGGATATTATGCGAACGCTGTTGGCCATTGGCGAGGGTCACATGGCAAACGAGTTGAAGGATGGTGTGGTGAGTTCCGCCATGGCTATTATTTTTGGCGGCGGGATTCAAGGTGGTCGTACTTATGGTATGGAGCGCTATTTACTTCTGGTAAGAGAATTTCTTGAAGATTATCTTTCCGTCTGTGAGTGGTTGGGGGTTGATCGTAGGGAATCCCTTCACCCGATGTTAAAGAGCTATCTGGAGGATTAACACCTTGGCAATATTCCCCTCAGTAGAGTGGTTTCAGGAAGTTCGTCAGGTCTACAATTCGGATAAAAGCCTGCACAGTGGCGGTGGTGGAGCCTGTGATACCACGGCCGGGTTTCGCATTGGCGAATCGCGTTACCTGATTGAGTTTGCCGGGTTAACCTGTGCCCAGGTGAGGCAGAGTAGTGATGCGGAGCTTGAAGAATCGGATTTCATCATTGAAATGCCGATGGCGTCATGGACAGCCATGGTGAGGGATGTGCAGGAAAACGGCAAGGCGAGTTCACATCAAACCTTGAACAGCCTCGATCTGGATCTGGACGAAGGTATTGCACGATCGCCCGTTGATGATCAATACAAGCAGGATTTGTTTTACCGCTACAACCAGAACTTTCAGGATTTTTTTAACGCCTCCTCCCGGGTCGAGACACGATTTGAGAAATTGTCATGACCTTGTTTTGGTCCACATCGCCCTGTCCAAGTCGCCTCGTTAATTTGCAATCGGAGTGAATTATGTCTGACCTGTCCGTGAAAACACTAAAAAAAGCCCAGGGTATCGTTAACGATGATGCCGCTTTTCGTCACCTCGGCAATGTCGATCTGACTATGGGGATCAAGGTTGGCAAGCTGACGTACCTGATTTCTTTTGCCGGTTTCAGTTGTAGCGCCGTTCGTAAAATCAGCGCTAACGAGATACGTGAGGCGGATTTCATGATCGAGATGTCCAAGACTCAGTGGGATGCTTTCATTGCCGGATGCCGGTCTGGTGATGGCCCGAGCCTGGCCCAGCTAGATAGTAGAGAATACGTAGTAAAGGCAGAGGACCCGAGAAAAAAACTGCAGTTCCTGCGTTATCACAACTCAATACAGGCTTTCTTCGTTGCACTCGCCATGCCTGAACCAACACCGGCCTAGTGTATAGGACACTCCACTAGTATGCCGATATATGAGTATCACTGTCGAAGCTGCGAAGGTTTAACTGACAAATACTTCCCTAGTACTAAAGCGCCGAATGCCCTGCCATGTCAACATTGTCACAGCAATGATACCCATCGAATAATATCCGGCGCCGTATACCATCAATCCGAAGCGACAAAGACCGCCAAACTTGATCCTAAATACAACAAGATGGTGGACAGTGCGATGCGAAACAGCAGTTCTGCAGATCCGGAGCGAATCCTCAGAAAGCTGAAACCCTTTCCGAAGAAAACGTAAACTTTCAGGAAGGAGTCTCTCGATCCTGTTAAGGTCGCCGTGAGCACGAGCCGGTTCAGTCCCTGTAGTTATCCACAAAACGCTTTAGAATTTCCTGTGCTTCCGGCAATTCCTCGTAAGCGATTGCATTGATGATCGCATCGGCGGACTCCGGTGGAAAGTAGCCATGGTTTTTGTAGATGTTAATGCGTAATGTGAATCCTTCTGCATCTGCCTCGGGATGAAATTGGGTCGCATAGATATTGGACTTGACGCGAAACATTTGCACCGGACAGGTTTCGTTGGTTGCCAGCAGCACGCTGCCCGGCGGGGTGCCATCGCAGGCTTCCTTGTGGCCAAGTAACACGCGGAAAGTGTCCGGAAAGCCGCGCAGCAGCGGATCTTTTTTTCCTTCCTCGGTCAACGAGATGTAAGAACCCCCCACAGGCTCTCCAAATCGCGTGGAAATATTTGCACCGCAATAGTTACCTAGTAATCCATTGCCCGAGCAGGCACCGAGAAAGGGGAAATCCTGATCTACAATGTTATCGAACAATCGATTAAAACCGGTCTCTATTTTCCGCTGAATCTCGCTTTTTAAGGCAGACTCGGTACTGACATCAAAGGGACTGCCACCGACGATAATCGCAGCGAAATCCGCAAGATCAATGTCAGGCAGACCGGTTTTTTCTACCCGTACCCGAACGACTTCCTCATCGAGCAAACCACCGTAATACTTGACCGCCTCGAATTCACTGTCGGCGGTTTCGTCTTCGGGTCGGAGCTGGATGATAAGAAATGGTTTTGCCATGGCTTGCGGAGCTGGGGACAGAAGCTAACAGTACCATTAACCTGTTACAGAACCTATGGACGGTTCGGACTACCGCAGATGCATTGCTGATGCCTGGCAGATGTGATTTTATCTACACTATCCATCCCAATCTGGATTGTTGACTGTGTTTAATAACTATCTGGTATCCGCCCTGCGAAGTCTGGTTCGAAATAAGCTGTTTGGCGCCATCAATGTTATTGGATTGGGCGTCGGTTTGGCCGCATGTGCCTTGATTATCCTCTTTGTGAAGCACGAGTTCAGCTATGACAACCAGTTTACGGACGTCGAGCGTCTTTATCGCATTGAGGCTACGGCCAATATTCCAGGGCGACAATCGAATGCGTCGCCGAACTTCTTCGGTGCGACATTTGATCTGCTGCCGGGCGACTATGAGGAAGTTGAGAGTATTGTCAGAATGCAGCAACGAGGTGGTACGGTCATTAAGGGTGAAACCGCCACACCGGAGACATTCACCTACGTTGACCCCGGATTTTTAACGATGTTTGACTTCGACCTGATCGAAGGCGAGCGTGACGGCATCCTTGACGCACCCGGTATGATTGTCCTGACAGAGGAAATGGCTATAAAACACCTCGGAGAAGGTCCGTGGCTGGGCCGTACTGTCACGGTTAATCATATCTATTTAAGAGAGCTGAAAGTAACCGGGGTATTGAAGAACCTGCCGGGCAATACTCACTTTAAGTTCGATTTCCTCATGGGTATCGACAAGTTAACTTACGCACCCCAGTTAGCATCCGGCAGCACTGATCTGGACCGATGGAATGGTTTGCCTTTTGGGGTTTACATCAAATTAAAGCCGGGCCGCAGTATAGAGTCGATGGCCGCGAGCATCGATGACTGGGTGGACAAGTACTTTCCTGCACAGATTCAGGCGCTGGTGGGTATCAAGGGCAGTGAATTGTTTACCCCTCGATTGATGCCTGTGCGCGATATACACATGTTCAGCCCGGTTCAATTTGATATGCGCCCACCGGGCAAACTTTCCGTGATAGTCGGTTTTGGTGGTATATCACTACTGATTCTGGTGATTGCCTGCATTAACTTTATGAATCTGGCGACCGCCGCGTCCACACTTCGTGCCAGGGAAGTTGCGTTGCGCAAAGTGATGGGTGCGAACAGAAAACAATTGTTCATCCAGTTCGAAATAGAATCGTTAATTCCAGCCTTCGCGGGGTTACTGTTTGCGATGGTGGCTATTGAGCTGATTTTGCCAACATTCAGTGAATACACGGACAGGCAACTATCAAGTGCGTCGATGACAGATCCGGTTGTACTATCAATGCTGGTCGGTCTTGCTATGGTTGTGGGACTTCTGTCTGGCCTGCACCCGGCCCTGATCATGTCTGGCTTTCGACCCGGAAAGATTTTGCAATCCAATCAATCAGAAACCGGCATCAGCTCAGGCTTGCGTTCGACGCTGGTCCTGTTTCAGTTCATGATCTCCGCCGCGCTGATAATCATCACTCTGCTTGTTTATATCCAGACAGACTATGCACGTTCAGTAAACCTTGGATATGACAATAGTAACCAACTGACTGTCAGAGGCGTGGGTCGGCAGCAGGAAGCAGAATCACTGGAAACGTTGACGAACGTGATAACGAAATTGCCCGGGGTACGTTCGGTCAGTCTCTCGAGTTTTACCCCGGGGGATGGTCCGAACACCGGCTTGTCCTTGCGGGTACCCGGTGTTTCGGAAAGGCTGATTATTTTTTATCGGTCAGTTTATCCGCGCTTCTTCTCCCAGTTTGACGTTCAGCCCGTCGCGGGTCGTTTGCTGAGTGATGAGTTTGCTGGCGACCGGGCGACATTTGTCGCCAATCCTAATGTGATTCAGGAACAACAGGTTAATGTTGTTATCAATGAAGCCGCGGTCAGGATTCTGGGTTTTGGTTCGCCACAGGAAGCAATTAGCAAGGTTTACTATCGGGGCAGTGAGAATGAAATCACGAGCACCATTGTCGGGGTCATACCCAACGTTCATTTCGGTTCACCTCGTGCCCAGGTGGATGGTGAGATCTATATGTACCTGCCGGACCAGGTCACTGATTTGCTGGTTTCCTTTGACCCTGATGAATTTCAATCGGTGTCCGGGGCCATCGAGGAAAAAGTAGCGGCAATGTTCCCGAGGATTCAAACCCGCATTCAGCATTTGCAGGATAATATTGCCGACCAGTATCGTGAGGAAAAGGTTCAAAGTACGTTGCTCGCCATGTTCTCGGGACTTGCCATTGTTATTGCCTGTATGGGTCTGTTTGGCCTGGCGTCACTGACCATAGCCCGGCGAACCAGGGAAATCGGCGTGAGAAAGGTCATGGGCGCTTCATCCAGGGAAATTGTTGCATTGCTGCTCATGCAATTTTCAAAACCCGTTCTGATTGCCAACATCATTGCCTGGCCTTTCTGCTGGTACGCTGTCAACCAATGGCTGGACAGGTTTGAATATCGAATAGAGCTGTTACCCTGGTTCCTTGGCATTATTCTCCTGGCAATAATAGCAACGCTGCTTCTGGCCTGGGTTACGGTTGCCACCCATGCGTTCAAGGTCTCCCGCGCCAGTCCGATCTTCGCACTACGGTATGAGTGAGTTCTCGCCCTGGCAATAGGCATAGCTCACCAAATAGTTACGGCATACTGAGGTGTGTTATAACCCGTACCAGTACCAGACGTAATCGGATAAAAAAATGGTAAAGCCGTGCGTGATAACTGCAGAAGGCGAATTGACCGGTGAATCTATCCGTGGTGTGCTCAGCTTTAAAGGCATCCCTTATGGTGAAGACACCGGCGGTGATAACAGATTCGAACCGCCGATTAAGAAGCGTGCCTGGCAAGGCGAACGTACCGCAGTTGCCTACGGTCCTGATGCCCCGCAGTTTCGCGGACCGAAACCAAAAGCAGGCGCAACGACGAACAATTTTGACCTGCCGGTCAGCGAAGACTGCCTGTACTTGAACGTCTGGACCCGGGATTCACATCCCCGGTCGTTACGACCCGTAATGGTTTGGTTACACGGTGGTGGTTTCACTTCCGGCTCTGCCTCCGGATCAATGTACGACGGTGTGAACCTTTGCAATCGCGGTGACATCGTGCTGGTGAGTGTTAACCATCGCCTGGGTGCGCTGGGTTTTTTGCACCTGGCTTATGCGGATGAGTCCGCAGCAGATACTGTCAACCTGGGCATGCTGGATATATTGCTTGCGTTGCAGTGGGTGCAGAGAAATGTCCAGAGCTTCGGTGGTGACCCTGATAATGTCACTATATTCGGTGAATCCGGCGGCGGCAGGAAAGTTACCACGCTGCTGGCAATGCCGGAAGTAAAATCACTGTTCCACAAAGCCGTTATTCAAAGTGGGTCGGCAGTGTTGATGAATACCATCGATGGCGTGAAACGGCTGAATGAAACCATGCTGGGTGAAATGGATATTGGTGACCAGCCGCTGGCCAGCCTGAAGCGCATGTCCGTTGATGAAATACTGAGTGGCCAGAAGGCTGCCATAAAAAAATTGGGAGAGCGACCGGAAGGGCTGGCACAAATTTTTGCGCCCGTCGCAGATGGGTCGATCTTGCCAGGTCATCCGTTTCACCCGAAACCACCGCAGCTTTCGAAAGATATCCCATTGATGGTGGGTTACAACGAAACCGAGTGGACGCTGTTTATGGGGCGTGACCCGGACCTGCTTGAGCTCGACCAGGCGGGATTGGCTCGCCGGGTCAGTCGGGTTGTTGGGAATAAGGCAACTGATATCATTGAGGCGTATCGGAAGCACTTTGCTGATGCGTCCGAATCAGATTTGCTCGCTTACATCCTGACCGGCTATTCGCGCTATCCCATCGACTCTCTGGTGCTTGCTGAAAGAAAGTCTGGCCAAAAGGCCGCCAGTGTTTATCTGTATACCATGACCTATCGAACAGACGCCGGAAAAGGCGCCTTGCGGACGCCCCATGCACTGGAGATTCCATTCGTGTTTGACAATGTTGAAACCTCCCGTCGATTTGTCGGCTCTGGCGAAGGACCGCAGGCGATGGCTGAACTGATGTCCAACAGCTGGATTGCATTCGCAACACACGGTGACCCTAATCATGAGGGGTTGCCGACATGGCACCCCTTTGAGCCTGAAACAAGGCAGACCATGGTGTTCAATCCGGATTGCCGGTGTGAAGAAGATTACGGCAAGCTGGAGCGTCAGGTCTGGTCGGATTATTATTTTCCAGGGGGACTATAGGTGAGCATTCGTATCCTCGGTATGATCGGTGTCGCGCCCACAGAGGGTGCAACGGTACACGTCATCGGTGGCGGCATTGATCCTGACTACCTGGTTCGATTTTCCCGGGCGCACGAGGATGCCGGTTTTGATGCGGTGCTGGTGGGTTACACCTCTGCTTCGGCAGAGGGGTTTCAAGTGGCAAGTTTCATTGCGGCTAACACCGATAAAATCAATTTTCTGGTGGCACATCGACCGGGTTTTGTTGCCCCGACACTCGCAGCGCGAAAAATAGCGACCTTCGACAATCTGACCAGGGGTCGTCTGCTGATTCATATCATTACGGGTGGGTCTGATTTCGACCAGCGTCGTGATGGGGATTACCTTGGTCATGACGAACGTTACGCGAGAACTGATGAATATCTGGATGTGATGTTAAAAGTCTGGACCAGTGAATCGCCATTTGATTACAACGGGAAGTATTACCAGGTTGAACGGGCGATTTCTGAAGTTCAGTCATTCCAGCGACCTCATGTACCGATTTTCTTTGGTGGTGTATCACCACCGGCATTGAAGGTGGGGGCGAAACACGCCGATGTCTATGCGCTGTTTGGTGAATCACGGAAAAACGTTAGCCAGGTAATGTCCGACATCAATCAGCTCGCATCTGCTTATGATCGGGCACCCCAATACCAGTTGTCGTTCAGGCCAATAATTGCCGATAGTGAATCAGCAGCCTGGGAGAAAGCGGAATCGATCCTTTCCAGTGTGGCACCGGCAAATGTGAGAAAAGCAGCGCCCGAGGCAGAAACCGCGAGGCGATTGTTGCGCCTGGCGGAAGAAGGTGAGATCCACGACGAACGATTGTGGACACCGTTGGCGGCAGCTGCAGGAGGTTCAGGCAATACAACCGCATTGGTTGGGACACCACGGCAGGTTGCAGATGCCATACTCGCCTACCACGAGCTGGGCGTTGACGGGTTCCTGATTCGGGGCTTTGATCCGCTGAATGACGCAACCGACTATGGCCGCGAGCTTATACCCATGATTCGTGAGGGCTGTGGTTAGGAGGCTGACGGTTTCTATCCCCAGCCAGCTACCTGGGCGATAGTATTAATTCACGATATCCGTATAAAAATTGGCGACCTTCTGCAACGCATCGGTTGCTTCCGGTAGATGCGGCATGGCCTGGAACACATGAAACGCCTCGTCCCATACCTGGTACTGCACCGGGATACCTGCGGCTCTGGCATTGTCTGCAAGACGGGACGCATCGTCGAGTAACACCTCCGCATCACCGACCTGAATTAACAAAGGCGGCAAACCAGCCAGGTCTGCAAACACCGGTGAAATCAGCGGGTCTTTGGGGTTTGATCCTGCGTAGTAAGTCTCCGCAATTTCGAGCAAGGCAGGCATGGTGATCATCGGGTCAGCTTCAGCGCGAGTGGTGGCACTGTCACCGGAAGCGGTCAGATCGGTCCAGGGTGAAAACAGGATGCCACCAGCGGGTTGACTGCCACCCTTGTCTTTCAGTGCCAGCATCGTCGAGATCACGAGGCCGCCGCCTGCAGAATCTCCCGCCATCATTACCGTGGAGGGATCTACATCCCTTGCCAGCAACCATTCGTAACTTTTAACGCCATCTTCGACAGCGGCCGGGTAAAGATGCTCCGGCGCCAGCCGGTAATCTACCCCGAGTACCGTGGCTTTGCAGGAGCGGGAAATTCTACCCATGAGTTCCTTGTGGGTGTCGAGTGAACCCATGACGTAACCACCACCGTGATAATAGACAACATAGGCATTGTCGCGAGCGCCTGGTGCGGTGACCCATATGCCTGGAATGCCGTCGATGTCCACCTTTTCTATGTTGATATCTTCAGGTAATGGAATATTGGCTTGCATCGCCTCCATACCCTCGCGACGCTCCTGCAGACTTAGGCCTTCGGCAGTAACGCCTTCCTGGCCTCGTATCAATTCTATAGTTGCTCTCAGCTCTTCGCTTGCCATGGTTTGAGTCTCCTGTGATTTGTTATCGGATCGATATTGACGCGATTGTGAAAAGAATACAAATATATAAGTACATGTTCAAAAAGGCTCCTTATGAAGACATCTGCTGGATGGGAGCAGTCTTTGACTGTGATACCCTACGATGAATTTGATCAATTGTTTAAAGGTAAAAACCAATGCATCTTGTTGGTACATTCAGCCTGGGTATGATCAGAATTTTCCTGACAATACTCTTCGCCTGTTCCTGCCAGCTTTCATACTCGCAGTCCTGTGACTCACTTGATTCTGTCCAGTGGTTGCCAGGCGATTGGACTAACGACGATGGCGAGAATATTGTGACGGAGTCGTGGAAAAGGATTAGTCCACTGACATTTGAAGGTTCAGGTGAAACCAGGTCCAGGACTTCCAATGAGCTTCAAACCGGTGAATCATTGCGGCTCGTCGAGATGGCTGGCGAAGTATTCTATGTGGCTAAGGTCGATCACAATAATCGCCCGGTAGCTTTCAAACTTATTCAATGTTCCGGCACCAGTGCCGCATTTGAAAATTCTGATCATGACTTCCCTAAAAAACTGGAATATCGCCTGAACAATAAGAATGAACTCAACGTAAGAGTAAGCGATGGAAAAGATAAAGGATTCGAAATCAGTTACACCCGGCGCAACCACCAACCAGGTCATTGAATAGATAGAGTATTCCGGGGACAGTTTACTTATCTGCCAGGTATATAAGTAAACTGTCCCGGATAAATCGGAATAATTTTTAGATGCTTTTGATATCTCAGCTGCAGTTGGGGCCGAACAAGTCAGTGACGCCTGACATCGAGTTCCAATCAGGTTCGGTCAATGTCGTGCTGGGCCGAAATCATTCCGGCAAGACGGCGCTCTGCCGCCTGTTGGCTGGCCTGCCAACACCGGCGACTGCCAGGGTTTCAATAAACGGAAGAAAACAAATGATGGGTGTTGACAGGTCATGGCCTGTTTCCATGGTGTACCAGGCGTTCGTCAACTATCCCAACTGGAATGTGGCTGAAAATATTGCATCGCCGTTAACAGCCGGTTTATCAAACCGGCTAACGGCGGCTGAAATAGACAAACGGGTACATCAACTTGCGGCGAAGGTGCATATTGAGGAACTTCTGCATCGCATGCCCCATGAGCTGTCGGGGGGCCAGCAACAGCGGCTGGCGATAGCAAGGGCGCTGGCGAAGGAACCTCAGGTGCTGGTGATGGACGAACCGTTGGTGAATATTGACTACAAGCTCCGGGAGGAATTAGCCGGGGAACTTAAGTTCCTCGTCGCAGATAGTGACACCTGTCTCGTTTATTTCACCTCGGACGCCAGGGACACGCTCTCACTCGGGGATTTCACAGTGCTGTTGCAGGATGGTGAGGTGTTGCAGGTAGGAAAGCCCGTTGATGTTTACCGATCCCCCCTGAACTTTAAAGCCGCTGACTTGTTGAGCGACCCCGGTATCAATCCACTTAGTGACAATTCAGCAGTACGCCCGGAACATGTTTCATTGGATCCGTTAGATGGCTTGACGTTTACCGCGACCATCTCAGGTGTCGAGACAAACGGTGCCGAAACCTATCTACATGCTGAAGTCGATATTGCCGATAAATCCCATGCCTGGGTGGTGAAGTTAAAGGGAATGAGAAACGTGCAATCTGGTGAACAAGTCTCTTTTTACATCAGTGAGGCGGATGTCCTGACCTTCAAAGAGGATGAAGGCCAAGGAGCCTCATTTGGCTGAAATTGTTCTTGAGAATGTATCCTACACCTACCCCGGTGAATCGGCGCCGACCCTCGCGGGATTAAACCTGACTATTGAACATGGCCGCGCCCATGCGCTGCTCGGTGCGTCGGGCGCAGGTAAAACAACCATGCTCAATCTGTTGTCCGGCCTGTTGCATCCCTCGAGCGGGCGAATCCTGTTTGATGGCGTTGATGTTTCACTGTTGGATGCCAGGGCGCGGGATGTTGCTCTGGTGTTTCAGTTTCCGGTGCTGTACGAATCACTATCTGTTATCGAAAACCTGGTTTTTCCCCTGATGAATCGCGGCTGGCAACGAACAGATGCGGTGTCGAGGGCAGTTGAGATTTCCACCGAACTGGGTATTGAGGGAATCCATGACGCAAAACCGGCGGTATTGTCATTGTTCCAGAAACAGTTAGTCGCTATCGGCAAATCGTTAATGAGGGATGATGTAGACCTTGTGCTGCTGGATGAACCATTAACCGCCGTAGAGCCCAGTATCAAGTGGCGATTGCGACAGACATTGACTCGCTTACAGCAGTCCCACGGGTTGACCATGGTGTACGTCACACACGATCAAACCGAGGCACTGACGTTCGCAGAAGAGGTCAGTGTCATGGCCCGTGGGACGATCCTGCAGACGGGTAAACCCGTGGATATATTTCAGTCTCCCAATTGCAGGTTTGTTGGCCATTTTATTGGTTCCCCTGGCATGCAATTTGTTGATTGCGATGTAGCTGATCGTACTGCCCGACTGACCGGTCACAATTCAGACGAGGTGGCTGTGGCACTCGATCTGCCCAATGGTCACTACCAACTCGGCGCAAGAGTTGAGTGGGTCAGGGTCCGACGTGAACCTGGCAGTTGGCAGGTGCAGGGATCAACAATTCTTGGCACCGAAGTTGGTGAAGCCAGGGTTCTGCTGACGCTTACCATGGGTGATCAAAAGCTTCAGGCGCAAGCAACGGGTAAATGGTCTGTGGGAGACAATGTCAATGTGATATTTGACAGATTCATTCTGTTCGATGATGAGAAGGCTGTCGTGAATGGATAAGAGCATCCAGAACAACAGAGCCTGGCTTGGCGTTCTTCCCGTTCTGCTCGTCGTTGCCTTCAGTGCCGTTGTGCCCTTGATGACGGTAGTGAACTATTCGGTGCAGGATATTCTCGATGTTAATACGCGCTTCTTTGTCGGTTTTGACTGGTATCGCGAGACGCTTGCAGACCCGCGCTTGCAGTCGGCTCTAATACGACAACTGGGATTCAGTGCGATTGTGCTGTTGATTGAGATACCACTGGGTATTGTTATCGCACTGGCACTGCCGAGGGATGGCCCTTTAACTGCGAGTTTGCTGCTTTTATTTGCCGTGCCATTGCTGATCCCCTGGAATGTGGTAGGTACCATCTGGCAGATTTTTGCCAGGGGTGATATTGGTTTGCTGGGTGTGGCACTCGGCGAGATTGGCATTGTCTTTAACTATGCCGCAGATCCGGCACACGCTTGGATCACGCTCGTCGCCATGGACATCTGGCACTGGACATCTCTGGTTGTATTGCTCGCTTTCGCCGGGTTGTCTTCGATTGCTCCGGCCTATTACCAGGCAGCGGCACTTGACGGTGCTTCACGGCTGCAGGTTTTTCGTTACATTGAATTGCCAAAGTTACGTGGTGTGTTAACGATTGCCGTCCTGCTTCGACTGATGGACAGTCTGATGATTTACACTGAACCGTTTGTGTTAACCGGCGGTGGACCGGGCAACAGCACGACATTTTTAAGTCAGTACCTTGCGACGAAAGCGGTTGGACAGTTTGATCTTGGCCCGGCAGCTGCGTTTTCAGTGATTTATTTTCTCGTCGTTCTTTTATTGTGCTGGATTTTTTATACAAGCGTGGTCAGAAAAAAGGCAGCCGACGATGTTTAAGGGGCGCACGGCGGCGACGTTACTGTTGGCTGTTTACACCATTTACCTTCTCGCGCCACTGTATTGGTTGTTTACCATGGCAATAAGCCGTAATCAGGATATTGTGGGAAAGTTCGAGCTTTTCCCGGCGTCACCCACAGTTGCCAATTTTGTTGAAATATTCACCAAGGAAGTCTGGTATTCCGGTTTCATTAACTCCCTGACCTACGTCACCCTGAACACCGTGATTTCTATTACCGTCGCGCTACCGGCGGCCTATGTATTTTCCCGGTACCGTTTTCTTGGCGACAGGCAGTTGTTTTTCTGGCTGCTGACCAATCGTATGGCGCCGCCAGCAGTATTCCTGTTGCCCTTCTTCCAGTTGTACTCTGCCGTGGGTATTTTTGATACACCACTCGCGGTGGCGTTGGCACATTGTCTGTTTACCGTGCCCCTGTCCGTGTGGATTCTTGAGGGTTTCATGTCAGGTGTGCCCAGGGAGATTGATGAAATGGCGCAACTGGACGGTCATAGCTTCCTGAGTTTTTTCTTCCGGATATTCATACCCATTAACCGTGGCGCAATCGGGGTGACGGTATTTTTCTGTTTCATGTTCAGCTGGGTAGAACTGCTGCTGGCCAGAACGCTGACAGCAAGCGATGCCAAACCCATCGTCGTGGTAATGACTCGAACGGTGAGTGCTTCAGGTATGGACTGGGGCGTGCTGTCTGCCGCGGGATTACTCACGGTTGTGCCCGGTCTGGTGGTTGTCTGGTTTGTCCGAAAACACCTGGTGCAGGGGTTTACGCTGGGGAGAGTCAATTGACCTGGATGGCATGGACATGGCCAACCGCGACGTTCTTTGTCGCCATTGCTCTCGCGCTTGTGGCCATGACAGTGGCAGAACTCAGGTGGCCGGGTCAGGATCGGCGCGGATTCTTACCCATGGTGACCAGTCGGGGCGACCGTTTCTTTATCAGCCTGTTGTCGGCCGCTTTTTTGCACCTGTTCTGGCTGGGGCTGACAACACTGCCACTTTTCATCGCAAGTGCGCTGGCGCTTGTGCTCGCTGCTGTCACTATGCGCTGGGGATAGTGTTTATCTCGCCCGGGCTCGGCGCCCCCGCTGAACAACCCGAACAGACTACTTCGATGCGACATCGTTAGCAAAACTGCTTCTATCCCTGCTACGATCTCCGATTGATAGCCATAAGGACAACATCCATGATTCGACCGTTAATACTATTTGTCGGAATAATTTCAACCCTATCGATTCTGATTGGATGCTCAGAGCAAAAAAACCAACAGGCAGTAGAGGAAACGGTTGACTACAGTGGTCTCGCCCGCCAATGGATCGAGGCTGAATTTCAACCATCGACCCTAAGCCAGGACGAACAACTAACGGAACTGGCCTGGTTCACCAAAGCAGCCGCGCCTTTTCGTGGCATGGAAATCAGTGTCGTTTCAGAAACCCTCACAACACATCAGTACGAAAGTGAAACTCTGACCCAGGCTTTTTATGATATTACCGGCATTCGGGTGACCCATGACCTGATCCAGGAGGGTGATGTCATTGAGAAATTACAAATCCAGATGCAGTCCGGTGAAAATGTCTACGACGGTTATGTCAATGATTCAGACCTGATCGGTACCCATGCGCGCTATGGATATGTTGTTCCGCTGTCAGACTTTATGGCAGGGGAGGGTCGTGATGTCACTTCGCCGACATTGGACATCGACGATTTTATTGGCCGTTCTTTCACAACCGGCCCCGATGGCAAGCTGTACCAGCTACCGGATCAGCAATTCGCCAACTTGTACTGGTTTCGTTACGACTGGTTTTCGCGGGAAGATCTACAAAACCAGTTTCGGGATATTTACGGCTACGAATTAGGAGTTCCCGTTAACTGGTCTGCCTACGAGGACATAGCCGAGTTCTTTAGTGAACACGTCAAGACAATTGATGGTAAAAAAGTTTATGGCCATATGGACTATGGCAAAAAGGATCCGTCCCTTGGCTGGCGTTTCACGGATGCCTGGCTGTCCATGGCAGGCGCCGGGGACAAGGGCATACCCAATGGGATTCCCGTCGATGAATGGGGGATCCGGGTCGAAGGTTGCAGACCCGCCGGTTCCTCGGTAACACGGGGTGGTGCCGCCAATGGTCCTGCGGCGGTTTATGCGTTGACCAAATATATCGATTGGTTAAAACGCTTCGCGCCACCTGAAGCTGCCGGGATGACGTTTTCCGAGGCTGGTCCGGTCCCGGCCCAGGGGCAAATTGCGCAACAGATATTCTGGTACACCACCTTTACCGCCGACATGATCAAGGAGGGATTGGCAGTAGTCGATGAATCAGGAAATCCCAAATGGCGTATGGCTCCCAGTCCCCATGGACCCTACTGGGAGGAAGGGATGAAACTGGGCTACCAGGACACGGGCTCCTGGACGTTCCTGTCCAGCACCCCGCTTGAAAGACGAAAAGCCGCCTGGTTATATGCGCAATTTGTGACAGCTAAAACAGTCACGTTGAAGAAAACCCTGGTAGGGCTGACGCCTATTCGGGAGTCGGACCTGAATTCCGAAGCCATGACGGCAATCGCGCCGAAACTAGGCGGTCTGGTAGAGTTTTACCGCAGCCCGGCACGGACTGCCTGGACGCCCACGGGTACTAATGTCCCTGACTATCCCAAACTGGCGCAACTCTGGTGGGCTAATGTTGCCAATGCCGTCAGTGGTGAAGTGACCCCGCAACAGGCAATGAATGATCTTGCCCGTGAACAGGACAGGGTGCTTGAGCGTCTGGAACGCCACGGTGTTCTGGGTGAGTGTGGACCCAGACTAAACCCGGAACGGGAGCCGGAATACTGGCTGAGCCAGCCCGGGGCGCCGAAACCGAAACTGGACAATGAAAAGCCCCAGGGGCAGACAGTGCCTTACGATGAATTGATTGAAGCCTGGCGGGAGGGTCGGGCCAGGTAGCTACTAGGTTTGTCAGAGCCAAAAGGAAGATAAAAAACCGGCACTACGAACAGTGTAAAAACGGTTCCCACGACCATACCCGACGCGATCATCAGGCCGATGCTGAACCGGCTGTTTGCCCCGGCGCCGAAAGCCGTCAGTAGCGGCAAGACCCCCAGGACCGTGGCGAAGGTTGTCATCAAAATGGGTCTAAGGCGAAGTGCTGCCGCTTCCAGTACAGCCTCTGATCTGGTTTTACCTGCTTTCACCTGCTGATTAGCAAAGTCGACAATCAGAATGCCGTGTTTACTGATGAGTCCAATTAGTGTCAGCAGACCGATCTGGGTATATATATTCAGGGTTGCAATACCCATCGCCAGGGGCACTATCGCGCCGAATATCGACATGGGTACAGTGATCAGTACCACAAAAGGATCGCGGAAGCTGTTGAACTGAACGGCCAGGACCAGGAATATCAGTAACAGGGAAATGCCGAATAATGGGGCAAAACTCTGGGTCTCCTGCAGGAACCGGCGTGATTCGCCCTCGTAACCCGCTCGAAAATCTGTCGGTGCTATCTCTTTCATTTTCGCCTCGAGAAACTCAAGCCCGGTACCGAGCGTATTGGGCGGCATCATCATGCCCTGAATCGTCGTACTATTGAGTTGCTGGTACTGGGTCAGGCTGTTGGGTTCGACCCGCTGTCCCAGCTCAATGACCGTGGACAATGGGACCAGATCGCCGCTGCTGGTTCGCAAATAGTATCGTTGTAACCATTCTTTGGTGAGCCGAAAATCGCGGGAGGCCTGGGGTATGACTTTGTAGCTGCGCCCGTCCATGGTAAACCGGTTGATGTCGGCTTCGCCCAGCATGATTGCGAGGGTGTCGCCAATCGCCCGCATGGATATGCCCAGGCGGGCAGCCTTGTCCCTGTCGATGCCTACCGTGATTTCAGGTCGGGTAAACTGCAGGCTGCGATTAACAAAGATAAACAAGCCACTTTGCCGCGCTGCGGCCAGCAGTTCCTGCGCCACCCTGTCCAGCTCAACATATTCCGCCGTCGTGGCGATCACGAAATTGACCGGTAAACCCGCTTCAGTGCCCGGTAAAGGGGGCGACCCAAAGGTAAAAATCTCCAACCCGCTAACACGGGAGAATTTCGCTTGTAACTCGCGCTGAACCTCAGCCTGGGTCCGCTCTCGATCACCCCAGGGTGTCAACGCCAATCCACCGAAGACAGAATTAGGTGAGCTCACCTGCCAGGAGCTGGCAATCTCGGGTACTGTTTTCCAGATTGCGACGATCTCATCCAGAAAGCGATTAACATAGTCAACGTTGGCGTAGCTTGGCGCACTGGCCATAACAAACATACTTGCGGAATCTTCTTCAGGCGCCAGTTCTTTTTGTGCAAGCTGAAAAAAAACCGGCAGGCTGATAATTATTGCGCCTGCAAACAAGAGCACTGCGCCGCGATTGTTGAGGCAATGCATCAGCAGATGTTGATAGCCGTTTTTCAGGCGAAAAAATGTCTGGTCGAGCCAGTCGGCCAGCTTTCCCTGGTGATCATGATCCTGCAGGACTGTGGCGCACATCACCGGGCTTAAGGTCAGCGCGACAACACCTGACACAAAAACAGCCCCCGCCAGGGTCAGGGCAAACTCGCTGAACAGTTTGCCGGTCAGGCCCCCCAGAAACCCGATCGGAGCATAGACGGCAGCGAGGGTTAACGTCATGGCAATTACCGGCAGGGCGACCTGTCTTGCGCCAATGATTGCAGCATCGAACGGTGTTTTGCCATTTTCGATATGCCGATGGACATTTTCCACCACAACAATGGCGTCATCCACAACCAGACCGATGGCAATAACCATAGCCAGCAATGTCAACAGGTTAAGGGAAAAGCCCATGATGCTGATCATGAAAAGCACACCCACCAACGACAGCGGGATGGCCACCAGGGGGATAAGCACAACCCTGACTGATCCAAGAAACAGGTAGATAACCAGCACGACAATAAGCGCTGCTTCCAGAAGGGTAGTAACGACCTCCTTTAAGGCCTCCTGAATATAGATCGAACCATCGAAGTCGAGAAAAATAGTAAGATCGGCAGGCATCTGTTTCGTCAGTCGTGGCAGTGCATCTCGCACCCGGGTTGCGACTTCCAGAGGATTGGCCCCCGGCGCCGTTTCGATTGACAGAAAAACGGTCCTTTGGCCACTCGAGAATTGCGCCGATTCGGTGCTCTGGGCTGCCAGTTCAATATCAGCAATGTCCCCGAGTTGTACCCTGAGGTCACCGTCTTGACGGATGACCATGTTGGCAAATTCTGCCTCGGTCTGTATGTGAGTCCTGGCATCGACGGTCGCCCTGACCAGATTACCTTTTGTGGTGCCAGCCGTAGAAATATAGTTTTCAGCGCGTATTCCCCGGCTGACATCTTCCGCGGTGACCTCGAGCGCGGCCATTTTATCCGGGTCCAGCCAGATACGCATGGCAAACTGTTTGGAACCGAGGATATTGGCAGTGCCTACCCCCTCTAACGTGGCGAGTTCCGGTTGCACGGCGCGCAATAAATAGTCCGTTACCTGGGCTTCGCTGAGCTTTTCACTCAGAAAGGCCAGGTACATGAGTGCATCGCCACCGTCAGAGGTGTTCACTACAGGGTCTTCAATATCCCTGGGTAGTTCACTACGCGCTTCGTTAACTTTGGCTATCACCTCGGAAAGCACTTCGCTGGTATTTTCACCCAATCGGACATGGACAATGATCTGGGACTGGCCAGGGTTACTCCGCGATGTCAGATATTCCACGCCGCGTGCATTGGCCACCCTGCGTTGCAGTGGGTTGGTGACGAAACCCTGCACTGTCCGTGCGCTTGCGCCGGGGTAGAACGTATTTACCCTGATCTGGCCTTTCTCCAGTGCCGGGAATTCTCGAATCGGCAGTTTCGTCACTGATTGAATTCCCAGGATCAGCAGAAAGGCGCTAACGACAAGAGCGATGACGGGACGGTTGATGAACAGGTCGGTGAATTTCATCTATAGATTCACCGCCCCGTCGACTTCGACCCTGACGCCCCGATACAGTTTGTTTTGTCCTGCGGTAACAACCTGGGTGTCGGGGGGCAGGCCACTCAGAATAGATGCTCTGCCGTCACGAACCTCGCCGGTTATAACCGGTAAAGATTCAGAAATCAGCTCGCCGGATTTCTCCTTGATTACGTAAACGGTGCTGCCTTGCAATGCATAGGTAATCGCCGTTTCAGGCACGGTGACCACGGTTTGTGTTTTGTTAACTGCAATACGCAACTGGGCAAACATACCCGGCAACAAACCGTCACCTTCAAGAATTTGAGCACGAACCAGAATATTTCGGGTACCCGGGTCCACCCTGGAATCAATTGCCTGTAATCTGGCTTTAAATTCCCGGTCAGGGAATGCCCTGACTTGCAATGTGATATCAAGCCCGGGGGTGAGGAGCGGAGATACAGATGCCGGGAGAGAAAAGTCAATTTCCAGTTCCGCCAGGTCCTGCAATGTGGTTATCACCGTGCCGGGGGAAATATAGTCCCCCACATCTACCTGTGCGATACCCACAGTACCGGAAAACGGCGCGTGAATTCGCTTGTTTTTCAGCCGGGCCTCAGTTTCTGCCAGTTGCGCAACGGCCCGCTCCAAATCTGCCCTGGATGTGTCGAACTGTGTCTGGGGAATGGATTTTTGTTCGATGAGTTGTTGGTCTCGTATGAAAAGGAGCTTTGCCAAGTCGAGACTGGCCCGTTGGCTCTGCCTTGATGCCTTTTCGACTTCATCGTTCAGTACCAGCATCAAATGCCCGGCCTCGACACCCTCACCGGACTTGAAGTTTATCGAAGTAATCTCGCCACTTTCTTCAGATGTCAGATCGATTCCGCGAACCGCGTTAATCGTCCCAACCGCGTTCAAATAAGTGTCCCACTGTTCACGCTGCGAAATCGCCGCAGCAACAACAACTGGAGGTGGGCTGAAATCAGTGTTGGCCAGTGCCGAGAAGCGTGCCTGCAGGTACGTTCCGATTGCACCGAAGATTAAGGCCAAAATTAAGAATACGAGGATATAGCCGCGCAAAAGATTACCTGAAAGTCTTTATTCTTACTGCCAGTGTAAGGCGAGCAATTTCTGGACACAACCACAAGCCGGTTGATTGTTGCCAGTTAGCCAGGCGTCTGTTCACTATGTCGAAACCGCCGCATCAAACTCCTCAAGCAATGGAATTGTCTCATCCAGCGACAGGCAGGCATCGGTGATACTTTGGCCATATTCAAGATGATCGGGGTCATAGTCTTGCCTGCCGGACTTCAGGAAACTCTCCAGCATGACGCCTTTTATGGACCTGACGCCTTCTTTCACCGAATCGCAGATCGAAGCCATTACCTTTTTCTGGTTCTCTGGATCTTTCAGGCTGTTGCCGTGGCTGCAATCAACAATCAGGTTGAGGGGCAGGGCGAATTTACCCAGCAATTGTTCTGCTGTGCTGATACTTTGCGGGTCGTAGTTCGGGCCGGTTCTGTCTCCGCCCCGGAGGATAAGATGGCTGTACTGGTTGCCAGCGGTTTCATAGATAGCGGGTGCTCCTTCCTTGGTCAGGGTAGGAAACAGATGACGATGTCGCGCGGTTCGAATACCATCGACGGCGACCTGCAAATCACCATCTGTTCTGTTCTTGATGCCAACGGGCATGGATAGCCCCGATGCGAGTTCCCGATGGATCTGGCTCTCTGAGGTTCTTGCACCAATGGCGCCCCAACTGATGAGGTCCGCATAATATTGCCCGAACGTGGTATCGAGAAACTCGGTCCCACTGGGTAAACCGATATCGGATATTTCCACGAGTAACTTTCTGGCCTGAAACAGACCCTTGTTGATGTTAAAGCTACTGTCGATATCCGGATCGTTGATCAACCCCTTCCAGCCCACCGTCGTCCTGGGCTTTTCAAAATACACTCGCATCACGATCAGCAGGTTGCTGAGTTGCGCGGTCTGTTGCTTGAGCCTTGATGCATACTCTATGGCAGCATCAGGATCATGGATCGAGCAGGGGCCGACGATCACTATCTGCCGCTTGTCCCGCCCGTCAAGAATCTGCTCTATCGTCTGGCGTGAATGAGCTACAAGATCGAAATTCTGTTGCGTTGCAGGGACTTGTTCGGCCAGTACCGCAGGGGTAATCAGAGGCCGGACACGTTTAATGTGTAGATCTTCAACTGAATTCGACATGGTTTACTATTCAACGGTGATTGCGCTCGCATGGTAAGCTCAGACCCAACATCAAGCAACCTTGAGTGCCGCGTAACTTCGTTCAGCACCGATGGAGGAGCAACAATGTCAAACAACCTGGAAACCTACTACCAGGATCACTGGGCCGAGGTTGAACCGGAACGTATGAAACGTTACGAGGCAATGTTCCAATGGCGTGAAGGCCAGGAGGTACTCATCAAACCCGCAGATGTTGGCGCTGGTCAGACTGTTGTCGACTATGGCTGCGGACCGGGAGCGCTGTCGATTGAACTTGCCCGCCGGGTGGGCAGCGGCGGCAAAGTAATAGCTCTTGATATCAACCGGCAATTTCTGCAACGAACTCAGGAATATGCGGAACGGGAAGGGTTTGCGGATCGGGTCGACGCCAGGCACATGGTCGATGATAAAATCCCGGTCGATGACCAGTCTGTTACGCGGGTGCTGTGTAAAAATGTACTCGAGTACGTCCCGGACCCTGAAGTGACCATTGCAGAATTTCGTCGCATATTGAAGCCAGGCGGGCTTGCCCACGTGAGTGACAGCGACTGGGGAACCGTCTTGCTGGAGCCATTGGCAGAGCGGTTCGAGCGCATCATGTCTGCTGCGGGTATTGCATTTCGAACTCCACTGATCGGTAGAAAGCTCTACGGAATCTTCCAAAGCGCCGGGTTTAAAGGCATCAAGGTGCAGGTACTTGCCACGGCAGATACGGTCGGCGGCTTACGCCCTGTGATACAAAACATGACCTCCTATGCAAGACTCTCCGGTGAAATTGAGGAAGCGGAATTGGTCGAATTCCTTCAGGACGTTGACCAGGCCATAGAGCAGCAAACTTATTTTGCTGTCTTGCCTCAGTTTTTAGTGACCGGTACGGCCTGAATTGGCGAACCTTGAGGTGCATTAAGTTCTATTGGCAACTAACAACGCCGAGAAAAATTTGTCTGAGCAATGAGGGTTAAAGCCGATGGATAAAACCTTGGAGTCCATGAAACCGAAGGAGAGACGTGATGCCTGATCAAATAGCGGGAGGCGGACTTCTGCATCGCCGGGGTCTGCTCAAAGCAACGGCTGCCGGGGTGGCAGGTGGGTTTCTGTTGCCAGCCAAAGCCACCGAAGACTGGATGACTCATTCCGGCGAGGCACAAAATGGCTATGGCTCGCCGTCCAGATTCGCCAATTTACAACGGGAACAGCTGGGCGGACATCCATTCGGGGCCGAAGCCGGATCTTCTTCAACACCGCTGCAGGACTTAAATGGTTCGATCACACCCAATAGCCTGCACTTCGAGCGACATCATAGTGGTATACCGGATATAGATCCGGACAAACACAGGCTGACAATCTTTGGCGAGGTTGAGCAAAATTTACAGTTCAGCTATGAAGACCTGATGGCCTACCCCAAGGAAAGTCATATCTACTTCCTGGAATGTTCTGGTAACAGTTTCCGCAATGCCTTACCGACAGCATCAGACCAGACTGCGGGATCGTTAAACGGATTATTGTCTTGTGCAGAATGGACCGGCGTCCCCTTGCATTACCTGTTGGACGAGGCAGGTGTTAACAAAAAAGCGCGCTGGATCATTGCCGAGGGCGCGGATGCTTCCGGCATGTCCCGCAGTGTTCCCATTGATATGGCGCTGGATAATGTCCTGGTTGCCCTGTACCAGAATGGTGAGCCGTTGCGGCCTGCCCAGGGTTACCCCATGCGTCTTTTTGTACCGGGTTCAGAAGGCAACATCTCTGTGAAATGGCTGCACCGTCTTAAGGTACAACAGACACCCGCATACACCAAGGATGAAACCAGCAAATACACAGACCTTTTGAAAGACGGCACCGCAGAGATGTTTTCGTTGAAAATGGAAGTGAAGTCCCTGATCACATCACCCTCTGGAAAGATGAACCTGCAAAGAAAGGGGGTCTATGAAATATCTGGCCTCGCCTGGTCGGGCGAAGGGGCTATCCGCAAGGTCGAGGTGAGTGCCGACGGTGGCAGAACCTGGGCTGAAGCCGCACTTCAAAACACGTCGAGGCCACTTGCGTTGACTCGATTCAGGATCCCCTGGCGCTGGGTCGGCCAGAATGTGGTCCTTCAAAGCAGGGCTATTGATGACAGGGGTAATGTCCAGCCGTCACGCGCTTCTGCGCTGGCGCGTTACTCTTCGGGTAGCTTTTATCACTACAACGGCATACAGAGTTGGCAGGTATCTGCAGAAGGTGTAGTTAAAAATGTCTTTGCTTAAACGAAATGTCCTGGTCCTGACGCTGTTCCTGGCAGGCGGGCTAACCTGCACATCTGTTGCTAAATCAGAGCTTGCCAATGCAGAGGCAGCAAATCTACCGGGTCACGATATTAAACCGGCAATGGGGAAACCTGTAGCGGTCACAGCAGGAACGATCTCGGCCGATGGTTCCGGTTTACCGCAAGGTAGTGGCACAGCAGGGGCAGGGAAGACCGTGTATGAGTCTCGATGTGCTGCCTGTCATGGTATTGATGGCCTGCAGCCGGGTAATCAACTCGTGGGAGGGATCGGCAGCCTGGCGACCAATCGGCCGGTCAAAACGGTGGGCAGCTTCTGGCCATATGCGACTACCCTGTTTGACTATATCGCCAGGGCAATGCCCTACAACGAACAGAAATCTCTCTCTGCTGATGATACTTATGCCGTAACAGCCTACGTATTAATGCTCAACGGAATCCTGGATGATGAGGCTGTCCTGAACGAGAAAAACCTGCACACAGTAAGCATGCCCAATCGATCCGGCTTCGTCGAGCTTGTTCACTAGAGCGGCGGTAACTGAGAGATCGGCTTTTATTCTCCGCTCACCGAGGCCAGATAACGGTTGGCTTCCTCTAACGCGGGTACTTCGCGCGGGTGCCAGATTTCTGCCAGTTTACTGTACTTGAGCCGGGCGGCGTCGGGGTTACCCAATGCAACATAGGTTCGCGCTGCGCCCAGAAGCGATGCGGGTCGGTTCGGAGTTCGCAGCAGCGATGCGTCGAACAGGACGAGTGCCTCAGCTGGCATGTCTGCTTCGAGCAATGCCTCTGCGTAAAGCTCGTGTGGAGGTTTTATTGGGTTGGGTGCGCCGTTCGGTGGCCGCATGGATTCGGCGATAGCGACGCCCTCTTTTAACAGATTCAGCCCTTTCTCAGTATGACCTCGGGCTATCTCTATTAACCCCTGAACTTCGTTGTACATGATCTGTAAGGGTTTACTGTTGCGGGCGTAGTACGAACGGTCATTGTCTGCTGCCGCTTTTTTGACAGCCTGGTCTAGCAACTCTGCGGCTTCTGACGCCAGTTCCAGATCACCCAGTTTAACGGCGCTGATACCTGTTGCCAGTAGTATCGGTCCGGAAGAACTGCCATCGAGCCGCTGTAATTTCCAGTCTTGAGTTTCTATTGTCAGACGGGCTTTGACCACGTTCAGGGTACCTGCAGCGCGAGGCTGGTCTTTCACCATGGTGGATATCTGCTCCATCCGGTCGATCCAGAGTTGAGCGCGCTGGTAGTCACCACGTTGCAAATCGCCATACTGACCCCAGTTGAGGGCGTGCACCATGTCGTTTACACGGTCGCCCGGCTCATACAGGTCGGTCGCAGCTTCGTAGGCTGACTGGTTGTGGGATGAAACGAGGTCCCACATGCCGTGTTGTATAAAAATGTGGGTTGGCATATGCCGGGCGTGGGAAACTGCCTCGGCAATATCAGCAAAAACATAAGCTGCGCCCAAAGCGAGTGGTGCATGAACGGGATCATCGAATGCATGAATTGTGTAATGTGCGGCACCTGGATGATCCGGGTTGCGTTGCATCAATTGGGTTGCGATTGCGCCTGCGAGGACGTTGCTGCGGTGCCCTGAGCCACCAGCGGGACCCGCAGACATCAATAGCGACAGAGCATAGAATGCAGCCACTTCGTCATCTTCGGGGTATTCTTCATGCAGCCCGCGCATCACGCTCATATAAGCGGTACGCCGAGCCATGCTGTCGCCCTCGCCGAAGAACAGGGCATCAACCGCGAGTACAAACCCCTTTTCACGATCTGTGGGCGCTTTCGCCAACCTTTCCTGCTGGGTATCGCCCAGTTTTTTCAGAACCGCTCGTGGAGACTCAAGGTCGGATTCCTTGATGAGCGGGTGGTTGTAGCATAGAGATTCACCCCAGTAGGCCAGTGCAAAATCCGGGTCCAGTTTTTGCGCGGCCTGGAATTCCTGTTTGGCCTGTTTCCATCCGAAGCTATGCAAAATACTGACACCGCGTAAAAAGCGCACCTGGGCTTCCCCGGAAGCCGAGGTCGGGAAGCTGATGGTTCCGACCCGCCCGCTGTCTGCGGCATCCTGGTCTGCGGCACTATGGTCTGCAGCATCATGATCTGCAGCATATAGTGGCCCTGAAAGAGATGGTCCTGACAACAGGATAATCATAGCGACGACAACGATGAGTAGTTTCATGGATGTATCCTCTGGCAGTACATGTATTGGCGGAACTTTTGTCTCGGGGCTTGGTGTCAGAGCTTTGGCTTGGACCTTTGAAGCTTAATCTCTTTGTGAGTAGATCATCAAGGGAACGATTTGTATGTTGTGCGCGACAATTTTATAGTTTAGTGAGTCCAGTTCTATTTCCCAATTAAAAACAATGGAAACACAGGAGAAAAGAAGATGCTACCCAGAACAGGTTTGGCGATTATCGTCTTTATTGCATTGATCACACCCATAGCACACGTGCGCGCTGATAACGATGTGTCGTATATAGTTTCTCCGGAAACAAAGAAGCTGAATATGCCGTTCTCGGACGCTGTCAGGGTTAACAATATGATCTACCTGTCAGGTCAACTGGGCGTCGAACCAGAGACCTTCAAGTTGATTGCCGGTGGTATAGAAAGTGAGACCCACCAGATATTCAGCAATATGAAATCGGTGCTGGAGAATAATGGGTCGTCACTCAGCCGTATCGTGAAATGTACTGTCGTGATGGCAGATATTGCCGAATGGCCCAGGTTCAATGAGATCTATGTCACCTATTTCCCTGAGAACAAACCGGCACGGTCTGCCTTTGGTGCCGCCGGGCTGGCGCTGGGTGGCCGCGTGGAGATGGAGTGCTGGGCTGTAGTGGATTAACTGAACCCTTTGCGGGCGATTTCCTCGACAGCGCCCAGTAGATTGTCCAGTTGCGCGGAGGTCACCATAATGTGCAGGGACGCGCGATTGGCGTCCCAGTCGATTTCAGCGTGAGTCACGTTCCTGATATATATCTGGTGACGATCCCATAACAGGTCAGCCAGTACTTTTGTTTCGACAGCGGTGATTTTAAAGGCAACCAGACCTGCGCTGAGCCGTTGGTCGTCCGAGCTGAATACCTCCACACCGTCCATATCCCTGAATGCGTTTCTTGCCCGGTTTGCCAGGTATCGATCCCGGGCTTCAATAGCCTCCTGGCCTATGCTGTTGTGGAAATCAATCGCCGCATTGATTGAGACGCCAGCCGCGTAATTGATTGACCCATGAGACTCGTAACGTTGTGCCGTTGTTCCGCGTTCCGAATCATCCGGGGCACCATACATATTCTTGCCCAGTACCGGGCCGGAATAAATAGATGGCCAGATTCTGTCCTGCAGTTCCTCCCGAACATAGAAGAATCCCGTCAGCTGCGCTGCCAGCATCCATTTATGGCAGGCACCGGCGTACATATCGCAACCCAGATCGTGGAGATTCAGGGCCAGCATGCCCGGTGGGTGTGCACCGTCCACCAGTGTGAGAATTCCCTTTGCCCGGGCCATGGCGCAGATTTCCTTGACCGGCAGCATTAAACCATCGCCGTAGTTGATGTGACAGATGCTGATCAGTTTTGTACGAGGCGTGATGGCAGCCTCGATCGCATCGAGAATCAGGTCCGGGTTTTTTGGCGGATGATATTTTTTCGCCGAAAGATCAACCACCACAGCCCGGGTATTCTCCCGCGCACATCGCAGGTTTATCGGTTGCGCGCCACCTGAGTGGTCGTGGTTTGTATAGATTATTTCATCACCTGCTTGCAGGGAAGGTCCATTGGTGCCGATTGCCATCCCTTCAGTGGTATTGTTAGTCAGAGCCAGCTCGTTTGATTTGCAACCCACAAAGGAAGCCAGCTTATTGCGAACCTGTGCCTTGAAATCACTGTTGTATGCATACCTCGCATAGCTGAGGCGATCCTCGTTGGATTCTCGGATTGCCTGTATCTGCGCCTGATACACGCTTGTGGGAGAAGGACCCCGGGTGCCGGTATTCATATAGGCGAGGCCTGGCTTTAACATGAACTGATTCGCTACCCAGCGCCAATATGCCTCGTTGTCCGGTGATGCATCGGGCGATTGACCGGAGGTGGGCGGCGGTGCCGCGGTGGCTTTTCCTGTCGCACCCAGCGAGAGCGTCCCGGCGGTAACAGCAGCAAAGGTTTGCCCCAGGAAACCGCGTCTGGTGAGTGGCCCTTTCTTTTCCAAGCGCTCTTCAAAACGGTCGTCAAAGCAGTCTTCAAAACGGCTATCGAATTGTAAAAGCTGATCATCATCTTTCATATAAGCTCCGGTTCCCGGGAAGTACCTAGAACATCATTGTGCTATAGAAACGACAACATTCAAGTCCTTTTGGCGAATGATTGTCAAAAAAGCAACGTTGCGCCCTTATTAAATAAAGGCCGGTTCATGGTATGGTAGAGCAATAATACCAGTTGAGATTTTCTCTCCCGTTGTCCCGAAAAACCCGGAACCTGTTTCACATGATGAAAACCAATGCACTTGGCGGCGGATTACTATGGCTCGCATTCCTTGTTTATGGCATAGGTGTTTCAAATGCAGACACGCCGCAAATCGCGCCGGTTGCGGTGGCAACAGCATTGACCAACGAACCCACCGTTGATGGCGAGGTGCTAGAGGACCCGGCCTGGCACGGCGTGGATGTGATTACTGGCTTCTGGCAGACGCAGCCTAACGAGGGTCAGCCTGCATCGCAAAAAACATCAGTGTTTGTCGGATACACTGACGATACGCTCTATATAGGCGTTGTCTGTTATGACGAGAACCCGGAACTCATTCTTGTCACCGATAGTCGACGGGACTCTGCCCTGGATGACACGGACAGTTTTCAGATTATGCTCGACGGCTTTTGGGACCGGCAGAATGGCCTGGTGTTTGGCACTAACCCGGCAGGGCTTGAGTACGATGGCCAGGTGACGAAAGAAGGCACCAGTCAGTTTGGATCTGGCGGCGGAGGATTCAATCTCGCCTGGGATACGACCTGGCAGGTAAAAGCCCGTATCACAGAAATCGGCTGGAGTGCGGAATTTGCCATACCGTTTAAATCCCTGCGGTATGGCGCTGATGAAATACAGACATGGGGAATTAATTTCCAGCGAAACATTCGCCGTAACAACGAGGTCGCTTACTGGGCGTCACTGGAACGGCAGTATAATCTTCACCGCATATCAGGCGCAGGCAGCATCGGCAACCTGCGAGTACCTACCCAGCGAAATCTCAAATTGACGCCCTATGGATTAGGTGAAACCAGTAGCGGTGGCGATCTTGGCAGTGATTCCAATACAGAATTTGGATTCGACCTGAAATATTCCATTAACCAGAGCCTCACCCTGGATGTAACTTACAACACTGACTTTGCGCAGGTTGAAGTGGACGAGTTCCAGGTCAACCTGGACCGGTTTAACCTGTTTCTTCCCGAACAGCGGCCGTTCTTTCTCGAGAATGCGGGTCAGTTTGCCGTGGGCATCCCCCGCCAGGCTGAGCTTTTTTTCAGTCGGCGCATCGGCATTGGTCCAGACGGTGAGCTGATTCCCATCGATGCCGGGGTTCGTCTCTCCGGCAAGGTAGGTACCAGTACCAACGTGGGATTTTTGCAAATGCGATCCGAGGCGTTGGATGGCATTGCGCCGCGTAATGATTACACCGTGGCAAGAGTCAGCCGTGAGTTACCTAACCGATCCTCCGTCGGTGGCATATTTGTAAATCGAAAGGGTGATGGCAGTGTAACTGCCGATGGCGAGGATGACGATGATTACAACCGTACCATCGGCCTTGACGGTCGCTGGGGTATTGGCCTGAATGGAGCCGTGTCTGGAATTATCGCTAAAACCAAGACGCCGGGACTGTCTGGCAAAGATCATTCGATGCAGTTGAGCAGTGAATACAATTCGGAAAAATGGTCTTTACGAGCGTCCTATGCCGAGGTTGGGGAAGATTTTAATCCTGAGGTTGGGTTTCTTACTCGCGATGACTACCGTCATGTCAGCCTGTTCGCGTTACGCCGTATACGACCGGATAATATGGGGAATTTGCAGGAGATCAGGCCCCACGTCGCCTATCGCGGTTTCTGGAATTTTGATGGCTACTGGGAAACCGGCTTTTTACATGTGGACAGCCACTGGGAATGGAACAGTGGATTCGAGATTCATACCGGGGTCAACTTCCTTCACGAAGGCGTTCTGGAGCCCTTTGAAATAGTCGATGGTGTTACGGTTGAGGCAGGTGAATACGATGACAGCGAGCTGGCCCTGGTATTATTCTCAGACCAAAGTGCCCCTTTGAGCTTCCGAATCAATGGAAAATTTGGCGGCTTCTTTGGTGGTGATCGCATATCCCTTGAGCCCACCGTCGGCTACCGGATCGGCGAAGCTTTCAGTACTGAATTATCATGGCTTCACAATGATATCGAGCTGGAAGGCGGTGACTTTCGCATTGGGATTGGCCGATTTCGACTTACTTATTCTTTTACCCCTAAAATATCCATACAGGCACTGGTGCAATACAACGAACGAGACGAGGTGACTGCCACCAACCTAAGATTTGCCTGGTTAACCAAAGCGGATTCTGGCTTATATATCGTCTACAACGAGGTTGATGACAATAGTTTTGGAGTACCCGGCGAACCAAGGCGGGAGTTCATCGTTAAATACAGCCACATTCTGGATTTGTGACTGCAGCTACTCGCAACGCAATGCCGGAATGGGACTGGCTTTCGCATACTCATAGCGTGGATCGACCTGGTCAGCACCCATGGTTTTCCGAGAGGTTTACTACCTGAAATAATATTTCGGAAACTATTTATCCGACCTCTTTATCTCGTGATTAAATTAATCTAAGTTATGACATCAATCACTGGGGACCAACCATGTCTTATGTAAACCGCGAGGGTGTCAATATTTACTACGAAGACCACGGCAGTGGCGACAATGCGATCATACTGAGTCATGGTTATAGCGCCACTTCCGGTATGTGGCGTGGTCAGATAGACGCCCTGAAAGATAATTACCGGGTAATCACCTGGGATATGCGCGGTCATGGGCAGAGTGACAGCCCCGATGATGCCTCCCTGTATTCCGAGGCACACACCGTGGGTGATATGAGTGCGATTCTTGATATCTGCGGGGTCAGCAAGGCGATGATCGGTGGGCTGTCTTTGGGAGGTTATATGTCACTGGCATTTAATGTGATTCACCCGAACAGGGTGACCGCACTGATGCTGTTTGATACAGGTCCCGGCTACAAGAAAGACAGCGCCAGGGATGGGTGGAACAAGATGGCTGGCGAACGGGCGGTTGCTCTCGAAACAGACGGTCTTGCTGCACTCGGTACCGGTAGTGAAGTACAACTTGCCAGCCATCGATCGGCCCAGGGCCTCGCCCACGCAGCCCGGGGTATGCTGGCCCAGGTGGATGACCGGGTTATCCAATCCCTGCCTGAAATCAGTTTACCAACCCTGGTCCTCGTCGGGGAAAATGACCAGGCTTTTCTTGTTCCTACGGACTATATGGCGCTCAAGATTCCCGGTGCAAAAAAGGTCGTCATCAAAGATGCCGGGCATGCTTCCAATATCGACCAGCCCGAGGCGTTTAACATGGCTGTGCGAGAATTTATTGAGGGCATCGACTGGTAGTCCTTCAAGGATGCCGCCGATTTAGTGATCGTCCCGATAGGCCTGCCATCTTGCAAAACTGTCCATCATCGCCTGCATCCGTCGTTCGACTTCTACCCTGATTTCAGGATGTGGAAAGATATAAAGGTCATCCTGCAGCACGGCCTGCAGCACCATGTCACCGACAATGCCCGCATCGATACCCCCCGCCATGATTTCTGCCATACGTGCCATTCGCTCATCGTCTGGCAGACTGTCATCAACCAGGACATTCATATCAGTTTGACTCTCACCAACCAGGTTCGCAGGTCGATTACGGCCTGAATTTCCGATGTTCGTGTTCACAACTCCCGGGCACAACACGGATACCCCAATACCCTTGTTAGCGAGATCAATCCGCATGGTTTCCGACATACCGACCACGGCGTACTTGGTTGTGTTGTATACGCTTAAACCTGGTACGGGAAACTGGCCTGCCATAGATGCGGTATTGACAATATGTGCTGGCTCACCCTGGCTGATCATCCTGGGCAGAAACACCTGCACACCATTAATGACGCCCTGCAGGTTGACATTCATCACCCAGTCCCAGTCCTTATAGGACATGGTTTCGATCGAACCACCCACTGCGACCCCGGCGTTGTTACACAGGACGTGAACGCCGCCGAATGCAGCTTGTGTCTCGTCTGCTGCCGCTTCCATTTCGCTTCGATCATTGACATCAACCTTGATGCCTATCACCTCGGTATTGCTATCACTAAACTCCTCGAGTGCCGTGGTGATCGCGTCCTGTTCGATATCTGCGATAGCCACTTTCATACCTGCCCCGGTAAATGCCCTGACCATCGCCAGGCCGATTCCGCTTGCCCCACCGGTAACCAGGGCTACTTTTCCCGCTACATCTTTCATATCTTTTCCTTCTTTTGTTCGTACGGCTGAAAACAGCTTTATGTTTTTGACCTTTGAAAGAATCGCTGATCAGTTTGAAAGGGGACGATGTCGCAGGTCTCCTGATACCAGAGTAACATTCTTTCAACCAGATCTGCGCGAATATTCGAATGGGCTGCAGAGGTTATCAGGTTTTTTGTCTCTCCCGGGTCCTGTTGCAGGTCATACAACTCGTCCTGTTCGTAAAGTCGACGGATGTATTTATAACGCTGGGTGCGACACATGGTTGCCTTTGAGTGAGCAAAGGAAGTGCCTTCAGCGATCTGCATTTTGATCCGTGGAGAATACAAGCCACGATCACCAGCAAGTTTGAAACTCTCCGCTTCCGAGGCTTGAACTTCGTTGCGTAGCCTGCCCCCCTCGCAGAACACGGCATCCCGATGAATTGCGTCCGTGGCTGTTAATTGTTCAACAAGTGATTTTCCAAAATGCCAGTAGTCTGGTTCTATGTCAGCCAACGCGTAGACAGTGGCGGGGAAGTCCACGAGTTCAACCAGCTGATCCCTGATACCTGCTACAGCGCCCAGCGTTTTCGGTGGCTTAATAATAAACGGGACCCTGGCGAGGCAGTCCTCCAACGTATTCTGGCTTTTTTCCACCAGGCCGTAGTCGCCGGTAAAATCGCCATGATCCGACAGTACGAAGATACCTGTATTATCGTACCGACCCGACTCCTTCAGGGCCTTCTTAATCAATCCGAACTGGTGATCTACGCGGGCGCACATGCCATAGTATGTTGCTCTGAGTTCAACCCAGCGCTGTTCGTCCCAGTCTGTGAGATTTTGTCCTGCCTGGATACCGCGCACCAGAGCGGGTTTGTCCGCGAGCTCGATATTAATACGGGGTGGTAGCTTGTCACGGTCAATGATGCTGAACCACGGGTCCTCGACGCAGTAGGGCGGATGTGGGAAGCCTATCGGCAGGAAGATGCAGAGGGGTTTGTCACCGTCATAGGCTTTGATGAAATCCAGTGCGCCGAATATCATTGACCAGTCAGGGTCAAAGTACAGATCCTGGTCACCGGTTTCTAACCGGCCTTTGAAAAAACTGTAAAAGCTGTCGCTGTCCTGTTCCCCGCGCCAGGCCTGATCCCCTATATGCGCATCCGGTTGTGGTGCATAACCCCAGCGTTCATAATCGGCGCGACCAGCGCGGAAAGAGATATCACAATCCGCCTGGTAGCCATCCTGGCCTGGAATCAGGTCGTTTTTACCACCCCACCAGACAAAGTAACCACTGTCTCGCAGTACTCGCAACAGGTTTGCATCAGCCTGTGCTCCATGCAACATGTGATACATGGTTCTATGACCAAACACGTGGGGATACCAGCCGGTCATAAAGCTGCATCGGCTGGGCGTACAAACCGTTGCCTGCACGAAGGCATTGCGAAATGACACGGCGTCTTCTGCAACCAGTTGATCCAGGTTTGGCGTGACGGCAGCAGCGTTACCGAGGTGGCCCATCACATCACCACGCCACTGATCGGGATTGAAAATGAGTATATCCGGCCGCTTATCCATAAGATTCCCCGTGAACTGGATGCGTTTCATATTAACGCTTTTGCAGGTTGTTGGGCGGTACTGGATGTCGATTGGTCAGAATCCAGGTAATAGCAAACGTGAAATAAGCGAAAATCCTGACTGACGAACAGTGATTACACAACGAACTCACCAATGCAAAACCTTATTGGCGCTCTAATATGACCGCAATGCGCAACAAGCCTGCGCTCTACGTGGCGTTGGTAATTTTTCTTGCACCCGCTATGTTGTATGGTGAAATCTATCGCTGGGTGGATGAAGATGGCAGGGTTCATTTTTCTGAAAACGCCCCAGCCCGGCAGACGTCGGAGGAAATTACCAGCAAGCTGGACGAGGTTGGCAATTTCTTCGACTTTACCCACGTGGTTGATATTGACTGGTACATTCCCTCTGCTGATTATCAGCCAGCGGAGGTCGAGGTAAAAATAGAATTGGTTAACTACCAGCTGAATGCCGCGGAATATAACAAAATACGCGACGGCGTCAGCGGCATCTATGAAACTTACTCCCGCTGGTTTACCTGGCCCCGTACGCCGAGGCAGCCAGTGGTCATCAAAATATTTGGCAAGTTTGATGCGTTCGAACAATACCAGCAGGAAGAATACATCGGCCATTCCACGACCCGAAGCCATTATTCGCACCAGCGTAAAGAAGTTGTCATGCTGGGTACTGAATTCAAAGGGGCGACGCTGGGGGTACTTTTCCACGAGGCGTCCCACGCAGTATTTGCCATGAAGCTCAAGTCTGCTCCGAAGTGGATAAATGAAGGGTTGGCTGAGTGTTTTGAAGGTACGCAGGTCAGGCCGGACAAGATCTACCTGCATTACAATCCCGCCTGGGTTGAAACCATGAAACACAAGTTGCGGGAAGGGTCGTTGCGGCCCATGGAGGAATACCTGCGCATTTCGAACAAGCAGTGGAGCGGTTCCTCTGCGCGGGTAGAACGCACCTATTACATTGTTGCCTGGTCGATGATGAGTAGCTTGTTATCGTCCCGGCATGGGATCGATACGTTGCGTGTTGTACTGGCTAACCTGCCCTCCAAAAGCTGGCGCAAGGAAGATGGTCTGGTTGCCTTGTTTAACGATGCGTATCCAGGTGGTGTCAGAAAAATGGACCAGGACTGGCGGCACTGGATTGAGTCAATGTAATGCGGCGCATTGTGTAGACTAGCGTGGGCGCTGGATACCCCTGATTCTGTCCGCAAAATCAAGGAACACTTCCTTGATGGATCGTTTGATTTTAATGGTCGCACCACCAAACATTACCAGGCCTTCAACGATCACCATGGGTGCATTGCCGCTGGTATTGGATGGCGCGCTGTTATCAGCACCACCAAATATGGACACTATCTTTGAGACGGTATTGATGTCTTCCCGAACGTAAATGGTGGCACCGCCGAAGAGGGTGAGCATCTTGATGTGAACCGTCGGGTGGGAGAATTTGGCTTCGGTAAAGTCAATGTCACCGCCACCGAACAGGTTGAGCATTCGAATCTCCTTTGGCACAAGCCAGGTGCCGCTTCGGTCGCTGCCGCCGAAGACGTTGATGATATGTTCCACATCCCGGGTGCCGTCATAATCGTAGTCAAAGTCGAAGTCCAGCTCCTGCCTTTTTTGGTCTGCATACTGCTTGTCAGCCTTCAGTTCCAGATCGGCGGTCAGCTCCACCAGTTCATCTGCGTCGTTGCTGGCAAGGGCCTGGTCAAGGCGACGCTCAAAGGCATCCAGGGAAAGTTTTTCGTGGCCGTAGTTCACAATCAGTTGATCAATACCTCTTCGCGTACCACGTCGATCGGTCTGTCCTTATTCACAACGGTCATGGTTTGTCCTTACATCAATGTTGGTGTGGAATAGGCAATCTTCGAGCCAACCTTTGTTTTCCCTTAGTATACAAGGGGTTGGTTTTATTGAGAGTTTGGTGGCAGCCGGGCCCGGGTCAAACTGATCAATCGTTGGCGATACTCATCAACCGCTGACATCCAGGCTTCGGATTCGTGCATAATACATTGTCGCATCCCGGCCCGGTTGAGTCTTCACCAACATTTAAAAACTTTTAGTTTTTGAACAACGAGATCCAGGCATGATTAACAACTATTCTGAACGTCACCATCCTTTTGAGGGTTGTTTCAATTTTCGTGATATCGGCGGCTACGAAGCAGCAGATGGGCGTACCGTTCGATGGGGCCGATACTTTCGTGCCGGTAGACAGGACCGAATGACCAGCGACGATCTTGACAAGGTTAAGGAACTGGGCATCCGCACCCAGATTGATCTGCGAAGACCGGATGAGGCGCTTGATCAAGGCAGGGGCCCCCTTGAAGGCCTGGGTGCGAACTACGAGAACATCGCTGTGATACCGGAAGGAGGCACTGACCAACTTAGCAGGCTCGTTGGCGACACAGGCATTTCAGGCAAACGTTATCTGGGCTACCTGGGTTTTGGTCCGGAGTCCTGGATTCGTATGTTCGAAATTTTCGCAAAATCAGTCGATCATCCTGTGCTCGTGCACTGTACCGCAGGCAAGGATCGAACCGGGGTTACGACTGCTTTCTTATTGTCGATACTGGGCGTTGAGCGGGCACTTATTGAAGCTGACTATATTCTCACCAATCGGGATGTTGACCGTCAGGTCACCTTCCTGGAAAACACCGTCGGCTTGCCGGAAGGCATGAGCCGTGAATACATGATGCGGGTCGCTGGTGTCCCGGAGGATGCCATGAGCGACTTTCTCGATGGCCTGGATGAAAACTACGACGGCGCACTGGGTTACCTGCGGAGCATCGGCATCGACGATGAAATTCAGGAGACTATACGCGAGGAATACCTGGAAGGTTAGCTGCCCGGTGCGGCCATCTATTTTTTAGATTGTGCTGCCGCCAGCGAAGGTCTGCCGTAACAGGCCTCGGCCCACCGTTTGACGTTTGTGAATGAGGAATAATCGAACTCAACCATATTCAGCAGTAGCATAACAGCGGCAACGTTCAGGTCGGCGATGGTGAATTGATCACCTAACAGGTAGGGTGTCTCGGATAATGCGCCATCCAGCACTTTCAGGGGACGTTCGAGCCCTTTTTCCGCCGAGGCAATCACGCCTGCATCTCTTTTGTCTTCCGGCATAAACAGTTTCTGGATAACAATTTGCATTTGCAGGGGTTCTATCTCACTGATTCCCCAGACGCTCCATTGGTTTGCGCGGGCTTCATCGATTGCATTGTCAGGATACAGAGCGCCCCCATAGGTTTTAGCCAGGTAGAGGTTAATAGCCATCGACTCAAACAAAACCAGGTCATCATCTACCAGCGCAGGAATACGCCCGTTGGGGTTAATGGCCAGATAGTCGGGTGATTTGGAGTCAGCTGAAAAATTGGTGGGTATGTGCTCATACGCAACGCCGACTTCTTCTATTGCCCAGATTGACCTCAGGGCTCGTGACCCGGGAATGCCATAAAGTTTTCGCATGGTATTATCCTTCTGAATTATGCAACACCGGAATGATAAGTGATTGCTCATTCCCGGGATACTGAATTTAAAAAATCTCCGAGGTGTGCCCCTTTTGTGCGATGAGGTGAGCCATCATCAACACGAGGATTCGGGCGTTGTTAGGTCGATAGTCCTGTATACTTACCTGCCATTAGTCTGGATGGAAAGCTTGTATGAAAATCGTAGCAATCGTCTTTGCAGTATTTATAACCTCGTCCGCCTGCGCAGATGGAATTCCCCGGACCGCCTCCGGTAAACCCCTGATCGAAGGCTATTACGATAGTGGCACACTCACCCCGGTTGATCGCCCAAAAGAATTTGGTGAAGAGAAATTCATGACGCGAGAACGGGCGGATGAGATTGCGGCCCGGGTCGCAGAACGCAAATCACGTGCCCTTGACGTCAGTGACCCGGAACGCGAAGCACCTCAGCTTGGTGGGCAAGACGGACCAAACACCGGTGGTGGCGGTGGAACCGGAGGATACAACTCTTTCTGGATAGAAAACGGCACGGATGTTGTTGAAATTGATGGCAAGTTCAGAACATCAATTGTATACGACCCAAAAAATGGCAGGCGGCCATCCATGACACCGAAAGGTGAAGAAAAGATGGCGGAAAATTTCACCTCCTTCAGCTATGTAAATGACGGCACGGCATCCTGGCTGGATAAAGAAGGACCCGGTCCCTTTGACGGACCAGAGAATCTTGCCCTGGCAGAACGTTGCCTGTTGGGGTTTAGTGCAGGCCCGCCGATGCTGCCCGGGTTATATAATAACTTCAAGCGCATTACGCAAACTGAAGATCACATCATTATTCTTCTGGAAATGGTGCACGACGCGCGGGTCATCCGGATGAATGCTGAGCATGCATCTAAAGATATGCGCTGGTGGCTGGGGGATTCTGTTGGTCACTGGGAAGGCGATACCCTTGTGGTCGATACGACCAACTTCCGTGAACAAACGGGTTTGTACGGCGGCGATGAAAACCTACACCTGGTCGAACGTTTTACGCGACAGGCCGATGGCAACCTGCTGTATCAATTCACCGTTGATGACCCCACCATCTGGACTGCACCCTGGAGCGGGGAATACTCGTGGAAAGCAAGTGATAAAATCGTCTACGAATATGCCTGCCATGAGGGGAATTACGCCATGGGCAATATCCTGCGTGGCGCCAGATTACTGGAACGCGAAGCCGCTGAACAATTGGGCAAGTCCGAGGGTGGTGAATAGATAACCCGCACGCAATCGAAGGCGTCAGACCTGGTTCAAACCAGTCGAACCAGCGTCCTGGCAAACTCGTAAGTTTCGCCCACACGAGCGCGGTCGGTGGCGGTCATGTCAATACCTGTCAGGCGATCACGACTGCCTGCGGGACCTTCGACGAATCGAATTTGACTGTCCTCAAGCTCGATGCTCCTGTCGTTAACGTCGCGACCGATAAATTCCGCAAATCGGGCTGCAACCCGGTCAGGATCTGCTGACGAAATTTCTGCCGCCACCATATTTGAAACAACGCTGGTTCGTTGATGCCAGGGCCAGGCCTGTCCTGCCCAGGCCCACGAATCCCAATCTTCCATCCAGTCGAATGATGTGAGCACACCGCCGGTGTCTCCCGGATGCAGGTGAATACCAGCTGCTTTCACACCATGATATTCGCGTAGTGGCATGTCCATAACAACCCGCACACCGGCTGCCTCTGCCCGTGCACGTGCTTTGGAGAGATCATCGACTTGAAGGATCAGCATGTAACCGGCGGCACCACCTTGTTTTTCGAGGAATTTTTGGGTGGGCGCTTCTGCCCGTTCCGGCTGCAGTATTTCCAGAAATGTGTCTCCCACGGCATAAACGCCGTTGTACATCCAGATGGGCGCACCGGGCTTATCACGATGGGTTGGTGTAATTTCAAGGGTCTCGGCAACGGCTTTTTCAACCGGCCATATATCAGGCGCACAGATGGCGATCTGGCGGATGCGAATTCGATCGGGTGCAGGGGGTAATTCACTCATGGTCTTCTATTCCTTTCTTCAAAGTTGCAAGACGGATGCATTCTGAAGTTCATACTATGAGATCGCATCTTTAATGGCCAGCAGCGCTAATTTGTAACCGGTATAGCCAAAGCCGCAGATTGCACCCTTGCAAGCCGGTAGGATCGTTGATTTAACATCCCGGGCTGCAGGGTTGGATGCGTGTATTTCGTAAACGGGAATCGCAAGTTGCGAAACCGCGTCAGGTAACGGGCCGGTAGTGGTGGTGAAGCCTGCCGGGTTGATCAGCACGGCTACGATATCAGCCGGATCAATTGATCCAAGCCGTTCCACAACCGCCGCCTCGTCATTGGACTGCATTATCTCTACTTCCATTGACAGCCCTTCCGCATGATTCTTGATGAGTGCATTAATCTCATCAATTGTTTCAGGACCAAAGATCTCGACCTGTGCCTGGCCTCTCATATCCATTCCCGCACCCTGAATAACCAGTACTTTGTTCATACAACCCTCGTCGCTAAATTGGAGACAGTTTACTTTATTCTCAATCGGGTATCGAAGGGCTTCAATGACTAGTGAGAATAAGTAAACTTGTATCTTAACTGTCAGTTACTTTTCACTGAATCGAATCATGCAATTTACCAGGAAGCTGCGGGAACCCATTAAGCGTGGTGAAGTCACCACCTCAATTCGAATCTGGAAACGCCCCCACGTCAAAGTCGGTGGTCGTTATAAACTTGAAGAAGGCCAGATTGTCGTCACCTCCATGTATGAGATCAGCTTTGAGGACATCTCGGAAACCATGGCAAAGCAATCCGGATTCAATAACCTGCTGGACTTGATAAAGACTGCCAGACACGGTGAGGGCAATATCGTTTATTTTATCCGGTTCGAATATGAGCCAGATCTGCTTACGTGAAAACCGCAGGGTCTAAGCGGTACAACCTCTGCTTCTGATGGTTTACCATCTGAATAACCAACAAACTAGAGAACCCGGGATTCACAATGTCTGAAGTTACTCCAGAAGTTATCGCACAGTTAGCGCCTACGGGAACGCTGCGTGCGGCCATCAACATGTCCAATTTTTTGCTCGTTGTGCGTAAAACAGATAAAGGCGATCCCGTCGGCCCATCGCCGAGGATGGCGGCGGCTATCGCCGAGGCACTGAACGTACCCCTTGAACTGATCCCGTTTCGAGCGCCGATGGAAATTGCCAAAGCAGCGGGCACGGGCGTATGGGATATTGGCAACATAGGTGCGGAGCCCCAACGCGCTGCCGTTATGGACTTCACATCCGCTTACGCCGAAATTGAATCGACCTACCTGGTGCCTGCCGGATCTTCGATCCAGACAATAGCCGATGTCGACCGGCCTGGAAATCGGATCTCTGCCCCTGCAGGCAGCGCGTACGGTTTATGGCTTGAAAACAACATCAAAAATGCAGAGCTGAAAGCGGTAAAAGGCGGAGGTGCTTTGCAACAATTTATTGACGAAAATATGGACGCCCTCGCGGGGCTGCGACCCCAGCTTATTACCGAGGTTGAAAAGTTACCCGGTGCTCGCATTCTCGATGGCCAGTTCACGGCGGTGCAGCAAGCCGTGGGTATCAATAAGGGTAACCCTGCCGCGCTGGCCTGGCTGCAACAATTTGTCGAGAAGGCTAAAGCTGATGGTCTGGTTGCCCGCCTCATTGAAGAATACAACGTGCAGGGCAAACTTTCCGTTGCGCCCCCGGCCTGATCTTCTGGATGAGGAAGCTATGACAAAGTGTCTATTTGTTCTCTCAGGTAGTTCTGGTGGTGGTAAATCGACGCTGCTTGACGAGTTGGCTAACCGTGGTTTTGCGGTGGTCCCCGAGGCAGGTCGCCAACTGGCACGGGAACAGCAGGCTATTGGTGGGTTTTTCCGGGAACTATCCAGTTCGGTCATCTGCTGTTGTCGCGTTCAATGTATCTGTATAACCAGGCTGTTGCAGCAGATCCGAGCGGCCCGGTATTTTTTGATCGATCAGTTATGGAACCGATTGCTTACTGGCGCAGTGTGGGCAAGCTGGAACCCTATCTTGAACAGGTTGTCGCACAATACAGATATGCGACCGACGTATTCATGGTGCCGCCCTGGCCGGAGATTTTCATCAAAGATGCAGAACGGCAGCACTCTTATGACCATGATCAGAGCGAATATGCCCGGCTGACCGATTCATTCCAGGCGTTCGGCTATCGGTTGATAGAAATACCCAGGGTCAGTGTGTCGGATAGAGCCGATTTTGTTGAGTCGCATCTGCGGTCTATTGGGGTGTTGTAGCACCGATCTCATCCGAATAGCTTACTCCTGGTAATACACGGCATTGTAGAGAAAGGATTAGTCGCGTTCTTATTGTTCACCTGTGAAGTCTTGGGTATTCACACGATTCACGATTCACTCTCAGGATCACTGGTCATCCAGTGCCCGTCGACACCAAGAATTTGCCTGGCGATTTTCCTTGCCAGGTAGTAGCCGCCGCGATCTGCTAATAAATAATCAGCAAAGCCGCCGCCGTTGGTCAGTATAACAATACCCTTATTCTCATCAGGATAAATCACAAACAGACTCTGGTACCCAGGGTTGCTGCCCCAGTGCCAATAGGTCGTCGCCCCGTCAGACTCATCAATGCCAATACCGTAGCCCCACTTTACCCGGCTGTTAACAGTCGTCTGCGGCTGCAACATCATATCTCTTGTGCGTACTGACATCAGTGTCGGATTAATCAATTCGACGGCGAATTTTGCCAGATCTGTGACATTGGTTTTCAATGTTGATGCGATATCGTTCTTTGCGTTTAGGGACTCCACGGCGATCTGTTTTTGCGTACCCATGATCAATAGCACAACCAACATCAGGGAGAATGCCATCGGAGTGAGGAACAGAAAGTAAATCAACCTGAGTCGCCGATACATCAGATAACAGAACAACAGCCAGAGCACACCTGACGCAATAATAAATGCCCAGGCCAGTACCCGATTCTGCTGGTTTGCTCTACCTGTGAGGATGCCGAAAACCAAATCCGGATGTCCAGCCACCATGGGCATTGCAGATTGGTCCAATGTCGAATAGGTCATACCCAGGGGCTGAAACAGACCTGCCTCAATGGCCTTATGACTCGGTTCATCCAGGATTTGCTGGAATACAGATTCCAGGGCAACATACCCCTCGCCTGCATAGGAAAAGTGACCGCGAAGTTCACAGTCAACAACGAACTGTGCCGCATGGATGGCATTCGACAGGCCTGCCGTATGCGAGAGTATTTCAGCAAGAGTCACAGCACCGCATGCGGACACAATCCGGTCATCATCAACCGTATCCGTTAACTGCAGTTCACCATTCTGCAGTAGACTGAACAAATGAGCTGCCGCAATCATCTTGCCGTTTGATGCAGCTTCGAATACATCATCTGTCGTCACAGGTGTCTTATCTTCAATACTTCGAATGCCAAACGCCATTTGATGGCTGATCCTGCCGTCTTCAATTACCGCAAGCGTCAAGCCAGGGACGTGCGCTGCCTCCATATCCCGGGGGATGTTTTCAAAAATCGATGCCAGATCCGAAGCAATTGCAACAGTGCTCCCGATCGAGAGACATACGGCGAAGAGGGGGATTATCAGGCGTGCCAGATGCCTCACTTGCGTATTTCCAGTTCGACCATCACCGGGGCGTGATCAGAACACTGACTGTCGATGCTGTATTGCGGGTTCTGCAGATGGCGATCGTAGATCTCGTAGTTCACGACACTGGCGAGACTGTGATCGTAACTTGCATCGAAGTCTTTCGATAGAAGTACATAATCAAGCACGCTGCCCTTGTTGGCAAAGTAGTGGGTGCTCTTGCGTTTGTCGGGGGTACCTTCATGTTGTAATTCGAAGCCGTCATAAAGCGCAAAGCGTCGTATTTGTCTCTTTGCTTCCTTCGGCAAGCGTGTCTGCGGTGTGCTGTTGAGTGCATTGACCTCACGTGCAGCAGCAATTTGTTGCAGCGTCTCGGAACCAATGCTGGTGTTGAAATCGCCCATCAGGATGACAGGCCGATCTTTCTTCGAAACTTCCTTGATCACATCCTGATACAACAGCGTTACCTCATTGCCTCTTTGCCTGATCGAATTCCAATAACTCTGTGCCTGCGCTGACATGCTTCGCGCCGCTATCGTTGACCAGTTTTTGCTGTTTGCAGTTTGAGGCACTTCAGTGCGATTGGATTTGAGGTGGACGACGTATACCAGACATTGGCCGAATCCATCTATCATGACCTCTGCTTTCAACGGTGCACGACTGAAACGAAACAGTGATGGCAAAGCAGATTTTTGTTTCATGGATTTCGTTAGCCTGATAGTCGTTGCCTTTAATATCGGGTACCGGGAAGCCAGTGCCACCACGGGTTTAGAATAGATGTGGTGTCGATCCTTGGTAGGTTTTGCCACCGTGACAAAGTGTTCAAACCCCTGGTCGAGCACCAGTTTGTTAAGGTCTTCAGGACTGAAAACTTCCTGAAACCCAACGATGTCTGCTGCCATCAAAGCCAGGTGACTGGAAGTCCAGGTCCGTTTTTCCTGCCACTGTTGATTGCTGTAAATATTGTCAGACTCATAACAGGCGTTTGGTGGCGCGTTGTAATTCAACAGGTTGAATGTGCCAACGCGAAATCGCGACGATTCCGTCTGTATCGTCCCGGGTGTCAAAAGTTGGTCTCAACCTCCAGGCGTGGTTCACCCAGACCCTCACGATGCACATTGTGATAATGGTGCAATGCCGGTTCGTTTCGACCAAACAGGTAGTGGGTTTGAGCACCGGAGGCAGCACCTATCTGGGTTGATTCGGCGGCAAAATAATCTTCGTCCATGATGATGCGGTTGAAACCGGGTAATCTCGATTCATTCGGCTGGTCTATTGCCTTCAGGTGTTCCCTGAATTCGGGATGCTGGTAGTAGCTGTGATGCGTTCGCGATTTGGCTGGATCATTCTGGTCCGGGTACATTCGGAGTATATCGATGCCCGCCGGGTCAACCAGAAAAATGACGTTGGGATAAAGGAAATACACGTTCAGTGTCACCCAGCGGTAAGGCCATTGCTCGATGGGCAGCTTGTTATCCTGCACATGCTTCATCCCGGGTTTTGAGGCGAACACCATGCGGTAGTTGCGGCCGTAGATATCACTGGTCTGCAGATTGGCATAGATATCTGCAGCCAGTGTATCCCGGTGCAGCACGTCAAAATGATAGTTCTCACCGAAGGTATCGATAGCCAGTTTCCAGTTGATGTTGGCTTTCAGAACCTGATCCTCGATGAAGTCGTGATTGGGAATGTTCCAGCTTTCCATTTCCGGGCCGAGGCCGCCCAGCAGTTCCGTGACATCGACATCGCCACCCACGATTGGTTTCACCCATAACATGCCAAACTGCTCTTTTGCCGGCAGTTCAACCAGGCCAAGGGCGGATTTATCTACCTTGCCAAATCGTTCTTCCCGGTTGATGGCAATCAGGTTACCGGCATTCTGGTAAGACCATGCGTGGAAAGGACAGGTGAAACGACTTTTTGTGCCGCGACCGTCAGCAACAACTTGCATACCGCGGTGTCGACAGGTGTTCAGAAATGCATGGAAGCTACCCTCTGCATCCCGGGTCATCAGGATGGGAACGCCGACTTCGCTGGTTGCAAGGTAAGTATTTGGGCCTGGCAGGTCCGTTGAGGTGCCCAGCAGTAACGGTATTTGGCGAAAGAATACATCCTGCTCGCGTGCCAGGCGTTCACCGCAGGTAAAGTCAGTCACCGGTACCTTGAGGATGCCATCTAGTAACGCGGTTTCGTTATTCTCAATTCCGTTCTGGAGTTGCTGGAGCAGGCGTTGTTGTTCTTCATAAAGCATGTCAAATATTCCCAACTGGAAAACAGGGTTATTGTCGCTATCCTATAACCCGGACGTCAACATTTCATAATGCGAAGTGGCAATATATTGCCTCGTGTAAACGGAAGTGCGTTCAAAGCTGGTCAGGAAACAATGCTGGCAGCTGCTAGCAAAAAGTCTTGCTTGTTAAGCGATTCATGGCTCGCCACTCACTCTCTCGACTAGTTTAAAAAGGTCTTCATAGGCTGCCATACCCTTTACTTCACCACGCTGTGCTGTGCGTGCAATGATAACTTCATCTGCAATACCTTCATATTCTTTAATCCTTACCGCACACTCTTCGAGATTTCCAGTGATGGTCATGGTGTCAATCACGTCTTCAGGTACGAGATCCATTGCTTCACGCAGACGTCCTGCCGGCATCAATTTCGCGGCCTGGTCGGCAAATTCGCTAAACCCAAGCTGACGAAGCTGTGAATCGTAATAGGGGTGAGGGATCGGATGAAACAGCTTGCAAATCGAAGCTCGAGTGGCATCACGCGCGCTTTCAACATTACTGTTGATACTGACCATGGCTGCCATAGGGAAAGCGAGGGTGTCGGGGTCGCGGCCCGCAATTTCTGCTCCAACGCGTGCGTTAGGCCGCACTATATCACGCACAAATTCCACCGAAGACATAATGCCCACCCCAACGCCGTCGGAAACCTCACCGGCCAGTCGCACCATCTTTGGACCCGAGGCAGACAAATACACAGGCACCTTGGAAGTCGCCGGTTCCCAAGTGGCGCGCCAACGGATGCGGTGGGTACTACCCTGATAGCGAACAGGCTCCGCGGCTTTACCAGAAACAACAGCGCTCACAATTTTCATAAAGTCGCGCATCTTTGCCAACGGCTTTGATGAGTCAATACCCATATACAAATCGTTAAAGTGTAGATTTCCGGTTCCAACGCCCAGAACAAATCGCCCATCACTGATTTCGTTTAGATCACGCGCCTCGATACCCGTCATCCAGGGCTCTCGTGCGTAGGCATTTACAATGTAAGTACCTACGCGTGATACTTGAGTGGCATTAATGACCGCAGCAGCCGTAATCGTTGCGCTGCGACCGGCATCAACGGTGTAAAGGGAATGGACTCCTGCGTCTTCTGCCTCGCGGGAAATTTTGGTTATCGTTTTGATAGAGTCTTCGAACCCTAGCATCATGCCAATTTTCATTTGTTGTTTCCCATTCCAACTACAATCAATTCGATTTCTGTTAGATTAAGACCGGATGTAAAGGTCGGGGGGTTATTTATTATCGTGCCAATGAGTCAATCATTTTGCGAGTCATCCGTTGCGGGCTCCTCTTCCTTTGGTACGGCACCCAAGTCAGCGATCTCTTGATTATTACCCGCCAGACCAGTTTCCGACTCTGCGGGGACAGGACCCGGTGATGGCTCAGGGCCATTCTGCTCTTCCTCTGCATGGTCAGTTGCGCCTGAATTAATTTTCTTCCGCAATCCTACAGCTGCTAATTTCCCATCTTGTAATACAAGCGGAACCGTCTCATTGCGACTAACAAGATTGTCCATCTGCTTAGTATCCATTTTGTAAGAGAGTACTTCGAACTCGCTGCCGGGGTAATCAACGAACGCCGGTTTTCCCAGGGATTCAAGAATTGTTTGTCTTGGTGTGCCAATCTTGAGGTCACTCACCATCTCTCGTATATTTTTTTCTGTTCTCAAGTAGTTCGGATCAGTATTGGGCACAACAGATGTATCAAACCACTTGGTAGTCCTGCTAAAACCCACAAGTTTGCCATTTCTGAACAGCAAGGCTGCCGTTTCATCCCTTGACATTAAAGTATCGTAATTCTTGTTTTCAACAAGATACATGAACATTTCGAACCCGCCGCTGAACCATTCACGGAAATCCGGTTGACCGATTGCCCGGACAACCTCAGCTTGCAGCACACCCAGACTTATCGACTCCAGGTAAGTTCGATTGCGGTTTTCTACCCGCTGGAAATCCACCGGGGCGTTGATCGCTTCACCGCTACGAATTGCACGGACATCGACATCATCGTCGTCAAGGTCTCCGAATCGATAGACCGCGCCCCCGATGACAAATACACCCAGCAACGCCAGGTAACTCGGCTTTATGCCACTCAGATCACGCCAGATGCTCGAGGAATCCATATGCTGTCATTCTTCTCTGCTATAGTTCCGTGCCACGTCGCAATTCCTGTGCCCGTTTCTACATCGTTATATCTCATGAACTTGAGATATTCCAGCCCTAACATATTCTAGTGTTAACCAAAAGTGTGCGGCCGATGATGAGGTTACTGATACTGGCGAGGTCGAAGCCTGTTGCATCAAGAATTTACGCAATCAGTGGTGTGAAAAAACCAGGGCCAAATACCAGTGGTTAGAATAGATAGCGGATATACTTCATTGGTTTTGTTTACTCACTCGAGTCCGGATCAGAGTTGGCGGCTTGCTGCTCATACCATTCCTTCTCCAGCAACCGGGCACCTCTGAGTATATTACCCATAGCGTAGTTGCCCTCGTGACAGGCGTATTCGTAAACACTACTGTCGGGTGTAGACCGCCATTCGTATCGACCGCTCCAGGGTGCCTCCCAGACAGTGTCGTCTGTCACCGTAAAATCGTAATACAAGTTACCGTCTTCCAGACGGCTGAATCGCTCTACCACGTGCAGGTTCTCATCCGCTCGCGGTAGACCGTTGACCTTTCTGAAATGCCTGGCTTCAACAACCAGCATATCACCCTCCCAGTGACCGACCGAATCACCCAGCCATTGCCCATCCGTCAAGGGTGCGTGCTCAGAGTCAATTCGGATGATTCTGGCATCGTGCACCATCTCATGCAGGATCACGACATGGCTATCTGTCTGGATGATGCGTTTGTAGTTGTTGTACAGGCTGGGAATTGTCGGAACCGTCGCGCCAAAGGAAATCAGGCAGCGCTCAGAAGGTGCCAGAGACTCGGGACCGTCAAAGGGCCCTGGACCGTCATGATCAAGCCATGTGGCCATACCGGTGTTGTTGTGGATGAAACTCTGGTAGAGCGCTTTCATACGATCGTCTATGCCGGGTCGGTTTGGTGGGTACCGGCCATTGGGTGGATCGTAGACGATAGAAGTTGGCACATTGCCCCTGACTGTATCGAGTGCGCTGCCCGGATCTACCCAGAATAGATTGTATCCGCCCACGCCACCGGCACCGCCGACATTGTTGCCATCGCCACCAGCCTGCGGTGCCTCGCGATCGGGATCGCTGTCATTTCCGATCGCGAGGCCAGATGCGACGGAGAAGGCCCAGTTAAGGAAGCGGGCCACAAATGGGTAAAGGTATTCAGTCTCGTTCAACCATTCGGGTCGTTGAGTTGGCGTAAGGGTGCCGGTATCGTAGACACCGGAAAGGTCCGGCTTGCCTGAAGGAGTACGCGGGATATCCGCAACAGCCTGTAAATTCATAGCGGCCAGTAAAAGCAGAAATTGTAGGAATTTGATCATCAGCGTTCTGCCGTGAATTGTCGGATATCAGATTCTACAAATAATTGGGCTCGGCGCATAGTGGCGGGGTGAATGCAGGTCCAAATGAGCCCGAATGTTACTTCTGGGACTTGCTATGTAGCTTCTACTGGATTTTGTATGGCAAAGCGTATGCCACGAAGATTGGGTAAGGCCATATAAGCAGATCCGCCACATAAGCAGATCCGCCACGTCGTGACAGAGCGTAACTGAGACGCTACTGCTGATTTTTTTGTACTGATATCAGAGCAACAGCCGAGCCAATCTATAAGTGGCTGATTTGAAAGAGAAGTCTTGTGACCAGCGTGGGATCTATGCGGCAAGAAGTGTTCGAAAACGCATACCACTGTTCGAATATGTACGCCGCCATTCGAGTGTCGCACGACCTATGCAACCTGGCACTGACTGGTCACGGATAATCCATTATTCAGCTTCTGTTAATGTTCCACTCCCTAAGATGTGGCGCAAGCCCGATCAAGCGAATGGGTGAACATAAATAATCAAGGATGCTGTGTTATGAAATTAATATCTTCGAGCCTCGCGATACTCGCACTGGGTTCAATTTTATGTAGTGCTCAAGCCGATTCAAAAAGAGATGCAATAAATCCAGGAGATAAAGATGTCCGTTGGGTAGTTGGTGGCACTTTTTTCTCAAACGACAATTTGTACGAAGGTGAAGGCAGGGAAAGCAGATTTGTTCCAACTCTGCGGTTTAATGGCGAGAAACTTTTTGTAAGGAACAGTTCGATCGGTTACTCAATACATCAATGGAATCATTTTAGTATTGGTGTTATTGCCGGGCTACATGGCACCTTTTTATCAAATGAAGATAACTTCGACGACAATCAATCGTTGATAGGGCTTGAGGAACGAGATAGCACTATCGACGGCGGCATATACTTTAATCACACTACCGATATGGGTCGTTTGAACCTGACCGTACTCACTGACCTGGGTAGCGAGCATGACGGACAATCTGCCGGTTTGAGTTATACGTTTGATCTGAAGGCTGGCAAGTGGTCGATCAATCCTTCAGTAGCTGTTCAGTGGTTAAGCAACAACATTGTTGATCACCACTTTGGGGTGAGATCATCAGAGGAGACCATCACTCGGTCTGCCTATTCCGGCGGGTCCGCATTAAACTGGCAAGCAGGTATTCGAGGTCGATATGAGATCAGCGACCATTGGGATATTAACCTCGCCACTGGAATTACCAGAATGGATAGTGAAATCAGCAATAGTTCCATAGTGGAAGAAGACACTGTTTATCACGGGTCGGTTTCGGTGAGATATAATTTCTAGTGTGATTCTGCTCACGCAAATCAGGTTCCGGTGTTACTCGCCAGCGTGTACCGGCGAGGTGGATTGCAACCGTGTGGTTTGCCTCAGCCGTTGCAGATGTAGCAGAAAATCTGCTTTTGATTCGGCGCAGAACGGCATCTCCGTCAGCCAATCCCTCCAATAGCTGCGCATGGGGTCGGTTGACGCAATCGGCCCGACGTAGTTCAAGCCCATGTAAGTTCCCGATAGCCGAAGGTGGGTATGGGGGTCGATAAATCCCGGCATCAACACACGGGCGCCCCGGATCCATGGTTCTTAAACAGTCCCGCACTATTCCTAAAACCATCCCCCAAGCTATGTTCAATGGCATCCATCAAACAACTGAATTACTATCACTTTCACTCAATTTCCCAGGCGATCACATGACAGACCACCAGATCCAGTCTACCGACAACCGAACCCTCAGTTTTGCCGATTACGGCAAAGCATCAGATGTTGCCGTACTGTGCTGTCACGGTGGACCAGGGTCGCGCATGGAGGCAAAACGCAGTGGCGACGCCGCGTCGGCGGCCGGGTTCCGGTTAATTGGAATTGACCGTCCTGGGTATGGTGGCACGACCGTACTGCCAGGGCGCAGCATTTGTGATTGGACACGTGATGCGCTGGCGATTGCTGATCATCTTGGATTGGAGAAATTCTTTGTACAGGGTAATTCCACCGGTGGCAGCTATGCGCTGGCGACCGCGTCGGTAGCACCTGAACGCGTGTTGGGGGTGCTGGTCTGCTGTGGCATGTCAGACATGAACTGGGCAATCAAGGTGGAAGAGGCGAAGATGGAAGGCGCCTTACCCATCTGGGATGCACCGGATCGTGATGGGGCCATTGCTATTGCAGTGGAGCAGTTTGGTGAAAAGGGTGAAAAAATGCTGTCGCCTGATCCCGATGCGCCACCGGTTTTTAGTCCGCCAGATATGGCGGTGATTATGGATCCGGCGTTCGCAGCCAATGACCCTGACAATGAGCCATTCGCCCAAGGTGCCGTGGGCTACGCTGACGATCGTATCGCAGATGGCCCTGCCAACGGATGGTCGAGTTTTGATGTTAGCAAGGTGGTGTGTCCTGTGCTGGTAATTCATGGCGAACAGGACTGGATCGTGCCCATTGCCCACGCCCGCCATACCGCCAGTATTCTGACTGACGCTGAGTTGCGGACATTTCCTGAGCACGGGCATATGAGTATCGGCGCGGAGTCTGTGGCTGCATTGGTCGATTTAAAGTCCCGGGCTGGCGCCTGATACTCTTACGGCAAACAGAGCACTCATAGATGTAAACTGGACCGGTACGGTGAGCACTTCTGTTTCCACAACCAGGGCGCAACATTTGCCCTCATCGGAAACACAGATGAAGCGATAGATCAGATACGAAAGGCTGTTGGCACTGGCTAATCAGCAGGTCTGAATTATTCCATTGTCTGATGATGGGTATTGACCGGTTTAAGCAGGTCGGGAGTTCGTCAAATCCGACTGCCAGAAGTTCTTCGCGTAGGACGAGCCAGAAATTGTCCAGCACATCCTGGCTGGATGGCAGGTCGTACCAGGGAAGACTGATAATTTTCACAGGTGCGTTATTCCCATACTCGAAGGTCCCTTCCGAACCAGGCGCGCGAGCCTTGAATCCGCCGAATATCGCATACTGCCTGATAAGAGGTGTTTCAATGTTACATCGATTGATTTTCGATTAGCAGGTTTACTTTGTGCGGCCGCATGTCAGCATTTTCTTGCGTACGCCTCTTCCTTCTTTTGAATAGAAGTCCTGACGAAAATAGCCTTTTATCAGAGGTTCCCTGGCCTCTCAGTTGTGTAGAAAGGTGGGATGATCCTTGCGGGAGGGGAGCGGAGATGAACAAAGAGGATTTATCTCCGGCGGCACGCGAGATTCTTGGTCCGGGAGGCGCGTACGCGCTGGAGGAAGTCGATATCCGCTGCGTTCGCATGCAGGTATTCAAGAACGCGCCACCGCACCTCAGGGATTATTTCCAGGCTGCCCTTGAAAATGCCGATGCCATCATCACTGCTAATTACAAACTAGACTACCGGCGCAGGCAGCTGCGTAAAGTCTTATCTAACTAATATTTCTTTTCTGGCACGGCAGCTGTCTATGTAGGAATAACTTTGAAAGCTGACCCGATTAAGTTCATATTGGACAGGATGGACACAGTCAGGCATGGAGATTCGATATGCGACTCAGTGAACAGGATGCATCATTCCTTTATACCGAAACGGCGAGCGGACCGATGCAGACGGCAGGCATTTTGGTCGTCGAAGGTGAACTGTCGTTTGAGGAAGTTTGTGAATTTTACACAGCGAGGCTTCACCTTGTTCCCAGGCTGAGACAGCGCCTTGTTTTTGTACCAATGAACCTTGCCCATCCCAAGTGGGTCGAGGACCCTGATTTCGATCCTAAGAATCATTTTGTCCACCATCAACTGCCACCAGCCAGCTCCATGACCGACGGGATTGCGGCGTTGGCGAAACTGAATCAGGGCGTGATGGACAGGAACCGACCACTCTGGAAGTACTTTGTGGTAACGGGAGTGAAAGACCGAACGCTGATCCTGCAACAAATGCATCACGCTATGGTAGACGGTGCTTCCACTGTGCAGATGGCAACGGTCCTGTTTGATTATTCCGCCGATGCGCAGCCGCCGGAACCTCCGGTCGAAACGCCAGTGGTCCCGCCCTTGCCTTCACAGGTTGAACTAATGACGGAGGCGTTCCGGGACAATGTCCAGGCCGCCATGAATACCAATCCCATGGCGTTGTTGCCCACAAACAGCGAAGCCCAGACCCAATTGCGCCGTGGTTTTGAGACCATGAGCCGGTTCATAACCAACCCGTCGATAACGGCGCCCTGGAATGCCTCGGCGGTCGGCCCAGAGCGAAAGCTGACCTGGTCCGAACATCCCATGTCGGAGTTTCGTGAGATCCGCCGCGCATTTGGTGGCACGATCAATGATATTGCGCTTGCAGCGGTGTCAGAAGGCGCGGCCCGCTACCTGGGTGCTCATAAGGAACAGAACGAAGGAAGAAATTTCCGCTTAATGTGCCCTGTTAATGTCAGGACCGAGGGTGAAGGGGGAGACCTGGGTAATCGGGTATCTGCAATTTTTCCCATGCTGCCTGCATCAAAGATGGAAGCGCGAGAACGGCTGGCAGCTGTGATTAAGGAAACCAGTCGCATCAAAGAGTCCCAGGAAGCACAGGCGATGACTTACATGCAGGAATCGTCGGTTTCAATAGCACCGATACTGATGGCACCGCTGTTACTCGTGGGTACACCCTTCGACCCTACCCGCCTCGCCGCGAATAACCCACCACCGGTATTACCACCCTTTGGAGCCCGGCCACCTGGATTTGGGGTCAACTTTGTACTCACCAATGTGCCAGGCGTCCAGGTGCCCCAGTATATTGCCGGGAAAGAAATTGTTGCGACCTTGGGTCTCATGATGCTTACCGGCAACATGGGTTTGGCAATTGCTGTCGGCAGCTACAACCAGAAAATGTTTTTCAACCTGACAGCCGATCCGAGACTGTTACCGGACCTCGAGATGTTTACAGACGAGGTCACAGGCGCCTTTGATGAGCTGTTAACCAGCGCCAGGCACCACAATGAAACCGTTCTAGCTTAATAGTGCTCTACAAAAGGAGATAGCATGAACGCCAAACAAACTACTGATGACTTCCCGCAGACGATAAAGTTACCGGATAAATCCGAGGTTGATGTTCGCCTGATGACTGCAGATGACCGGGACGAAATACTGAATTTTGCCCGTTCGTTACGGGAAGAAGACCTGATGTTCCTCCGGACAGACATAACCGACCCGGCGGTTGTGGATGAATGGATTACCAATCTCGAGACCGGTGATTCAATTACACTGGTTGCCTACAATGATAACCTTCTGATTGGTTACGCCAGTGTGCATAGGAACAAAGCACGCTGGACGCGCCGGGTCGGCGAAATCAGAGTAAATGTCGGCTCTGAGTATCGCAGCAAAGGCCTTGGCAAGTTCCTGACCAGCAGAATATTTGATGTTGCCCGCCACGAAGGCCTGAGAAAATTAATGGCCAATATGACAACGGACCAAAAAGGTGCGCAGGCTGCATTCAGGCGCCTCGGATTTATCCCGGAGGCAATCCTCGCTGATTATGTTGAGGACTCCAACGGAACCGCCAGGGATCTTGTCATCATGTCCTACGACGTCGACGGTCACAATGAACAGGTGGATGAGCCCGTTCACCTCTAGCGACGACAGTACGTTGCTACCCCCCATTATCGCGGTTAGATTGTACGGCCCGACGGTGAGCCTCTGTTGACGATACAAGTCAGGGTTATCTGACCTTAACGTCTCCAGGGTTTGATTGATGTCATTAGCAGCAGATTCGAATGTCGAATTCTCGCTGAGTCGCCCGGTCAGTGAATAGTTGTTTTTATCATCGAGCGGCGCTGATGGTGAAATGAATAACGGGCGCCAGATCTTCTGGAACATTGGAAACGAAAAGTTGGCGGCATTCCACCTGAAGAACTTGGCTTAAAGAAAGAAAACGGATACCCAGGTCAAATCGATCCAGTTGGCAAACTGTCATCGACTTGTTACCGATTCTCGTTACTCCGGCACTAATTTCCCGAAGATCACCTGCCACCACCTCTCTTTGGTATTTGATTACGTGCCGTGCATCCCCGTATGGTCAAAAAATGCATCGCGTAGATGTATCGTTGCACTGCGATGATTCAGGTCACTTGGTTGTTCGGTCTATATGGTGTGAGTTAGGCTTGTAATTTGGGATTTGTATCTTTTAGCTCAATGTATGCACTGATTCAGTACTGGAGTCATCTGTTTCCCAAACACGACCGGATTTTGATGCCAGGGTTCGAGCGTTTGGTCGAGCCGGTAGCAAGGACATACTCTGACCACGTCGGACCGGACTGCGGAAGATACTGCTCGATGAGGCCAGTATTCTTAGCTTTCTCTATTCGGACATAGCCGGGCATTCCCGATTCTGTGTTGGGGTATTTGTTTACCCGCCGCCTCAAATTTCTGTACAATGTGCCCGCAGTTGCTCGGCGATTGTGTTCGCTTCAATATAAAAAATTTAAGGGACAGTCCATGAGTCGTTCATTGTTAAGATCAACCTGCGTGACAATATCGATGCTGTTAAGTTCAACAGCAATTGCGTCTAACCAACTACAAATCAATCGAGAAGTATTGCCGATTCTGACACCCGAGCCCCAAACCTTTACCGAATTGGATGTGCGAAATACAAAACCACCTGCTCCTTTTACTGTAACTGCTCCTGAAGCTGCTCCCAATGTCGTCATTGTTTTGATAGATGATCTGGGCTTCGGAGCTACTTCTACATTTGGTGGGCCGATCAATACACCAAACCTGGATAAGCTCGCCAGTGCAGGGATACGTTTTAACAATTTCCATACCACGGCGCTTTGTTCTCCCACAAGGATGGCACTTAAAACCGGGCGGAACCACCACACCACCAATACCGGTTCTATAATGGAAACTGCTACGGCCTATCCCGGTAACACAGGGCAGTTGCCAAATAGTGTTGCACCGTTAGCAGAAATGCTTCGCCTTAACGGTTACAGTACGGCTGCCTTTGGCAAGTGGCATGAAACCGCCGCCTGGGAAACAAGCATCTCAGGTCCTTTTGATCGTTGGCCAACACATCAGGGGTTTGACAAATTTTATGGATTTATCGGTGGCGAGACCGATCAGTGGGCCCCGCTTATTTATGATGGTGTCAAAAAAGTTGCTCCGCCTAAAATGGAAAATTACCACTTCACGACAGACATGACTAACCAGGCCATCAACTGGGTAAAAGCCCAGCAATCGATGACTCCTGACAAGCCCTTCTTTGTCTATTTTGCGACAGGGGCAGTGCATGCACCACACCACGTTTCTAAAGACTGGTCTGACAAATACAAGGGGAAGTTTGATAAAGGATGGGATTCCGTTAGAAAAGAAACGGTTAAGAACGAGAAAAAAATGGGGATTATTCCCGGAAATACGAAACTCCCCCCCAAACCGGATGACATAAAGGACTGGAAGGCGTTACCCGATAACGAAAAGAAATTATTTGCTCGACAGGCGGAGGTTTTCGCCGGTTTCATGGAGATGACTGATTTCGAAATTGGGAGGTTTGTAGATTCCATTGAAGAAATAGATGAATTGGATAACACCTTGTTTATCTATATTGCGGGTGATAATGGTACCAGTGCTGAGGGCGGCTTTGTTGGTATGTACAATGAAATGACATACTTCAATGGCGTAGAAGAAAGAGTGGAAGACCTTATTCCATTGATGGACGAATGGGGTGGTCCGTCAACTTTCCCTCATATGGCAGCTGGCTGGGCAGTTGCATTTGACGCACCATTCACCTGGACCAAACAGGTTGCTTCAGATTTTGGTGGTACTCGCAACGGTATGGTTATTCATTACCCAAATAGCATTGCGGATAAGGGAGGGATCAGGACCCAGTTCACCCACGTCATAGATATTGCACCAACTGTTTTAGAGATGGCTGGATTACCGGAACCAAAAGTGGTTAATGGGGTACCACAAACACCTATCGAAGGTACCAGTTTGGCTTATACTTTCAGCGATGCGAGTGCTGCTGAGCGTCATACTATTCAATACTTCGAAATGTTTGGCAACCGCGCCCTGTACAATAATGGTTGGTTTGCCCGCACGATCCACCGTGCTCCGTGGCAGAACAGCAATCTACCACCGCTGAAATCAGACGAATGGGATCTCTACTACGTACCTGACGATTTCAGTCTGGCAAATAACCTGGCAAAGAAACATCCTGAAAGGCTAATGGAGATGCAGGATCTATTCATGTGGCAGGCACAGAAATATCATGTACTACCCATTGATGACAGAACAATTGTAAGGACCAATGCAGCCCTTGCCGGTCGACCAGATTTGTTAGGCGACAGAACATCTCTTACTCTGTATGAGGGCATGGAAGGCATGCTTGAGAATACATTTATCAATATCAAGAACCGGTCATTCTCAATCACTGCTGAACTTGGTATTCCCAGCAGAGGAGCTAATGGTGTCATTCTGTCCCAGGGTGGTCGTTTTGGCGGCTGGTCACTTTACATGAGAGATAATAAGCCGGAGTTCACCTACAACTTCCTAGGACTTGAAAGATATGTAATTGTTAGCTCCGATGCACTTTCCGAAGGCCCTGTAATTGTTAAGGTTGATTTTGTCTATGACGGTGGTGGAAATGGCAAAGGTGGTAAGGCGACTATCTACATCGGCGGTAAAGTTGTCGCAGAAGGCCGCGTAGAGAAAACACAACCTAATATTTTCTCTGCTGACGAAACTGCAGACGTTGGGCTAGATAATCAGACACCAGTCGCTGAAGGCATTGGTCACGGGCCAGAAGCGACCCGCTTCACCGGCACCATCAAGAAGATTATCGTCGCAGTGAGATAGATGTGGCAACAATGGTTTTCAATACGCGGGATTGTTCTAACATTTAGCCCAGATAGTTGAGCCAATTGCTTTTGCGAGAGATGATGGCTTGTACGTAACTCTTTGAGAATCATTAAACTTACCTGTGGGCTTAATAGTCACGAGTATTCACTGATTTCCATAATGTCGGTTACGAATCTAACCCGACATTCACCCGACAGTTCGAAATTGCGCTGATTATTTTGCAGCTAACCACTTATCGGTGAGAATTCAGCCTCTGCATCGATCCACTTTCACGATCCAGCAAAGCGGGTTCATTGATATCTTCCCTATTTTTTAATTGCCTGGCTCATTCTGTAACCTTTACTCCAGGTTAGTTTCGATCCGGGGGTTATGTCGCTATTGAGATAGTTGCGTACTGATCAGGCACCTTGGTGAGGTTCATCAGCATGGTACTGGGTTACCTCGACCATTCGGGTGTCGACATCCAACGTCAATAGATAATAGTTGACGGCTACATTGTTGAATGCCCAGGACTTATCTTATTAATATGCCATTTTCAAGAAGCTGCTCACAGGTTGCCTAGATGCTCACGCGCAACGTGTCAATAATTGTGTCCACTGGTTCTCGAGTAAAGGTCAGCGAGGGTGACATCACGTTCAGATGACCAATGGGACGTACAAAAAGACCTCTGGCACTTGCCTGTTTTGATACCAGACCGCCCCTACCGAGTTCGTCTGCAAACAGTTCCCTGGTTTCCTTGTTCGCCACGAACTCAACACACATCATCACTGATTTAGTTGACGGCTCTGATTTTATTGACATAGTTCCCCAGCGGCGCTAACTGCAGGTGAAATGCCAACCACTCCATGATGAGAGGAATTTCTGCTCTCGACACACAGTGACCACCGTATTCGTCAATAATCATGAGCTTTCCCTGAACTGAAGCGTCTGTTGCCAATTGGCTTTCGGACAATGGCACCAGGGGATCGAAATGCGTATTGATAGTCAGAATAGGCGTGTTGGTAATATTCTTTTTGCCGAGCAGACCCTGGTCAACAAGGGAAACCGGCAAGCTGCTGGCAAGAAGCCCCATCATATTGTCGGAGCTGGCGCGTACGCGATCAAGGTAGGTCTCAGTTTGAAAATTGAGTAATCGCTGTTCAAATTCCGGCGTCAACATAGTCTTTTGAATCTCTGCAAGTTTCTGCTTTGACAACTGCCCTTTGTTGTATGCCGCAACCAGTTCGTGTGAATCGTATTGAGTAGGCTCCTCGCCTGACATTGCCAGTGCGTAGAGCGTATGTATTGGTCCACAGCTGTTGACCGCGGCGGCAATGCTGCCCCGATGCTCACCGATTGCAATTTTCACTGCGGTTACACCAGCCAGGCTTTCGGACCAGATGCCAATTCTTTCCGCATCAAAACGGCGGTCAGCGAGGACTCGTTTGAGCACGGCAACATGGTGTTTATCGTATTCGCTGTCGACAATGCCGTCGTTTCCCGTGCCGGGAGAATCGTAGACAATCATTGCCGCACCGTATTCTGTAATTGTTTCAGAGAGCGGATAGAATTCGGTGCTCAGGACATCCATGCCCCCTGTCTTTAATATGACTGGTATGGGTTTTGATGTTGGACTCTCCGGGAAATGGACGAATGCCTTAAATCGAGCGCCATCAACTTCCAGTTCCCATTCCTCCATTGGAACAGAAAAATAGCGGCCTGCGCGCTTGTACATTTCAAAGGCCTTTGCGAGTGCTGCGCGAGAGTGCTTGTCTCGCAGGTGTGGATAGCTTCCCTGGGTGTAGTAGATTGACGAATTCAGGAATGAACGGCGTGCTGCCACCGTGTCGCCTTTATTCTCTTGTTTGAGTCCTTGTTTGTAGGCTTTCTCGCCAATTCGACTCCACTCGTAAACCCAGTGGCCTGGACCATACTTGATGATGGTATCCACCTTGTCCGGGTACCGTCGCTTGCCGCTTGCCTGTTCGATACGGACCAGCGCGCTTCGAATAACTGACCAGTCGGCACCTTCCCATTCCCACATTCCCTGTCGGACGGAACGCCACCAGTTGTCCTGGTAATTTTCCGATGCGGCCTCGGATGAAGCCGTGACGGATTCAGAAGCAGTGGCGATATTAGTGGGGCTGACGCCCAGTATGATTACCAGAACCCCGAACAGGAATCCGGTTTTCATTGATGGCAATGTCCTGCCAGCAAGTAATTTCATTGATATTCTCCTTTGAGTTCATTGCAATTGTGCTGGCACAGCGTCCTGAGGGCAACCTGCCTGCTTTCGAAACCGGACCAGTCCATCCCGATCAAACATACTGCCTTTGTATCTTGAAGGTGATCATTTTAAGACGCCTTTTTGTTGCTATGGTAATAATGTCGATTGTAAACGGTGTGGCGGCCTGGGCGGTGTTTCATATCGCTGCAATACTAGAGAGGAAAGGAGTTCTTTCCTGGAAAAATTGAATTGAACCTTACTTGATGTGAATCAAGGCTTTTTCCCTTTAGACAAACTAGTTTCTCTTCAAATGTTCCATTGAGGAGATAGTCGTGAATAAGGTCGCAGCACTGATATTGTGTTTCACGTCTGGCATACATGCCTTAAACGCCATAGCTCACGAAAAGGGGGATTGGATCGTCAGAGCCGGACCTATCGTCGTTGATCCGCAGGGGGACAGCGATACCATTGACGTCGCTGGCATCGTAACTCTGCCAGGTGTTGATGTAGACAGCGATACTCAGCTGGGATTGACGGGCGTCTATATGTTGAGTAACAACATTGGCCTTGAGTTACTGGCGGCGACACCTTTTAAGCATGATATTTCCGTCAGTGGTACAGGCATTAATGCAGGAGATGCAAAGCAGCTCCCACCAACGTTGACCTTGCAATACTACTTTGGAGATTCTTCAAGCCGGTTTCGACCCTATGCGGGTCTCGGAATCAACACAACTATTTTCTTCGAGGAAAACGTAGACGATGAACTTAATCTGGCACTTGATGGCATCGTAGGCCTGCCTCCCGGCAGTGTGAACGCGAAACTTGAGCTGGATCAGAGCTGGGGCTTGTCAGCCCAGGTAGGATTTGACTATATGCTTAACGAAAACTGGCTGATTAATGGGGCCCTGTGGTACATCGATATTGATACCGAAGCAACGATTAAAACCGCCGTTGCAGACGTCAAGTTTGATGTGGAGATAGATCCGATCGTGTACATCCTTTCAATAGGTTATAGGTTCTAGAGAAAATCCGAAGTCCTTAAGAGAATTTGGGACAAAACACCTGTCATCCTGAGCTCAGTTCGGTCCTCCCTGAGCGACATAGTACACAGTGACTATTGTGCTGATCCATTACAGCTCATCACAACAACACCCATGGTCAATTATTTTGGTTCGAAAGCGACCTCTGGTTTATGCCAGTCAATCATCGCAATAATGCCGCCGCACGACACCTATATTGAAACCCATCTGGGTAGCGGGGCGATCATGAAACGAAAGCCAGCGGCACTCAACAATATTGGCATCGACCTGGACCCGCAGTCGCTGGATGATTTTAGCTCTGACTATCGCGTTCAACTGGTAAATGAGTGTGCACATCCTTATCTCAAACATTACGATTATCAAGGTCGTGAGTTAGTCTACTGTGATCCACCCTATCTTCACCACACACGCACGTCAGGGCGCAGGTACCGCTGTGACTACAAGCCGGTTTGGCCGCTTCTTCCTATGTGACTGTAGATGATAGCGGCGCACGCCACCAGGGTAAAAATGGATTTGTCACGCACATTGGCAATGATTGGTTTGGCTGGTTTCAAAGTACAGATTCAAAAAGCCGGGTTAACTTTCTGGAACTGCTCAGAGCCGGTCTGTGTGATGATCTTGTCATCGTCAGTGATGATGCCGGGATACCTTTGCAAGTTTAAAGAAAACCTGGCGCAAGTTGGATATCTCATTCTGGCATTACTTGGCAGACCGGCTGAGTATTGCTGAAAAGCCTATTCCTCCACTACCTGATATCATCACTGAACGCGCTGCGCCTGAGAGGGTTATTGAGAAGCTACTGGCGAAGGACCTATATCGTTGAATAAATTGAAGATTTTAGATTCTTCACTGCGCTGACGGATGACATTGATCTGCTTTAGTAAGTGCGATTCAGGTCGGTGTAGAATGGCACTTAGAACGCCAGGATAATCTGGCATTGAACAAAGGGTGAAAGTCCCTGTGGGGTTCGAGTTAGCCACTCGCCCCAGCCTCGACTGGGTCAATAATCCGACTCGATATTAGCCGGAAAATTTGATTTAGGTCAAGGTAGCCTACGGTTTGAATCCCTAATGTACACAGTCGAATCCATCCATAAAGAGAACGATGATGAGTGCATTGGAAACCTCCACCGCTAGTGATGAAGTAAAAGAAAACCTGGTCGACGCTTACAAAACTGTAACGGATATGAGCTGGAACTTTGACTATGATGGCAACATACCAAAGGTCCATGATTTATATACGCGCGCGAAGACTAATCAGTGGAATGCTGATGATCTTGAATGGGATACGGTAATTGACCCATCCAATCCGATCATGGGCCGAGACAGTACCCAGTATTCAGAGATGCCATTTTTTAAGCGTTTATCTCAAAGCCAGCAAGAAACTTTCACCGCACACTCCACCGCGCAGATGCTCTCGCAGTTTTTGCACGGGGAGCAGGGTGCTACCCTAACGGCAGCAACCATTACTCACGGTGTGCCGGATATGCAAGCTAAATACTATGCCGCCACCCAGACGATGGATGAGGCAAGACATGTTGAAGTTTATGACCGCTATGTGAATAAGATTGCAATACACTATCCGATAAACCCGTGGCTCAAGAAGCTTATTGACGTTACCTTGCAAACCGAGGACTACCGCAAGGTTATGATCGGCATGAATATGATTGTCGAAGGCCTGGCACTTGGTGCGTTCAACAATATGTACCGACAAACTGATGAGCCACTGTTGAAATCAATCACGTTCAACGTCATGCGTGATGAGTCTCGGCACGTGTCGTTCGGGCACGCTTACCTCACGCCATTAGTCGCCAAGATGCATAAGGACGACGTGGAAGATCTGGCGCAATATGCGTTTGATGGCGTCAACATCCTGGTTGGGTCGCAGACCGAAACAACTGAGGGATTCCTCAAAGTGCTGGAGGTCAGCGGCATAGATCCCAAAGACTTCGGTGCCGGTATGAAGGAAGCTGCAGAAATGGGGCTGCTTACTGATTTGCCGCCAGGCCAGGTTCATTCACTGAAGGATCTGATGATTCCAGCACTGGTTCGTGCTGGTTTGATCACACCGAGGACCAAGGAACTATTCGAAGGTATTGGTGTTCCGGTGAATGAGGACATGACGATATTACACGCCATGGAAGATGCAAAATCTGACCAGAGCATCCTCAACGAGGAGAGCGCTTCTTACTAGAGGCGACCCGGTTTAAGTTTTGTAGAATCACAGGCAGTTCAACTGCTTACGGATCTGCCTGAGGCGCTGTTAATTACAACGACCTCAGGCGAGATCCTCTTCTTCAACAAATCTGCCGCCGAGCAATCGGGGTTCAGCAGCGAAGAAATGCTGGGAGAACATGTCTCTCACATGCTGCCTGAATCGAACCGCAGGAAGGTTGATGTTATTATCGCTATTGGCGAAGACGCGGTGCTTAGTATTGATCCCGATCTCAATTTTTGCTTCTGGAACCAGAAAGCGGAACAACTCTTTGGTCACAGCGAAAAGGAAATCATGGGCCAATCAATTAACTTGTTACTGCCGACAAGTGCCAGTGATGCTCATACGGAGAGTATCCAGGTATTTAGTGGCGACAAGTCGCCATCGAAATTTATGGGTGAAAGAGGGGAGATTATTGGCTTGCACAAATCAGGAGCCAGGATAGCGCTTGAAGCATCCATCACCAAGACCTTCATTGGCAACCGGCTGATAATGAGTGCTCAGATTCGCGATATCAGTGATCGCAAGCAGGCCCAGAAAATCCTGGAAGAAAGAGAAGCTCGGTTTGGAGCAGTCTTTGATCACGCGGTAGAAGCGATTGCCTTATTGGATGCATCCGGTCTGGTACTGGATATCAAC
>LWDU01044386.1_pt1 | contig 104434 bp, 109 predicted proteins | sample 727161 | NCBI WGS metagenome assembly LWDU01 (sample SAMN04566230, study PRJNA314399) | hydrothermal vent metagenome | isolation source: deep sea hydrothermal plume seawater | place: Mexico: Gulf of California, Guaymas Basin | collected 2004-07-11 | reverse complement strand
TGTTTATTTTTTTTTGCAAGATAAGAAACTGCTGGTGTAGGTAGAGGACCTAACAAAGATACATCCATACCTGACGATATAAAACCTGCTTGTAGTGCTGATTCAAGCATGTAGCCTGATATACGAGTATCTTTCCCGATTAAGACCTTTGAGACACCCTCTTCCTTTAAAACACTACCTGCTGCCCATCCTAATTTTGTTACAAACAATGGATTCATTGTTGTATCAACAGGCCCTCTTATACCATCAGTACCAAATCTTCTGTCTTTTGTAAGAGTGCCAACACTCTTCTTTTTCTTGTTGTAAAACATAAAGAGAAATTAAATTAATTAGCTTGCAATCTAGTTTTGTTTTGCAGCATCTCCTACTTCTGAGTCCTTTTTTTTCTTAGAGTCCAAAGAATCTTCATAAGAAATGGGAGCTCTCGGTTCACCTCCAGCCATAATATCGTCTATTTGATTGCGATCTAAAGTTTCATAATCGACTAGAGCTTTAGCCATGGAATGCAATTGTTTTAAATTATCAGAAAGTATAGTAGTGGCAACTTTGTAACAGTCCGAAAGAATATCCTTTACTTCAGTATCAATTAAAGCAGCAGTTTCATCCGATATTCCTTGTTTGGTAGTTCCAGCTGCTCTGCCCAAGAAAGGCTCATCAGTCTCATCACCATATTTAATAGGTCCAAGCTTTGACGACAAGCCCCATTTTGTAACCATATTCTTACCGAGTTCAGTTGCTCTTTCAATGTCGTTAGAAGCGCCAGTGGTTATGCCTTTAATACCATATATAAGCTCTTCTGCAACACGTCCTCCGTATAACCCACAAATCCTGTCTAAAATACTCTGATGACTATAACTATATTTATCTTCTTCTGGCAAAAACATGGTTACTCCTAAAGCCCTACCTCTTGGGATGATAGTGACTTTATAAACGGGATCATGTTCTTCCAATGCTCTACCAACTATCGCATGTCCAGCTTCATGATAAGCAGTCTTTAATTTATCGGCTTCAGACATCACCATAGACCTTCTCTCAGCACCCATCATTACCTTGTCTTTTGCAAATTCCAGTTGTTCCATACCTACAAGTTTCTTTCCTGTTCTGGCAGCCACCAAAGCAGCTTCATTGATTAAATTAGCTAAATCAGCACCAGAAAACCCAGGAGTTCCTCTTGCAATAAAAGATATTTCTACATCTTCAGCAATAGGAACTTTTTTCATGTGGACCTTTAAAATCTGTTCTCTACCCCTTATATCTGGCAATGGAACTACAACTTGTCGATCAAATCTACCGGGACGAAGCAATGCTGGATCAAGAACATCCGGTCTGTTTGTAGCAGCAATAATAATAATACCTTGGTTATCTTCAAAACCATCCATTTCTACTAATAATTGATTTAATGTTTGCTCGCGCTCATCATGACCGCCACCCATGCCAGCTCCTCTATGCCTTCCTACAGCATCTATTTCATCTATAAAGACAATACAGGGTGATTGTTTCTTGGCCTGCTCAAATAAATCTCTTACCCTAGAAGCTCCAACACCTACAAACATCTCTACAAAATCTGATCCTGAAATAGTAAAAAATGGAACTTGAGCTTCTCCAGCAATGGCTCTTGCTAAAAGAGTTTTTCCTGTTCCGGGAGACCCAGTCATTAAAATACCCGTAGGAATTTTTCCTCCAAGTTTCTGAAATTTACTTGGCTCTCTTAAAAAATCAACGACCTCTTGAACTTCTTCTTTTGCCTCTTCTATTCCTGCAACATCAGCAAAAGTTGTTTTAACTCTTCCGCCTTCTAACATCTTAGCTTTACTTTTTCCAAAGCTCATAGGACCAGACTTTCCTCCCATGCCACCTTGCATTTGTCTCATAAAAAATATAAATACAGCCAGAATGATTAAGATTGGAAAACTGGCTATCAATAACTGCTTAAGTATTGATTGTTCTTCCGGCTTCTCTCCTATAACAGATACGCGGTGATCAGACAGAGTTTCACTAAGATCGTCTTGTAAAAAAGGAGGTCTTACGGTTACAAAGTTTTCACCATTTACTGTTTTGCCTTTTAAAGTGTAATTATCACTTAAGAATTCAACACTAAGCACCTGATCACTTTCTACCTGAGAGATAAATTCTGAATAGCTCAATTCAGTTGTAGTGGGCTCGTTTGAAAAATTACTAAAAACAGAAAACAAAGTTATTGCTATGAATAACCACATAAGTAAATTTTTTATCATCTCGCTCATTTTTCTTTTAAATTTATGCCTAATATATACGTTTCGCTTGAATTCCGCCGAGAAGAATCAGGTTTTCTGATCTTAACCTCTAAGAAATGTTCCTTAACAAACCTCTTGGCATATTCCAAACTCTCACCTTGAAAAACTTTGATTATAGTGGAGCCTCCAGTTTTTAGGAAATTTTCAATGGAATATATAACTTTATCTAAAAGGTCAATCATTTGAGCATTATCTCTATCTTGTATACCACTTATATTGGGGGCCATATCGGATAAAACAATATCAAACGGTATTAAATTAGCATCAAAGTCTTCTGCCTTTAATTCAATAACTGATTTATGGATAAAAGAAGTTCCTTGAATAGGCTTCATTTCCTGCAAGTCAATACCCACAATCTTTCCTTTCTCACCAACAATCTCTTTGCTAACTTGGGACCAGCCTCCCGGAAAAGAACCTAGATCTAAAATAGACATTCCTCTTTTAATGAGACGGTCTTTATTTTGTAATTCTTTGAGCTTGAAAGCTGATCTAGATCGGTAACCTTCTAATTTAGCTTTTCTCGAGAAAGTATCTCCGTCACGGTAGTTTGATTTAGAAGATCTGCCCAACTTTTAAATGTATTTAACTTTAATAATTTCATATTCTTTAATGCCGCCAGGAGTCTCCACTCTTACTTCATCACCTTCAAATTTACCAATTAATTTTTTTGCTACAGGAGAAACAACTGAAATCTTGCCTTCTTTAATATTAGCTTCATCTTCTCCAACGATCTTATAAGTTAAAGAGCTGGAATCAGCTAAATCTTTAATTAATACCGTTGTTCCAAAAATTACCTTATCAGAGGGTGTAATTTGGGTTACATCTATCACTTGGGAATCCGAGAGCTTGCTTTCTATGTTTTTAATTCTAGCTTCTATAAGAGCTTGTTGCTCCTTTGCAGCATGATATTCAGCATTTTCTTTTAAATCCCCAAACTCTCTGGCGGTCGCTATTGCATCAATCACAGAAGGTCTTTCTTCAAACTTTAATCTTCGAAGTTCTTCTTTCAATAGAGTTTCCCCCTCCGATGTCATTGGGTGCATAATTATTAACTATCTAGTCTATCATGAAGATCTTGAAGGCGTTCAACCCTCCAAGAATCTTTATTTCTTATGACAGAACAGACTGCCCTTCCGCCTTCTATAGTTGTAGTACAATAGATTTTCTCTTCTAAAGCTGTTCTCCTAATTGACGCTGAATCAAGAATAGATTGTCTACCTTCGGTAGTATTTACTATTAGATTAACTTCTTTATTCTTCATTAAATCAACTATGTGCGGTCGACCTTCAGCAACTTTTTTAACTATATCTACAGGGATATTTTTCTCTTTTATAACCCTTGCTGTTCCCTTAGTTGCAATTAATTTAAAACCTAGATCATGAAATTCTTTGGCTAATTGACCCACCACGTTTCTATCAGAGTCTCTAACACTCAGGAACACAGAACCCTCTATTGGAATCCTTTCTCCAGCACTCAGTTGTGCCTTAGCATAAGCTTCTGAGAAATTTTGTCCCACGCCCATGACTTCTCCAGTTGATTTCATTTCAGGGCCTAAAATGGGATCCACTCCTAGAAACCTTGCAAAAGGCAAAACAGCTTCTTTGACTGAAAAATAATCTGGAATAATTTGTTTAAGAAACCCTTGTTGTTCTAAGGTAATACCTATCATACATTTAGCACCAATTTTAGCCAAAGATTTTCCAATACATTTTGAAACGAATGGAATAGTTCTAGAAGCACGCGGATTAACTTCTAATATGTAAATTTCATTATCAAGGATAGCTAATTGAACATTAATCAAGCCTATTGCTTCAATCTCAAGAGCAATATTTTTTACTAAATCACTCATTTCTTTAATTAAATCATCATCTAAACTATAAGGAGGTAAAGAACAAGCTGAATCCCCTGAATGAATACCTGCCTGCTCAATGTGTTGAAGGATGCCTCCAATAACTACATCCTTACCGTCACACACTGCCTCAACGTCTACCTCTACCGCTTGATTCAAGAACCCATCTAATAATACCGGGCTTTTTTCACTTGCTTTGAATGCATCTATCAGATAATCCTCTAAATCACTCTTTTGATAGACTATTTCCATTGCTCTACCTCCCAATACATAGGAAGGCCTGACAACCAAAGGGAAACCAACGTCTTCTGAAACTTTCAAGGCTTCGTCTAAGTTTGTAGCTAGGCCATTAGGAGGTTGCTTTAAATTCAGCCTATTAACAAAATCTTGGAATCTTCCTCTATCTTCGGCAAGATCAATTGAATCTGGTGAAGTTCCTAAGATAGGAACTCCATTTCTCTCGAGCTCTTCAGCTAGTTTTAAAGGAGTTTGACCTCCGTACTGGACTATTACCCCATCAGGCTTCTCAATATCTGTAATTGCTAAAACATCTTCAGCTGTTATGGGCTCAAAGTACAAACGGTCCGATATGTCATAATCTGTTGAAACAGTCTCGGGATTACAATTAACCATAATTGTTTCATACCCCTCCTCCTTCATCGACATTGATGCATGAACACAGCAATAATCAAACTCTATACCTTGACCAATTCTATTTGGACCACCCCCAAGAACCATTATCTTTTTGTTGTTGGTAGGTTGAGATTCACATTCTTCTTCATAGGTGGAATACATATAGGCAGTTGAAGATTCAAATTCAGCAGCACAAGTATCGACTCTTTTATATACAGGTAGCACATTAAGTTGCTTTCTTTTCTGCCTTATCTTTAACTCGTCAACTTGAATTAAAGTTGCTAGTCTAGAATCTGAGAAACCTTTTTTCTTTAAAGACAGCATCTTATCTTGATCGATATCATTTAAAGTTAATTCTTGGATCTTTTTTTCTTCATCAACCAGGTCAGATATCTGAAAAATAAACCATGGATCTATTTTAGATAAATTAAATACTTCTTGTTCACTAAGACCGGCTCTCAAGGCATCTGCTAAATACCATAGCCTGTCAGGACTAGGTTTAGCTACTTCTTGTTTTAGCGACTCTATACCTCCTTTAGAAGGGTTATATATTTCAACCAATCCGTCTCTACCTGTCTCCAATCCCCTGATAGCTTTCTGCAATGATTCTTGAAAAGTTCTTCCGATGGCCATGACTTCTCCAACAGATTTCATTTGGGTAGAAAGAACAGGTTCAGCTTGAGGAAATTTTTCGAAATTAAATCTTGGTATTTTTGTTACAACATAATCAATTGAAGGTTCAAAAGAAGCTGGGATAACTCCTCCAGTTATATCATTCTTAAGTTCATCAAGGGTATATCCAACAGCTAGTTTTGCTGCTACTTTAGCTATCGGGAAACCTGTAGCTTTTGATGCCAAAGCCGATGACCTTGAAACTCTAGGATTCATTTCAATAACCAACATTTCTCCGTCTTCAGGATTAACTGTAAACTGAACATTGGAACCTCCTGTCTCTACACCAACTTCTCTTAAAATATCAATAGAAGCATTTCGCATGCGCTGATATTCCTTATCAGTTAGAGTTTGGGCGGGCGCAACAGTTATTGAATCCCCTGTATGGATTCCCATTGGATCAATATTTTCGATACTACAGACAATAATACAATTATCATTTTTGTCTCGAACAACCTCCATTTCATACTCTTTCCAGCCCCCAAGATATTTATCTATAAATATTTCTGACGTTGGAGACAAATCAAAACCCCTTAGACAAATTTCTAAAAACTCTTCTTTATTGTAAGCAATACCTCCACCAGAACCTCCCATTGTAAAATTCGGTCTCAATACACATGGAAAACCAATCCTATCTAGAATTTCATATGCCTGATTAACATCGTGCGCTAATTCCGCCTGAGGTACATTTAAGCCTATTTTTCTCATCGCTTTGGCGAAAAGATCTCTATCTTCTGCTTTATCTATGGCTTCTTTCGAGGCACCGATCATCTGAACATTATATTTTTCTAAAATACCCCTGCTATCTAAATCTAGAGCTGCATTTAAGGCCGTCTGTCCTCCCATAGTAGGAAGTAAGGCATCCGGTTTCTCTTTCTTAATAATCTTCTCAATTGTTTCCCAGTGTATCGGTTCAATGTAAGTAGAATCAGCCATCGAAGGGTCAGTCATAATTGTTGCAGGATTAGAGTTTATTAAGATAACCCTATAACCATCCTCCTTAAGGGCTTTACAGGCCTGAGCCCCTGAATAATCAAATTCACAGGCCTGCCCTATAACTATAGGACCGGCCCCAATAATCAATATGGACTCTATATCCGTCCTTTTAGGCATTCTTTAATTCCATATTTTTAATAAACTTTTTAAAAAGATAGATTAGGTCGTGAGGACCTGGACTAGCTTCAGGGTGACCTTGAAAACTAAAAGCAGGAAGGTCTTGGTGCTCAATTCCTTGTACTGTTCCATCAAATAGAGATCTATGGGTTACTAAAAGAGAACTGGTAAGGCTTTTTTCGTTAACCGTAAAACCATGATTTTGACTTGTTATAAAGACACGACTGGTTAATAAATCCTGAACAGGATGATTTGCTCCATGGTGACCAAATTTCATCTTTTCAGTTCTAGCTCCAAACGCTAAAGCTAATAATTGGTGCCCTAGGCAAATACCGAATATCGGTAATTTCGATTCTGCAATATTTCTAATTGTATTTATAGCATAGTCACATGGCTCTGGATCGCCTGGTCCATTTGACAAAAATAAACCATCTGGATTTAAAGATACAATTTCTTCAAAGCTAGTCTTAGCCGGAACAACCTGTACTTCACATCCTTGATCGACTAACAACCTAAGAATATTTTTCTTAACTCCAAAATCAAGCACTACTACCTTAAATATTTTATTTACAGAACTGCCAAGCCAGCTTCCTTCATTCCATGTATAGCTGTTTTCGGTTGTTACTTCTTGAGCAAGGTCTTGCCCTCCTAGTCCTACAAAATTATTTGCTAAATTGATTGCTGCGCTAGGATCAATCTTAGAGTCAGCAACTATAGCCGCCGACTGAGCCCCATTTTTTCTTATTAATCTTGTTAATTTTCTAGTATCTATATCGGCTATCGCTACTGTATTTCTTGAAACTAAAAATTCTTTTAGTTCCTGCTTTTTTCTCCAATTACTTGATTTGCGAGGATAATCCCGAATAACAAGACCCGAGCACCAAATTTTATCAGATTCAATATCTTCAGAATTTACTCCTGTATTACCAATATGAGGATAGGTTAATGTCACAATCTGGTTCTTGTAAGAAGGATCAGTTAGAATTTCTTCATAACCCGTCATGGCAGTATTAAAAACTATTTCGCCGTTAGTTTTTCCTTCTGCTCCAATACTTGTACCATGGAAAATGGTTCCATCGGCTAATGCCAGAATCGCTTTAGATTCAGATTTCATTGGCTAGACAGGAGCGTAAAATAGACGAAAAAAAAACGAACCAGAAGAAAATCTGAAATTCGTATTTATGTTTTTTAAAGCCATTTGGCATTAAAACCGCACTATAATAAATCTATGGGGTGATGTCCATTTAAAAGAATGGTATTTAGCATAAAATTTATAAAATGATAAAAACAGAGGAAGAGATTAATGGCATGAGAATTGCCGGACAGCTTGCAGCAAAAGTTTTAGAGATGATAACCCCGTTTGTGCTGCCTGGAGTCTCAACTGAAGAATTAGATAAAAAATGTCATGATTATATTGTGAATGCTCAAAATGCTATCCCGGCAAACATTGGCTATAAAGGGTATGAGAAGACGGTTTGCGCTAGTGTTAACCAAGTCATATGCCATGGTATTCCTAGTAAAAACAAGATTCTTAAACACGACGATATTATTAATATTGACGTAACAGTCTTAAAGGATGGGTGGCACGGAGACACTTCGAAGATGTTTACAGTTGGAAAATCAAAACCTCATAATGAAAGATTAGTGAAGGTTACACAAGAATGTCTTTATAGAGCCATTGATGTTGTTAAGCCCGGCGCATTTTTAGGTGATATTGGCAATGCCATTCAAACCCATGCCGAAAAAAATCATTACTCTGTAGTTGAAGAATATTGCGGCCATGGAATAGGTAAGATTTATCATGACGAACCTCAAATATTACACTATGGCCAGCCTGGTACCGGCTTAGAAATAAAACAAGGTATGTGCTTTACCATAGAGCCGATGATAAATTTAGGCACAAAGTACACTAAAATTCTTCCTGATGGGTGGACCGTCGAAACACAAGATGGAAGAAATTCAGCCCAGTGGGAACATACCTTGGCAGTTACAGAAATAGGCTGTGAAGTCTTAACAAGAAGGAAGGAAGAAAACTTCTAATTACCTCTAATCTAAATGAATGAAACCTTCTCTCTGCTAAAAAAAGAGAATGATATAAAGTTACACAACCAATTTGAAAGTTGGCTAACGCGAGAGCGCGGAAGACAAGTTAAAGGCATCGGTCATTTTTTAGAAATGAAATCAAACCTTTCAGACTTAATCTTACAAGAAATATGGCTAAATCTAGACTTAACAAAAGTTAATGGTTTAGGTTTATTCTCTGTAGGAGGATATGGAAGGGGCGAGTTACATCCTTTTTCAGATATTGATCTACTAATTCTTAGTAAAAAGACCCTTTCTAAACAAGAACAACTTGCCGTAACAAAATTTATAAGCCTATTGTGGGATATAGGTTTTGATGTTGGCCATAGTGTCAGAACATTAAATGATTCGAAGGCTCAAGCTAGGTTAGATATAAGAACAATGACTAATATGCTTGAATCTAGATTGATATCAGGTGACAAAGATATGGAATTAGAGCTCTTTAAGCTGCTAAAAATAAAAGCTCTCTGGCCTAATAAAAAATTCTTTAAAGCTAAGCATGATGAACAAATTGAACGCCATACTAAATTTTATAATACTGAATACAATTTAGAGCCGGATATAAAGTCTTCACCTGGAGGCTTGAGAGATATTCATACGATTAACTGGTTACTGCTAAATTATTCTAGAAATTTACAAACAGAAAGTTTTGACTTATCCAATATTATTACTGCTTTTGAAAGAAATGAATTAAAAAAAGCTAAATATTGGTTATGGACTATAAGGTACCTTCTTCACTTAAAAGCAAATAGAGAAGAGGATAGGTTGTTATTTGAATATCAGATTGCTATTGCAAAAAAACTCTTTCCTACAATAACTAACCCCAATGCAGCAGCCGAGAAGCTAATGCATAGGTATTATCGATCAGCTCTAACCATATCAGAAATAAACTCTACGGTTATTCAATCTTTCAAAGAAAATCTTTTCAAAGCAAAATCTAATAAAAAGAAGAGAATTGATAATAATTTCTATCAAAAAAATAATCTTATAGGCTTACAGCATTCCAATGGGTTTAAAAAAAATTCATCACTTCTTCTTGATTTATTTGTAAAATTAACGGAGCACCCAGAACTTGAAGGGATAGAATCTCAGACACTACGTTTCTTAAAAGAAGACAGAGACCTTATTGACGCTGAATTCAGAAAAAAGAAAAAAAACATAAATCTTTTTTTAAAACTCATAAAGTCCAAGAGGCTTATGGTTACTCAATTAGAGAATATGAAAGAGCTTGGCATTCTAGGCAGATATCTGCCTGAATTTGGAAGAATCACCGGTCAAATGCAGTATGACCTTTTCCATATCTACACTGTTGATGCTCATACCCTTCAAGTGCTTAGAAATATGCGAAGGATGCTTTTAGGAACTTCTCAAGAATTATTCCCTCTAGCATCAAAGATAATCCATACCTTACCTAAAATCGAAATCTTATATATCGCAGGACTTTATCATGACATTGGCAAGGGAAGAGGAAAAGATCACTCCACCTTGGGTACTGCAATCGTTAGAAGGTTCTGTAAAAATCATAACTTTAATGACGTAGATAGAAAACTAATAGAATGGCTTGTTATAAACCATTTAATGATGTCAAAAAGATCACAAAAAGAAGATCTATCAGATCCTTCAACGATAAGAAATTTTGCTGAAGTAGTTCAAAGTCAAAAAAACTTAGACTATCTATATTGTTTAACAGTAGCAGATGTAAGTGCTACGAACCCTAATCTGTGGAATTCATGGAATGCTTCTCTCCTAGGTGATCTGTATACAAAAACAACTAATTTCCTAAACCAGGATGCCGAAAAAAGTAAATTAACAAATTTAAAACTAGCAAAACAAACTATTTTACAAAATCAAAAGATAGCTGAGAGTGAATTAAATACTCTCTGGGATAATTTTTATTCTAATTATTTTGAAAGTTTTGAAGCCGAAGAACTTGTAGATCACGCCCTCATCCTTCTCAAGGGAAAAGATTCCACTAAGGTTAAGCTATTTAAGGACAAGAATGGAACAACAACTCTAATAATACATACAAAAGATAGACCAAATGTTTTCGCAGCAACTATTGGTATTTTAGATTCCGAAGACATTAATTTTTTAGAAGCAAAAATATTTGGAATGAAAAATGGTTACTGCTTTGATTGCTTAAAAATTTCTGATAAAAATGGAAGTGCTATTTCAGAGAGAACTGAAAAAGCAGTAAAAATTATAACCAAGTTATCCGAGTCTCTTGATCAAGAAGATTTAATTCCAAAGTTAGTAAAGAAACGCCTTCCTACGCATTTAAAACACTTCAATCTAAAAACTTCCATTAATGTTAAGCATGATATGACTAATAGATGGACACAGATAGACTTAAGAACTAAAGACAGACCTGGTATCTTAGCTAATGTAAGTAGAGTATTTGTATCACATAACGCTGTAATAAAAAAAGCTAGGATTTCTACATACGGAGAAAGAGCCGAAGATAGCTTTTGTATATCTTCAGTGGAAGATACCCCTTTTCTAAAAAAGAAAGAATTGAATCAGTTAATAACTGATTTAAAAGAATCACTTAAAATTTAATTATCTTGAACCATAAACTAAAAACACTCACTGAATATCCTTTTTTTCATTTAAATGAATTATTAAAAGGAATAAAACCAAAAAAAGATTTATCTTTTAATTTATCAATAGGAGAGCCAAAAAATAAACCTCCAGAAGAAGCTTTAGATATATTAAACGAGCATAGGGATTTGCTATCTCAATATCCTAGTACCAAAGGAACTTTAGAACTAAGGAAATCTTATGCTAGCTGGCTAATGAGAAGATTTGACCTCATTGCCCCTGTTAATCCAGATAAAAACACACTGCCCGTGAGTGGTACTAGGGAAGGTATCTTTTCATTTATACAGGCAACCTTAGATTTATCGAAAGAGCATCCAACGGTAGTCATGCCCAATCCTTTTTATAAGATATACGAGGGAGCAACTCATCTTGCCGGGGGAAAACCTTATTATGTAAATTCTTCAGCAGAAGATAACTTTAAGCCCGACTTTGGATCAGTTTCAGAGCAAACCTGGTTAAATTGTCAACTACTGATCTTGTGCTCTCCCTCTAACCCTACCGGATACACCATGAGCAGAGAGGAATATCTAGAAATATTAGAACTAGCTGAGAAATTTGATTTTCTCGTATGTTCAGATGAATGTTATATAGACTTGTACCCTTCAGCAGGAGAGGCTCCCGTTGGATTAATAGAATGTTGTGACTTAACTGACCCAAGCTCGAGAGGTGTTGTTTTCCACAGCTTATCAAAACGTTCAAACTTGGCAGGCTTAAGATCTGGTTTTGTGACCGCAAACGAGAAAATAATTAAAACACTTCTTTTATACCGAACATATCACGGTGCAACTCTCTCAGTGCCCGCACAAAAAGCAAGCACTTGGGCCTGGTCTAACGACTTACATGTTAAAGATAATAGAAAAAACTATGATGAAAAATATGCAAAAGCCCTCGATCAAATTGATTCAAAATTTAATGTAGAAAGACCAAAAGGAGGTTTCTATTTATGGATAAAGTTACCAGTCGATGACCTGACCTTTACAAAGCAACTCTACGAAGAACACAACATATCGGTTTTACCAGGATCTTTCTTGGGCGTAGAAAATAAAGGTCAAAACCCCGGCTCTGGATTTATTAGAGTTGCGATTGTTCATGACGTTGAGACTGTTAAGCAAGCAGCCTCCTCTATCAATAAAACATTGAACTATTTCTCTAAAAATTAATAAAAGAAATATCAAAAAATACCATTACTACTTTCTAGTACTTATAATGCCCGCATGAATGTATTCCCTGTTATAGCCATAGGAACCTGCACTACTAATCTAGAAGGTAAAATTCTCGACGTACGTTATGACCTAATGCAATCTAAAGATGATCCTATTGTTAATATTAAATCTTCAACTGCATCATGGGGATCTGATTACAACTCCCTTTTATCTTATTATGAAAAATCGAAAGAAAATAACTACGAGATCACTGACTATTCTAAACATCCTCGAGGAAAGAGAGAAAGAGAGAAAATTATTATTCATAAACTGGAGAAGGATGAATCAATAAAAGATGTAAAAGATGCCTATCTAAAACTACATCTTCTTTCAAAAAAATTGGTAAAACCAAATTCTATAAATCTGGATGGCATTTTTTCTGCTTTACCTAATGTTGCTTGGACCAATCATGGTCCCATGGACCCCATGGACATAGATAGATTAAGAAATAATTATGACTTCTTGCACATCAAGTCTTTAGATAAATTTCCCTGCCTAACCGATTACATAATCCCTGATGGTGTAAGGATAGCTGACGCAGCTAGAGTTAGATTAGGAGCATATTTAAGTGAAGGTACTACTGTAATGCATGAGGGATTTGTTAATTTTAATGCAGGAACTCTTGGACCAACTATGATTGAAGGACGAATATCTGCGGGAGTGACCATAGGAGCTAACTCTGATCTTGGAGGGGGGTGTAGCACCATGGGAACACTTTCTGGTGGCAATGAAATAAAAATTTCAGTTGGAGAAGATTGCCTCTTGGGGGCAAACTCAGGCCTAGGCATACCTCTAGGGGATAGATGTACTATAGAGGCAGGTTTGTACTTAACAGGCGGATCAAAAGTTCAAGTTATGGATCAGGAAAACAATGTAGTTTCTACTGTAAAAGCTTCTGAGTTAGCATCTAAGTCAGATCTTCTTTTTATAAGAAACTCTTTAAGTGGCGCAATTCAGTGTAAACCCAATAAGAAAAGTGTTGTATTGAACGACCAGCTCCACACAAACGACTAAACTCATCTCTTATGAATCCTACAGTAGAATTAGCAAAAGAGCTTATATCTAGGGCCTCTTTAACTCCTTTAGATGAAGGGTGCCAAGATCTAATATCTCGAAGGTTAAAGAAGATTGGATTCAATATAGAAAACATGCCTTTTGAAGAAGTTAAGAATTTATGGGCTACTTATGGAGAAGACGGACCTCTTTTTATTTTCTTAGGACACACCGACGTTGTTCCTACCGGACCTATTGATAATTGGAAAAATGACCCTTTCTCACCATCAGAAGAAAACGGATTTTTATTTGGGCGTGGAGCTGCAGATATGAAAGGAAGCGTTGCTGCTTTTGTGACAGCCATAGAAAGTTTCGTGAGTGAGCACAAAGAATTCAATGGACGAATCGGGCTTATGCTAACTAGTGATGAAGAAGGGCCTTCTGTGAATGGCGTGAGAAAAGTTATCCAAGAACTTCAGAGTAGACAAGAAAATATAGATTGGTGTTTGGTGGGAGAACCTACAGCCAACTACCAAGTGGGAGATGTCATTAAAATTGGCAGGAGAGGTTCTTTAGGCGCTTCCGTTAAAATAGAAGGCATACAAGGTCACGTAGCCTATCCGCAAAAAGCTCTGAATCCTATTCACGAATCAGCGGGTGCAATCAATGAAATTACTAAATTAACTTGGAAGGATGAAACGGGAGAATTTCAAGACAGTGTTTTACAAATCTCAAATCTTAATTCAGGAACCGGTGTATCCAATGTCATACCTGGAGATCTTATTTTTGATCTGAACGTAAGGTTTTCTCCTTCGACAAGTGAGGAGGAAATTAAAGAATCCGTCGAAAAAATATTAAATGATAGTTCTTTGAATTATTCAGTAACTTGGAATCTAAGCGGAAATCCATTCCTAACTAAAGATAAAGGGTTGATAGATGCAGTGAAGCAATCAATATCAGAAACAACAGGCATTGATACTCAAACTTCTACTGACGGAGGAACCTCAGATGGAAGATTTATTGCTCCGACCGGTGCAGAAGTAGTTGAATTAGGTCCTGTAAATGAATCTATTCACAAAATTAATGAATGTATTAAATCTGAAGACCTAATCACTCTTTCAAAAATCTATAATCGTATTCTTGTTAAACTCTTAACCAATAGCTAAATACCCTTTGTTAGCCAAATAGGAGAAGACCAAGCTCTCTCCTGGATGGTTGAATCAATATCAGACCTAGGTTTTTCACCATTTCTAATAGCATCCCAGGTTGACCATCTGCACACAGGGTTTTCAAGAACCCTCACGTAATAGAATGCTTCTTGGTCTTGCTTAAAGTCTGGATCTTTCCATAGAGTCTTAAGTTCGTTTGCTCCAACATCCCCACTGTAAGAACAGTCATTAAGATTTACACGAGCTCCATTTTCCGGGCAGCGGTTAGTTTCTGCATTTACCTCTAAGCCATCAGAACAAGCTACGTCATAGACCTTTTCTTGATGTTCTCCATTTTCCAACCAGCCCTTTATGACTTGGGTTCGCTGTAATGGCGCGCCTTGAGCATCGGCTATTGCCCAAACTAAAAAGGAGGGGCTCTTTTTATCTTCAGTTAGTAAAGTTGATCCCATAACTGCAGCATTCTTGTACAACTCACTCAGAAGATTTTGACTGTTTAATTGAGCATTGGATAGTTCATACCCGGCAAAGAAACGGACTTTAATTCTAGGACCGCTGGTAGCAAAAGTTTCTTTGCGTCGAAAAGCGTCATAAATTGCTTCGCGAGTATTTTCTTCTGCCCAAACTCCTGCAAGACCAGATGCTGAAAAATTAATAAGACGTTTGCTAACAGCCATGTAATTTTTATCATCAACTTCAGCAATACTATTAGGTCTAGCAATTTTTAAAATAGCTCCATAAAACCTATTAAATGGTATCGAACCTCTCAGCTCAGGCGTTCCATCTAAAACACCTATTTTAGAAAAATACACTTCTTCATTATCGGAGCCACCGCCAACATGAGTATCACTTGACCCTATGAGACCAAATTTATATGGGTTGGTAAAACCTTTTTCTGATAGATTCAAGCCTCTTAAGTAGGCATTTCTAACATAGCTGCCTTTTAAATTACTGATGAGCTTTTCGCCTTCATGACCTGTTTTTACTTCAAATGCTGCCCATTCGTCATTCTTGGACAGCAGAGGGTGGGTCTCTGAAGTTCCCTTAACTTGAGTTATCTCTGTTAATGGTTCATTAAGCGCACGCTTCTTTGTATAAGCTTCATCCATTGGGTCGCCACTATAATCATTCAAAGAAAAAGTTGCTCCGCCTGAAATATTTGAGTTATGTGGTATGGCCAAGCTTTCAACTCCGTTACCCCTTAGTTTGTCCATCCAGTCCCATAGTTTTTCTGGATCTTGGCTATCTAATCTAGAAAAAAGTTTAGCTGGTAAATTTTTGGTTTCACGAAAAATGACATTCCTGTGTAAATATTTTTCGTAAAGATCAATGCTGGATGTATATTCGTAACCAGCAAAAGTGGTAAAAGTTCCAGGCACATAAGCGTCATCGGCAGCTTGTATGGTCTCTTGCCAAACGGAACGACTGACTTTTTCTACTAATGATTTATCAATGGTACCATCTTCAAGACCTTCATTAACTGCTCTTCCAAAAGGTCTAAACAGGCCGCTCCTTTTAAAAATTGAAAGAATACCACCGTTCACTGAATCATTAAGATTGTGTAAAGGCTTGGCTAAATCATAACGAGAAAATTCAGAGCTTGTATCGGCTGCTTCTTTAAGCAAACCCAAAAACATTGCATGATCAGTGACAGCATAAAAATCTAACGGTCGGCTCAGTTGTATTGCATAGCCTGTTGGATGGGGAATTGCTTGCCCCTGGGCATATCTGTATGCATCAGCAGGAGTGCTGATTGTTCCAAAAGTATAAGCATCAAAAGAATTAGCAGTGTGGACGTGTAAATCTCCAAAATAAGCATTTCTATTAGGGTTAGGGGTAGGCTTCAATTTAGTGATGTCGTTATCAATTTGGATCTCAGAGATGATATCGTTGGAAACACTAACGCTGACATTACCCTCTTTAGAGCATGAGACGCACATAGCGATTGAAATAAGAATTAAGGTACGCAATATCATGTTCTTCTTTCCTTAACTATAATTGAAAGCTCTAGATACTAATTCCTTCTAGGTTTAGAGTCTACAAAGAAATTTGTCAGCTTAATGACAGAATAATTAAGCCAAGCGTTTATCTATTTCTTCCTTAATTTTTTTATAAAACTAATAATTTTATAAAAAAAAATATTCATAATTTCATTGACGCCTCAGTCAATAAATCATGAATCCTCTGTTTCAGGATGTCCTTTTATATATTTATTGGCAAACAAAAGGACTATCCCTATGAATACAAGACCAAATATAACTTGATTAAATAAAGCTGGCATACTTGAAATTCCCGATTCAAACGATTTGCTAGCCAATAAGCCTGCAACACCAGCAGCTAAAGATGAGGATAAAAACCACAATCCCATCATCTGACCTTTATATCTTTTAGGTGAGTATTTAGACGTTGCAGAAAGACCGACAGGGCTTAAGCACAATTCCCCTAACGTATGAAAGAGGTACGTTATCAAAAGCCACTTCACTCCTGCTTTTTCGTTATCAAGTGCCACTTCAACACCTAATATAATTACACAAAAGCCAATTGCCATTAGAAAACACCCGAGAGCAAATTTTTCAGGCGTATCAAAATCCATATTTTTTCTACCCAAATTAATCCAAAAACTTGCAAAAAATGGAGCAAAAATAACCACCATTAAAGGATTAGCAACTTGAAGAAAAGTTGCTGGCATCTCCCATCCAAAAATATATAAATCGGTATAGTCTTTAGCAAATAAATTTAAAGATGAACCTCCCTGGTCAAATCCCGCCCAAAACAGAACTGAGCCAAGAAAGAGCAGTAAAAACATAGAAATATTTTCTTTTTCTTTTTTATTAAGTCCTGCGAAAAAAAATAGATAAACAAAATATAAAACAGCAACCGAGACTATTAAATAAACTGTGAGCTGATTTAGAACTTGCGCGTCAATACTCCACAGTCCAAGAAAATTAGTCGCTATGATTAATACCAACAAAATCATAGCAATATAAAAAAATAATTTATAACGAGATGCATCTTCATTGACCTCTAGATTTGGTTTCAATCCTGCTTCTCCTAACGATTTTCTAGATAAAATATATTGAATAACACCAAAAGTCATACCCACGCCTGCTGCTCCAAAACCCCAGTGCCAACCGACCTTCTCACCCAAGTATCCGCAAACCAAAAAACCTAACATGCTGCCTATATTTATAGACATATAAAAAATCGTATAACCTGCATCGATTCGAATATCGCCCGGTTTATACAATTGGCCTACTATTGTAGAAATATTTGGTTTAAGAAAACCTGTACCTATGGATACCAATACTAAACCTAAGAAGAAAGTCTTTTCAAAAGGCATAGCTAGAACATAATGCCCAAGAGTGATAATTATTGCTCCAATTAAAACTGACTTCTGGGCTCCAAATATCTTGTCAGCAACCCAACCTCCCGGAACACATAAGAAATAAACAGAAGCTCCATAGATTCCATAAATAGCCATCGCTTCGCCGGTTTCTAAGTTCAACCCTCCATCTACAACTTCTCTTGTCATAAAGAGAACTAGTAGCCCCCTCATTCCATAGAAAGACATCCTTTCCCACATCTCTGTAAGGAATAAAGTTATCAAACCCCTTGGATGTCCAAAAAAAGAAGAATCGGCATAATCTTGAGTAGTTTCAGTCATAATATTCTCTATAATTTATTTATAGAATAATCAAAAATTTGCTAACTGACTAATATTTATGGAACCAGCAGGATTCTTCAGACGAATATTCGCGTTAATGTATGACACATTATTTGTAATGGCTATTGTTATCAGCCTGTCCCTTTTGCTCAATGTTGTGAATGGCGGCTACCTTGAACCCGGAACAGTCTTATCTAAACTGCAACTAACCATGTCTATTTTAAGCGGCCCTTTGTTTTATTGTTATTTTTGGATGAAAAATGAAGGCCAAACTCTTGGCATGCAAGCCTGGAAGATTAAACTGGTAACTTGTGAAGGAAAGCCTCTTGATTTCAAAACCTCAGCAACAAGATGTCTTCTTTCCTCTATTTCATTTTTATTAATTGGACTGGGTTATTTTTGGATTATTGGTGACCCTAAGAAAAGATCTTGGTCAGATATTTACACAAACACTAAGATCCTTAAAATTAAGAAATTAGCCTAGTCCTCTTTATTAAAATTAAGGCTACAATAAAAATTAATACTATTGGTATACATACTGCCACGAAAGGAGACATGGTAGACACCATTGAAATACTTTCAAAAAGGCTTTTAATAATATTCACGCTAAACGCTATAACAATACCCAATAAAATCCTTTGCCCTGATTTTTGGTCTCTCATTGGTCCAAAAATAAAAGATGCCGCTAACAGAATTAATACAAAAGCCATCATGGGTTGTAACAGTTTTCTCCAGAACTCTAATGCTATTAAATTTCTCCTATATTCAGATACATCATTAAACATTTGATCTCTTAATAAACTCAACGAAAAATACTTTGGAGAAAGGATTAAATTAAAGTCACTATCTTTAGGACCAGAATGCCAGACATTATCTTCATCATTTTGAACGAATCCTTCAGATAATTTCTCTATTTGTATATTTTCAAGAATCCAACTTCCCGAAACTAATGAAGCTTTTTTTGATTTTCTTATTTCAATCAATTTAAACTCGGAATCAATCTTATAAATTGTAATGTCTTCTATTAACTCTTTAGATGGTGTTGACCTGAAATAACTAAATCCTTCAACATTTGACAGCCAATAACCTTGATCAGAATCAATTATTTCTTGTTTTATTAAACGGCTTTCTTCTGCTTTTTGAGAAAGTCCTGGTAACCAAAACTCCGATGCAATTAATCCTAAGAATAGAAATAGAAGTATTGGTCTTAGGCTGCTTAAGAGGATATTTAAATTCGATTTTCCTAGAATCTTCGAAGCAGTTAATTCTCCTTGGTCGTTTAAATTTCCAAGTCCAACCATAACGCCTATCAAACATAAATAAGGCGATAGGTCATATAGGGAGTAAGGAATCTTTGATATGCAATAAATTAACACATCGTCAAACTTGTAAGAAATAGAGATATCTGAAAGTTCAGAGAGAACTAAAAATATAAAATCTATAGCGCCAATAGTAAAAATAACAATCGCTAAGCTCACGGCAACCTGAAATCCTATGTTTCTATCTACAGCATCACCAAATAGAAACTTCATCTTTGAAAATTAACTCTATATATAAGAAAGAATCCCAGTACCAGAAATAATAAATGAACTGCATACATTCCAGGGAAAGTTCCGATTACACCTACCTCTATCCAACCCCTGCTTGTAATCAAAAGTCCAAGATAAAAAATAAAAATGAAAACTGCCGGAAGAACTCTTCTGTACCTCCCTTCTCTCGGTCCCACTTTGCTTATGGGAACGGCAAGAAACACTGCTATAAGAGAAATTAAAGCTAGTGAAATATTCCATTGAAATTCAGCTTTATTACTTCTTTCCTCTGCCTTTATATCTAGGCCTTTGATTACAGGGTCCTTGTTGATATTCATCTTTAGTTCACCAAAGGTCATCAGCGAGGAATCTGTATTATTGGTTTTAAAATACAGAAGGCCTTTCTGAAGTAAAAGTAAACTTGGATTATTAGTATCAAGAGCAGCGGATTCAGCGGTAATTACAGTTCCTGAATTTCTTTGCTTTTTTGAATTTGTCTGTATAAATACAGATTGCAAAGCTTTCCCTTCTCTTTGTTTAGCATAAATCAATACATCCTCATTCAGCCTATGAAAACTACCAGGTTGTATCGATCTAAAGATATCTTGAGAACTTTGTTTCGCTAGAAGCTGGTCTGCTCTTAAATTGCTTTCAGGGGAAATCCAGATAGATAAGCATAAACTTATTAAAGCTACCAAGCCTGCAGGAATAAAAGATAGAAGAACTATTCTTTTTTGTGTATATCCATTTTGTTCATAAATATTGAGTTCGTTATTTGCACTTAACTTTCCTATTGTTAGTACTAAACTCAAAAAGAAACTGAAAGGCAGAATAATTTGAATAAATTCAGGCAATCTGTAAAGAACAACCCAAGCTACAACTTCAGGGTTAATTTCTCCTATAGCTGCTTGTTCAAGATATTGAATAGATCGAGAAGACATTACGATCAAAAGAAATATTAAACTTACTGAAGTTGTGTATAAAAATATATCTTTAAGAAAATAACGATTTAAGATCATAGCTACAGAATACTCTCTGATTATCCTTCTATCCTACCTGTAATTAGACAACAAAATACTAAATGAGTTTAGATTTTATCTATCGTTAAAACCATAACGTATTAGAATACAACAATATTAAAATATTTTAGGAGAAGTTACATGAAAAAAAGATTGGCATTAAGTCTTAACCAGAACCAGTCGAAGAACCTTGAAAAGGTTAAAACTATGGCTCTCATACTAGGTAATTACGAAGCTAAATCAGTTAACGGGAGCTTAAAGAAACTAGATACTTTAAGTAAGGGTGTCCTTAAAAAACTAATAAGAAGAAATGAGCTACAAGGCAAATTAGGACAAAGCCTATACATTGCCTCTCTAGAAGGTACCCAAGCCGAAAGAGTTTACATGGTAGGATGTGGAAAGAAGACATCAACACTCTCTAAAGACCAAATAACTAAGATATTATCGAGTATTGTTCGTGTTGCCATATCAAGCGGTGTATCAGAAGTATCAGTAGCCCTGCCTTCGCTAAAAACAAAAGAAGGAGATGAGTGGATATTAACTCAATTAAGTAGGATTCTAGAACATCAAGTTTACACTTACGACGCAAAACTAAATAAGAAAAATAAAAAGGTCAACAAATTAAAAAAAGTCGTAATCTCTTTAAGCTCAACTGCTAGTGATACAAAATTAAGAAAAGCTATAAAAGTTGGTCAAACAATAGGTCAAGGTTCAAATGCCGCTAAAGATCTAGCCAACCTTCCAGGCAATGTTTGCACTCCAACTTATCTAGCTAGTGCTTCAAAAGCAGCTGCCAGAAACTATAATTCTCTAAGCTGCAAAGTACTTGGAGAGAAAGAGATGAAAAAATTAGGCATGGACTGCCTTCTTTCCGTAGGCGCAGGAAGTGCCCAAGAATCTAAATTAATTACCTTAGAGTACAAAGGAGGGAAAAAAGGTGATCAACCTTATGCTCTAGTTGGAAAAGGTATAACTTTTGATACAGGGGGTATTAGTCTAAAACCAGGTGCCACCATGGATGAAATGAAATTTGATATGTGCGGAGCTGCTAGCGTAGTGGGAACTTTGCAAGTAGCTGCTGAACTAAAGCTACCTATAAATGTTGTTGGTATTATTGCTAGTGCCGAAAATATGCCAGGTAGCAAAGCAACAAAACCTGGAGATGTTGTAAGAACGATGTCTGGACTTACAGTTGAAATATTAAATACTGATGCTGAAGGAAGGTTAGTTCTAGCTGATGCTTTAACCTATGTTAAACGCTTTAAGCCTAAAACAGTTGTTGATATAGCAACTCTAACAGGAGCTGTAATTATGGCTCTAGGATATTCTACATCCGGCCTAATGAGTAATAATGATAACTTAGCAAAAAGTCTTATTTCCGCTGGCGAGAATTCTACTGATAGAGTCTGGCAATTACCTATTTGGGATATTTATCAGAAAGATTTAGACAGCAATTTTGCTGATATAGCAAATATTGGAGGTAGGGCCGGTACGATAACAGCAGCTTGTTTCTTATCTAGATTTACTCAAGACTATAAATGGGCCCATCTAGATGTAGCTGGCACTGCTCAATACAAAGGTGCTGCAAAAGGCGGATCAGGTAGACCTGTTCCTTTGTTGAGCCAATATCTTATAGATAATTCTTAATGCTAAAGACAGAGTTCATTTCTATTGGCTCTGATTTAAATCTTGCTATAGAAGTAGTTTGTGAACTGACAGCAAAAATATATCTAAAAGAAGATAATTATTTATTTACTAAATGGATAGACCTTAAATGCAATACATTGGAACAAGCTAAGCAATTAGACGAAGAAATGTGGAAGAAGCCTGCAAATACCTTACTGCCTCATCAATTAATCCATGCTGGCGATTCAAAGATTCGGATTAATATTGGCTATCCTGGAACAAAATTTTCCAAGGATGAAGACAGGTCTTTGATAAATCTAAGTCCTGATTTTCCTTTAGATATAAAACACTACAATTGTTATTACCAAATGGTAATTGAGGATGGTTCTCTGCTAAGAGAAAAAGCAGCAAAAACTTGGACCCTAACTAAGAAGGAAGGGTTTGAACCTGAATTCAAGAAGTGGTGATGAAAACAATCTACAATCCTAAAGAAATAGAAATACCCATTTATAAAAAATGGGAAGACTCCGGCTTCTTTAAATCAAATCCTGATAGCAAGAAAGAGCCTTATTGCATAATGATACCGCCACCTAATGTTACAGGTACTTTGCACATGGGACATGGATTTCAAAACACTCTGATGGATGCCTTAATCAGATACAAAAGAATGTCAGGTTTTGATGTTTTATGGCAAGTAGGAGTAGATCATGCCGGAATAGCTACGCAGATGGTTGTAGAGAGACAGTTAGAAGTTGATGGAATAACAAAAGAATCTTTAGGAAGAGATAAATTCGAGAAGAAAGTTTGGGAATGGAAAGAAAAATCTGGTAACAAAATTACAAAACAATTAAGACGACTTGGTGCCTCTCCGGATTGGTCAAGAGAAGCCTTTACGATGAATGAAGATTTAAGCCTAGCGGTTAAGGAAGTCTTCATAGAACTTTACGATGAAGGGCTTATTTACCGCGGTGAAAGGCTTGTTAATTGGGACATTAGACTTCAGACAGCACTCTCGGACCTAGAAGTGATTGCTGAAGAAAAACAAGGTTCTTTATGGTTTTTAAAATATCCTTTAGAGAATAATGAATTTATAACAATAGCAACGACAAGACCTGAAACAATGTTAGGTGATACAGCTATTGCTATAAACCCAGAAGATAAAAGATATAACTCTCTAATTGGAAAAACTATAAACCTCCCTTTAACTAATAGAAATATACCCATAATAGGTGACAGCTATGTCGACCCAGAATTTGGAACAGGTTGCGTAAAAATAACGCCAGCTCATGACTTCAATGATTTTGAAATAGGCAAAAGACATAACCTAGAACAAATAAATATTCTTAACCTTGATGGAACTTTAAATGAAAATGTACCCAAAGATTTTGTGGGTTTATCAAGAGAAGATGCTAGAAAAAAAGTAATTAATAAAATGGAGTTATTGGGTCTTTTAGAAAAGACTGAACCCTACAAAATAACAATTCCTACAGGAGAAAGAAGTAATTCTGTACTAGAACCGCTTATAACAAATCAGTGGTTCGTCAATCAGAAAGAATTATCTAAAGAGGCCATAAAAGTTGTAAAAAATGACGATACAAGTTTTGTTCCTAAGAATTGGGAAAATACCTATTTTTCATGGATGAATGACATCCAGGATTGGTGCATAAGTAGACAATTATGGTGGGGTCACAGAATTCCAGCTTGGTACGATGACGATGGTAATATTTATGTAGCGGAAGATGAAAGATCCGTCAGAAAAAAATACCAACTTGAGGAAGAATTAATCTTAAAACAAGAAGACGATGTATTAGATACTTGGTTCTCTTCTTCATTGTGGACATTTTCTACCCTTGGATGGCCATCTTCTACTAAACTTCTAAAAAGATACCACCCTACAAATGTTCTTGTGACGGGTTTTGATATTATTTTCTTTTGGGTAGCAAGAATGATCATGATGACAACTCACTTTATCAAAGAAGTCCCATTTAAAAAAATCTTTATTCACGGTCTAATTAAAGATTCAGAAGGACAGAAAATGTCTAAATCTAAAGGCAATACCCTAGACCCTTTAGATATCATTGATGGTATTAATCTCAAAGAACTTCTAGAAAAAAGAACCCAAGGCCTCATGCAGCCCCAAATGAGAGAGAGAATAGAGAAACGAACAATTAAAGAGTTTCCAGAAGGCATTAATGCCTATGGAACAGATGCTTTAAGACTTACATTCTGCTCACTTGCTTCGGGGGGTAGAGATATTAACTTCGACATGAAAAGAGTTGAAGGTTACAGAAATTTCTGCAATAAACTTTGGAATGCTTCCAGGTTTATAGACCTTCAATTAGAGAAATATGAGATCTCAGATGAAGAATCAAATGAAAATATAGATCAATGGATAAATTTTAAACTCAATGAAACTTCAAAAAAAGTTGAAGGGACATTTGAAAATTATAGATTTGATTTGATAACCAAAGCTATTTATGAATTCATCTGGTATGAATTCTGTGACTGGTACATAGAGTTATCAAAAATTAGATTATCCAATGAATCAACTGATAATGCTTCTAAAGCTAAAATAATAAGATCAATGGTCAATACACTTGAAAAGACTCTCCGTCTTGCTCATCCTATTATGCCTTTTATTACAGAAGAAATTTGGCAACACCATAGAAATCACTATCAAACTCCATGTGAAAGCATAATGATTTCTAGCTTCCCTACTGCTGAAAATAGTTTTGAGGTAGAAAATTATGACTCCGTGGAGTGGTGAATTAAGCATTAAACCTTCAATAAAGATTAAGTGTTTAATGAAAGATGGAAATGAATTAGATCAGAAGAATATTGAACAATTTGAAGACTTAGTAATTGAAATGACAGGTCTCTCAGAATTGACTTGGCTAGGGACAGGAATATCTCCTCCTTCAGCTATTTTCGTCCAAAATCATCTTAAAACTTTAGTTCCTCTAGAAGGACTTATTGACCCAACAAATGAAATCTCAAGAGTTGAAAAGGCCATTATGAAATTGGAAAAAGAAAGGTCTATGATTTTAGGAAAACTAGAAAATAAGGAATTCTTAGAGAATGCCCCTACGGATTTAATAAATGGTCAAAAAGCTAGACATGAAAATATAGTTACGGAAGTTGATAACCTAAAAGGTCAGCTTAATGAGATAACAAAGCTTATTTAATACCTCTTGATATAGGTTAGATGCTTTATAATTGATTAAAGGAAGAAAATTATGCTTTTTAGAGCTTTTATAACAAGTTTTTTTACATCAATAGTCTACGTAGGTCTTACATCTTATCTATTAGAAGATCCAAATAATAATACACTCTTTTATATACTCCTTTTATTTTGGTCACTAGGGTTCTTGTCTATCCTAGGATTTATATATGGAAGAAAAATAAAAAGAAACTTCCGAGGAGAAACTGGAACTATAAAATGGTTTGATCCAAGCAAAGGATATGGATTTCTCATAAGAGATAAAGGAGGAGATTTATTTGTCCATCTTAGGGCAGTCCAACAATCGGATAGAAGAAAACTAAAAGAAAATACCAGAGTCCGGTTCTCTGTTGAAAATTCAGAAAAAGGACCTCAGGCAGAGAATATAAGAATTATTTAAATCTAAAATATCCTTTCAATAAACCAAAATGAACCCAAGGCTGCTAAGGATGCAGCTGCAAATGGTTCAAGGTTTAAAGCTTTTATAGATTGAAAATTTCTAAGCAGGAAAAAAGTTAAAAGGAACAATAAAACAATAATTATTTGTCCGGTCTCTACTCCTAAGTTAAAACCAAGCAAAGCTGATACTATTCTGTCTTCCGGCAAGCCTACTTCAGTCAGGGTACCTGCAAACCCAAAACCATGCACCAATCCAAACAAGGATGTTACTGCTGTAGATAAATTATAATCTCTAAATCTATTACTCAAATTAAAATAAGAAACTGTAAAAAGTACAATCCCAAATAATCCTAAAAGGTATGAATTGATACCAAAAAAGTTATAAAAAATAAGAAAAGGTATTGATATAAAGAAAAATACTTTTGAGTAGTATTGGTATTGATTAGTTTCTTTTGCTAAAAATTCTAGGGCAATTAATAATATTGAGTATCCAATTAATGACTCCACAAAACTTGTAGAGGGGCTTACAAAGTTCATTACTCCTAGAGCTAAAGTCAGGCTATGACCCAAGGTAAAGCCTGTTATGGCAATTACTAATAATCGTTTTCTTTTGTTAAGTAGAATAATTCCGAGAAGGAAAGCTATATGATCATACCCTGTAGAAATGTGCTTTATACCTAAAAGAAAATAATCCCATATTGAACCTTCATTTTTATTTCTTTTAACCGAATCTAAAGTGCCTTCCTCCCAACTCCGAGACTGACTAGTAAATAACTTTTCTGGATAAGACTGACCGTCTATTTTGAAAGTAGAAATATGTGCATGAGCAGGGTCTAAATCAAAAAATGCGTTATTATTTAATTTAGCAACCTCGCTTTTACACTTTTCGCTCCAACTTAAACGAATATAGCCAGTTGAAGTAGATGTGAAAAACTTGGGCACCTCCTTAAATTCACATTCAGAATCTATATAAAAATTTTCTTTTACATGGCTTAAAACTTCTTGTTCCCAATTAACGGTAAGAGGCCATTGCATTTTAGATAAAACGGAAAGTTGAATAGAGAAAATTGTCTCTACTTCAAAATTATTTTCGTAGTGATTAATTAATACCTTAGAGTAAGATTCACTTCTTTGATGAGCGCCTATAGAACTTGATAAAAAAATTAAAAGGAAGAGATAGAATCTTGTTCTTTTATCCATTCTTTATGTATCTAAATTTCTAGAAATATCGTACCAACTCTTTAAATCTTCTAAATAACTCCTTAGAGACTGATCATCTCTTCTCTTTTTAAATTCTGAAATCACTTGATTCTTTATATCTGCTAAATCAGGAGGACTTGAATTCTCTTTATTAACCAGAAAAATAATCTTATAACCTCCAGAAACCCTCTTGGGAAGGGTAAATTCTCCAGGTTCTAATTTCTCTGCCGTCAACATCAACGAAGGTCCTACGTACTCTCTAACTTTAGATAAAGTCATTAGCGTATCAGGAATCTGTAAGGCAGTTTGTGTTCCGTGAAATGCAGCTTCATCAAAAGTACTTCCAGAAATTAACATATCAAATGCCTGTTTAGCCTTCTGAATAGAAGAAATACTTGCATCTTCTTTATCTGGAAAATAAATTTGCTTTATTCGCAACCTGTTCGCATTTGTAAAAAAACCTATATTCTTCTTAAAGAATTCATTTAGTTCTGCTTCAGAAATATCCATCATGTCATTATCAGAAATTATCTGATTAATCATTTGCTGAACAACCGTGCCTCGTGCCATGGGATTAGTTCTTAGCATACCCATGTCTAGGGCTCTCTTTATAAGCAATTCTTCTTCGATCATTCTTTCTAAGACGAATTCTTTATCTTCCTTGGTTAACGGTGAGCGTTTATCAGACCTCAAACCTTCTAATTGAAGTAGGTATTTATCTCTGGTTATCTTAGTTCCCTCAATGTTTGCAACCCAATCTCCCGCGGTATTAAAGTTTACTCTTTTAACAAGAGAGACTGATGCTAAAGAAATACCAATAAAAATTCCTAAAACTAGAATAATATTTATGAAATTTTTTTTATGCATCTGAAGTCATTTCTATATGAGGTATGCCATCTTCAATATATGTATCACCAGATCTCATAAAACCATGTTTCTTGTAAAATTCTTCTAAGTGTTCTTGAGCTGATAATGTTATTAGAGCAGAAGGGAATAGATTTCGGCTCTTATTCATTCCTTGTTCGACTAAAAAGTGACCTAGTCCCAAGCCTCTGCATTTTGAATGTACTAAGATTCTTCCAAGAGAAGAATTTAATTTTTTTATTCCAGGAACTAAAAGTCTTGTATAGGCTACTAAATTACCTTCATACATACCCAGAAAATGCAAAGCCTCCTGATCTAGTCCATCTGCGTCTAAATACCAAGATTGCTGTTCTACCGCAAAAATTTCCTGTCTAAATCTAAGTATTTCATAAAGCTCATCTTTTCTTAACTCTGAATAAGACTTCCAGTTCCAAGTTATGTCTTTAGTAATCACTCTTAAGGACAAAGATTGGGGCACTCTCTGTGTATTGAATCAATAGCTTTAAAGTCTTCTTCACTTAAAGTTACATCCGCACTACCAACGGCTAGCTTTAGCTGATCCATTGTTGTTGCTCCAATAATATTTGAAGTAACAAATTTTCTTGAATTCACAAATGCATTAGCAAACACCGAAGGATCCATTTCTATCTTCTTTGCGTAGGCAACATAAGACTTTATTGCTTCATTTGCGCCTGGAACTTCATATCTATTTCCCCTTTCGAACAAGGCCGTTCTAGATCCTTCAGGTCTAGCTCCGTCTACGTATTTACCTGACAAGTATCCTTGAGCTATAGGCGAGTACGCTAAAAGACCAACTTCGGACTGGTAATAGAATTCAGAAAGGCCATCTTCGTAAGTTCTATTTAAAAAATTGTAAGCATTCTGCACAGAAGCTACCCTAGGGAGACTTCCTATCTCAGAGTACTTAAGAAATTCTGATAAGCCCCACGAAGTCTCATTTGATAAACCCACGTGTCTGACTTTTCCACTCTTTGCTAAATCTCCCAACACCTCTAAAGTCTCACAGATAGCTATACTTTCTGCCTCTATGTGTTTATAGCCGATTCCACCAGAACCAAACATTGCTAAACGCCTATCTGGCCAGTGTAATTGATATAGGTCCACATAATCAGTTTGTAATCTCTTCAGGCTGTTATTTAAAGCCTCTTCTATATTAGCTCTATCTAATCTTGTCTCTCCACCCCTAAACCAATTCATTGGGCTTCTGCCTGCAACTTTTGTAGCGAGAATAATTTTTTCTCTGTTTGAATTCTTTTGAAACCAAGTCCCAATATACTCTTCAGTTCTTCCTTGGGTTTCTGCCATAGGAGGTATTGGATATAGCTCTGCTGTATCAAAGAAATTAACACCTTTTTCAAACGCGTAATCCATTTGTTCGTGACCTTCTTCTTCAGTATTTTGTTGTCCCCAAGTCATGGTTCCTAAGCATATTAAACTTACCTCTAAATCTGTTCTACCTAATTTTCTATACTCCACAGAATCACTCCATCTAATTAATTAAAAGCACTATAATAGCGTAATAAAATTTAAGAAAGCTATGACAGAAATAAAAGACAATATTTATAATCACTCTTGTAATGACAATGCAGGAAATCTGAAAAATCTTTCTGACTTTGAAGGCCAGACTTTACTAGTTGTTAATACTGCAAGTAAATGTGGTTTTACTCCTCAATATGATGGACTTCAAGAACTTCATTCAAAATTTAAAGACTCTGGTTTCTCAGTTTTAGCCTTTCCTTGCAACCAGTTTGGTAATCAAGAACCTGGTTCTTCGGCAGAAATTCAAGAATTCTGTTCTGTAAATTTTGGGATAAATTTTCCAATTTTCGAAAAGGTTGATGTCAAAGGAGAAAATGCACACCCTTTATTTAAATACCTTACATCAGAAAAGAAAGGGTTGTTGGGATCTGAATCTATAAAATGGAATTTCACTAAATTTCTAATTAATAAAGAGGGAAAGCCAATTGCTAGATTTGCTCCAAATACAGCCCCAGAAAAAATCTCTCAAGAAATAGAGAGCTTACTTAATAGTTAATTTTTAGTTATTGAAGAATCTGTTCTTCCAATCTTTTTTTAAACTCTTAGACATTAATAACGCATCCTCTTTGCCTTCTGGAAGTCTATAATAATCTTTGCGTATTCCTATCTGCTTAAACCCAAAATCTAAATAAAGACTTGTTGCAGCTACATTTGATGCCCTTACTTCAAGAAATATTTTATTACTTCCCATGGCTTCAGAAGCATAAATAATTTTTTCTAATAAGTCAGAACCCAAACCTTGCCTTCTTTTATTGGAACCAACCCCTATATTAAGCAAATGAGTTTCATCCAATGCGATTGACTGTATGGCAAATCCAGATATTCCGTCAGAGTGAGTTTGAATTAGACAGTAATAATCCTTTCTCAAGCAATCTATAAAGTTCTGTTCGGTCCAGGGAAATGGGTTTGATAGTGTTTCTATTTCAAGGACAGTTTTTATATCAGCCTCGGTCATATATCGATAACCTAATTGATCCTTGATCTCTAGTTCTTCAATGGCCATTTATCAGTCTTTTATAGATAACCATAATTCTTTTTTTAATTGTGAATTACTAAATAAATCTTTAAATGAGGCTAGAAGCATAAAATTAGCATCTGGAAAATTTTTTTCTAATAATTCTTTATTATCACTTTCTCCAAAATAAATTACCTTCTTCACTGAAATATCTTGCGGTACCAAATCTAAAAACTTACAAGGTTCTTGTGAGTTAAGAGCTCTAGCAATAGATACCATGAACCTTTCAATACGATCAAAGGAATTATCAAGTAAGCTGCTATTAGAGAAACAAAAAAGAATTGATTGAATAACTACAAAATAATCTATAGTTTCCTTGGCATCAAAACCTTCTGCAGGTTTTTTTTGCCAGAATTGGAACCCTAAAAATTCTAATTTTTCTATATTTGTTAAGCTCATTTGTAATGAATTCTACTTTAACTGATTAAACTCTCAACTTGACCGACTATTGAGGCGTATATATCCTAGTAGAAATGACTTTAGTCACGACCATAATTTTAAGTTTACGACTTACCAACCCGGCCCTTGTTAGACAAGGATTGCCGGGCTTATCTCTATCTGTTTAGTAGCCTAAACACTGCAACTAAAACCGCTAATATAGTAATCCTTTGAGGAAATTTCATTGACTAAAATAATTAATACATCTACTTCAAAATATAAAGCATTTAAGCCTATCGACTTAATTGATAGAACCTGGCCAAATAATTTAATCTCGCACAGTCCAAAATGGTGCAGTGTTGATCTAAGAGATGGCAACCAAGCTTTAATCGAGCCTATGGGTGAAGAGAGAAAGCTTAGAATGTTTAAGATGCTCTTAGAAATTGGATTTGAAGAAATAGAAGTAGGATTCCCTTCGGCTTCGCAAACCGATTTTGATTTTGTAAGAAAAATAATTAAAGAAAAACTAATTCCTGAGAATGTAACTATACAAGCTCTAACGCAAGCCAGACCTGAACTAATTAAAAGAACTTTTGAAGCATTAGAAGGTGTTCCGAGAGCAATTGTGCATGTCTATAACTCAACTTCAACTTTACAAAGAAGAGTTGTCTTTAATAGTGATAAAGAGGGTGTAAAGAAGATAGCAGTTGACGGAGCCAAGGAAGTAAAAAAATGTGCAGAACAATACCCTACCACAGATTGGACCTTTGAATATAGCCCTGAAAGCTTTACTGGAACAGAACTTCCGTATGCAGTTGAAGTTTGTAATGCAGTAAACGAAATCTGGCAGCCCACAAAAGAGAACAAATCTATAATAAACCTTCCTGCAACAGTTGAGATGGCTTCGCCTAATATTTATGCAGATCAAATAGAATGGGTATGTAGAAATATACATAATCGTGAAAGTGTAGTTATAAGTCTTCACCCTCATAATGATAGAGGCACAGCAGTAGCAGCTACTGAACTGGGAGTAATGGCTGGTGCTGACAGAATAGAAGGTACCTTATTTGGAAATGGAGAAAGAACAGGCAATGTTGATTTAGTGACTTTAGCTCTAAATATGCTCACGCAAGGTGTAGACCCTCATTTAGATTTCTCAAATATAAACCCAATAATGAGAGAAACTGAATATTGCAATCAACTTCCTGTACATCCTAGGCATCCCTATGCAGGAGATCTCGTTTTTACTGCCTTTTCAGGCTCTCATCAAGATGCTATAAAAAAAGGATTAAATGATTTAAGAACCTCAAACAAAGAAACTTGGGAGGTTCCTTATCTTCCCATTGACCCTAATGATGTTGGTAGGTCTTATGAAGCAGTAATAAGAATTAATAGTCAATCTGGTAAAGGAGGTGTCGCATATCTTCTAGAAAAAGATCATGGATTAAGCATGCCTAGGAGGCTTCAAATAGAATTTAGCCAAGTTATCCAAAAAATTGCTGATGAAACTGGTAAAGAAATTTCTCCATCAACCATCTGGAAAACTTTTCAGGAAACATATCTAAATGAAGCTGGAAATTTTTACTTTTTACAACACCATATCAATTCTCATGCAAACAAAGACGGCATCCAAATGGATGAGCTAGAAATTCAGATTAAAAAAGGTGATGAAGAAATATCTATCAACGGTTCTGGTAACGGCCCTATAGATGCACTGATTGATGCTTTAAAACAAAATTTGAATATTGATATAAGTGTTGCAGACTACCATCAACACGCTATCAGTTCTGGTTCTGATGCTAAAGCTGTTGCTTACTCTGAGATTCTCTATAAAGAACAATCAGTTTGGGGAATTGGTATACACCAGAACACCGTTATTGCAGGATTTGTTTCTGTTATTAATGGATTAAATAGATTGTCTATATAAGTTAAGTCTTTAATATACTTTGAATCGCTTAAAAATTTTTTAGCTTGGGGAGTTATATGGATAGTGCACAGCCGGTTAAACGCAATACGATATTATCCTATGGAGGACTTTCTACTCCTTTAGCAATGATTGGCTATCCTATAGCTATCTGGCTTATCCCTTTTTATTCTGAAGTAGTAGGAATAGAACTCTATGTCTTAGCAAATATCTTATTATTAGCTAGATTTACGGATGTAATAACTGACCCAATATTAGGGCAACTTGGTGATTCCACAAAAACCGTTATAGGAAGAAGAAAACCTTGGATAATTCTTGGAGTTCCTATAATGATGTTTGCCATCTATAAATTATTCATTCCAGGCGCAGAAGTTTCCATTATGTATTTTGTTATATGGATGATGCTAATGTACTTAGGCTCTACAATAATTGGAATTCCCTATGGAGCTTGGGGAGCTGAAATTTCTCCCGACTATCATCAGAGATCAAGAATTGTTAGTGGAAGGGAAGGATGGACCCTTATAGGGCTCTTAATATCTGCCCTTATTCCCCTTGCTATTGAAGTCTCAGGCAATGGCTTATCTGTCGGCGAATCTATAAATAGAATGCTTCAGGCAGTATTCTTATTTCAAGATTTTTCAACTTCTGGAAAAATGAGAGACATACTTGGTTATATGGGTATGGGTATTATTCTTTTACTTCCACTATTTGCTGCGTTAGCGATTTGGAAGGTGCCTGACCCCATGCCTAAAGTAGAAAAGAAAATACCCCTCAAAGAAGGTCTAAAATACGCAGCAGAAAACCCCCTACTTGTGAGAATCCTGTTAATCATATTCTTAGTTATAGCAGGTGAATCTTTTAGAAATACTTTATCTTTGTGGTTTGTTCGAGATGTTATAGGAATAGAAACTGTGGGTGCTTCTTATGCAAGATATTTTATTGCTGGATTTATTGCCATTCCTTTCTGGCTTTGGCTTGGAAAAACAATTGGAAAACATAAAGCATTCTGCATAACTCTAATTGGAACCGGGACTGTAAGTTTCTTGTGTTTCTTCCTAGAAAATGGTGACTTTAAATATTTTCACATACTATTCTTGTTGAAAGGAGCTTGCTTTGGTGGACTTCAATTTTTACCTGCTTCTATGCTTGCTGATGTCGTAGACCTAGATTCTCTAAAAACTGGAGGCAGAAGAGCTGGTACTTTTTTTGCATTAAATGGCATGATAGCAAAAGTATCTTCCATGCTTGCAGTATGGGCAGCTGCTAGGTTAATAGACGCATTCGGATTCGTTCCAGGAACAGAAAATAGCGATTCAGCTATGATGGCCTTAAGAGTGTTTTATTGCATTGGATGTGCAGCTTTTTTCTTACCAGCACTTTTCTTAACATGGTTCTATCCTTTAACAAAAGAAAAACACATTGAACTCAGAAAAGACTTAGAAGAGCAATTAAATTAAGTTATTTGAAGTTAGGAGGTCTCTTTTCTATAAAAGCCTTAACTCCTTCAATATTATCAGGAGAGCCTGAAATAGCATTCTGAGTCCTAGCTTCAATTTTAAAAATATCTTCGTATCCACAGTTCAGAGCCTTGCGCATAACTTGTTTAGTGTGTTTCAGAGACTGGGGAGATCTCTTGGATAAGTTTAAAGCCCAATCACGAGCTGAATCCATAAGCTCACCACTAGGAACTACTTTATTTGTAAGTCCAAGGTCTAAACATTTAGCAGCATCTAATCGCTCACCTTCAATAGCAATCTGATAAGCAAGTTTATAACCTACGGTATTTGTTAAAAACCAATTTGCGCCCCCATCAGGAATTAAACCTATGTTACTAAAGGCTTGAAGAATATATGCATCTTCAGCCATGATTGTAAGATCACAAGCCATAGCATAAGCACTACCTATTCCTGCGGCAGCTCCATTAATAGCAGAAATAACTGGTTTCGGCATGTTTATAATGCTTTGTAAGCTAGGCATATAGCCTCTTATTAGAGCATCTTCCGTATCTTTCCAATCACCATCTCTGGCAGTCAAGTCCGCTCCAGCTGAGAAACCTAGACCCTTTCCTGTAAGAATCACACACCTTATATTAGTATCATTTTCCGCTTCTTTAACTGCGCTTAAGATATCACCAGTCATTTGAGCATTAAAAGCATTTCTTACTTCTGGCCTGTTAAAAGAAATAGTAGCAACTGAATCCTGCACTTCATAAATTACTGTCTCTAATTTCATAAAATTCTCCCTGGTCTATTTGTTAATATTGTCAGTCCAAGAAAAGGTAATTCCAACCTCTTCAGGTTGAGTATGGAATTTATCGCATACCCAAAGATCTGCAACTGCAGCAAGTTCTTTATCAACATATATTAAGGGCAATCTATCCCTTAACCAAGGCGATATATCTGATTCCTGCAGTAACTTCTTTAACTTCTGAGATTTATCTCTTCCAAATGGCTTACAACGCTCTCCACCTTCTCTTCCTTTAATTGTTATCTTTTTATTTTTATGAACTAAAGAGAGCCCCTTGCCTTTGGTTTCTTTAAATCCAATTTTTCCAGTGGGTAGTAGAAGATCTTTTTTTAAATTCCATTCGCGTTCTTGGTCTTTATTTAAAACAGTACAGCATTCTCTAGGAAGGAGAAATAATACCCCTCTAAACATTCTTAACTCATGGGAATTATTAGAATCTCTAGAGCTAATTAAAATAGTCTGATCCAGACTCCTTTTCTTTTTAATTATTAAATTTATAATTTCCTCTGCTTGCTTCACAGAAAGTTTTATAGAAGAAGAGTCTAACAACCACCTATTAAGTAAATTTCTTATTCTTTGATAAGAAAAACAACTAACCTTTGAAACGGATAATTTGTCATAAGAACCTAAACGACAAGACTCCAAATCAGCCTTCGCTACTTCGTCTAAAATAGATGTAGAATAAAATGCCTCCCTAGATAAAAATTGTAGAGATTTTCCCAGTCCCGGCCAAAACTTAAATAACAAAGGGAAAACTGAATTCCTTATAAAATTCCTTGAAATTTTTATATCTAAATTTGACTCATCTTCAATCCAGTTAAGTCTATTATGCAAGGCATATTCTCGAAGTTCTTTTTTTGTGAAATCTAAGAACGGTCTAAAAAAAGTTAAACCGGAGTCTTCTCTCCAAGTTGGAATTCCCTTCAATCCTTCAATACCAGTACCTCTCATTAATCTAAAGAAAATAGTTTCAAGCTGGTCATCTTTATGGTGAGCAGTACAAATTAAGTCACCTTCTTGGGCCCATTCCTTAAAGATTTTATACCGAGCAACTCTAAGATTATCTTCTGATTTTTTTGAATTCTCTAGATCTAACTTTATAGTGTAAAAAGATATACCAAGACCTTTAGCTATATATTTGCATTTTTTTTCCCATAGATCAGAGTCTTTGCTTACTCCATGATTGATATGAATTGCGAAGAGTTTAGATGTATCTTGAACAGAAGCTGCTAAAGAATGCAACAATACAGAAGAATCTAGCCCACCAGAAAATCCTACACCAATCCTTTTAAACCTTCTTAAACTTTCTGTGGAAATATTATCAGATATAAACATTGGTCACAGAGATCCGTAACCCATTAATCTGGTATATCTCCTTTCTATTAAATCTGTTGTTTCAAATGATTTTAAGTCTTTCAAATTTTTGATTATAGAATTTTTTAGAATCAAAGCCGCCTGATCATGATTCCTATGAGAGCCCCCAAGAGGCTCCTTAATAACTTCATCAATTAGATTAAGTTTTAATATATTCTCTGCATTTAATTTCATTGCTTCTGCAGCATCTGGTGATTTAGTTGAATCTCTCCAGACTATAGAAGCACAAGCTTCAGGTGAGGCAACAGAATAGGTCGCGTACTGCATCATGGTTATATGGTCCCCTACTGCCAGTGCTAAAGCACCCCCTGACCCACCTTCCCCAACAACATTAACTAAAATTGGTGTTTTAAGAGAAGACATTATTTGTAAATTATACGCTATGGCTTCACTTTGACCTCTTTCTTCACTATCGATGCCAGGATAAGCTCCCGGAGTATCCACTAAAGTAACCACAGGAAGTTTAAACCTTTCAGCTATCTGCATTAAACGACAAGCTTTTCTATAACCTTCAGGTTGAGACATACCGAAGTTGTGTTCAATTTTTTCTTCAGTGGACCTACCTTTCTCATGACCAATCAGCATCACTTTGTGATCACCTATTGAAGCTAGACCTCCTATAACTGCTCGGTCATCGCCATAATGGCGATCACCATGTAATTCATCAAAATCATCACAAACTTTTTCAACATAATCTAGAAAATGAGGTCTTTGCGGGTGTCTTGCCACTTGCACGCTTTGCCAAGCAGAAAGGTTTGAATAGATTTTCTCCGTAAGTTTTATCGCTGATTCATTTAACTTTAAGATCTCTTCAGAAATTTCTTCAGGCGAAAGAAGTTCAGAAGATTGCAACTCTTCTATCTTTTTTTCTAAAACAGCTATTGGTTCTTCAAAATCTAAATAGTTTTGTAACATAGATAAAAAATTAGTTCACATGTGAACCCGAATGATACACCAAATCTACATTTTCTTTACCGCATAACTCAAATAAACTTGTTATAGAATCATCATTAACATAGAGCGAATAGTCTTTCGAAAGTAATATATCTGCCTTAGCTTTATTTCCAAAAAAACTTATCAATACAGGGCTTCCATCTTCATTATTTGATAGATCTTTTATCCCATTAGCAATCTTTTCTAAGTTTACTAAGTTTGGATTAAGACTAATTTTTATATGTTTTAAGTATTCATTTCTTGCTTCATCAAATGTTAAGATCCTATCTGCAACCATCTTAAAGGACGACTTTTCTGCTCCAGAAGAATAATTATCTTTCTCTACCACACCTTCTACTACAATTAACTGACCTTTTTTTAGGACACTTCTATATCTATCAAAAATATCTGCCCATATTGAGATCTCCAACCTACCGGAAGAGTCATCTAGAGTAGCGAAAGCAAAACGTCCCTTTCTTCCTTGTCTGACATTTAAATGCATTAACATTCCGGCAACGCGCTGCGAATGAGTTTCTGTCTCTAATTCAGAAATAAAGAAACCACACATTTTTCGAACTTCCTTTTTTCTCGATTCAATTGGATGGGACTCAAGATAAAAACCTAAAGAATTCCATTCTGCAGAAAGGAGATCAACTGATTCAGGACGAATGGCAGTGTCTTCAATTAGGTCTAAAACTGTCTCATTGCCTCCAAATAAATCTTTTATATTACTTTGATCTCTTTCTGCAACTTGTTCAGACTTCTTTAAGGCTGAGGGGATTTGATTAAACAGCTTTTCTCTTTTACCAAAACAATCCATAGACCCAGACCCGATTAAAGCTGTAAGTATTCTACTATTCACTCTATTGCTACCTACTCTCAGACAAAAATCTACTAAATCTGCAAAAGGTCTATCTTCTCTAGAAGTAGTAATTTGATTTACCAAGGATTCACCTATGCCTTTTAATGCTCCTAGACCATAGAGAATAGTATTAGAATCTAAATCTAAAAATCTATAAACACTGCTGTTTATATCTGGCTTTACAACCTTTAGCCCTATTAAACGACAATCGTCTACAAATAATTGAATTCTGTCCGTTGAATCCATTTCACAAGAAAGTAAAGAGGCCATAAATTCTGCCGGATAATGAGCTTTTAACCATGCTGTCTGATAGGCTATTAGTGCATATCCCACGGAATGAGATCTATTAAATCCGTAACCGGCAAACTGCTCAATCTGATTAAATAAATTCACGGCATAATTCTTATTTACATTTCTAGAAACAGCCCCTTCTACGAAGGTTGATCTGAGTCTTTCCATTTCTTCTTTTTTCTTTTTACCCATAGCTCTTCTCAAGATATCAGCTTGACCAAGTGTAAAACCTGACAACTCTTGAGCTATTTGCATAACCTGTTCTTGATAAACTATAACTCCATAAGTGGTCTCAAGAATCTTCTTAACAGCATCATGACCATAAGTTACTTCTTCTCTTCCGTGTTTCCGATCTATATAAGAATCAACCATATTCATTCCTAGCGCTCCCGGACGATAAAGTGCATTCATACTCACAATATCTTCAAAGGTATTAGGAACTAGCTGTCTTAAATAGTCTCTCATTCCTCTAGATTCAAGCTGAAAAACCCCAGTAGTATCAGCTCTTTGTAATAATTCAAAAGTTTTAAGATCGTCTAGAGGAAGATTCTCTATATCTATTAATTCTTCTTGTGAATCTTTCTTCTCGTTAATTCTCTTAACTGCCTGATCTAGAATAGTTAGGGTTCTCAAACCAAGAAAATCAAATTTTACAAGACCGGCTGATTCAACATCTCCCATATCAAATTGCGATGCTATAGTTCCCTTCTCTTCATCAAGAATAAGAGGAGTAAAGTCTGTTAAGGCTGTAGGTGCAATAACAACTCCAGCTGCGTGTGTACCAACACTTCTAGATAACCCCTGCAGCTTAAGAGCCATCTCAAAGACTTCTTTAGATTCATCACTAGAATCTATTAATTCCTGAAATTCTTTCACTTCATATGCTTCTTCTAGAGAAATTCCTAGAACATCAGGTATAGCTTTAGCTAAGCGATCTCCAAACCCGTATGGCTTTCCTAAAACTCTTACAACATCTCTTAATACAGCTCTCGCAGCCATGGTTCCTCTAGTGCTTATTTGTGCGACAGAATCTTTTCCATATTTATTAGTAACATATTCAAGAACTTTATCCCTGCCTTCTACACAAAAATCTATATCAAAATCAGGATTACTAACTCTTTCTGGATTAAGAAACCTTTCAAATAATAGATCATACTTAATTGGGTCAATTGCGGTTATTCCTAATGCATAGGCTGCTATAGAACCTGCTCCCGAACCTCTTCCGGGGCCAACTGGTATATCATTCGTTTGAGCCCAATTTACAAAGTCTGCAACGATAAGAAAATAACCTGCAAAATTTAACTTACAAATCATATCTAATTCATAATCTAACCGAGCAGAATATTGGTCTTTATTAATTGGATAGGAATTCACAGAAGCGCTAATCTGCAAAATCCTTCTGTTTAATCCTTCTTTTGAAAGTTCTCTTAGATGATCTTCTCGGGATTGACCATCAGGAACTTCAAAATCGGGTAAATAAAATTTACCCAATTCTAAGTCTAAATTACACTTTTCTGCTATCTTTACAGTGTTTTCTAAAGCTTCTGGCAAATCAATAAAAAGCTCTTTCATCTCATCTGAAGAGCGTAGATATTGATTCTCTACATATTCTTTAGATCTCCTGGGATCATCAAGGGTCTGGCCTTTTTGAATACAAACTCTTGCTTCATGGGCTTCAAAATCAGAAGGACTTATGTCAGGATCTATAGGCATTAAAAACCTTACGTCATTTGTAGCAACCAAAGGAATTTTCTTTTGAACGGCTAAATCAATTACTTTTTTATTGTATTCAGCTTCATTTGATTTACCTAGTCTTTGAATCTCAACGAAAAAGTCTTCTTTAAAAAGACCCTGAAAATAATCTAATCTTGAGCTTGTTAAGGCTTCATTTCCAGACAAAACAGATTGACCTACATGGCCACTCATTCCTCCAGAAAGAGCTATCAAACCCTCTGAGTATTCTTCTAACCAGCTTAATTTAACTATGGGCTCACCCGACACTTGCCCTTCCACATAAGCTTTAGAGACAAGTTTTGTTAAATTTGTATAACCAGTTTTATTCTTCACTAACATTACAAGAGTTCCTGATTGAGAATCTAAGTCTTTTGCCACCCTTATTTCAGATCCTACTATCGGTTTAATACCCTCTTTTCTTGCAAGCCTGTAGAATTTTATGAGTCCAAATAGATTGGTTAGATCTGTTAAAGCTACAGATGAAAAAGAAAGATCAGAAGATTTCGCCACCAACTCTTCTATTCTAATTATGCCATCTGATAATGAATATTCTGAGTGAAGGTGAAGATGTACGAATTCTTGTTGCATTTTATTTATAATTCAGCCTTGATAGATCTTTTAACAGGCTTAAAAGAAAGTCTATGAATCTTACAAGGACCCAGTAATTCTAGAGCATCTAAATGGAATTTTGTTGGATAACCCTTATGTTTCTTAAAACCATAAGCAGGATAAACAGCATCAAAGTCTTTCATTAATTTATCTCGTGCAACTTTAGCTATTATGGAAGCGGCCATAATACTTTTTATACAAGAGTCGCCCTTCACGATTGCTTCACATTCAATAAGAATATTTGGTTTGTGAATTCCGTCACAAACAACCTTGTCAGGTCTAATTTGCAAGCCTTCTACAGCTCTCTTCATAGAAAGTAGAGATGCTTGCAGAATATTTAAAGAGTCTATCTCTTCTATAGTTGCAGAGGCGATGTTCCATGCAACGGCAGATTTTTTTATTTTTATATCTAATTCTAGTCTTTTTTTTTCCGATAATTTTTTTGAGTCATCTAGTCCGTTAATTTGTAAAGAACTATCCAATATAACTGCAGCTGAAATAATAGGACCAGCTAAAGGGCCCCTGCCTACTTCATCAACTCCTGCTTCTATCAACCCAATATCTCTTTTATTTCTTTTGCAGCCAATTCAGAACCCCCCGCCATCAAAGATAAATGTATTCTTTTAAATTCTTGAATGTATTCCTCCTGATTACTCTCATACAAAAACATGAATGATTTATGTATGTTCTCTGGCGTAACATCATCTTGTAGAAGTTCCGGAAGAAGGTTTTTATTAGCTAAAAGATTAGGGAGAGAGAAATATGCAATCTTCAATAATGGCTTAATTATCTTAAAACTCAGCCAATTAGTTTTATAAACAGTAACACATGGGGTACTTAGTAAAAGAGCTTCTAGAGTTGCTGTTCCAGAGGTAATAATAGCTAAATCTGCAAGCTCTAAAACTTCTTGAGAATTTCCATAAGAGAACTCTATTAACTTCTCATCGCCATCACCTTCTAATAATTCTCTATGTTGCTTTGAAGAAAGAGGCATAAGAAATCTTGCATAGGGTAGGTCTTCTTTAATAAGTGTTGCTGCTTTAATCATTGCATTCCCCATTAAAGAAATTTCAGAATTTCTGCTACCAGGTAAAAGGGCAATTAATTTATTATTATTTTCAAATTTAGGTTTTAATTCTAATGAACTTTCTAGTTTTTCGATAGGAAACTTATAGGCCAAAGGGTGGCCTATATAACTAACTTTTATCGAGGAATTTTTATAAGCTTCTGTTTCAAATGGGAAAAGAGCAAAGACTAAATCAATAGAAGATTCCATGCCTTTGATGCGACCCTTTCTCCATGCCCAGACCGAAGGACTCACATATTGGATTGTTTTTATATCTAATTGTTTTTTTAAATACTTAGCTACTGGTAAATTAAAATCTGGTGAATCAATACCTATGTAGAGGTCTGGCTTATTGTTTATAAGAAACTGTTTGAAGTTCTTTCTTAATTTTAAAATCTTACGCAATCGAAATAAAGGTTCAATAATACCCATAACTGCAATTTCTTTAATATCAAAAAAGGATTCCAATCCTTTCTTTTTCATTGATTCTCCTCCCAAGCCTATGAATTCGACATCCGGAAGTTCTCTCCTAATGGACTCCATTAAAGGCGCTCCAAGCTCATCCCCTGATTTTTCGCCAGCAACTATAGCTATTTTTTTGTGATGTTTAGATATATTGATGTTTGGAGACATCAACGAGAAATTCCACGGGTTGAATTCTCTATAGAAGAAATAAAGGAAATTACTTCAGGGGTATTCTGATCTGAATTTTTTAATTCTAATAAAGCTTCATCTGTAGTTAACTTTTTTCTATAAAAGGTACGATAAGCTGATTTTAATGATTCAATAGTTTCAGAAGAATAACCCAGCCTTTTGACTCCAACTGAGTTTATTCCAAATGGTTTAGCTGGGTTTCCTCTTACCTTAACATAAGCAGGAATATCCTTATTAACAGCACTACCCATGGCACAAAAACTATATTCTCCAAGAAAACAGTACTGATGGACTATTGCATACCCTCCGAGGATAACACCTTTACCAACTTTAACTGATCCGGCTAAAGCTGCTTGATTAGAGAGCACCACGTCATCTTCTATTTCACAATCATGAGCTACATGAGAATAAGCCATCAAAAGGTTTCTATTGCCAATAGAAGTTACTCCTTTTTCTTGAATCGTTCCTCTATGAACGGTAACTCCTTCTCGAATAGTATTTTCATCCCCCAAAATTAATTTGGTTAGTTCATTCTTGTATTTTTTATCTGGGCTGCCATCTCCTATAGATGAAAATTGAAAAATATGATTTCTTTTGCCCATTATAGTTGGACCTTTTAATATCACATGAGATTCAATAATGGTTTCAGAGCCTATTTCTACATCAGCACCAATAATTGAGTAGGGACCAATATCCACTCCTTCGTCTATTTTAGCCTTAGGATCAATTATTGCAGTAGGATGGTGCATATTATTTAGGTCTGTCAGCACAAAGAATAGTTGCTTTTGCTACAAGCTCATTTTCAACTGAAGCAACACAATCAAATTTCCAAACCCCTTTTTTGTTAGTCAATACAGTAGACTCAAGCACTAATTTATCTCCTGGAACTGCCGGTCTTTTAAATCTCAGATTATCTGCACCAACAAAGTAATAGATAGAACCTTCTTCAGGTGTCTTATTCATTGTTTTAAATCCTAAAATTCCTGAAACCTGTGCCATTGCTTCAACTATTAAAACACCTGGCATAATTTCTTTTCCAGGAAAATGTCCCATAAAGAAAGGTTCATTGGTAGTTATATTTTTATATCCCTTTACATATTTTCCTAACTCTAATTCCGTAACTCTATCCAAAAAAAGCATGGGATATCTATGCGGCAAGTATTGCTTAATTTCTTCTATTTTTATGTCTACATCCATATTTTACTTGTTTATTTGATTAAGTTTTTTGAATAGGACAGCACTCTTTTTCCAATCTTTGTTTTCCATAAAAGGCGTACCAGACGAGTAGACTCCTGGTTTTTTAATAGACTTAGTAATCAAAGTCATTGCTGTGATATGGACCTCATCAGCTATTTCTACATTATCTACAACAGCGCAACATCCTGCTAAGGTGCAATTTTTCCCTATCTTAGAACTGCCTGCAATAGCACTTCTAGCAGCAATGGCCGTTCCTTCGCCTATTTCTACGTTATGAGCTAAATGTACTAGATTATCTATCTTAACGTTATGATTAATTATAGTATCTCCGACAGAACCTCTATCAATCGAAGTATTAGACCCTATCTCTACGTCATTACCTATTATAACTTTTCCTAGATGTTCAATCTTTAGCCATTTCTCCCCTTCTTTAGCAAATCCAAGTCCATCAGAACCAATTACTGCTCCTGAATGAACTATGCAATTAGAGCCAATCTCTACAGAATCATATATCGTTACGTTCGGATAAATAATAGTTCCATTTCCAAGAACTACTTTTTCTCCAACGAAGGTACCAGCTCCAACTCTTACTTCATCACCAACTTTGGCGTCTTTAGAAACTGTTACATACTGACCTATTGTTGCTTTATTGCTAATCATAGCTTCGTTATGAATTGAAGTATTTTTTGAAATATACGGAGGCTCTTTAGTCTTTCTTAATTCCATAAAAACCTTAGATGCTTTTGCAAATAATAAATGGGGATCAGAACCAGTAAGTGCATTTCCATCATAGAATTTCAAATTTTTTTTTGAAAGAATAATAGCACTTGCTTGAGTCTTAGAAAGGTAGGGCAAAAATTTATCCCGGGTTATAAAACTCACCTCATCTATATTCGCTTTTTCAATAGAATTTAGACCTTTGACAACCTTTTTAGAATCACCCCTAAGTTCTGCTCCTATTTGCTGAGCAAGATCTCCTAAAGTAATGCTTGCACTAGAGGACACTTAATAGATCTACTCTTCTTTCTGATTCATAGTATCAACAACTTCTTGAGTGATATCAAAACTTTCATCAGCATACATTAAAGAAGAATTCTGTCCTCCATCAAGCAAAAGAGTTATTCCTTTAGCTCGGATGAGTTCAGTCATAATAACTTGATATTTTTCTGCTTGTTGTTGCTGTACTAACTGAACAACTTGTTTTTGGACATCAGAAAGCTTTTTTCTAAGAAACTCTATATCTTGAACGAGTGATTGAAATCTTTTACCAGCTTCTTGTTTTTCTTCGACTGACATAGTTGGGCCTTCTTTTTGAGTTCTTTCTTGAATCTCTCTAGCTTCGGTTTCTTTAGCTTGTAATTCCTCTGAAATCTCAGTCCATTCTTTTGAATTTTGCATTTCTTCAAACTCTTGTTTTGCTATCTCGGTTGATAGTAAAACTTTTTGAGGATCTATAGTTGCAATATTAAGATCAGCAGAATAAATACCAAAAGGTACAAACATAAGAATTAAAGTTAACAATATATTTCTTTTATTAAGGCCCATAATCTTTCCTACAGTAAGTTGACTAATAATCGTGATGGCAGTTTAACGTTTTGTTAAGACGTTTAGAAGTTTTAGATGAACTATATTTCATTTTAGAATTGCGTTCCTATTTCAAACTGAAAGGCTTCAGTTTCATCTAAGGGACCTGAATTAGTTGGTTTAGAGATGGCTACAGACATTGGACCAAGTTGAGTTATCCAAGTACCTCCAACACCAATGGAATACCTTAATTCTCCAAGATCTAATTCACTGCAGTTAATATTTATTGACTTGTCTCCGCAATCTTTAGAGAAAACATTTCCTATATCTACAAAGAATGAGGTCCTCATAGATCTTTGATCTTCAATGAAGGGTAATTTAAAGATTAAATCAAAACCTGCTTCCAGTAAATAAGCACCACCAATAGACCTATCATTATCATAGTAAGCATAGGGATTAGCTACAGGATTACCTTCTTCATCTAAAACAGGCTGTCCATCTGAGCCAACATAGTACAACGATGGAGTGGCTCTAGGTCCAAGAGTATTTTGTTTAAAACCTCTAACAGAACTTATACCACCTGCATAAAAATGCTCGAAGAAAGGAGCTATATTTGTATCACCATAAGGCTCTAATATTCCTATTTCACCTCTAACACCAAATATGATTTTACCTCCAAATAGAGGTTTAAAATACTTATGCCTATAGGTTGCTTTTGCATATGTTATAGAACTTCCTGGTATTGCAAGTTGAAGAGCAAAAGCTTGGGATTGACCAGCGGTAGGAAAGAGGCCTCTATTAAGGCTTACTTTTGACCAAATAAACTGAGATTTAAGTACTTCAAATTTTGTACCTTCAGAAGAAGTAAAGGCGATAATTTGAGATGCTGGTGTAGAACCAGTATCGATCTCTGTGTTGTCGTAATTTATATTAAAACCAATCCTCTCTATGTCACTTATAGGTAATCCAAATTGAATACCTGCTCCAAAAGCATCTGATGTATAACTTGCTATATTAAATTGACCATAATCTGAAGCTCTAAAATAGGCATTATAGCCTCTGCTGACACCGTCAATATTGAAATAGGGCTCTACGTAGCTAAATGAATAACTTCTTTGCCAAGTGCTATCGTTTATCCCTATTCCTACAGACTTGCCTGTGCCAAAAGCATTATTTTCATTATAGTTTAATCCTAGTACTAATCCGTACGCTCCATATCCAAGACTGCCTCCAATTGAACCTGAGAATTCTTCTTCGACAGAAAATTCAACATCAATTTGATCACTAACGCCAGCTACAGGTATCTCTTCAGACTCAACTTCTTTAAAATATCCGAGCCTTTCCAATCTTAATTTAGAATTCTCAATTAAATTATTAGAAGCCCAAGCGCCTTCCATCTGGCGCATCTCTCTTCTTAAAACTACATCATGTGTACGTTCATTGCCTTTAAAAATAATCCTTCTAACGTAAGTTCTTTGTTGGGGGTCAATGTAAAAGGTTAAATCAACTTTTCCAGTTTCTTCATTTACATCTGGGACGCCTTTAATTTCAGCAAAGCTATAACCCTCATTTCCTAAAATGTTTGTAAAAAGCTCTTCAATTTCAGTTACATAATACTGTGAGAAGGTATCTCCAGGCTGAATAAAGATTAAAGACCTAAGAATTTCTTCGTCTATAGGAAAATCACCGGCAATATTAATTTCATCAATTTCATAAGTTTCGCCTTCAATGACATTAAGAGTTATGAATACTGATTTCTTATCGGGTGTTATTGTTACTTGCGAACTATCTAGGGTAAATTCAACGTAACCTCTATTTTTATAGAAAGAAGTTAATGATTCTATATCTCCTTTAAGTTTTTCTCTTGAGTACCTGTCATCATTAGTAATAAATGAAAGCCATCCACCCGTCCCCAGTTCAAATACTTTCAAAATTTCTTCATCACTAAAAGTTTTATTTCCTACTATATTGATATTATCTATCACCGCGACTTCGCCTTCATCTATCTCAATATTTAAGGCCACTCTATTCCTTGGTTTAGACTCAGAGTCAACTTCGACTGAAGCTCCATAACGCCCTTGAGAAACATATTGACGTTGTATCTCTTGAGCTAACCCATTAAGAATAGACCTTTTAAACACTTGGCCTTCAGCTAAACCAGCTTCATTTAAGCCTTTCATCAGTTCCTCTGACTTTATTGCTTTATTTCCATCTAATTCAATAGAAGCTATTGAAGGTCTTTCTATGACACTCAGTATCAAAGTGTTACCGTCTCTTCCTATCTGAATATCATCAAACTGACCTGTTTTAAATACAACCTTAGCAGCATTTTGAAGATCATAAGAATCAACATTGTCACCAACTGCTATCGGCATAACGTTGAATACACTTCCTGCAGAAACTCTTTGAAGACCACTAATTCTTATATCTTCGACTAGCCATTGCTCTTCTTCTGAGCTAACTGTCAGTGAGATTACTAAACTAGAAAGCAATAAAGTACTTAAAAATAGAGAAGCAATTTTAGATTTATACATTATATAATTCTGACTATATCGTTAAAGATTGCGAATACCATCAAACTGGCTACCAAAAAAATGCCTAGTCTAAACGAATACTCCAAAAAAGACTCAGATACTGGCGATCCTTTTAACTTTTCTATTCCTATTAGAACCAACTGCCCTCCATCTAAAATAGGTATAGGGAATAAATTTATTAGACCTAAATTAATACTTAAGATTGCTAAAATGGTTAAGAAAGATACCAAGCCTGATTTTGCTGCTGTACCTGCAAGCAAAGAAATTTGTATAGGACCTCCTACATTGTCAGCAGATACAGATCCAGATAACATCTTACCTATAGAATCAAGAATTAACTTTGAAAATTTATATGTCTCGGTAAAACCTTTTACAAAGGCGCCTCCCAAGCTTTCCTTGTTATAAATAATTAAATTTTCTGGGAAATCATCTAAATTGGAAGGCCCAAAAACTCCAATAACCCCTCTCTCTATACCTGCTTCAGTGGTAGTCTTATTGGGCACCAGATTAATATCAAATCTTTGTCCTGCTCTATAAATTTGGAGAGATATCGTTTGGCTGTATTTCTTTGAAACCTCTTTAGACAATTGATCCCAGGTTTGTATTCTAATATCGTCTATCGCGGTAATAAGATCTCCTTTTAAAATTCCAGCTTTATCTGCCGGACCCTGTTTTATAACCGAACCAACCAAAGCGGGTATAAAAGGTGTTATCCCAAAATTTGAAATTGGAGATAATTGATCAACCTCTTTTAGCCAGCTATTAATAGGAATTTTTTTAGTGACTGAAATATTAGACCCGTTAGGTTGTGAGGTAATTCTTAAAATTCCGGTTTCTCCTATTCTTGTTGCAAATAGAGTATTAATATCATTGAAACTAGTAACTTCGCGTTCATCTATTGATAATATTTTATCGCCTGTTTTGAAGCCCGATTGAAAGGCCAAACTATTCATCTCAACCCCTCCAACTATAGGAGCTAAAGAATTAGCGCCTATAAGAAATACGAAAAAATAGGCTATTACAGCGAGGATAAAATTTGCAAGTGGTCCGGCGGCAGCAACTATTGCTCTGGCCCCTAAAGAAGCTTGCTTATAAGATATCTTAGAACTACTTAACCCTTCAGATTCTTCCCTAGCACTTTCTTCTTGCGGACTCTCTTCTCCTAACATTTGAACATAGCCACCTAAGGGTAAAATTCCAAAGGAAAATTCAGTACCTTGCTTATCAAATCTTTTTAAGAAAGCTTTACCAAAGCCTATTTTGAATCTAATAACATGTATACCAAAATACCTTGCAGCTAAGAAGTGTCCCAATTCATGAAAGCCTATAATGACTCCCAATAAAACAATGAAAGAGGAAACAATAATTAGTACATCTAAAATCATTTCCATTTATAAAGCCTTAATCTTTTGTATTGCATATTCTCTCGAGGAGTTATCTGTTTCATAGATATCTTGAATGCTTTTGACAACAGAAATCTCGATTTTATCCATCACAGAAGCAATAATTTTATAAATATCTAAGTATCCTATTCTATTGTCTAGAAAAGCAGCTACAGCTTCTTCATTTGCTGCATTAATTGCGGCAGGAGCATTGCCTCCACACTCCATAGCTTCTTTTGCTAAATTTAAACAAGGAAACTTTTTAAAATCTGGTCTAAAAAAATTTAAAGGACCTTGCTCCGCTAAATCTAGTCTTTTGGAGCCAGAGGATATTCTAAAGGGGTACCCTAGACCGTAAGCGATAGGGATTTTCATGTCAGGTGTGGATAATTGAGCTATTACAGAATTATCATTTAACTCTACCATTGAATGAATAATTCCCTCTGGATGAATAACAATCTCTATATCCTCTATGTCAAATAACCATCTTGCTTCTATAAGCTCAAGACCTTTGTTTATCAAAGTTGAAGAATCTACTGATATTTTCTTTCCCATTTTCCATATTGGATGTGAGGTTGCTTCTTTCGCCGTAATATTTTTTAATAAATCAGGATTTGTGTGAAGAAATGGACCGCCCGATCCAGTTAGTAAGATCTTAGATACATCTGCTTTATTCTTTATACCTGCCAAACATTGATGTATTGCGCTGTGTTCGCTATCAAGAGGGAAGATAGTAGCATTATGTTTATCTGCAAGACTATTTAGATACTCACCGGCGACTACATAAGATTCTTTGTTAGCAAGCAATAACCTCTTGCCATTAACTATAGAAGTAATGACTGTATCCAGACCGGCTACGCCCACCATTGCAGCTACTACTAATTCAGTGTCATCACTGGCAATAATTTCATGCAGATCTTTTTCTTCTGTTAGAACTTCAGTTGTTAGGTTCTCTTTTATAATTTTTTGCCTAAGTCTTTTCGATGCAGCTTGATCTGCCATATAAGCGTATTTAGGACAAAAGTTCTTGCATTGGTCTAATAATCTTTCATCATTTGAATTAGCTGTAAGTAAATTCAAAGAAAATTTTCCCGAATTTTCTGCTATTACATTCAGAGTAGAAGAACCTATTGAACCTGTTGAACCTAAAATAACTATATTCACATTCCTGTTCCTGTCATCGTCCATAAAAAAATAATAAAAATGGGCACTGCAGCTAAATGACTATCTATCCTATCAAACACACCTCCATGACCCGGTATAAGATTAGATGCATCTTTAACTCCAGCTACTCTCTTAAATAGGCTTGCTACAGCATCGCCAAGAACAGAAAATAAACTTGTTATGAAGAAAAGACTAAACAATAAAAAAATGGAAATATTAGAATTAAAACTGAATAGAGCTGAATAGATAATTGGCACCAAAACAATAGCAATTAAAAAACCTTCTATAGTTTTATTGGGACTTATATTTGGAAGAAACTTTCTTTTTCCAAATCTTCTTCCGCCAAAATAAGCCAAAGTGTCCATTAAAATGCTTATTGAAATAATCAGAATTAATAGAGATCTTGACTCAATATTAGAGAAGTGAATTACATCTGGTCTAGTGATGATAAGAAATATTGAGCACCAAAAGGATAAATGAATCGTTATTCCAGAAAACCAGGAGAGAAGGCTTTTTTGCACAAATTCTTTACTGTAAGGAAAAGTAATAGTGAATATTCCAAGAATAATCCACAAGAAAATGGAAATTAATAACAAGAAATAAGATAACTCTAAACTCACAATTAAAATTATTAAAAAACCTAGAGAAAGACTAGCAAAAATAGTCGTTAAGAAAGAAAATCTTAGCCTAAAAAATTCCCAATTAGAGATGCCAACTACAAAACTAACTAAGGCTAATAATAAATTTTCAGGTAAGAAGAAAACGGCACCCAATATTATCGCAACCATAACTAGAGCACTGATTAATTTTTCTATATCCATTATTTATACAAAAAATTTGAAGTTTCTCCATACCTTCTATTTCTTCTGGAAAATTCATCAAGAGCTATTTGAAATTGGTTTGAGTCGAAATCTGGCCAAAGAATATCTGGGAAGTAAAGTTCAGAATAAGCAAGTTGCCATAATAGGAAATTGCTAATCCTAAATTCATTACCAGTTCTAATACAGAGGTCTGGATCTTTAAACTTACCAGTTGAAAGTAGAGAAGAAAATCTTTTTTCAATATCTTCACCAACCGATAACTCATTAAGTCTTTTTGCTGCTTCTAGGATATCCCATCTACCTCCATAACTTGCAGCAACAATAAGATCAAGATTCTTTTCTTCAGAACATTCTGTTTCTTTCTCCGACACTCTCATTTGTTTTAATAAGCCGGAATCAAACCTATCTAAATCTCCGATGAACGTTAATTGGACTAGATTTTTCTTTAAATTCGGCATTTCTTCTTGGAGGGCCTTATTTAAAAGCTTCATTAGTAAATTTACTTCTTCATCAGATCTGCCCCAATTCTCACTACTAAAAGCAAACAAAGTTAAAGTATTAAGGCCTGCCTCGACGGCAAATTCTACAGCTTCTCTTGCTCTCTCAACTCCTTTTTGATGTCCTGCCACACCTGGTAATTTTTTATTTGTTGCCCATCTATTATTGCCATCCATAATGATAGCTACATGGCTTGGAATAGAGGGTTGTGACGATACGCCTGTCATAAAAACAAGGATTTTAGAAATCTAACAGGTCTTTCTCTTTGGCTTGAAACAATGTATCCACCTTACCTACATATAAATCTGTGAGTTTCTGGATTTCTTCTTCGCCTTGCCTTTCTTCATCTAGAGAGATCTCTTTTTCTTTCAAAAATTCTTTTAATTGCGAATTTCCTTCTCTGCGAGAATTTCTTATAGAAACCTTCGTATTCTCTGCTTCTGCTTTAGCTTTCTTTATAAAATCTCTTCTCGTTTCTTCAGTTAGATCAGGAAGAATCACTCTAATAGTTTCTCCTGAGACAGCAGGATTAAGACCTAAATCGGACTCAGAAATTGCTTTTTCTATCCCTCGAGAAACGCCTTTTTCCCATGGCACTATTGCCAAAGTTTTTGCATCTTCTATTGAAATACTAGCAACCTGAGAAATAGGTGTAGGTTTATCATAATAATCAACCCTTATACTATCCAACAAAGAAGCGGTGGCACGACCAGTTCTTATTTTCTTAAAGGCATCATCTAAGGAGTGTAAACTATTGTCCATTCCTCTTGTGGTATCTTCAATAATCTCTAAAAGCATCTATTTTATCAACCTTCAATCTGAGACATCACTTCAGTTGCAAAATCAACTTTCTTAATATCTATTCCTTCTCCAACTTCAAATCTAGTAAAGCCCAATATCGTAGCATTATTTTCTTTTAATAGATCAGATATCTTCTTATTAGGATCTTTAACAAATTCTTGTTCTGTTAAGCTAACTTCTGCAAGATATTTATTTATTTTCCCCTCAATCATCTTTTCAATAATTTCTGGTGGTTTGCCGCTACCTTCAGATTGGGCTTTAAAGATTTCTTTTTCTTTTAAAATTATTTCTTCAGGGATGTCTTTAGGCGAAATAGCCATTGGACAAGACGCAGCGACGTGCATAGCTATATCTTTCGCAGTCTCTTCGTTGCCTCCTTGTAAAGATACTATTGTTCCAATTTTCTTATTACTATGAATATATAGACCAGCTGAATCAGACTGATCAATACTCCTTGATATTCTTCTTACAATTATATTCTCACCAAGTTTCTGAACTAATTTCTCTCTTTTATCTTCCAATCCAGCTTTTAATAGATCATCTAAACTAGAGTTAGCATTAGCTGCTACTTCGCCTACTACTTCTTGAAGAAAAGCGTTAAAGGAGTCATCTCTAGCAACAAAGTCAGTTTCACAATTAACCTCAACCATACAAACTTTACCATTTATTATCTGAGCACCAATTAATCCTTCAGCAGCAGATCTACTTGATTTTTTTTTGGCCTTTAGACCGCTAGTCTTCCTTAGTTCATCGATTGCTAGTTCTATATCACCATCAGAAGCCTGCAAAGCTTTTTTACAATCCATTAGACCTAGACCTGTTTTTTCTCTTAGCTCTTTTACAAGAGTTGCCGATATATCAACCATTAATTTTCTCCTCTAACTCTTCTCTTGATTATCTTCAGCAACCACTTCTTCGGCAGTAGATTCCTCTGCTGGAGCTGCTTCCTCTGCTGGAGCTGCTTCCTCTGCTGGAGTGACTTCAACTTTTCTAGTTATTGATGGTCCGGATTGAGTTGTATCTTGTTTTAATCCTGTTGCAGACTTCGACCCTTCTAAACAAGCATCCGATACAGCTCTAGTAAATAAAGCAATAGAACGGATAGAGTCATCATTACCTGGAATAACATAGTCAATTCCTTCGGGATTGCTATTAGTATCTACTATCCCAACAATTGGTATTCCCATTTTACTTGCTTCAGTAACCGCAATAGACTCTCTATTAACATCAATAACAAAGAGGGCATCTGGAAGGCCACCCATTTCAGTTATTCCTCCAATAGATTTTTGTAACCTATCAATATCTCTTTGGATTTTAAGACCTTCTTTCTTAGTTATTTTAGCAAACGTACCATCTTCTTTCTGACGTAATAGATCTTCTAGTCTTCTTATAGATGATCTAATTGTCTTATAATTTGTCAACATCCCACCAAGCCATCTTTGATTAACATAAGGCATGGCACAACGGTTTGCTTCGTCTTTAATTATCTTTGTAGCAGTTCTTTTAGTTCCGACAAAAAGAATCTTGTTATTCTTCTGAGCTACACTTTCTATAAACTTCAACGCAGGTTTTATCATCTCTACTGTATGTTCAAGATTAATTATGTGGATTTTATTGCGGGCTCCAAAAATGAAAGGTTCCATCTTGGGATTCCAGTATTTGGTTTGGTGTCCGAAGTGAACACCTGCTTGTAGCATCTCTTCTAGCCTAATATCAGCCATTAATTGCTCTCCTATATTATAAGTAGTTTAACTACTTTGGTTATTCCTCCGCGTTTACTAAACCTAACTGTAGATGAGCAATCTAACAGCACCTAAGGCAAAGCATGCTAACGCGTGTGTCGTTAAAATAGAGATTCTATAAAAACCCCTAAAAATGTGGTGCGTTTATACCATAAATTAGTCTAATCAAGAAGAATAAATATCACTCATTGTATATAAACCTGAAGGTTTACCTAATATCCATTTAACTGCTTCTATGGCTCCATCTGCAAAAAGAGATCTATCAAGTGCAGTATGTGATATCTGAATCAATTCATTCTCTCGTTTGAAAGTAATCTTATGTTCTCCAGAAGATTCACCAAATCTTTCACTCTCTATAGAAACTTCATCTGCATAACTTCCTATAGAAGATAATTTCTTTGCTAAATCCAATGCCGTTCCAGATGGAGAATCCTTTTTTTCTTTATGATGCCTTTCGTATATCTCAGGAGTTGAGAAAAGATTTAACTCTGAACCTAAAGCATCCAACATTCTTTTAATCAGCACAATTCCGATGCTTGTATTAGGAGCAACTAAGAGAGGAAAAGTTTTGGCTAAATGATGGAGTTCTTTTGATTGTATTTTAGTAAAGCCTGTAGTGCCAACTAAAGTAGGTATGCTATTTTTTGAAGCAAACCTTAAAAGGTTTATAGAATTTTTTGGAACTGAAAAATCAATGATCGCATCAATATTTCCTTTCATTTCAATGAAAGAGGTTATTTTAAGATTTAAAGGTTCAGTGCCGTTATAAACACCTAAATCTTCTCCAAGGAATTCATTGGTTATGTTGGAAGATCCGCCAGCAATGGCCAGGCCTGGTTCTTGTATGATCTTATTTAAAAGAATCTTTCCTACTCTACCTGTAACCCCTGAAATAAAAATATTTAACATAAACTTATTAATTAATTAATTACTTTCAAAAAAAGATTTAACTTTATCAAACCATTCTGAACTCAGCGGGGTCTGTTTATCACTCTTTTTAAGAGAAAATTGGAGTTCTTGTAATAAATCTTTTTGTTTTGTAGTTAGGTTTTGGGGAGTCTCTATCACAGCCCTACACAAAAGATCTCCTTTAGATCCTCCCCTAATTGCATCTACACCCTTCCCTTTTAATCTGAATAATTTTCCTGTTTGAGTGCCTTCGGGTATCTTAATTTTTACCTTTCCATCCAAAGTAGGAATCTGTATCTCTCCGCCAAGAGTGGCGTCAACAAAGCTTATAGGGGCTTCGCAATAAAGATGCCTGCCATCTCTTTCAAAAACATCATGAGGAAGGACTTTAATTTGAACAAACAAATCTCCTGACGGACCTTTATTTGGACCTGCCTCCCCTTCTCCTGCCAACCTGATTCTATCACCAGTATCTACGCCAGCCGGAATTTTGACTGAAAGAGTTTTTCTTCGTTCTACTCTACCCTTACCTCTGCAAGGCTTACAAGGATCCTTTATAACTTGTCCTGAGCCAGTACATTGCCTGCATGTTTGAGCAACAGAGAAAAACCCTTGTTGTGTTCTTACTTGGCCAGCACCATTACACCCAGAACAGGTAATTGGACTAGAGCCTTTTTCTGCTCCAGAACCATTACATTTTTCACAAGACTCTAGAGCAGGGACTGCAATTTTCTCAGTTACTCCTCTTACAGCATCTTCTAAACTAATTGTCATTGAATACTGAAGATCAGATCCTCTATTGGATCTTTGTCTTCTTCCAAAAGGATCTCCTCCTCCAAAAATATCTCCGAAAATATCTCCGAAAATATCATTAAACCCCTCTCCAGAGTGACCCCTAAATCCAGATGTATCTACGCCTTGATGACCAAATTGGTCATAAGAATTTCTTTTTGATGAGTCAGATAGAACTTCGTAGGCTTCTGAAGCCTCTTTGAATTTCTCTGGGGCTGATGGATCATCTGAATTCCTATCAGGATGAAATTTCATAGCTTTCTGTCTGAAAGCTTTCTTTAAATCTCCCTCTGAGACATTTCTATCAACACCAAGAACTTCATAGTAATCTTTCTTAGACATACTATTCCTTGGATAAGCAGTTATTATCTAAAGCTATAAGCTTAAGATTTTTCCTCTTCTTTTTCTTCTTCTTTTTCTTCTTTCACTTCTTCAAAATCTGCATCTACAACATCATCATCTGTGGCATCTGTGCTTGATTTATCAGCTTGATCTGCCTGGTCTTGTTTTGCCTGTTCTTCATAAAGCCTTTGAGCAAGCGGAGCTGATGCTTCACTTAAGATCTTCACTTTATCGTCAATTGCTTCCTTATCATCTAACTTTAATGCCTTTTCCAGTTCTTCAATTCCTTTTTCTATAGCTTCTTTCTCTCCTTCTTCGACCCTATCTTTTGCTTCTTCTAAAGTCTTTTTGCAGCTATGAACTAAGTTCTCACCCATGTTTCTAACCTGGACAAGTTCTTCAAACTTCTTATCGTCTTCTGCATGAGCTTCAGCGTCTTTCACCATTTGTTCAATCTCTTCTTCAGATAATCCACTAGAAGCTTTTATCTCAATTGATTGTTCTTTACCTGTTGCTTTATCCTTGGCAGAAACATTTAATATACCATTAGCATCTAAATCAAAAACTACTTCAATTTGGGGCATTCCTCTTGGAGAAGCAGGAATATCAGTTAAATTAAATTGACCCAAAGTTTTATTTTCAGATGCTTGTTTTCTTTCACCTTGTAAAACATGGACGGTTACTGCTGACTGATTATCTTCAGCAGTTGAGAAGATCTGAGATTTATTTGTGGGTATAGTAGTGTTTTTATCTATCAAAGGAGTCATCACACCTCCCATAGTCTCGATTCCCAAAGTCAATGGTGTTACATCTAACAACAACACATCTGTAACATCTCCTGATAATACAGCACCTTGAATAGCCGCACCTACTGCTACAGCTTCATCTGGGTTTACATCTCTTCTTGCTTCTTTACCAAAGAAATCTTTAACTTTAGCTTGCACCATAGGCATTCTCGTCTGCCCACCAACTAAGATAACTTCATCAATGTCAGATGTTTTAAGGCCAGCATCTTTCAAAGCTATTTCTGTTGGCTTGATGGTTCTATTAACTAACTCTTCTACCAAAGCTTCGAGTTTTGCTCTGGTTAATTTATGAACAAAGTGTTTTGGTCCAGAAGAATCTGCTGTTATATAAGGTAGATTTATTTCTGTTTGTTGATTACTAGAAAGTTCAATCTTTGCTTTTTCAGCTCCTTCCTTTAATCTTTGTAAAGCAAGAGCATCATTATGTAAATCAACGCCTGACTCTTTTTTAAACTCTTCAGCAAGGTATTCAATCAAGGCATTGTCAAAATCTTCTCCGCCAAGAAATGTATCCCCATTAGTAGAAAGAACTTCAAATTGATGTTCGCCATCTACTTCAGCTATTTCTATAATAGAAACATCAAATGTTCCTCCGCCTAAATCATAAACTGCAATCTTTTGATCTCCTTTTCCTTTATCTAAACCATATGCAAGTGCAGCAGCTGTTGGTTCATTGATTATTCTTTTTACTTCTAAACCAGCTATCTTGCCAGCGTCTTTAGTTGCTTGTCTTTGAGAGTCATTAAAATAAGCTGGAACAGTAATCACTGCTTCCTTAATTTCGTGACCAAGATATTCTTCTGCTGTTTTTTTCATCTTTTTTAAGATTTCTGCTGCAACTTGTTGAGGCGCTAACTTCTTACTATCAGCCTCCACCCAAGCATCACCATTATCTGCAGCAACAATCTTATAGGGAACCATATCAGCATCTTTCTTTACCACATCATCATCATGCTTCCTTCCTATTAATCTTTTTATTGCATATAAAGTATTGTGTGGATTGGTAACAGCCTGTCTTTTTGCAGGAGCACCTACAGTTAGCTCTTCACCATAAGCAACCACAGAAGGTGTTGTTCTTGCACCTTCAGAATTCTCAATTACTTTTGCCTGATCTCCTTCCATAATAGAAACACAAGAGTTTGTTGTTCCTAAATCTATACCTATTATTTTAGCCATTATCTTATTCTCCGAATCGTTATTACTATTATCTAAAAATGGGGTTTATTTATTTTTTTTCAAGTCTTTGGTTAATTTTTCTGGGATTTCTTAGAGACTATCACTTTGGCTGGTCTCAAAACTCGATTTAGAATCATAAACCCTCTCTGAACTACTTCGATAATAGTATTTTCATCTTTAGATTCATCTTCAATTAAAGAAAGAGCCTCATGTTTTTCAGGATCAAAATTTTCATCCAAGGGATCAATTGGTGTGATGCCTGCTGTTTGTAATGAACTCTCAAAGCTTTTAAAAGTTAATTCCAGTCCTTCTATTACAGAAGTTAAATCAGTTTCTTCTTTTGATGACTCTATAGCCCTATGTAAATTATCGCCTACAGCAAGAAATTCTTTAGCTAAGGATTCAGCGCCATACAATCTAGCTCTAGTTACTTCTTGAGCTGCAATTCTTCTAACATTTTGAACTTCAGCTTGAGCCCTTAAAAGTTTCTCTTGAAGCTCTTCTATTTGCTTTTCAAGAGAAACGGGTTCTTCAATTATATTTTCTAGATCTTCTTCTGAAATTTCATGATCATTTTCATTAATTAGATCTTCTTTTTCAGAAATTACTTTTGAATCTTTATCTTTTTTTTCCACAAAAAACTCCTTATAACCACCGATATGGGGATATCAATTCAGGTTTCAAGGGAATAGCTATTTTTTTAGCGGTTTAACGTACAAAACCATGCTGTGGTCTATGATTGTGTATCCTCTCTCTTTTGCAATTAAGTTTTGCCTTTCTTCAATTAAATCATCCGTAAACTCAATAATATTTCCTGTTTCTAGGCATATCATATGATCATGATGATCAGCAGGGGTTAATTCATAAACAGCATGTCCGTCTTCAAAATTATGTCTAATACAAATACCTGCCTGTTCGAATTGAGTAAGAACTCGATAAACTGTAGCTAGGCCTACCTCTTCTCCTGCATCTAGAAGATTTCGGTAAATCCCTTCTGCACTTAAATGAGATTGACCTCCTGATTCCAACATTTCCAATATCCTAAGCCTTGGTAGGGTTACTTTCAGTCCAGCCTTCTTTAATTCTTCATCATCTGTCACAATAATCACCTTTAATGAGCTTTGTTAACGAACTTGACTAATAATAGTTTGTCAAAAACATTATATTACTAAACCAACAGTCCATAATATAACTTTATGAAAATCATCAAGAAAATTTTAATAACAATATCCTTTTTACTTCTGACTAGTACTTGTTCGCTGCCAAGAGTTTATGAAGTAGTTGTAAGTCAAGGGAATCTTATTGATGAAGATATGATGGGGAAGCTTGAAATTGGTATGACTGAATCTCAAGCTAAATATATTTTAGGGTCTCCACTTATTACAGATACATTCACCCCGAATAGATGGGATTATTACACTGCTGTAACCCAGGGAGAGAAGAAATTTACAGAGAAGAAAGTTACCCTGTATTTCGAAGATAAAAAGCTTATAAGATGGGAAGAAGATTCAGATTTATCTGATTAGATAAAAAAGTAGAGAAGTACCATTGCGACCATAACAGGTGCAACAAATCGAATTACAAAAAACCAGCTTTTAAAAATTATTCCATCCTCTATTTGCAACTCATCCAATACGTCTTTTTTCTTCATTACCCATCCAACAAATACGGCTATAAAAATACCACCAAGAGGAAGCATTATCTGATTAGTAAGAAAATCAGTAAAATCAAAGAAGTTCATTCCAAATAACTTAAATTCAGACATTAAATTAAAAGAAAGAGCACTGAACACACCTAGGATCCAAGAAAAAATCCCTAAACCAATAGCAGCATAAGCTCTCTTAGTTTTTAAAGACTCAACCAACCAAGCTACTCCTGGTTCAATTAGTGAAATTGAGGAACTTAAGGCAGCAATACTTAAAAGAATAAAAAACAGAGTTCCAAATAGAACTCCTAATGGCATATTTGCAAAAGCAATTGGAAGTGTTACAAATACAAGTCCAGGACCTTCAGTAGGCGCCAATCCATTTGCAAAAACTATAGGGAATATGGCTATTCCCGCCAATAGAGCTACTCCAGTATCTAATGCTGCTACAGTTATTGCTGTTCTTCCAATGTTCTGGTCAGCAGGCATATAAGCACCATAAGCCATGATTGCTCCCATGCCTAAACTTAGTGTAAAAAAGGCTTGTCCTAAGGCAGCCAAGAGAACATCGGAATTAATCTTTGTGAAATCAGGTTTAAATAAATAAGCAAGTCCTTCGAGAAACGCACCAGTTTGCATGGCATAAATACAGAGCAAAATTATAATTATAAAGAGCATTGGCATTAAAGTATTTATCCATGCTTCCAAGCCTTTTAAAATTCCTCTAGCTACTATTGTGACCGTTAAAATAATAAAAAGGGTATGCCAGAATAATAATGCAGCTGGATCGGCTAAGAATTTATCAAATTCCGAACTAACAGCTTGGGCTGAAGTTTCCTGGAAACCACCAAATACATAAGCCATAGCCCAACCTGCTGCTACACTATAAAAAGAGAGTATTAGAAGACCGGCCAAGGCTCCTGTGGCTCCGAGCAAGGTCCAAGCTTGAGAACTTTCAGCTTCTTTTGCTAAGAAACTCATTGTATTGGCAGGACTACTTCGACCTCTTCTACCAATCATAATCTCTCCCAACATAATAGGTATTCCGATTACAAATATGCAAGCTAGATATATTAGAACAAATGCTCCTCCACCATTATCACCAGCCATATAAGGAAACTTCCAAATATTCCCAAGTCCGACGGCGGAGCCTGTTGCGGCTAATATAAAAGTCCACCTACTAGACCAAGTGCCATGTATTGATTTTCTTTGATCACTCATAATTTATATATTTTTAAGGGTTCAGAGTAAGGATTAAGCCAATAAGCTAACATAACCATAATACAAATACATAACATAACTATAATTCTGTTAATTAGCCCTGAGTACCAAGCTGGGAATTTATGATTAAGCTTTATAGGAATTGGGTATTTATTTAATATTAATATACCAAAAAGCATTATTCCCATACCCCATGCAGGATTTATAAAAAAACTCATAAAAATACTTATTAAAGCTATTAAAGTTGATGAAAGTGCAAAAAATAACATCAAAGGTTTAAAACTAACAAGAGAGGTTCTTTTCATCAAAGAGAAAATATAACCCGATACAAAAAATAGAAATAGGCAACATAGCAATTGAAATGAATGAGCGATAAAGATGGCATGAGAATTTTTAGTAAACCAAACTGCAGTTGTAAAACTAACAACTGGCAGTAACCAAAGATAAGCAATTGTTTGTGTAGAGTTCTTTAATTGATGCTCGCTACTCATTGTTAATAGAATTTTATAGTTACTAAGGTTTATACTCTAAACGTGGCAAAACAAAAAAAGAAGTCTGTAAATACTATTGCTGATAATAGAAGAGCAAAATTTAACTTTGAACTAAAAGAAAAATACGAAGCAGGAATCTCTCTTGAAGGCTGGGAAGCAAAAAGTATAAGAGAAAATAAAGCTCAAATTGCGGAAGCCTACGTTTTGCTAAAAGATGGAGAGGCTTGGTTAATTGGTTGTTATATAAATCCATTAAAAAATAGTAATCAAGAAATGGATCCTGCTAGATCAAGAAAGCTTTTATTAAATAAAAAAGAGCTCGCAGAAATCTTTAGAGCCACACAGCAAAAAGGTCTAACCTGCATACCAACAAAATTATTTCGAAAGAAAGAACTGGTTAAATGTGAGATTGCACTAGCCGTAGGAAGAAAAGTTCAAGATAAAAGAGAAAACATAAAGTCAAGAGATTGGGATAGACAAAAAGCTCAAGAGCTAAGAGAGAGAACTAAAAATTAGTTAACTTCACTGTTGAAAGGTATAATCCTCAAACTTTTTTGGGGGCGAACTGGCTTCGACAACAGATACGAACCCTCAAGTGCATGTCGAGAAGGTAGTGATTCTCGTTAATCAATTGCTGCAAACTTGTTAGTTGGCGAAAACGCAGACTACGCTCTAGCCGCTTAATTGGCTAGCTGTCCTTACCTGGTATCCGTGCCATTGTACTGACAGTCGACTTCACGGATTACGGGAATTGCTCTTCTCATTGGTAATTTCTTAAGAATAAATTGAGATCGTCTTTTAAACCCTGCTTATCGGGTCTTAAAAGATTAAATTAATAGATAAAACTAAACATGTAGACCTTGTGGCAGAGTACTGATGGACGCGGGTTCAATTCCCGCCGCCTCCACCATTAAAGTTTAAGGTTTGCCCGCTCCTGGGACGTCGACTCTAACCGTCTCAATCTTTCCAGATTTCTCTCGAAGAGCAGCTTCTGGATCAATCCCCGAAGCATTTGAAGTGCATATAAAAAGTGTACATAAATCATCTCCTCCCAACATACAAGCATATGCATTTGTTGAAACTGGAATACTGTCTAATATCTCTCCACCTTCTTTTACTTTAATAACCTCAGCCGTTGAAGGGGAAGCTACCCATATTGCGCCTTCTGCATCTAAACACATACCGTCAGGTGCAGGCACCTCACCATCATCAACACTTAAAGTTAAATCAGCCCATATCCTTCTGTTAGACAATGTTGCATCCTCATTAACATCAAAAGCAGTTAACCGTGCAGCATAAGTCTCACCAACTATTAAAGTCCTACCATCCGGTGTGATAACTGTTCCATTTGGAAATAGTAAATTATTAGCTGCCACACAAGGGTCCTCTCCAGGCCGAACGAGGATTAAATTAGCAGGTTTAAGCTCTTCACCGGAATATGTGTTAAAGCCAAAATTCCCTATGTACGCATTACCTCGACTATCAACCACCATGTCATTGCAATGAAAACCAGCCAAAGAAGATAAATCAGCAACTTCTTTTAGAACATTATTTTTATAACTCATTAATTTACGGTCTTTCATGGATACAATCAGCATAGTGCCATCAGACAACCATCCTAATCCTGAAGGCTGATTAGGGATTTCTACTATTAGCTTGCTATTGCCTTTCATGTCTAATGAGAAGACTTTGTGACTATAAAAATCAGAGAAATAAAACTTTCCATCATGCCATCTTGGACCTTCTCCGAAAGTTAGCCCATCCATTAATATTTCAGTTTTTTTCATAATCAATATTGAATATTATCTTAAGCACTATCATATACTTCTTCTGCATGGTTAAAGACTCTACTTGGCGATATGTAACAAAGGCATTTCTTGTATTTACCAGGCTCATTACGATGATCTTTACAAACTTCTTCATTATTAGTTCTAGATATAACAATAGCTTTATCACTCCAAGGCCTCCAATTACTAACATTACTAGGTCCAAATAGAGTAATTGATGGTGTGTCTACCGCTGCTGCAATATGAGAAGCAACAGAGTCTACTCCTATAAAAAGAGAAGCCTTACTTATTAAAGCAGCTAAAGATATCAAAGTAGTTTTTCCAGATAAATTTACAACTTCGTTATTTATGCCTTCTTCTATAAAATTTACGTAATCAACTTCGTATTGGTTTGGGCCGGAAGTTAAAACTACCTTAAACCCTTTATTAGTAAGCATATGAACTAACGGGATATAATTTTCTTGCCTCCATAGTTTAGAATTTCTTCTTGAGGACGGATGAATTACACAGTATTTATCTTGAGCATCTACGTTCCTAAATAGTTTTTTATTTTTTTCCCATTCTGAAACTGGAATAGAATCCAAGATATTTAGATCTGTATTGAATATCTTAAGACCCAATTTTTTTAAAGAAGATAAATTTCTCTCAACTATATGATTGTCTTCAAGCTCTGGAAGAAAGAAATTAAAACTCTTTTTCCATAACTTTCTTGTCCTCTTTTTATCGGCTAATGCTACTTTTTTAGCACCTATCATAGCCCAACTCATAGGAATTACTCTCCACTGCGTAGTAAGAAAAATTCCATAATCGTATCTTTTAAAAAATAATTTTAACCAGAGTTTGAATGACAAAAATATTGTGAAGAAACGAAAAAATTTCTGTCCTACATTGTAATATTGTTGGTTAATTTCAGAAGTGGATGAAATTTTTATTATTTCAGAAATATTTAAATTAAACTCAAATATTGATTCAGTGCCTCTGTACAAAAGTATATCAATTTTGCTATCAGGAAAATTTAATTTAATATTATCAATCAAAGGCTTGGTGAGTAATACATCCCCATGAAACCTAAGAATAACAATTAAAAATTTTTTATTCTTTAAACTCATCTTTATCTTAACTCACTTGACACTAAGCTCTTCTGAATGCATTATGCGCGGCTCTTAAAGATACACAAGCATATGGCAAATATAAAATCAGCAATTAAAAGAGCAAGACAGAATGTAAAAAGGAATGCTCACAAAAGTACGCAACGATCTGCTGCTAGAACAGCCGTTAAAGCAGTTGAAAGTGCAGTTGAAGCTAAAGATAAAGAACTTGCAAAAGGGGCTTTCAAAATTGCAGAAAGTTCTCTAGATAGCATGGCCAGTAAAAAAGTTATTCATAAGAATAAAGCGGCAAGAATAAAATCTCGCTTAAACAAGAAAGTTAAAACTCTTTAACTCAATATCAGATTATTACGATGAATTATTTCTTCATCGGCTGCCTGATCTAATTTTTCTAACAGTTGCTTAGAATTAAGACCTTTTACTAAGTTTATATCCTCGGAATTAAGGTTAATTAATCCTCTGGCTATCTCGTAGCCATTCTCATCTTCGCAAATAATTAAAGCTCCTGTGTCAAAATCTCCGGAAACACTAGTTATGCCTGCAGCCAAGAGGCTGCTTCCTTTTTCATTAATAGCTACAACAGCACCGTTGTCTAAACATACTGACCCAGCAGGCGGCCCCAAAGAAGCAATCCAAGTTTTTCTTGATTGAAGTTGCGACCTCTGACTCAATAAAATTGTACCTATCTTTTCATTATTAAATATAGCTTTGAGAGTATTCTCTCGACGTCCATCGGCAACCCAAGTTTTTGCTCCTGCATCAAGGGCTATTCTTGAAGCCATGATTTTTGTCTTCATCCCTCCTCTTCCTACACTACCTGACGAACCTTCTAGTTGAGAAGATAAATCTAGTGAAGGATCATCTAGATTTATTTCAGATAATAATTCAACATTAGAGTCTTGTGTTGGATCGCCAGAGAAAATCCCATCTTGGTCGGTCAACATAATAAATTTATCAGCACTTACAAGACCAACCAATGCACCCGCCAAGGTATCATTGTCTCCAAAAGATATTTCTTCAGTAGCAACACTATCATTCTCATTAACAATTGGTACTACATTCAGTTCAAGTAGTGTCTCTAAACTCCGTCTTGCATTAAGGTATCGCTTGCGGTTGCTTATATCATCGTGGCTAATTAAAACTTGTGCTGCTTTAACATCGAATTTATCAAACTCTCTTTGGTACGCGTTCACCAAGCCCATTTGCCCAACAGCAGCTGCCGCTTGTAGCAAGTGCAATGTTGAAGGCCTATCTTTTAAGTTCAGTTCTTGCATTCCTTTAGCTACTGCTCCTGAAGAAACAATAATAACTTCAATATTTTTTTTTATTAAATAGATTACCTGTGAAACTAAGTTCTCTATGAAAAGGCTATTTATTCCACTCTCTATTCCAGCAACCAAGCTACTGCCAGCTTTAATTACCCATCTTTCCTTCTTATTACTCATCTAGCTGTTCCAAATACCTTCCTACGTCAATCATCAACTCTTTAGTTCCTTTTCTTTGCAAGGCAGAAATTGAATAAATATTAGTTTCATTACCAAAATGATTAATTAATTGATCCGCTATAAAATCCTTATCTTCCTCAGATATCAAATCAATTTTATTTAAAACCAACCACCTCACTCTTTTTGATAAATCTGCATCAAACTCCTTTAACTCTTTTAAAAGCTCTTCAATTTCATCTATTATTTCTTCTGTTGTCTTATTATAAACGTCTACCATTTGTAATATTATTCTTGTCCTGGATAAATGTCTCAAGAATTGAAGGCCAAGCCCAACTCCTTCGGAAGCGCCAGATATAAGACCTGGTATATCTGAGATGACAAAACTTCTATAAGAAGAGAAATCTACTACTCCTAAGCTGGGATATAAGGTTGTAAAAGCATAATCGGCAATCTTGGGTCTAGCACCAGATACTGCATTAACTAAAGAAGATTTTCCGGCATTTGGTTTTCCCAATAAACCAACATCTGCTAATAATCTTAATTCCAATTTTAATTCTTTAAATTCTCCCTCAATACCTTTGGTTATCTTAGTAGGAGATCTATTTGTCGAACTCTTAAATCGAAGATTTCCAAGACCACCCTTACCGCCTTTGGTAATAATAATTTCACTGTTATCTATGTCTAGATCAGCAATAAGCTCATTAGTATTAATGTCGTAGATCATGGTTCCGCAGGGAACATCTATAACAAGATCTAATCCACCAATACCTGTTTTATTTTGGCTTCTTCCTTTTGAACCACTCTCAGCATTAAATATCTTTTGAAACCTAAATTTTGAAAGAGTATTCAAGCCATTTGTAGCTCTTAAAATAACATCTCCGCCAGACCCTCCATCTCCACCGTCTGGTCCTCCGCGGGGGATATTCTTTAAACGCCTAAAGCTCATACAGCCATTACCTCCATTTCCTGCGGTAACGTCTATATTGACTTCGTCAATGAAATTCATTGGAGATTAGATAATAAATGGAAGGGGAAACTAGAGAGGCTCTACGTTAACAAATTGTCTTAACTTAGGACCTTTCTTTATGAATGAAACTTTTCCTGGAACTTTTGAGAAAAGGGTGTGATCAGTTCCACATCCGACATTCTTACCAGGATGAAACTTAGTTCCTCTTTGTCTAACAATTATTGCTCCAGGAGTAACTTCTTGGCCACCAAAAACTTTAACGCCAAGTCTCTTAGAGTTAGAATCTCTTCCATTTCTACTACTTCCACCTGCTTTTTTATGTGCCATCTTTTATACCTCTAGAACTAATTTATGTGCCATCTTTTATACCTTTAGAACTAAGAATTAATTGATTCTATAAGAATCTCAGTAAATTTTTGCCTATGACCGTAGGTGCGTCTATAGTCTTTTCTACGCTTCATTTTAAATATCTTTATTTTTTCTGCCTTACCATGACTGATAAGTTTCGCCATCACCTTAGCGTTTTTAACAAAAGGGCTTCCTATCTTGGAAGCACTTCCATCAGAGATCATTAAAACTTTATCAAATTCAATAGATGTGCCCTCTTCTCCAGGCAATAATTCAACTTTAAGTTGATCACCTTCGCTAACAGTGTGTTGCTTCCCTCCGCTTTCTATTACGGCAAACATATTCTTCTCCAAATCAGGAAATTAAGGATGGGCACTATACGAAAAAGATGGTTAATTCGCAATAAAAGAATTAAATACCTAGATACTTACTTTAGAATAGTTATTAAATAAAGAGTTATGAAAAAGAATATAAATAGTATCATCGCTACTGAATTAAAGAATTTAGAAGAATCTCTTTCAAAATCTATAAGCTCTGAGGTAAGTTTGGCTACAGAAGTTAGTACTTACCTAGTCAATTCTGGGGGGAAAAGAATCAGGCCTTTAATCTGTATTTTAACGGCAAAGGCTCTCGGGTATAAAGGAAATAAGCTTACTCAGCTAGCAAGCTCAATTGAACTTCTTCACACAGCAACTTTAATACATGATGATGTGGTGGATGAGAGCTCGTCAAGAAGAGGAAAAGAAAGCATACACAAGAAATGGGATAATGCACATGGAGTGCTTGTGGGGGATTTTGTCTATTCAAAAGCTTTTCAATTAATGGCCGGGCTACGAAACCCTAAGATAATTAAAATTCTTGCAGATTCAACCAATATAATTTCTGAAGGAGAAGTTCTGCAATTATCCCTAAAAAATAAAGCAATTATTTCTGAGAAAGATTACTTTGAAATAATAGGTAGGAAAACAGCCGAGCTATTCAAAGCTGCTTCTCAGAGTGCTGCAGTATTATCAGGAGCTTCGAATGAAGTCATAAAAACAGCAGGAGATTTTGCCTATTCGTTAGGAATAGCTTTCCAAATTCAAGATGATTTACTAGATTATTTTGGTAATAAAGAATTGACTGGTAAAAAGATTGGTAAAGATTTTGAAGAAGGGAAAATAACTTTACCTCTTCTACGTACTATTGAATTAACATCAAATCAAAACAAAAAAACTATACTCAAACTGATATCAAAAAAAGATTCTTCAAGCTTGTCAAAAGTTATCGAAATAATTAAGGGATCAGGAGCCTTAAAAGAAGTTCAAGAAATTTGTAATTCTTATATAGAAGATTGCTTATCTAAAGTCTCATTATTTCCTGATTCAATTTACAAAATAAAAATCCAGAATATAGTCAAAGAGGTAAGCGAAAGAAAAGGTTAAAAAGAAAAGAAAGTATGTTTATTGTATGATGGATAGATTCTAACTACGTGAGGTCTTAATGAGGACGTTTTCACCCCAAAAAAGTTATGAAAAGGAAGAGATACTAGACTGCGCTGAAGGCAATCTCTTTGGAGCATTAAACGGAAGGCTCCCCACACCGAACATGCTAATGTTCGATAGAATTACTGAAATTAATGACTCCAAAGGCAAGTATCATAAAGGGAGTATAATTGCAGAACTCGACATAGATCCAAGTCTGTGGTTTTTTGATTGTCACTTTAAAGAAGATCCTGTTATGCCGGGTTGTCTGGGTCTTGATGCAATGTGGCAACTTGTAGGCTTCTATCTCTGTTGGTTAGGGAACCCCGGTAAAGGAAGAGCCTTAGGTTCTTCGGAAGTAAAATTCTTTGGACAAGTGCTTCCGACAGCTAAAAAGGTAACTTTTAAAATAGACATGAAAAGAGTTGTTAATTTAGATCTTACAGTAGGTATAGGAGAAGGATCTATGTCGGTAGATGGAAGAGAAATTTATACGGCTAAAGGCCTGAAAGTTGGTTTATTTGAAGATACCTCTTCGTTTTAAAAAATGCAAAAAGTAGTAGTTACGGGGTTTGGCATTGTCTCCAGTTTAGGCAATAACATTGAAGAAGTAACTAATTCACTTAAGACTTTATCATCTGGAATAATCTTAAACGAGATTAATAAAGAGATGGGACTAAGGAGTTTTATATCAGGTTCTATTAAAAATCTAGATCTGAAAGAAAAGATTGATAGGAAACTTTATAGATTTATGGGCGATGCAGCAGCTTATGCTTATATAAGTACTGAACAGGCTATAAAAGATGCCAACCTGTCTCTTGATGAGCTTTCTAATGATAGAACTGGGATAATTATGGGATCTGGAGGTGCATCTTCAGAAGATACAATTGATTCTGCAGATATACTTAGATCAAAAGGACTAAAGAGAATAGGTCCTTACAGGGTAACCAAAGCAATGGGGAGCACGGTCTCAGCTTGTCTAGCAACATCATTTGGTATTAAAGGCGTTAACTACTCCATATCCTCTGCATGCTCTACAAGTGCACATTGTATAGGCGCCGGCATGGAACAAATACAACTAGGTAAGCAAGATATAGTTATAGTAGGAGGCGGTGAAGCAGAGCATTGGGGTACAACTAGTCTTTTTGATGCTATGGGAGCCCTTTCAACAAAATATAATGAAGAGCCTAAAAAAGCTTCAAGAGCTTTTGATCAAAACAGGGATGGGTTTGTTATTGCTGGTGGAGGTGGCACTCTAATTCTTGAGGCAGAAGAACATGCCCTTAAAAGAGGTGCACATATATATGCTGAACTTTCAGGCTATGCAGCTACTTCAGATGGCCAAGATATGGTTAGTCCTTCTGGCGAAGGAGCCAGGAAATGTATGCAATTAGCTCTAGATATGTGTGGAAATAAAAAGATTGACTACATAAATGCTCATGGAACTAGTACACCAGCAGGCGATTTAACTGAATTACAAGCTATTAAGTCTGTTTTTGCAAAAGACATCCCTGCCATCAGTTCAACTAAATCTCTTTCAGGGCATTCATTAGGTGCAGCTGGAGTTCACGAAGCTATTTATTGTCTAATCATGATTAAGGAAGGTTTTTTAGTTGGTTCCATTAATATAGACAATATTGCTGAAGGAGCTGAAGATTTTCCTATAATTCAAGAAAATAAGGAATTAGAAGTTAAACGCGTTTTAAGCAATAGCTTTGGCTTCGGAGGCACAAATGCCTCATTAATATTTGAAAAGTCTTAAAAAGGTATATCGTCGTCAGTTATACCGCTATCAGGAACTTCCGATATTTCTTCTCCACTAGGTGTGCTAGATTTTTCATAGCTATCGGAACTAGAACCTCTGCTGTCTAAGAATTGCATATCCCTGCCGATGACCTCAGTAGTATAACGAGTCTGGCCATCCTGTTCCCATTTTCTAGTCTGTAGCTGCCCTTCAATATAAATTTTGGAACCTTTTTTAAGGTACTCACCTGCTATTTCAGCAAGACGTCTCCAAAGAACAACTCTATGCCATTCTGTTTTTTCTTGGTCCATTCCCGTATCTTTATCTTTCCAAGATTCAGAGGTAGCAATACTTAATGTAGTGACTGCTGCTCCACCAGCTGTATATTTTATTTCCGGATCTTGTCCTAAGTTTCCTACTAGAATAACTTTATTAATTCCACTTCTTGCCATATCAATTTTATATCTAATTTAAGTTAAATGTTTCAACAAGGATTATAATCAGTTTTCTGAAGTTAAGGTCTAAAACATTTAATTTTCTTTATAAATGAAACATATAAAAGTTCGTGGAGCAAGACAGCATAATCTAAAAAATATAAACGTAGATCTTCCTAGAGATCAACTTGTTGTTATAACTGGACTTTCAGGATCAGGAAAATCTTCTCTTGCCTTTGATACTCTTTATGCAGAGGGACAAAGAAGATATGTGGAGTCTCTATCATCTTATGCCAGGAACTTCTTATCAGTGATGGAGAAACCTGATGTTGATCACATTGAAGGCTTATCTCCTGCCATTTCTATCCAACAAAAAACAACTTCCCATAATCCCAGATCTACGGTCGGCACAGTCACAGAAATCTATGACTATCTAAGATTATTATTTGCTAGAGCCGGTACCCCTAAATGTCCGAATCATAATATTTCTCTAGAAGGTCAAAGTGTTAATCAGATATGTGATCAAGTATTGAAGACTCCTAAAGATTTAATATTTGCAATTTTAGCTCCGTTAGTAAATGAGCAAAAAGGTGAACATCTTCATGTTTTTGAAGAATTAAAAGTTCAAGGCTACGTCAGAGTTAGAGTGAATGGAATAATAGTTGATGTTGATGATGTGCCCAAACTAAATAAGAATAAAAAACATTCCATTGAAGCAGTTATAGATAGACTTAAGATGCCTAAAAATATTGATGATGATTTTAAATTAAGGCTCTCTGAATCTTTAGAAAATGGCCTGAATCTAGGAGAAGGATTAGTAAAAATCTTAGATATAAAAGGAGACTTAGAAGAAAAAACCTATTCATCTAAAATGGCTTGTGCTGAATGTGGTTATAGCATTCCAGAGCTTGAACCGCGATTATTTACTTTTAATAATCCTGCTGGAGCCTGTCCAGAATGTGAAGGACTAGGGATAAAACCTTACGTAGATGTAAATAAAGTAATACATGAACCATCTGCAAGTCTATCCGAAGGAGCCATCGTAGGGTGGGACGTAAATAATAAATATCATTACCATTTATTACGCTGCTTATCGAACCATTATAATTTCTCTCTAGAAGAACCACTTAATCAATTATCTGATCAAACCAAAGAATTAATCCTAGAAGGGTCTAATGGAGAGCCTATTAATTTTAGCTGGAGAAGCAAACGAGGAAAGTTAGTTGAAAGGATTTATCCATTTGAAGGTGTGATGACTAATATCAATCGCAGATACAAAGAAACAGACTCAAATGGTGTTAGAGAGTATCTATCGAAGCTTATAAGTGTCAGGGACTGTCAATCTTGTTCAGGTACAAGGCTTAGAGAAGAAGCTCGCAATGTATTTTTAGACAAGAGCTCTCTCCCCAATATAACTACTCTAACCATTGATGAGGCATTTAGTTTTTTTTCTATGTTAAAACTCAAGGGGACTAAAAAAGAGATAGCTGATCGGATTGTAAAAGAAATTAAAGAGAGATTAGAATTCTTAATTGATGTTGGACTTAACTATTTAACCTTAGATAGGAGTGCTGAAAGTCTTAGCGGTGGAGAAGCCCAAAGAATTAGATTAGCCAGCCAGATTGGGGCCGGTCTTGTAGGTGTAACTTATATTCTCGATGAACCTTCTATTGGCCTACACCAAAGAGACAATGAAAAATTATTAAAAACACTCATGAAACTTAGAGATCTAGGTAACTCTGTCATAGTCGTTGAGCATGACCATGACACCATGCTTTTCGCAGATCACATAATAGATGTAGGACCAGGAGCAGGTGTTCATGGTGGAGAAATCTGTGCGCAAGGAACAGTTAAGGACATTTCTGATTCAGAAAAATCACTAACTGGACAGTATCTATCTGGAAAGAGGTCTATTTCTTTACCTAAAGAGAGACAAAAAATAACAAAGAATAAAGTAATTAAACTTAAAGGAGCAAAGGGACATAATTTACAAAATGTTAATTTAGAACTTCCTTTAGGTTTATTTGTTTGTGTTACAGGGGTCTCTGGATCAGGTAAATCTACTCTAATAAACCAAACTTTATTGCCTGCTATATCAAATAAAATAGGTAGATCAGCATTTGTAGATACGAAACCATTCGAAAAAATTACGGGCATTGATGATATTGATAAAATTATTGAAATTAGTCAAAGCCCTATTGGGAGAACTCCTAGATCTAATCCAGCAACCTACACAGGGCTATTTACACCAATCAGGGAGCTGTTTGCCGGCACACAAGAAGCTAGATCTCGAGGCTACAAGATTGGACGTTTTAGCTTTAACGTAAAAGGCGGAAGATGCGAATCTTGCCAAGGGGATGGCGTCATCAAAGTAGAAATGCATTTCCTTCCTGATATATATGTTAAATGTGATGTTTGTAATGGCAAAAGATATAACCGAGAAACTCTCGATATTAAATTTAAAAATAAAAATATATTTGAAGTCTTGGACATGACGGTTGAAGATTCTTTAGAATTCTTTAATGCTATTCCTTCCATTAAAAAGAAGCTAAGTACTCTTCAAGACGTCGGGCTTGGTTATGTTAGATTAGGTCAGCAGGCAACTACCTTATCTGGAGGAGAAGCGCAAAGAGTTAAGCTTGGGAAAGAGCTATCTAAAAGTTCTTTGAGTCACACTCTTTATATTTTAGATGAACCCACCACTGGTTTACATATTTACGATGTAGAACTTCTCTTAAAAGTTCTAAATAGATTAAGAGACAGCGGAAATACAGTCGTTGTTATAGAACATAATATGGAGGTTATAAAATCTGCTGATTGGATAATAGATCTTGGTCCAGAAGGAGGATCTGGTGGAGGTAAGATTGTAGCTTCAGGTACACCGGAAGCAATCGGATCTTCCAAAAACTCTCACACTGGGAAGCACCTCAGAAAACTTCTAAACTAGGCGCTGACTGTTTCCTCTTCTGCTGCAGTCTCTTCGGTAGCCTCTTCATCATTCAAAACAAATTCAATTTGAGCTGCGGGTGATTTATCTCCTGCTCTGAATCCTCTTTTAATGATACGTAAATAACCTCCAGGTCTATCAGCATACCTAGGTCCAAGTTCATCAAACAATTTAGCTACTGCCGGCTTTGACTGCAATCTTGCATAAGCAATTCTTTGATTAGCTACAGTATTTTTTTTTGCTAAAGTTACTAGTGGTTCTAAAAAACCTCTAATTTCTTTAGCTTTAGCCAATGTTGTCCTAACAGATTCATGCTCAATGATTGAAATAGCCAACCCCTTCATAAGAGCCCCTCTTTGCGGACTATTTCTATTAAGCTTTCTACCTGTCTTTCTATGTCTCATTTTTCTTAATTATTAATGATATTAATTTGATTCTGGTGGCCAATGTTCTAAAATTAACCCTAGGGACAAGCCTCTAGAAAGAAGAACTTCTTTTATCTCATTCAGAGATTTCTTTCCTAAGTTAGGTGTTCTCAATAAGTCAGATTCCATTCTTGTAACCAAATCACCAATGTAATGTATATTTTCAGTTTTTAAACAATTAGCTGACCTTACAGTTAATTCAAGCTCATCTACAGGCCTAAGCATAATAGGATCAATTTTTACTTCTTCTTGTTCTTCAATAACTTCTTCTAATCTTCCTAATTCAGCAAAAGCTGACAGCTGGTGTTGCAATATAGTAGCTGAAATTCTTAAAATTTCTTCAGCATCTAAAGTTCCATCAGTATCTATATCTATAGTAAGTCTGTCTAAGTTAGTACGTTGTTCTACCCTAGCGTTGTCTACTTGATAAGTAACACGTTTTACTGGCGAGTAAGTAGCATCCAGCCTAAGCAAACCTGTCTCTTGACCTTCATCTTCTCCAAGACTCTTAAGGGGTACAAAGCCTCTTCCTCTGGTCACTTTCAAAGTCATATTAAGAGAGCCTTCATTGTTTAAAGTAGCTATATGATGATCGGGATCAACTATTTCTACGCCTGCTGGTAGTTCTATATCCGCAGCAGTTATAGCACCACTTCCTTTTTTACTTAAGGTTAATTCAACATCTTCAGCTTCTAATAACCTCACTGATAATTCTTTTAAATTTAATAGAATATCTATTACATCTTCTTGAACTCCTTCTATAGTACTGTATTCATGAAGAACCCCTTCAATTTTAACCTCTGAAACAGCAGTGCCAGGCATAGAGGAGAGTATAATTCTTCTTAAGGCATTACCTAAAGTATGCCCGAAACCCTGCTCGAGAGGCTCTAATATTATCTTGGACCTTGTAGGACCAGCTTCCTCTACCAAGATATCAGTAGGTGTTAGAAAATCTTTTATAATGTCGTAGTTATCAGTCATTTTTTTCCTCTTCAGTATTATTTTGAATAAAGCTCGATTATTAGATTCTCATTAATATCAGTATCTAAAGAAGCTCTTTCGGGTAATGATTTAAAAGTTCCTAAGAATAAAGAAGGGTTTACATCAACCCAATCAACTTCTTCTCTATTTTTTGCAATTTCCAATGATTGCTGTACTCGTACTTGGGCCTGAGCACCATTTGATAAAGTTATAACGTCTCCAGCAGAAACTTGATAACTAGGTATATTGACCTTCTTATCATTTATCAAAACAGCTTTATGACTTACTAATTGTCTTGCTTCCGCTCTTGTTGTAGCAAAGCCCATTCTGTAAACAACATTATCGAGTCTGCTCTCTAGAATCTGTAACAGATTATCTCCAGTCACTCCTTTCATTCTTGCAGCATGTTTATAATAAGTTTTAAATTGCTTTTCCATCACACCATAGATTCTTCTTACTTTCTGTTTTTCTCTTAATTGAACCCCATAGTCTGAGATTCGAGGCCTTCTACTTCTTCCGTGCTGGCCAGGGACAGTTTCAGCTTTACATTTTGAGTCATGCGCCCTAATACCACTCTTTAAAAGCAGATCTCTTCCTTCTCTTCTAGAAAGTTTACATTTAGGTCCTAGGTATCTTGCCATTAGACTCTCCTCCTCTTAGGCGGCCTACAGCCGTTATGAGGTATTGGTGTTACATCTGTTATTTTAGTTATCTTAAAACCCCTCGAATTTAAGCCTCTTATAGCAGACTCTCTTCCTGATCCTGGCCCTCTAACTTGAATCTCTAAGCTCTCTACACCTGCCATCTTAACTTTATCACCTACCGCTTCGGCTGCTTTCTGAGCGGCAAAAGGAGTACTCTTACGTGAGCCCCTGAATCCTTGAGCGCCCGCACTAGACTGGGCAATAGCATTACCTTTTTTATCAGTAATATTTATTAACGTATTATTAAAAGATGCGTGTATATGAGCAATTGCTTCACTTACTCTCCTCTTTGTAGTTTTTTTTGTAACCATTTTTTACCTTCTTATTGGCCTTAGAGGGCCTTTTCGTGTTCTAGCATTATTCTTTGTATTTTGTCCTCTAACTGGTAAATGCCTTCTATGACGAATACCTCTATTAGTTCCTAAATCCATTAATCTTTTTATGTTTGTAGCAATATCTCTTCTAAGATCACCTTCCACAACAAACTTTCCTATTTCTGTTCTTATAGCTTCTAATTGATCTTCATTTAGATCAGCTATTTTTGTTGAAGGATCGATTCCTACCGCTGAACAAATACTTAATGATCTAGTTTTTCCTATACCAAAAACATAAGTTAAAGATATCTCTGCATGTTTATTATCTGGAATGTTTACGCCTGCTACACGAGCCATTTTTCTCTCCTAACCTTGTCTTTGTTTATGTCTTGGTTCTTTGTTACAAATTACATAGAGAGTTCCTTTTCTCTTTACGATTTTACAATCTCTACAAATCTTTTTTACAGAAGCTCTTACTTTCATAATTTTCTCCTACCTTCCACCTAATGCGTTATTGCCATAACCCTTTAAATTAGCCTTCTTAAGCAAAGATTCATATTGATGAGACATTAAATGAGATTGTACTTGTGCCATGAAATCCATAACTACAACTACTGCAATAAGCAACGATGTACCTCCTAAATAAAAGGGAACATTTGCAGAAATAATTAAAAATTGAGGCATCAAACAAACTAGAATCAAATAACCTGATCCCCATACCGTAAGTCTTGTCATTACACTATCAATGTAATCAGCAGTATGATCTCCTGGTCTTATTCCAGGCATATAGGCACCTGATCTCCTAAGATTTTCTGATATTTCTTTTGGATCAAATTGTAATGCCGTATAAAAAAAGCAAAAGAAAGCTATAAGAGCTGAAAAAAGAATGACATAAAGAGGTTGTCCAGGTCCAAGTGCTAACGCTATTTCTTGAAGCCATTCAAACCCTTCTCCTTGGCCAAACCACGTCGATGCTGAAGCCGGAAATAATAATAAACTACTAGCAAAAATAGCTGGGATAACACCTGCTTGGTTAATCTTCATTGGCAGATAAGAAGCCTGGCCTTGTACCATTTTTCTGCCTTGTTGTCTTTTAGCATAATTGACTGTAATTCTTCTCTGTCCTCTTTCTATCCAAACAATAAATGCTATAGCTGCGACCGCAACCAAAGCTATTGACAGAAGCATTAGTAAATTAATATCTCCTTGCCTTGCTCCTTCAAAAGCCTGTCCGATTGCCCTCGGTAATCCGGAAACAATACTTGAGAAAATAATAATAGAAATTCCATTTCCTATTCCTCTCTCTGTAACCAGCTCTCCTAACCACATTAAAAAGACCGTTCCTGTTACCAATGAAGTGACTGCTAATATTTGAAATAATAAACCTGGATCTAAAGCTAAACCTTGATTTTGTAATCCTAGAGCTAGGCCACTTGCTTGCACTAAAGCTAAACCAACTGTCCCCCAACGCACATAATTAGTCCTCATACGCCTTCCTTCTTCACCTTCTTCCCTAAAACGTTTCTTCAAAGATGGGGTTGTACCTTCTAGCAAACTCATGATAATTGAAGCTGTTATATAAGGCATTATATTCAAGGCCATGATGCTCATTCTTTCCAGCGCACCTCCAGAGAACATATTAAATAAATCTAACAATGTTCCTTGGTTTTGTTGGAAGAGATTAGCGAGCCTATCTGGATCTATACCAGGTATAGGTATATGAGTACCTACTCTATAAATAATTACAGCCATAAGAACAAACCTTAGACGCTTCCATAACTCTGAAAGTCCCTTATTTTTTCCAATTGCTGAAGGATTAACTGACATAATAATTATTCTTCTATTGAGCCTCCAGATTCTTCAATCATTTTTCTTACTGAAGCAGTTGTTTTAAGACCAGTTAGTTTCATCTTTATACATTCATCGGTATCCAAAAATATTTTTACTTTCTTAGTTGAGTTTTTTATTAAATCTGCTTCTGCTAAAACTTTAAGGCTAACTTCATCTTTACCCAATCTAACTAAGGAGCTAAGTCTAACTTCTTCCGTAAATCGGTTAACCCTTGAAGAAAACCCAAACTTTGGTACCCTCTTTTGCAATGGCATTTGACCACCTTCAAAACCTATACGAACTCTTCCACCAGATCTAGATTTCATTCCTTTGTGGCCTTTACCGCTTGTTTTCCCAAACCCACTGCCAGGCCCTCTTCCTATTCTTTTATTAGAACTAACTCTTTTAGGGTTTGGCTTTAGCTTATTTAGTTGCACTTTTCTATCCTCAATTAATTTACTTCCAATAAATGAATGACCTGATTAATCATCCCTCTATTCTCTGGAGTATCTGCGACTGAAACAACTTGCCCCATTTTAGACAAACCCAAACCCCTTACACTCTTCTTTTGATAGGATTTAGAGCCTATTAAACTCTTAACTAATTTGACTGATAGTTTTCTGTCTTCCATCCTTTTATCCTTTTCCAAGCCTTTTAGCTACTCGCGCTGGAGATTCCATTTCACTCAATGCCTTCAAAGTTGCTCTTACAACATTAGCTGGAGTAGTTGAACCGTAACATTTTGCAAGGACATCCTTTACACCTGCTAATTCTAATACTGCTCTCATAGCACCACCCGCTATAATTCCTGTTCCAGGTGCAGCTGGCTTCATAAAAATTACCGAGGCACCAAATTTTGATTTAATAGGATATTGAATGGTATCTCCTTTCAATTCGATAGATATCATATTTCTTCGAGCATGATCAAGAGCTTTCTGAATAGCTATGGGAACTTCTCTAGCCTTACCTCTTCCAAAACCTATCTTGCCATTTCCATCGCCCACCACAGTTACAGCAGTAAAACCAAATATTCTTCCACCTTTGACTACTTTTGCAACTCTGTTAACTTGTACTAGCTTTTCTTCTAATACTTCAGAGCCTAGATTATCTGTTGCTACATTGTTTTGCATATCTTTCCTTTACTAAAATAATAAACCAGCTTCTCTAGCTGCCTCTGCTAATGCTTTAACTCGGCCATGGTATTTGTAGCCTGATCGGTCAAAGGCAACATCTTGTATTCCCTTTTCTATTGCTCTTTCAGCTATCAGTTTTCCAACCTTAGCAGAAGCTTCTAAATTACCATTTTTTTTATCTTTTACAGATGGCTCTGATGTAGAAGCAGCAACCAAAACTTCAGCCCCACCATTTGACATAATCTGCGCATAAATATGATTATTTGATCTAAAAATAGTCAATCTATTCTTTTCCAACAGACTAATCTTTGACCTTGTCTTTAAAGCTCTTCTTTGCCTTTTAATATTTTTAATACTCATTTTTATGCCTTCTTAGATACTTTGCGCTTAATTCTCTCATCAGCGTATTTTACTCCCTTGCCTTTATAAGGCTCCGGAGGTCTATAATCTCTAATCTCAGCTGCAACTTGTCCTACTAACTGTTTATCCATTGATTTAAGAACAATTTCTGTATTGCTAGGTAGTTCTGCAGAAACACCATCAGGCAATTCATGCTTAACTGGATGCGAAAAACCTAAGCTTAATTCTATGACTTTACCCTCAAGTTTTGCTCTATAACCAACTCCGTTTATTTCTAATTTCTTTTCAAACCCAGCTACAACACCTTGCATTAAGTTTTTGGTTAAAGCTCGCATTGTGCCAGTTATAGCTAAAGACTCTTTGGTTTTCTTATTAGGAAGAAAAGCAATAGTGCCTTCTTCTTTAATAAAATCTACATCTTGATGAAGCTCTAAGGTCATTTCACCAAGCTTCCCTGCAGCAGTAATAAATTTCTTATCAGAAGACAAAGTTACACCCTCTGGTATAAGAATTGGTTTTATTGAAGTAGTTGCCATCTTTATTCTTCTTAAAATACTGAGCAAATAACTTCGCCACCTAATTCAGCTTCTCTTGCCTGTTGGTCAGTCATAAGTCCTTTGTTAGTTGAAATAATTGCCACTCCCAAACCGCCATTCACAGAAGGTAAATCTTTATAACTTGAATATTCTCTTAGTCCAGGTTTACTTACTCTTTTTAGCTGTTTAATTACTGGTTTGTCTTCAAAATATCTTAGCTGAATTGTTAGCTGGGGCTTAGATCCTTCTGAAATGCTATAGGCGCCCAAATAACCTTCTTGTTTTAAAATGTCTACTAAAGCAACTTTCTTAGTTGAAAAAGGAACAACAACACTTTCTTTTGCTCTTGATTGAGCATTATTAATACTAGAAAAAAGATTTGCAATAGGGTCTTGAATACTCATTTTTTTATTACCAACTTGATTTTACTAGACCAGGAATATCACCTTTCATGGCAAATTCTCTGAGTTTATTTCTTCCAAGACCAAATTTTCTATAAACTGCATGAGGTCTTCCAGTTATAGCACATCGTCTTTGCATCCTTATGGGGTTAGCATCCCGGGGAAGTTTTTGTAGTTTTATTTGAGCCAACTCCCTTTCTTCTTGCGAAGATTTAGGACTTTTAATTATTTCCTTAAGTGCTGCTCTTTTTGAAGCAAAGCGAAGCACTGTTCTTCGTCTACGCTCTTCTCTTGCTTTCATTGATGCTTTTGCCATATCTGTGTCCTCTAATTCTTAAATGGAAACTTCATCGCTCTTAATAAAGCCTCTCCAGAAGTATCATCTTGTGCTGAAGTTGTAATTGATATATCCATACCTCTAATCTTGTCTACTTTGTCATAATCAATTTCAGGAAAAATAATATGCTCTTTCACGCCCATGGTGTAATTTCCTCTTCCATCAAAAGATTTAATCTCCAGTCCTCTAAAATCTCTTTCTCTGGGAATTGCTACACCTAAAAGACGTTGCAAGAATTCATACATCCTGTCACCTCTTAAAGTAACTTTACAACCAATGGCCATACCGTCTCTCAATTTAAAATTAGCAACTGACTTACGGGCTGTAGTTACAAGAGGTTTTTGACCAGCAATTAGAGTTAAATCTTCAACAGCCTTCTCTAGTGCTTTTTTATCATTAATAGCTTCTCCTACACCCATATTCAAAGTAACTTTAGTAACTTTAGGTACTGACATAACAGAAGAGAGTCCAAACTTCTCCTTTAGCTCTGGGACAACTGTTTTCCTATAATGCTCTTTAAGAGGGATCATTACTTAATCTCCTTTCCTGAAGATCTAAAGATCCTCACTTTCGTTCCATCTTCAAGAGTTTTAATAGAAACCTTATCGGCCTTCTTAGAACTAGGATTGAAAATTGAAATATTAGAAACATTAATAGAAGCTTCTTTTTCTACCAAACCACCAGCGATTCCTGCTTGCGGGTTAGCCTTGGTATGCCTCTTAACCATCTGCACACCAGAAACATAGCATCTACCGTTGTTCAAAATTTTAGTAATAGAGCCTTGCTTGCCTTTGTCTTTGCCAGCTATAACTATAACTGAGTCACCTGTCTTTATTTTATTCATTGTTTTATAGAACTTCCGGAGCAAGAGATACTATTCTCATAAACTCTTCACTTCTTAATTCCCTTGAGACCGGCCCAAATACACGAGTACCTATTGGCTGTTTTTGAGCATTTATCAAAACTGCCGCATTATCATCAAAACGAATTGATGATCCGTCCGATCTTCTTAGCTTATTTTTTGTCCTAACTACAACAGCATCTACCACTTCGCCTTTCTTTACTCTTCCAGTGGGAATAGCTTCTTTGATCGTTACTTTTATCACATCACCAATTTTCGCGTATCTTTTCTTAGAGCCACCAAGCACTCGGATACACATAAGTTTCCTTGCTCCGCTATTATCTGCCACTTCTAAGTATGTTTGTTCTTGAATCATGATTATTAATTTATCTTCTGCCCTTTTTTATCAATACTCACTAAGTTCCAAGATTTGGTCTTAGACAAAGGCTTGCATTCTTTAATTGTTACTAGATCTCCTTCTTCACACTGGTTATCTTGATCATGCGCGTGAAGCTTTGTTGATCTCCTTAATATTTTTTTATATAAAGGGTGTTTGATAGTCCTCTCAATAATCACAGTGATTGTTTTATCTCTCGCTGAACTTACTACTAGTCCTGTTTCTGTTCTGGTTATCTGATCTGTCATTATTCTTTATTTTCTTGTTGTTCTTTAAATAAGGTCTTTAACTGAGCAATAGATTTTCTAACTTCTCTAATCTTATGTGTCTCTTTTAACTGACCTTGAGATTGTTTAACTTTCAATTCCATAAGCTCCTGGAGTAATTTTTCTTCTTCGTCTGAAGAGTTTTCAGGCTTACTTCTTAATCTGCTCAAAATACTTTCTTTAGCCATCTTAGACTCTCCTTACAAAGGTTGTAGAAACTGGCATCTTTGCAGAAGCTAGAGCAAAAGCTTCTTTAGCTAGTTCTTCATCTACCCCTTCCATTTCATATAAAATTTTTCCTGGTTTTATTGGGCATACCCAATACTCAACATTACCTTTTCCTTTACCCTGCCTAACTTCTAAAGGTTTTTTTGTTATAGGTTTATCAGGAAAAACCCTTATCCAAATCTTCGCTCCTCTTTTTACTTTTCTTGTCATTGCTCTTCTTGCTGCTTCAATCTGCCTAGAAGTAAGTTGGCCTCTAGTAGTAGCTTTAAGACCGAATGTACCAAAACTTAGTGTAGAACCACGCTGAGCATTCCCAGTGTTCCTGCCCTTTTGCTGTTTTCGGTATTTAGTTCTTTTTGGTTGAAACATTATTTTACCTTAATCTGATCCTTCTTTTTTGGGAGGAGGAAGCACTTCTCCTCTAAAGACCCAAGCTTTAACTCCGATAACACCGTAAGTTGTATTTGCTTCAGCAACACCATAATCCACATCTGCTCTGAGCGTATGCAAAGGAACTCGACCTTCTTTTTGAATCTCTGCTCTAGCGATATCAGCGCCACCCAATCTTCCAGCAACCCTTATTTTAACGCCCTGAGCTCCCTGCCTCATTGCATTCTGAACTGCCCTTTTCATAGCCCTTCTAAACATTACTCTTCTTTCAAGTTGCTGGGCTACACTTTCAGCTAACAATTTTGCATCCAAATCAGGTTTTCTTATCTCTTGTATGCTTAGTGTTACAGGAATGCCCATCCTACGAGTAATATCCTCGCGCATTTTATCAATATCTTCGCCTTTTTTTCCTATAACAATACCCGGTCTAGCTGTATGAATTAAGACTCTAGCATTATCTGCAGTCCTCTCTATATCTATGCGACTAACTGAAGCGTGAGAGAGTTTTTTTGATAAATGTTCTCTAACTTCAATATCTTTCAAAAGATTGGCTGTGTATTGAGATTTCTCAGCATACCAAATAGAAGTATGTTGGGTTGTTATCCCTAATCTAAAACCTATTGGATGTACTTTTTGTCCCATTACTAACTTTTTTCCTTTATTGTTAAGGCAATATTACAACTTCGTTTAAAAAACCTGTCTGCCCTGCCTCTAGCTCTAGGTCTAACTCTTTTCATTGTGAAACTTTCATCGATGGCTATACTTGAAACAAACAAGGAGTCTGCATCCAGACCATTATTATGTTCAGCATTTGCAATTGCTGACTCTAAAACTTTTTTTACTACGTGAGCAGATTTCTGAGGGGCAAAAGTTAATATACCCAATGCTTCTTCTACATGCTTGCCCCTAATTTGATTAGCCACTAACCTAACCTTTTGGGCAGAGATTCTTGCACTTCTTAATTTGGCACTTACTTCACTCATAATTTACAAAGAATTATTTCCTATCTCCAGCATGCATTCTAAAAGTTCTTGTTAACACAAACTCGCCTAACTTGTGTCCTACCATATCTTCTTGTATAAAAATGGGAATATGCTGCCTCCCGTTATGTACAGCGATATTTAAACCTACCATTTCAGGAGAAACCATTGATCTCCTTGACCAGGTCTTAATAGGTCTCTTATCATTACCGGCAATAGCCTTTTCTACCTTTTTCTGAAGGTGTAAATCTATGAACGGTCCTTTCTTTAACGATCTAGGCATAATTATTATTGATGTCTACGACGTACAATCATTTTATTTGTACTCTTTGTTTTCTTTCTTGTTTTGAATCCTTTTGTTGGCACACCCCAAGGAGTTACAGGATGTCTACCGCCAGAAGTCTTGCCTTCACCTCCACCATGCGGGTGATCTACAGGATTCATCGCCACTCCTCTGACCGTAGGTCGAATGCCCAGCCATCTCTTAGCTCCGGCTTTACCGATCGACCTCAATGAATGCTCAGTATTAGATACAGCTCCAATAGTAGCTCTGCAATCAGATAAGACTCTTCTTACCTCTCCACTTCTCAGTCTAAGCGTGACATACCTTCCTTCAATAGCAAGGATTTGGGCTGAAGATCCAGCACTCCTCATCATCTGCGCTCCTTTACCTGGAAATAGCTCAACACAGTGAATTACTGTTCCAAGAGGTATTTGTTTCAGACTTAAGGAATTTCCAGTGCTGATAGGTGAATCTGGTCCAGATTGGATATTATCACCAGCCTTCAATCCTTCAGGTGCAATTATGTATTTTCTTTCTCCATCGGCATACAGGAGAAGAGCAATATTCGCTGACCGATTTGGATCGTATTCAATAGTCTCAACTTTAGCAGATATAGAATCCTTAGCGCGTTTAAAATCTATAATCCGGTAGTGTTTCTTGTGGCCTCCACCCCGATGGCGAGTAGTAATCCTTCCTTGATTATTACGACCTGATTTTTGCTTCTTGGGTTCTAGAAGTGGTGCGTAAGGTCCTTCTTTATGGAGATCATCTCTCGATACCCACGATCTAAACCTTCTTCCTGGAGAAGTAGGCTTAGATTTTTTAATTTGCGTAGCCATTTTTATTCTATTCCAACCTCTATTGAATGCCCTTCAGCTAATCTGACATAGGCCTTCTTCCAATCAGATTTTTTTGTTATCCTGAACCTAGATCTCTTAGCCTTTCCTTTCACCTTAATTATATTTATTTTCTCAACATTCACAGAATAATAACCTTCTATTGCATGCTTAATTTGCAATTTAGTAGCATTAATATCTACCTTAAAGGCATACTGATTCTCCGAGCCCATTAAAGATGAAACCTTCTCAGTTAAATAAGGAGCCTTGATTACTTTATATAAATCTTTTCTCATTAGGATAGAATTTTATTTAGAGACTCAAGAGTTTCAGATGTTATTAAAACTTTTTCCGCTTTTACTAACGCAGAAGGGTCGATGGAACTTATTGTCTGGATATTAAATTCATTTAAGTTCTTTGATGCCAAAGAAAGAGTTTCATTGTTGGCTGGTAGGATGGCTAATGCTGATTTAAGCCCAAGATCTGTCAAAAGCAATTTAACCTGCGAAGACTTTGGAGGTAAATCAATAGATATTTTATTTATTGCTATTATTTTTTCTTCTTCTACTAATTTAGACCAAATTGAACGCATTGCCGATCTATACATCTTTTTATTGATCTTCTTAGGCTTAATATCTTGGTAGGTATGAGCAAAAGTAACTCCCCCACCTTTCCATATAGGTGATCTTATTGTCCCTGCTCTGGCTCTGCCAGTTCCTTTTTGCTTCCAAGGCTTCCTGCCTCCACCTCTGACAGCAGATCTATTTTTCTGACCCTTAGTTCCTTGATGACTATTAGCAATATAAGTTGTAATTAATTGATGAACTAAATCTTCATTAAAGGCCTGTCCAAAGATATTTTTAGATAATTCAATTTTAGAATCTTTAGATCCGTTCTGATTTAAAACTTGAATTTCCATTGGTTTACTTAATAGCTGGTTTTAAAATTATATTTGAGCCTGTAGAACCAGGAATTGGACCTTTTATAAGCAAGAGATTATTTTCTTCATCTATAGAAGTTATTTTGAGGTTTTGAATAGTTTTTCTTTCATACCCCATATGACCCGACATCTTTTTTCCTTTCCAAACTTTGCCAGGAGTTTGACATTGGCCTATAGAACCTGGTGCTCTATGAGAAATTGAATTACCGTGAGTAGCATCTTGCATCTTAAAATTCCACCTCTTTACCGTTCCAGCAAAACCTTTTCCTTTTGTAGTTCCAGTAACATCCACAAACTGACCTTCTTCAAATTGTTCTAGGAATAAATTACTACCTATTTCAAGCTCATCTACCTTGTCAGAAGTAACTCTGAATTCCCATAACCCTTCACCCGGACTTATAGAATTCTTCTTAAAATGACCTAATTGAGGTTTAGATAAATGCTTTTCTTTTTTCTTGCCTGTAGTCACTTGTATCGAAAAATAACCATCATTATCTTCTGATTTAATTTGCGTAATTATATTTGGCTCTACACTAACTACTGTCACAGCAATAGCATCTCCTTCGGGTGTAAATACCCTAGACATACCTTGCTTTTTACCTATTAAACCTATCGACATGGTTATTTCACCTCATCTAAGCTAATTTGCACAACAACACCAGCGGATAACTCTAACTTTGTTAAAGCATCAAGGGTTTTTTCTGAAGGTTCTAGGATGTCTAATGTTCGCTTATGGGTTCTAATTTCGTATTGGTCTCTGGCGTCTTTATCTTTGTGAGGGGAAATTAAGATGGTTGTTTTGTGCTTCTTAACTGGCATCGGTATGGGGCCTTTCACTTTTGCACCAGTACGTTTGACCGTTTCGACAATCTCTCTTGCAGATCTGTCTATAAGCTTATGATCAAAAGCTTTAAGTCTAATTCTGATACTTTGATTTTGCATTTTTAACCTTTAACTCTTCTTTTCAAGAACGTAACAAAACCTTACCTTTTAAACAGGTTAGGTTTATTAATAAATAAAGCTCTTACCTAGAAATTTCTAAGATTCGAGCATCTCCAACAAAACGAGCGCTGATTCTAGTTTTGTGGCTTCAATGTGTCAACATAAAATACAGAAAACCCTATATAAAATAGGGTTTTCAATTAATTTAACATGTATATTAAATTAATCTTTTTTATTAATAATAGATTCTGCAACATTTGAAGGAACTTCAGAGTATTTCAAAGGCTCCATTGTAAAGGTAGCTCTCCCCTGAGAGGCAGACCTAATATCGGTTGCATAACCAAACATTTCGGCAAGAGGAACCTCGCCAGAAACCACTTTTCCAGAAGGTCCATCTTCCATTCCATGAACTACACCTCGACGACGACTTAGGTCACCTACAACATCTCCCATATATTCTTCTGGTGTTACTATTTCAATACTCATAATAGGTTCTAACAATACAGGGTCTGCCTTTTGGGCTCCTCCTTTAAAAGCCATTGAACCAGCTACTTTAAAGGCTACTTCGCTTGAATCCACATCATGATACGAGCCGTCATAAAGAGTAACTTTTATCTTTACCAGTGGGTAGCCTGCTATTACACCCGCTTCCATTTGCTCTCTGCAGCCTTTATCTACAGCACCGATGAATTCTCTAGGTATCGCACCACCGACTATTTCATTAATTCGTCGAGAGGCTCCATTTTTATATATACATGCCCATATTGACCTCTTCCACCTGACTGTCGGACAAACTTTGCCTCTTCTTCAATATATTTTTTTATAGACTCTCTATATGCTACTTGAGGTTTTCCTACGTTTGCTTCTACTCCAAATTCTCTCTTCATACGATCAACTAGAACATCCAAATGGAGCTCACCCATGCCAGACATTATTGTCTGGCCAGATTCTTCGTCAGTTCTTAATTTAAAAGAAGGATCTTCTTGTGCTAGCCTACCTAAAGCTATACCCATTTTTTCTTGATCTTCTTTAGTTTTCGGCTCAACAGCCACTGATATGACTGGTTCAGGAAAATTCATTGATTCTAAAGTTATCTTATTTTTTTCATCGCACAGAGTTTCACCTGTTATAGCGTCTTTCAATCCTATAACAGCACATATATCTCCTGCTCTTGCTTCAGAAATTTCCTCTCTTTTATTCGAATGCATCTGCAACATTCGACCAATTCTTTCTTTTTTCCCTTTAATAGGGAGGTAGACTGAGTCTCCGGTATTGAGCGTTCCAGAATAAACACGCACAAAAGTCAAAGATCCTACAAAAGGATCTGTCGCTATCTTAAAGGCGATCCCTGCAAAAGGTTCATTATCATCAGACTTTCTAAATCCTTCTTCTTCATTATCTAGCACACCTGCAATAGCTTTAACTTCATTGGGTGCAGGTAAAAAATCAACCACAGCATCCAACATAGTCTGAACGCCTTTATTTTTAAAAGCTGATCCACACAAACATGGAACAATTTCTGATTTTAATGTTCTCTCTCTTAAACCACTCTTAATTTCTTGCTCAGATAAATCTCCCTCTTCTAGATATTTATCCATAACAATCTCATTAGCTTCAGCTGCAGATTCAACCATCTTTTCGCGCCACTCTTGAGCTAGAGCTTGTAAAGCTTCAGGTATCTCTTCTTCTGTAAAAGTCGTTCCCATATCGTCTGCATCCCAATAGATTGCCTTCATCTTGATAAGATCAACAACTCCCCTAAATTCATCTTCTGCACCAATAGCTAACTGAACAGGAACTGGGCTAGCTCCTAGTCTTTTCTCTATTTGATCTACAACTTTAAGAAAATCTGCTCCAGCTCTATCCATTTTATTAATAAAAGCTATACGAGGGACTTCGTAACGATTAGCTTGCCTCCAAACTGTTTCTGATTGAGGCTCAACACCTGAACTTCCACAAAAAACTACTACAGCACCATCAAGAACCCTTAAAGAGCGTTCTACTTCAATAGTAAAGTCAACGTGACCGGGAGTATCAATAATATTAAATCTATGTTGTTTGTATTGTTTTGCAGTTCCTTCCCAAAAACAAGTTGTAGCAGCTGATGTAATGGTTATACCTCTTTCTTGTTCTTGCTCCATCCAGTCCATAATAGCGGCACCATCATGAACCTCACCTATTTTATGAGAAATACCTGTATAAAATAATATCCTTTCAGTAGTGGTTGTTTTGCCTGCATCAACATGGGCACAAATTCCAATATTTCTATACAGTTCTAACGGTGTAGTTCTGGCCATAATTATTTATAAATTAGAGTTAAAATCTGAAATGCGAGAAGGCTCTATTAGCTTCTGCCATTCTATGGGTATCTTCCTTTTTCTTGATGGCTTCACCCCTTCCATCACAAGCATCTAGCAGTTCATTTGCTAATCTTAAAGTCATAGTTTTTTCATTCCGAGATCTAGCGCTTTTTGCTATCCATCTCATTGCAAGTGCACTTCTTCTGCTAGGTCTTACTTCAAGAGGAATCTGATAGGTGGCCCCTCCGACCCTCCTAGCTTTAACTTCAACCATCGGACCTACTTCATCTAGAGCTTTTTCAAATACTTCTACAGGCTCTTTATCAGACTTTTTAGATATTTCATCAAAAGCACCATAAATAATTTTTTCGGCTATTGATTTCTTGCCATCCGTCATAATCTGATTCATAAACTTAGCTACTTTAAGGTTACCAAATTTAGGATCAGGTAATATTTTTCTCTTGGGGGCCGCTTTTCTTCTAGACATAATTTTTACTTAGGTTTTTTTGCACCATATTTAGAACGGCGTTGTTTTCGATCGTCTACTCCAGCAGTATCTAAAGTTCCTCTTACCGTGTGATATCGTACTCCAGGTAAATCTTTAACTCGTCCTCCTCTGATAAGCACTACAGAGTGCTCTTGGAGATTATGACCTTCTCCTCCTATATAAGAAATGACCTCATACCCAGAAGTTAATCTAACTTTACAAACTTTTCTCAAAGCAGAATTAGGTTTCTTCGGAGTAGCGGTATAGACACGAGTGCACACGCCTCTTCTTTGCGGGGACCCTTGAAGTGCAGGAGTGTCGCTTTTAACAACTTTCCTTTTTCTCGGTTTTCTTACTAATTGATTAACTGTTGCCATAAATATTTCTTTATTTTTAAAGGTCGCGAATTGTAATGAGAGCTTTTGATTGCGTCAACGTATTACTCGGGTTCATTTAAAGCTTCACTAAGCGCTTTCTCTAGATCAATTTCAAAATCTTCCTCTGGTTGGACTTTATCACTACTTAATTTTGCTAATCCAGATCCTGCAGGAATCAACCTTCCTACAACAACATTCTCTTTTAATCCACGTAGCATATCTACTCTTCCTGTTGTTGCTGCTTCTGTTAATACTCTTGTCGTTTCTTGGAAGGAAGCAGCTGAAATAAATGATTCAGTAGCTAAAGAAGACTTAGTTATACCCAACAACAATCGGTTAAACTGAATTTCTACTTTTTTAGCTTCACGCAAAGCTAAATTAACTTCTTTAACTCTAGAATATTCTGCCTGTTCTCCAAGAATAAAATCTGAGTCACCAGGTTCTGTTATCTCAACTTTTCTTAACATCTGATTAAGAATAACTTCAATATGTTTATCATTAATACTAACACCTTGAAGTCTATAAACTTCCTGTATTCCATTAACAATATAATCTGTAAGTTCTTCTAATCCTCTTAGAGCTAAAATATCATGTGGGCTCATAGCTCCATCTGACACTATATCTCCTATTTCTATTCTCTCACCTTCAAAAACATTAAAATGCCTCGTTTTAAGAATTAAAGTAGCATGATCATTTCCTTCTTCGTCAGTAATAATCAACCTTTCTTTTCCTTTAGTTGGTTTTCCCCAAGAAACTACACCCGATGCTTGGGCTAAAATAGCTGACTCTTTAGGCTTTCTAGCCTCAAATAAATCAGCAACTCTTGGTAAACCACCTGTAATGTCTTTTGTTTTTGCAGATTCTTGCGAAATTCTTGCAAGGACTGCGCCAACTTGAATATCTTGACCTTCCGATAATTGAATAAAGGCCTTTCCAGGTAGACTATAGATAGCGGGAGCTTCCGAGTCAGGCAAAGTTTTTTCTTTACCCCTTCCATCAATAATATGGATTGCTGGACGTTTATCTTGTGCATCGCCTTTAGGTCTTTCAGTAACATCAATTATTTCTATGTTGCTTAAACCTGTAACATCATCTTGTTTGAGCCTTGCTGTTATACCATCTTCAATATCTACAAATTTAGCCTTTCCACTAACTTCAGAAATGATAGGCCTAGTTAAAGGATCCCATGCAGCAATTATATCCCCGGCCTTAACTTTAGATCCTGAAGAAAAATGAAGAACTGTACCGAAGGGAACCTTGTGACTTTCAACTATTCTTCCGTTAGCATCAACAACTGTTATCTCAGAAGACTGCGCTAAAGCAATATAAGTTCCATCTTTTTTCTTTACTGTTCTTGTATCATATACACACTTACCCTCGTAACTGGTCTCAACTTTATCTTCAGCTGAAGTTCCTGATGCTGCACCGCCAATATGAAAAGTTCTCATTGTCAATTGAGTACCTGGTTCACCAATTGATTGGGCTGCAACAATCCCAACAGACTCTCCAATGTTGACCTTGTGCCCTCTGCCTAAGTCTCTACCGTAACATTTAACACAGATTCCATGGATGGTATTACAGTAAATAGCTGATCTAACTTTAATTTCATAAATGTTTTTCTCATCCAAAGAATCAACTAAATCTTCATCTATAAGAATACCTGCTTTCAGTAGAGTTTCTTTCCCATCTATAGATTTAACATCTTCAGCTACAGTTCTTCCTAGAACTCTTTCTCCTAATGCGACAAGAACTTGTCCTCCATCTATAATTGGTCTCATTAATATTCCACCAGATGTTTCACAGTCTTCCTCACTAACAACCATATCTTGAGCTACATCAACAAGCCTTCTAGTTAGATATCCTGAATTAGCAGTTTTTAATGCTGTATCAGCTAAGCCTTTTCTTGCACCATGAGTTGAAATAAAGTATTGCTGAGCAGTTAGTCCCTCTCTAAAATTAGCCGTAATAGGCGTTTCAATAATTGAGCCATCAGGCTTGGCCATTAATCCTCTCATGCCTGCTAACTGCCTTATTTGGGCGGGTGATCCTCTTGCTCCAGAATCTGCATACATAAACACAGAATTAAAAGAGTCAGAAAGAACTTTAGAGCCGTCAGAGCTAGTAAATTCCTCTTTTGAAATATTATCCATCATAGACTTTGCAATCATTTCATTTGCTCTCGACCATATATCAATTGCTTTGTTATATTTTTCACCTTGAGTAACTAGTCCTGAAGCAAATTGAGCCTCAATATCTTTAACTTCTTTTTCTGCTTCTGAAACAATCTTTTCCTTATCATCAGGAATAATGAAATCATCAATTCCAATAGATGCGCCGGATTTAGTAGAAAATTCAAAACCCATATACATAAGTTGATCAGCAAAGATAACGGTTCTTTTTAGACCAGCTTTTCTATAACAAGTATCGATTAAACTAGATATTGATTTACTATCTAACGTTCTATTTACTAATTCAAAAGACATCCCTTCTGGAAGTAATTCATACAGCAAAGCTCTTCCTACAGTTGTATCTACTATTTGAGTTTCCTCATCATCAAGTTTACTTGGCTTAAGTCTTACTTTAATTTTTGCCTGCAAGCCCACTGTGCCGGAATAAAATGCTCTACTAACTTCATTTACTGAAGACATTATTCTGCCTTCACCTAGAGAATTAATTTTTTCTCTAGACATATAATAAATGCCCAAAACTACATCTTGAGATGGATCAATAATTGGCTTTCCGTTTGAAGGTGAAAGAATATTATTCGTAGCCATCATTAAAGCCCTACACTCTAGCTGAGCCTCTATTGTTAGAGGGACATGCACGGCCATTTGATCGCCATCAAAATCAGCGTTATAAGCCTTACACACCAATGGGTGCAACTGTATTGCCTTGCCTTCAACTAAGATTGGCTCAAAGGCTTGAATACCTAACCTATGAAGGGTTGGCGCTCTATTTAACATAACAGGATGTTCCCTTATTACTTCATCAAGAATATCCCAAACTTCTGGTTCCTCGCGATCAACCATTCTTTTCGCTAACTTTATTGTATTAGCAAGCTCTAAATGTTGTAGTTTTCCAAACACGAAGGGTTTAAATAGCTCTAAGGCCATCTTTTTAGGTAAACCACACTGGTGTAATTTTAAAGTTGGTCCTACTACAATTACCGATCTTCCAGAATAATCAACACGTTTCCCAAGTAGATTTTGTCTAAATCTTCCCTGCTTTCCTTTAATCATGTCAGCTAGAGATTTTAAAGGTCGTTTATTTGATCCTGTTACAGCCCTTCCTCTTCTGCCATTGTCTAAGAGTGCATCAACTGATTCTTGCAGCATCCTCTTTTCATTTCTAGTAATAATATCTGGAGCATTCAGATCTAAAAGCCTTTTGAGCCTATTATTCCTATTAATCACCCTCCGATATAAATCATTAAGATCTGAAGTAGCAAATCTTCCTCCTTCTAGAGGGACTAAAGGTCTCAAATCTGGAGGAAGAATTGGCAATACCTCCAAGACCATCCACTCAGGCCTATTGCCTGAACTATTGAAAGACTTTAATAACTTTAACCTCTTAGCAAATTTCTTAAGTTTTGCTTCCGATTTCGTTAAAGGCATCTCATCTTGAATATCCTTAATAACGCCCTCGAGATCTAAGTCTTTAAGAAGAGTTTGAATAGATTCCGCTCCCATACCAGCTTCGAATTCGTCTCCCCAAGTCTCTAATGCTTCATAATACTCTTCATCAGTTAATAACTGACAAGATTCTAAATCTGTCATGCCAGGTTCGATTACAATAAAAGATTCAAAATAGAGAACTCTTTCAAGATCCTTTAGAGTTAAATCTAGGGCTAGTGCTAATCTAGAAGGTAAAGATTTTAAGAACCATATGTGTGCAACTGGAGCAGCTAACTCTATGTGACCCATTCTTTCTCTTCTAACTTTTGATAAAGTTACCTCTACTCCACATTTTTCGCACACAACACCTCTGTGCTTCATACGTTTATATTTTCCACAGATACATTCGTAATCTTTTATTGGACCAAATATCTTAGAACAAAAGAGTCCATCACGTTCTGGTTTAAAAGTCCTATAATTGATCGTTTCGGGTTTCTTTACCTCTCCATAAGACCAAGATCTTATTTGTTGGGATGATGCTAAACCGGCTCTGATAGAATTGTATTCAACTCCGTGACCTTGTGATTTTAATAACTCTACTAAGTCTTTCAATGTTATCTCCTAGTCTTCTATTTGTTCTAAATCTAAATTTATGCCTAGAGATCTAATCTCTTTGGTAAGCACATTAAAGGACTCTGGAATACCAGGTTCCATATCAAAATTACCATCTACGAGGTTCTTGTAGACTTTAGTTCTACCTGCAACATCATCAGATTTAACAGTAAGCATTTCTTGAAGTGTGTAAGCTGCCCCATAAGCTTCAAGAGCCCATACTTCCATCTCTCCAAACCGCTGACCACCGAATTGTGCTTTTCCTCCAAGAGGCTGCTGAGTTACAAGACTATAACTGCCAGTTGAACGAGCATGCATTTTATCTTCAATTAAATGGTTAAGTTTTAGAATATACATATATCCAATTGTTGTCTCTCTATCAAATTTCTCACCTGTTCTTCCGTCGTAAAGTTGAGTTTGTCCATTTCTAGGAAGGCCTGCTAGCTCCAACATTGATTTTACTTCTTCTTCTTTTGCACCATCAAACACCGGTGTAGCCATAGGAACGCCTTCTCTTAGGTTGGAAGCCAATTCCAAAACCTCTATATCCTTCAAAGAACTTAAATCTTGAGATCCATTTTTTTCATAAATTTCTGATAAAAAAGATTTAATTTCATGAGTCTTCATCCCTTCATCAATCATCTTTCCTATCTTCTGGCCAAGTTCTTTTGCTGCCCACCCCAAGTGGGTTTCTAAAACTTGACCTACATTCATTCTGGAAGGTACGCCTAGAGGGTTTAAAACAATATCAACAGGCTCTCCATTGATGTCATAAGGCATATCTTCAACAGGCATAATTACTGAAATAACACCTTTATTTCCATGTCTTCCAGCTAATTTATCTCCAGGTTGTATTCTTCTTTTGATAGCAAGATAAACCTTTACAATTTTAAGAACTCCAGGAGCTAATTCATCACCTCCTGTAACCTTATCCTTCCTTTTACCAAATGCTAAATCAAGATCTTCTTTATATTCTTTTAAACTATTATCAATGTTTTCAATCTGTTTATTAACACTTTCATTGGCTAATCTAATCTTGAACCAATCAGCTTTATCTATTCCTTCAAGATCGGATAGTTTTATAGTTGAACCTTTAGTTAGACCTTTTCCTGAAGCTACTTTTTTTCCAACAATTATATTTTCAAGTCTTGAATAAGCTGCTTCTTCTAAAATCTTTAATTCATCATCAATATCTTTTTGGATATAAGCAAGTTGAGATTTTTCAATATCTTGAGCCCTTCCATCTTTTTCAATCCCATCTCTAGTAAAAACATGGACATCTATAACCGTCCCATCTGCACCAGATGATACTCTCAGAGAGCTATCTTTTACATCTGAGGCTTTTTCTCCAAAAATTGCTCTTAGTAATTTTTCTTCAGGGCTAAGTTGAGTTTCTCCTTTGGGAGTCACTTTACCAACTAAAATATCCCCAGCTTTAACCTCAGCACCTATATAAACAATTCCATCTTCATCTAATTTTGAAAGAGCCGTATCTCCCACATTAGGAATGTCAGCTGAAATCTCCTCAGGTCCTAATTTTGTATCTCTAGATATACAAGTAAGCTCTTGAATATGAATACTTGTAAATTTATCTTCTCTAACTAATCTGTCAGAAATTAAGATTGAGTCTTCAAAGTTATAACCATGCCAAGGCATAAATGCTATTCTTACATTTTGACCTAAAGATAATTCTCCTAGATCAATAGAAGGACCATCTGCGAGTATATCGTTTTTACTTATTTTATCGCCTGCAGAAACTATAGGCCTTTGATTAATGCAAGTATTTTGATTAGATCTTGAATATTTTATTAAGTTATAAATATCAACTCCCGAATCTCCAGCTTGAATTTCTTTTTCATCAGCTCTGACTACTATTCGACTAGCATCAACTGTTTCTACTACTCCTCCTCGTAGTGCAGTAACGCAAGAACCGGAATCTCTAGCAACTAATCTCTCAACGCCTGTACCTACAAGAGGTTTTTCTGCTTGCAATGTTGGGACAGCTTGTTTCATCATATTAGATCCCATTAATGCTCTATTTGCATCGTCATGCTCCAAGAAAGGAATTAAAGAAGCTGCAACTGAGAAAGCTTGTTGGGGAGAAACATCCATAAAATCAACTCTGTCAGCTGGCATAAACGAGAATTCATTCTTGTGTCTAACAGGAACTAAATCTTCTATAAAATTATTATTCTTATCCAAAACTGCACTAGCTTGAGCAATTACATAATCACCTTCTTCAATCGCTGAAAGGTATTGGAATACTGAAGAAACCTTGCCAGATTCTACTTTTCTGAAAGGACTCTCTAAGAAGCCATATTTATTGGTTCTAGCATAAGCCGCTAAGTTATTAATTAATCCAATATTAGGACCCTCAGGTGTTTCTATTGGACACACCCTTCCGTAATGAGTGGGGTGCACATCCCTTACTTCAAATCCAGCTCTTTCTCTGGTTAGTCCTCCTGGACCTAAAGCTGAAATTCTTCGTTTATGAGTAATTTCAGAAAGTGGATTATTTTGATCCATAAACTGAGATAATTGACTTGAACCAAAAAACTCTTTAACAGCAGCCGAAACAGGTTTTGCATTAATTAAGTCTTGAGGTCCTAATTCATCAGTCTCTGCTGTTACAAGTCGTTCTCGAACAGCTCTCTCAACCCTCACCAACCCAATTCTGTATTGATTTGAAACCATTTCTCCTACAGATCTTATTCTTCTATTTCCTAGATGATCAATATCATCTACCTGCCCTTTGCCATTCCTAATTGCTACAAGAGTCTTTAGAGTATTTAGAATATCTTCATTTTCTAAAACACTACTCCCCTCTAAGACTTCATTGTTTAGTCTCTTATTAAATTTCATCCTACCAACTGCAGATAGGTCATATCTTTCAGGGTTAAAGAATAAATTAGTAAATAAAGTTGTTGCAGCTTCTTTTGTTGGAGGTTCTCCAGGGCGCATCATTCTATAAATCTCAACAAGTGCTTCTATTTCATTGGTAGTAGCATCTGCTCTTAAAGTATCAGACATATAAGGACCTGCTTCAAGATCATTTATGTAAAGAGTCTCTAGCTCTTTTAAATTTAGCGTCTCCAAAACTTCCATAGATTCTTCATTAATCAAAGTGTTTGCTTCAAGAATAATCTCGCCCGTAGATTTATCTAAAAGGTCTTTAGCTAAAACTTGACCTAATATTCCTTCTTTCGATAGATCAAGAGTTTTTAATTTTGCGCTTTCTATCTTTCTGATATGCCTGGCACTTATTCTTTCCCCTTTTTTAAGAATTACTTCACCTTTAGCCACTATGTCAACGGGTGCAATCTTTCCCATTAGTCTTCTTGGTATAACTTGCAATTGAAAGATCTCATTTTTCTTAACTTTGTAGATCTCAGTTTCATAGAATTTTTCTAGAATCTCTTGATTAGTTAGCTTTAAAGCCTTCAAAAGTATGGTTGCAAGAAGTTTTCTTCTTCTATCTATTCTTACGTAAACGAGGTCTTTAGCGTCAAATTCAAAATCTAGCCACGAACCTCTGTAAGGTATGACTCTGGCGCCGTATAAAACTTTCCCAGAAGAATGACTCTTACCTTTATCATGATCAAAGAATAAACCAGGAGATCTATGAAGCTGAGACACTACAACTCTTTCAGTACCATTAATAACGAAAGTTCCATACTCAGTCATTAGAGGGACTGTTCCCATATAAACGCTTTGAGATTTTCCTTCTTTTAATTTCCCTGAATCTTTATCTATGAAGAAAAGGTCGCAATTAATATGTAAAGAAATATCATAAGTTATTCCCTTAAGCTTGCATTCTCTTTCATTGAAGATCGGCTCACCCAGGGTATACCCAGAAAATTCCATTCTCGCGAAGCCGTTATGGCTTTGGATAGGGAAAATTGAATTAAGAACCTGTTGTAATCCTTGATTAGCTCTTTTATCAGAGTCTACATACCTCTGCAAAAAAGCATCATACGACTGAACTTGAGTTGCCAATAAATTAGGTAACTCCATCACGCTGGAGATCTTTTCAAAACTCCGTCTAACTCTCTTTTTCTCAGTGTATGAAAAACTCATAAATGCCCCTATCTAAAATTTATAACAATTGGTGGTAGATTTTGCTGAAACTATTTAAGCTCTACTTTGGCTCCAGCATCTTCTAACTGTTTAGCATATTCATCGGCTTCAGCTTTAACTACACCTTCTTTGATTACAGAAGGAGCGGTATCAACAAGGCCTTTAGCGTCTTTAAGACCTAAACCAGTTATTGCCCTAACTGCCTTAATTACATTTACCTTTTTATCTCCAACTTCGGCTAAATGCACATCAACAGGAGCATCGTCTGCTTCCCCTGCCTCATCACCGCCAGTATCTGCTGGTGCAGCAGCGGCAGCAACAGGTGCTGCAGCAGAAACGCCAAATTTCTCTTCCATAGCTTCTATAAGTTCGACAACGTCGATAACACTCATTTCTGCTATTGCTTCTAATATTTCTTCTCTACTTAATGCCATGATTTATTCTCCAATAAATTATTTAATTTAAAAATTAAGATTCTGCCTTCTGTTTTTGCTCTTTAAGTGCCTGCAAAGTTCTTACTAACTTTGAAGGAACTTGATTCAGAACAGAAACAAATTTATTCATAGGTGATTTCAGCAATCCAGCTAACTGCGCTAAAGCTTCATTTCTGCTAGGCATATTTGCAATAGCCGATAACTTAGAAAGTTCTAATAAAGAATTGCCTAACGACAAACCTTTTACTTGAAAGTTCTTATTAACTTTAGTGAAATTGTTAACTAATTTTACTGCACTAGTTGGATCCTCTAAAGAGAAAGCAAGCATAGTGGGTCCTACCAATAAGTCTTCAAAACAAGAAAATTTAGTCTCACTTAAAGCTCTTTTAGCAAGAGTGTTACGAATAACCTTTAAATGAACTGCTGATGCCCTGGCCTCTTCTCGTAGCTTTGTTAATTCTGCTACAGAAGTACCATGGTAGTCGGCAGCAACCGCAGATACAGCTTGATTAGCTACATCTTGAAGTTCTTCAACTGCAATCTTCTTATCATCAATGCGCATTGGCATCCTCTTATCCTCCTAACACTAAACTTACGTTCAGTATTTTTGTGGAATGTAAGTCAACTAAGTTAACTACACGCCATCTACGTAGGTTAAAAGTATTAAGTGAGAACAAATTTCTCACACCTACGGTCTTCGATGTATACGACAGAGTCGTACCATACTGAAGAAACCTTCTTATCTTTTTCAAAGTTTGATTAAAATTTTAAAGAAGATAAGTCTATTTCTACACCAGCTCCCATAGTGGAAGAAAGTGTAACTTTTTTTATAAAAACTCCTTTCGCAGAAGGTGGTTTGTTTCTCTTAAGGTCTTCCAAAAGAGTTTCAAGATTCTGCTGAATTTGATCGGAAGTATAAGTTATATCGCCTATTCTCCCATGTACTATCGCGCCTTTATCAGATCTATAGCGTATTTGGCCAGATTTTGCATTCTTTACTGCTGTTGCAACATCTTTTGTAACTGTTCCAGTTTTAGGATTTGGCATGGTGCCTTTTGGACCCAAGATCTTACCAAGAGGGCTTACAATTCTCATTGTATCTGGAGTGGCTATAATTACATCATAATCTGCTTCACTTGTTTTCATTTCCTCAGCTAAATCTTCCATTCCTACCACATCAGCACCCGCTTCTTTTGCGGCCAAAGCCATTTCACCTTCAACAAACACGGCAACTTTACATGGCTTTCCTGAGCCTGCAGGTAACAATGTTGCTCCTCTCATATTTTGTTCAGATTTTTCTGGATCTATACCCAAGTTAATAGCTGTGTCTATAGACTCATTAAATTTAACTTTAGGAGAAGCTTGAAAGAAATTAAGAGCTTCTGATATTAGATATTTTCTTTGCTCCAGTGAAGCAATATTTTCTTGTCTTTTACTTACTCTGCTCATTATCCTTCTACCTCTATTCCTGCACTTCTTGCACTGCCTGATAAAGTTCTTATAGCTGCATCCATGTCAGCTGCTGTTAAATCAGGGTCTTTAATTTTTGCTATTTCCTCCAGTTGAGATCTATTTACCTTTCCTACTTTTAAACTGTTTGGAGTTCCGCTGCCTTTTTCTATTCCGGCAGCCTTTTTTATTAAAATAGAAGCTGGGGTAGTTTTGATAATAAAATCAAAACTTTTATCTTCATAAACTGTAATAACAACCGGACAGGTCATTCCTTTTTCTATGTCCTTTGTTCTTGCATTAAAAGCATTGCAAAAATCCATTAAAGCTAATCCATGCTGGCCTAATGCTGGACCCACAGGAGGACTTGGAGAAGCTGCTCCAGCAGGAACTTGAAGTTTTATATATGTACTAATTTTTTTTGCCATTATCCTTTCTCTATCTGATTGAATTGAAGCTCAACGGGTGTAGAACGACCAAAAATTAAAACTGCAACACGCACTTTGCTCTTCTCGTAATTAACTTCCTCAACAACTCCACTAAAATCATTAAAAGGCCCATCTACCACTCTAACCATTTCTCCAGGTTCAAAAGAAATTTTAGGTTTTGTTATATCTGATCCTTGCACTAGTTGTTGCATAATGCCTTCAGCCTCTTTATTTGATAAGGGAGATGGCTTGTCTTTAGTTCCACCAATAAAACCCATAACTCTTGGTGTATCTTTTACTAAATGCCAACTATCGTCGTTTAACTCCATGCTTACTAGAACGTATCCTGGAAAAAACTTTCTCTGTGTTTTTCTTTCTTGACCACCTTTCATTTCAACCACTTCTTCGGAAGGAACCATTATTTCCCCAAATAGATCTTCCATACCCAATCTTTCTATTCTCTCCAATAGGGCTTCTCGGACTTTATTCTCGTATCCTGAATAAGCATGAACTACATACCACTGTTTATTCATAGTTAACCTAATATTTGAGCAGTTGCCCAACCAAACAAAGAGTCTAAACCCCATAAAACTAAAGCTGCAATTGTGATAGCTACTAATACAATCAATGTAGTTTGTATGGTTTCTATCCTAGTAGGCCAGACCACCCTTCTTATTTCAGTTCGTGAATCTAAGACAACCTTAAGTGTTTGTTTTCCTTCTACAGTTGTAGCTGCAACAAAGAGCCCTAAGCCAGAAACAATAATTACCCCTATAACCCTATACAAAAAAGGTTCTTCTGCGAAAGCAGAATTTCCATAAACGGCAATCCCAATAAGGGCTATACCCAGAAACCAACGGATATAATTTTGCATATTTATACTTTTACTTCCCATTAAAATGAAAAGGCTTCTAAGAGGTCCAAGTGGCAGGCCAGGAGGGAATCGAACCCCCAACCTATGGTTTTGGAGACCATCGCTCTGCCAATTGAGCTACTGGCCTATTCTATAATTTTCGTTACAACTCCTGAACCTACAGTTCTTCCACCTTCTCTGATAGCAAATTTCATGCCATCTTCCATAGCAACAGGTGAAATTAATTCAACTGTCATGTCAATATTATCTCCAGGCATAACCATTTCTACACCTTCAGGTAGCTCTACTGCTCCGGTAACATCTGTCGTTCTAACATAAAATTGAGGTCTGTAACCCTTGAAGAAAGGAGTATGTCTCCCACCTTCCTCTTTCGAAAGAACGTAAACTGTAGCTTCAAATTTAGTATGAGGAGTAATAGCACCTGGTTTTGTAAGAACTTGCCCTCTTTCAACCTCGTCTCTTTGAGTCCCTCTGAGTAAAATCCCAACATTTTCACCAGCTTTACCTTCATCGAGAAGTTTTCTAAACATTTCAACCCCTGTACAAACAGTCTTTTGAGTTTCTCTTATCCCAACAATCTCAATCTCTTCGTTGACTTTAATCTCGCCTCTCTCAATTCTTCCTGTTACCACTGTTCCTCTTCCTTGAATTGTAAAGATATCTTCAATAGGCATTAAAAAAGGTTTATCAGTATCTCTTACAGGCATAGGAATAAAGGAATCCAGAGCCTCAACTAACTCAGTAATCTTTGCTACATATGCAGCATCTCCTTCTAAAGCTTTAAGAGCAGATCCTACGATTATAGGTGTATCATCACCTGGAAAACCGTATTCAGAAAGAAGTTCTCTAACTTCCATTTCTACTAGCTCAATAAGCTCTTCGTCATCAACCATGTCTGCTTTGTTAAGAAAAACTACTATATGAGGTACGCCTACCTGTCTAGCTAGTAGAATATGCTCTCTTGTTTGAGGCATAGGTCCATCAGCCGCATTTACTACTAGTATTGCTCCATCCATCTGCGCAGCACCAGTAATCATATTTTTAATGTAATCAGCGTGACCTGGACAATCTACGTGTGCATAGTGACGTTCTACTGAATCATACTCTACATGCGAGGTAGAAATCGTGATTCCACGTTCTTTCTCTTCAGGAGAATTATCTATTCCGTCAAAAGCAATTGCTTCTCCACCTAAAGCTTCAGCTTGAACTTTAGTGATAGCTGCTGTTAGTGTTGTTTTGCCATGATCAACGTGACCAATAGTTCCTACGTTGACATGAGGTTTGGATCTCTCAAATTTTTCTTTAGCCATTTTTTTTCCTAAATATAAAAAATATTATTCTATTCTGGAGCTCATAACCGGAGTTGAACCGGTGACCTCTTCCTTACCAAGGAAGTGCTCTACCACCTGAGCTATATGAGCAAAAACCAAGGTTTTACTATCTCTTAGAGATGAAGAAGGTCTACTNNTGAATGCAAGCATTTTTGCGACTTTATAAGCTTTTTTAGCGTTGCACTAGAGAATAAATCTCAAGTTGGTGGAGGAGGCTGGATTCGAACCAACGTACTCAGAGAGAACAGATTTACAGTCTGCCGCCTTTAACCACTCGGCCACTCCTCCATAACCTTGAAATAGCGCGCAATTTTGTTACCCCAAGTGAAGCTTGTCAACTTAATTTCAATAATTTGGTAATCTAATAGTAATTATGACTAAAAAAGAAGATTTACTTCTCAAAAAAGAGGTATTAAATGGCTTAACTGCACCATCATTTTACCTCCTAGATAATTTAGAAATAAAGAATCAAACGGATTCAACAAATGACGACGCAAAAGAGAGCTTAAAAAAACCGCATAATAAACTTTCTGCTCATCTGGCAGAACAGCAAAATTCAGGTAGAGGGAGAAACAATCGAAAATGGGTTAGCCCTTTTGGTCAAAATATATATCTTTCTTTAGGCTGGCGTTCCAATCTTACCTTCTCAAATATAGAAGGACTTAGTTTGGCCGTAGGTGTCCGAGTAGCTGAATCCTTAGAAGAACTTATTAATGAGAAAATTAAAATTAAATGGCCGAATGACCTTCTAATAAATGAAAAGAAGCTAGGAGGAATTCTTATAGAAACTTCTTCTGACGAAAAGGGTACTTTAGAAATAATTATTGGAATTGGTATAAATGTTTTCATGAAAAATAAAGATACTAATGAAATTGATCAAAGCTGGACGAGTTTAGAAAACTACAAAAAAAGAACTCTAGACAGGAACTTAATAGCTGCAAAAATCTTGAATAACCTTCTTGCTCTTACTAAGGATTTTAAGACCACAGGGTTTGCTGGCTATATTCAAGCTTTTGAAAATAGAAATGCTCTAGAGAACAAAGAATGTGAGGTAATACTAGATGGCAAGATTATCTCAGCAGGGTTAGTTACTGGAATCAACAATAAAGGGGAGCTATTAATAAAAATAAATAATGAAATTATTAACCTTCGTTATGGCGAAGTTTCAATAAGAGAATTATAATACACGCGCGCTGGCGTAGCTCAGTTGGTAGAGCAGCTGATTTGTAATCAGCAGGTCGTAAGTTCAAATCTTATCGCCAGCTCCAGATAACACCCTTACA
>LWDU01044221.1_pt1 | contig 104925 bp, 121 predicted proteins | sample 727161 | NCBI WGS metagenome assembly LWDU01 (sample SAMN04566230, study PRJNA314399) | hydrothermal vent metagenome | isolation source: deep sea hydrothermal plume seawater | place: Mexico: Gulf of California, Guaymas Basin | collected 2004-07-11 | reverse complement strand
TGGTAATGCCAGGCGACAATGTAAAGATGAATGTTGAGCTACTTGCGCCGATAGCAATGGAAGAGGGATTAAGGTTCGCAATTAGAGAAGGTGGACGCACTGTTGGTGCTGGTGTCGTTTCTAAGGTGATAGAGTAATAATTAGTTAATTTTATGCCGTATGGTTATTGTATAATTAACGGTTTTTCGTTTGGTAAGTTTGCACAGCAAATAGATAAGGTAAAAAGCACATGAGCAATCAAAATATTAGAATTAAATTAAAGGCATTTGACCATCGATTAATCGATAAATCTGCTATAGAAATTGTAGAGACTGCCAAGCGTACTGGTGCTAGTGTTAGGGGCCCAATTCCTTTGCCGACTAAGAAAGAGAGGTTTACTGTTTTGACATCTCCGCACGTCAACAAAGACGCAAGAGACCAGTACGAACTTAGAACTTATGTTAGGTTGATGGATGTAATTAGCCCTACAGATAAAACAGTTGATGCTTTGATGAAGCTAGATTTAGCAGCTGGCGTTGATGTTGCAATTAAACTTAATTAATCTGTATATAGTAATTTAGGAATAGAATAATGGCAATCGGTTTAGTAGGTCAAAAATTAGGAATGACAAGGATTATGTCTGATAATGGTTCAGCTACAGCTGTAAGTGTTATTAAGATTGAGCCGAATCGCGTTGTTCAAAGGAAAACGATAGAGTCTGACGGTTATAGCGCTGTTCAAGTAACAGCAGGAAGAAAACTAAATAAGAAAGGTGAAGCGAAGATTCGCAGAGTGCCAAGCGCGATAAAAGGTCATTATGCAAAATCTTCACAAGAGATTGGAAATGGGCTTTGGGAGTTCAGAGTTAGTGAGGAAGAGGTTGCTGATATATCAATTTTTGATGTTTCACTTTTTGGTCCTGGTCATTATGTTGATGTTGTAGGTAAATCCAAAGGAAAAGGTTTTCAGGGTGCTGTGAAGCGACACAATTTTAGTATGCAGGATGCTACTCATGGTAACTCTATTTCACATAGAGCTCTTGGCTCAACAGGTCAATGCCAAGAACCTGGCAGAGTTTTCAAAGGTAAAAAAATGGCAGGTCATATGGGCGATGAACAAGTAACCCAAGAATGCCTCGAAGTATTGAGAGTTGATAGCGACAGAAATTTGTTATTGGTAAAGGGCTCAATACCTGGATCAAAAGATGGCTTTGTAAAGGTTTTACTGTCACACAAGAAAAACGAAATCAATGCTGTAGTAAGTAAAAAGATTTCTGAAGAAAAGGCTGCTAGTGCAGCAGCAGACACTGAAGAATCAAACGAAGAGTAAGGCATTATAATGAAATTAAATGTATTAAATGTAAGCACTAATAAATCTACCTCTACTCAGGTATCTGATTCAATTTTTGCAAGAGACTATAACCAATCCCTGGTGCATCAAGTTACAACTGCTTACATGGCTTCTGGGCGTAGTGGCTCTAAAGCACAAAAAAATCGAGCTTCTGTCAGTGGCGGTGGTAAAAAGCCTTGGAAACAAAAAGGCACTGGTAGGGCCCGAGCTGGAACTACACGTGGCCCTATTTGGCGTTCTGGTGGAGTTACGTTTGCAGCTCAGCCTCGTAACTTTGGGCAAAAGGTTAACAAAAAGATGTATAAAGGGGCTATCAGTATTATATTCTCCGAGTTGGTTCGTTCTGAACGCCTAAAAGTAATTAAAGATTTTGGTATTAAAGACTCAAAAACTAAAAACGTGACATCTCTTCTAAAAACACTAAACCTTAAGGATGCACTATTTATGACTGAGGAGATAGATGAGAATCTATATCTTTCCTCAAGAAATCTTTACCATGTAGGGGTATGCGATACTCAAAGCATTGACCCTGTTAGTCTGATTGGTTATGAAAATGTTGTAATTACTGAGGCGGCTCTTAAAAAAGTTGAGGCAGCACTATGAATCAAGAAAAAGTATTAAAAACCTTGTTGGCACCTATAGTCTCTGAAAAGACAACAATGATGTCTGCAAATAATCAGTATGTATTCAAGGTACGAACTGATAGTAACAAAAAAGAAATTAAATCTGCAGTAGAGACACTTTTTGGTGTTGGGGTGGAGAGCGTTACCACATCAAACGTTAAAGGCAAAAAGAAGATGTTTAAAGGTAAGGCCGGGCATCGTGTTAATTGGAAAAAGGCAATTGTTAAGGTGTCTGAAGGTCAAATGATTGACGTCAGTGCTCATGCTCAATAGGTAGAATTATTATGGCTCAAGTAATTAAAAGAAAACCAACCTCACCAGGAAGAAGATTTGTTGTAAGTGTTGTAGATAAGGACTTACACAAAGGTTCTCCATATGCCCCTCTTACTGAGAGCAAGAATAGAATTAGTGGCAGAAATAATAGAGGAAAAATCACTGTTCGTCATAAAGGCGGTGGTCATAAGAGAAACTACAGAGTCATAGACTTTAAGCGTACTAAGGACAACATAACAGCAAAAGTTGAACGTTTAGAATATGACCCAAATCGTAGTGCAAATATTGCGTTACTTTTGTATTCCGATGGTGAAAGAAGATACATTATCGCCCCAAGAGATATAAAAGCAGGAGATGAATTAGTATCTGGCAATACAGTTGCAATTCAAAAAGGAAACGTAATGCCTTTAAGTAATATTCCTCTTGGTAGTGTTATACATTGTATTGAGCTAAAGCCAGGAAAAGGCGCACAGATGGCACGTAGCGCTGGTACATCAGCACAATTAGTTGCAAAAGAAGGCAACTATGTAACTCTTAGGCTCCGTTCTGGAGAGGTAAGGAAGGTTTTAGCTGAATGTCGGGCAACTATTGGAGAAGTTTCAAAGAAAGAGCATAGTCTAAGAAAGTTAGGTAAAGCTGGCGCAACTCGATGGAGAGGTGTTAGGCCAACTGTTCGAGGTGTTGTGATGAATCCTGTTGACCACCCACATGGTGGTGGTGAAGGTAAGACAAGTGGTGGTAGACACCCTGTTTCTCCTTGGGGGACTCCAACTAAAGGCTATAAAACACGTAGCAACAAGCGTACCGATAAACTTATAGTGCGCCGCAGGAATAAGGGTTAATAATTATGTCAAGATCATTAAGAAAAGGTCCATTTGTTGACGAGCACTTAATTAATAAGGTGCTTAAGGCTCAAGAAAATAAAGATAGAAAACCAATTAAAACATGGTCTCGTAGATCAGTTATTGTTCCTGAAATGATAGGGTTAACAATTGCAGTGCATAATGGTAGGGCACATGTTCCAATTTCAATTAATGAAAACATGATTGGGCATAAATTAGGTGAATTTGCAGTTACTAGAACTTTTAGGAGTCATTCCGGTGACCGTAAAGTTTAACTATATAGGTAATTAAAATGAAAGAAGTTAAAGCAATACATAAATATGCAAAAACATCAGCGTTCAAAGCTAGATTAGTTGCTGATCAGATCCGTCAAAAGTCTGTTGAAGATGCTTTGAATATTCTGTCTTTTAGTAATAAAAAAGCGGCAATACTTGTAAAGAAAGTGTTAAATTCTGCTATTTCAAATGCCGAACATAATGATGGGCTAGATATTGATGAATTGAAAGTGAGCAGTGTTTATGTTGATGAAGGATCAACAATGAAAAGGATTCGTCCAAGAGCGAAAGGTAGAGCAAATAGAATTTTAAAAAGAACAAGCCACATAACAGTTGGCGTAAGCACATAGGTATTATATGGGTCAAAAAGTAAATCCAAAAGGTATTAGATTAGGCATAGTTAGAGATTGGGATTCAAAATGGTATGCCAATAGTAAAGATTATTCTAATTACTTATTATCTGATATTGAAGTAAGAGATTTTTTATTCGATAAATTAAAATCTGCCTCAGTGAGTCGTGTGACTATTGATCGCTTAGCCGATAGCGCTAAAGTGACAATCCATACTGCCAGGCCAGGAATTGTTATTGGAAAGAAGGGAGCAGACATTGAGCAATTAAAGGCTACTGTTTCAAATATGATGGGTATCCCAGTACATATCAGTATTGAGGAGATTAAGAAGCCAGAACTTGATGCTCGCTTGGTTGCTGAAAATATAGCCCAACAATTGGAGAAACGAGTTATGTATCGTCGCGCTGTGAAACGTGTTCTTGGCAATGCCACTCGTTTAGGTGCTCAGGGCATTAAAATAATGGTTAGTGGTCGTCTAAATGGTGCAGAGATTGCACGTTCCGAGTGGTATCGTGAAGGCAGAGTTCCGTTACACACCTTTAGGGCTGACGTCGATTATGCAGCATATCCTGCTAAAACACAGTATGGTGTTATTGGAATTAAAGTATGGATTTTTAAAGGTGAAATTCTTGACCACAACAAAGGTACATTAGATGAGGTTGCTCGTCGAGGTGCTTCAACTCAACTTGGTAAGAAGTAAGGATATTTAAATGTTACAACCTAAGCGTACAAAATATAGAAAGATGATGAAGAGCCGTAACCGCGGTCTTGCCACTGGACATAAAGTTAGTTTCGGTGAAATCGGCCTACAAGCGACTGGAAGATGCCGCATGACAGCGAGGCAAATTGAGTCAGCACGTAGAGCAATGACGCGTCATGTAAAACGTCAAGGCAAGATTTGGATTAGAGTATTTCCTGATAAGCCAATAACAAAAAAACCTTTAGAAGTCAGAATGGGTAAAGGTAAAGGTAGTGTGGAGTACTGGGTGGCCCAAATTAAGCCTGGCCAGATGTTGTTTGAAATGCAGGGCGTAGATGAACAAGTTGCTAGAGAGGCCTTTTTACTGGCAGCTGCTAAATTACCAGTTCAAACTACGATAATTAAACGGACAGTAATGTAATGGATATTAAAGAATTGAGAGAGCAAGATTTACCTGCACTTAACGAGACATTAATGAACCTACTAAAGGAGCATTTTGAGTTACGTATGCAACACAAGAGTGCACAGTTAGCCGATGCAACTAAGCTAGGTAAAACTAAGAGATCAATTGCACAAGTTAAAACTATTATTAGGCAGAAACAAGCATGAGCGATTCAAGAGTAGAGCGAGTATTAACGGGTACAGTAGTTAGTGACACTAGAGATAAAACTGTTGCTGTTTTGATAGAGCGAAAAGTAAGGCACCCAATTTATAAAAAGTACATTAAGCGTAGTACAAAGGTACATGCGCACGATGAAAAGAATGAATGCTCGTTAGGTGACACAGTAAGAGTTGTAGAGACAAAGCCATATTCAAAAACGAAGCATTGGGCACTATTAGAAGTGGTTGAGAAATCAGTTTCTATTGATTAATTTGAAGTTATAAAAGAGAGCAAGTAATGATTCAAATGCAAACAAAACTTAAGGTCGCAGATAACAGTGGTGGCGTTAAAGCAATGTGTATTAAAGTGCTAGGCGGTTCTAAGCGTAGATATGCGAATATCGGTGATGTGATTAAGGTTAGTATTAAGGAAGCTTCACCTAGAAGCAAAGTAAAAAAAGGTGACGTTTATGATGCTTTAGTTGTGCGTAGCGCACATGGTATTAGGCGCGCTGATGGCTCTAAGATTCGTTTTGATTCTAATGCCGTTGTGTTGTTAAACTCAAAACTTGAGCCAATTGGTACACGTATATTTGGCCCAGTAACACGTGAACTTAGGAGTGCACAGTTTATGAAAATTGTATCACTTGCTCCAGAGGTACTGTAATGCAAAAAATTAAACAAAACGATGAAGTAATAATTATAGCTGGAAAGGATAAAGGATCTATTGGTACTATAACCAAAGTTTCATCATCTAAAGTGGTTGTAGAGGGATTAAATCTTGCTAAAAAACATGTTAGGCCAAACCCGAATGCTGGAGTTGCTGGTGGCATAGTGAGTACTGAAATGCCTATAGCTATTTCAAATATAGCTATTTACAATTCCGCAACCAAAAAGGCTGATAGGGTTGGTATTCGTACTGACAAAGAAGGCAATAGAGAGAGATTTTTTAAGTCGAACGGAGAATCAATCGTTTGATTGACAATAAAGGAATATAAGAGTGTCTAGATTACAAGAACAATACAAAACTAAGATTCAGCCAGATCTTCAGAAAGAGTTAGGATTAGCTAACCCTATGTCTGTTCCTAAGGTTGAGAAAATTACTATCAATATGGGACTGGGTAGTGCCTTAGGAGACAAAAAAATTCTCCAAAGCGCATTAGAAGAAATGAGTCTGATATCTGGTCAAAAGGCATTGACCTGTAATGCTAGGAAGTCCGTTGCAAGCTTCAAATTAAGAGAGGGCAACCCTATTGGATGCAAGGTCACTCTGCGTAAACAAAAGATGTACGAATTTCTAGACAGATTGGTTAATATTGCTATCCCCCGTATTCGTGACTTCCGGGGCCTGAATGCCAATTCATTTGACGGTCGTGGTAACTATAACATGGGTATTTCTGAGCAAATAGTATTCCCAGAGATAGACTTTGAAAAAGTTACAAAGGTTAGAGGTATGGATATTGCCATTACTACAACTGCACAAAATGACGATGACGCTAAGAAACTATTAGCAATGTTTAATTTTCCATTTAAGAGCTAAAAAAGGGTATATAGAAAATGGCTAAAAAATCCATGATTAATAGAGACATAAAGCGTGCAAAGCTGGTAGATAGATACAGAGCTAAACGCCTTGAATTAAAAAAAATAATAAAGAGTACGAGCGCCTCTGATGAGGAACGTTTCCAGGCAACTATAAAGTTGCAGTCTTTACCTAGAGACGCCTCACCAACTCGTCAGCGTAACCGCTGTGCTTTGTCTGGTAGGCCGCACGGCTTTTATCGTAAATTTGGTCTTGCTAAGACAAAGTTGAGGGAGCGCACCATGAATGGTGAGGTTCCTGGTTTATCTAAAGCAAGCTGGTAGGAGAAAAAATATGAGTATGTCTGACCCTATTGCCGATTTGTTGACTCGCATCCGTAATGCGCACTCGGTAGATAAAAAAGAAGTAAGCATCCCTGCATCAAATTTGAAGTCTGCAATTGTTAGTGTAATGCAGCAAGAAGGCTATATTGATTCATTTAGTATAGATGGTGAAGCTGCAAGTAAAGCTATTACAATTAAATTGAAATATTACGATGATAAGCCTGTAATAGAGTCATTGAAAAGGATTTCAAAGCCTAGCTTGAGAGTTTATGCGTCTAGTACTGAGATGCCAAGTGTGATGAATGGACTAGGTATAGTTATTGTGTCTACCCCGAAAGGAGTTATGACTGGTAATGCTGCAGCGGCACAAAATGTTGGCGGCGAAATTCTTTGCAGCGTTTGTTAAATAGTGGAGTTATAAGATGTCAAGAATAGCAAAAGAACCAATCACTATTCCATCTGGAGTGGAAGTCTCTTTAAACGGTTCTTCAGTGTCAGTTAAGGGCAAGTTGGGACAACTTAATATGGATATACATCCGTTTGTGTCCATGGTGAGTGCAGAAAATGTATTAACATTCTCTACATCAAAAGTAGACAAGAAGGATGAAAAGAAGGCGTGGGCACAGGCTGGTACTGCTAGAGCCAATACTGCTAATTTTATACAGGGCGTTACTGAAGGTTGGGAGAAAAAGTTAACCCTTATAGGGGTTGGTTATAGAGCCAAAGCGATGGGTAAAAAGTTGGATTTAACTTTGGGATTCTCGCACTCTATTAATTATCAGTTACCTGAAGGTATTACAGTTGAAACTCCTTCTCAAACTGAAATTGTTGTTAAGGGAATTGACAAGCAAAAGGTAGGTCAAGTTGCTGCTGAGATTAGGGCTTATCGTCCACCAGAACCATATAAAGGTAAAGGTATTCGTTATACCGATGAGTACGTAGTGCGTAAAGACGCTAAGAAGAAATAACTGAAATAGAGGATATATAAATGAAGCTTTCTAAAAAACAAGCCCGCTTAAGAAGGGCAACTAAATTTAGAGCAAAGAATAGAGAAGTCGGTGTAGAGCGTTTGTGCGTTCATAAAACTTCTCAGCATATATATGCTCAAATTATTAGTCCATGCGGTACTAAGATATTAGCATCAGCATCATCACTTCAAGAAAAAATTAAAAATGGCGGCAATAAAGATGCTGCAACTAAGGTGGGTATAGCTATTGCTAAGGCAGCTAAAACTGCAAAAATAAGTAAAGTCGCTTTTGATCGTTCGGGTTTTAAATTCCATGGACGTATAAAGTCATTAGCTGACTCAGCAAGAGATGGCGGACTAGAGTTCTAAATAATAACTTATAAATTTAATTAAGGTAACTACAACAAGGTTTTAATAATGGCTGAATACAATAAAAATAATAATAACGATGATAACGAATACATTGAGAAGCTGGTTAACATTCGTCGCGTTGTAAAAGTAGTTAAGGGTGGTCGAATTTTCGGCTTTTCTGCATTAGTTGTTGTTGGTGACGGTAGAGGCAAGGTTGGTTATGGAACTGGCAAAGCTAGAGAGGTTCCTGCTGCAATTCAAAAGGCAATGGATAAGGCAAAAAAGGCAATGAAGAGCGTCCCTTTAGTGGATGGAACACTTCATTATCCTGTAACTTCTAATGTTGGCGCTGCTAAGGTATATATGCAGCCAGCTTCAGAAGGTACTGGCGTTATTGCTGGCGGCCCTATGCGTAGTGTACTAGAAGCAGTAGGGGTTCATAATATATTAGCGAAGTGTAATGGTACTCGTAATCCAATTAGTGTGGTTCGAGCAACCGTTGAAGGGTTAACTTCTATGTCTTCCCCACAGTCAGTTGCTTCTAAGCGTGGCAAAACTGTAGAGCAAATTCTTGGAGAATAATTATGGCTGAAGAGAATAAAGCAGTTAAGAAGGCACCAGTAAAAAAGGCTGCACCTAAAAAGGAGGCTGTCAAGAAGGCTGCACCTAAAAAGGAGGCTGTCAAGAAGGCTGCACCTAAAAAGGAGGCTGTCAAGAAGGCTGCACCTAAGAATAAAACCATAACAGTTACATTAGTGAAGAGCTTTAATGGTCGTTTACCATCACACCGTGCAACTGTAACTGGTCTTGGCTTAAAAAGAATCAACCATACAGTTGAACTAATAGACACACCACAAGTTCGCGGCATGATTAATAAGGTGTCTTACTTACTTAAGGTAGAGGGTTAGGAATTATGAGTACTATGCAATTAAACACTTTAACACCTGCAGAGGGAGAAAAGTCATCAAGGAAACGCGTTGGTCGTGGTATAGGTAGCGGTTTCGGTAAAACCTGTGGTCGTGGACACAAAGGTCAAAAGTCACGTTCAGGAGGCTATTCTAAGATTGGTTTTGAAGGCGGTCAGATGCCATTACAGCGTCGCCTGCCAAAGGTCGGGTTTTCATCAAGAGTTTCAATAGTTACTTCTCAGGTCACGTTATCTGAAATAGATAAGCTGGAAGAATCTGATATCGATATTACTGTATTAAAGAACAACAACCTAATAACTAAAAATATACTACGAGTAAAAGTGATACTTTCAGGCGAAATAAATAGACCTGTTAACTTGAAAGGTATTAAGGTTACTAAGGGAGCAAGGTCTGCTATTGAAGCAGCCAAGGGTTCAGTTGTCGAGTAAATTATGAGTAGAGCACTAGGACTTTCAGAAGATTTAACCAGACGCATCCTCTATTTATTGGGTGCGTTGGTAATTTTTCGTATGGGAACCCATATAACCATTCCATTTATTTCACCTGCCGCCTTGGCCTCTCTAGTGCAAGACCAACAAGGTACTATTTTAGATATGTTCAATATGTTTTCTGGTGGTGCTTTAGAAAGGTTGTCTATATTTACTCTTGGAATTATGCCTTATATTTCGTCTTCAATCATTACCCAGTTAATGACATCTGTTGTACCGAAATTAGAGCAGCTAAAGAAAGAAGGAGAGACAGGTAGACGTAAGATTACCCAGTACACACGTATGGGTACAGTGTTATTAGCAGTCTTTCAATCATACGGTATTTCAATAGCATTGCAGTCACAGAGCGCTGGAGGAGTTGCTCTTGTAACTAATGGCGGCTTTACATTTATGCTGGTTACTGTTGTTACTCTAACAACTGGAACTTTATTTCTAATGTGGCTAGGTGAGCAGATAACTGAAAAGGGTATTGGTAACGGTATTTCTATGATTATTTTTGCAGGTATAGTTTCTGGACTGCCTTCAGCTTTCGGTTCTACCCTGTCATTGGTTAGCACTGGAGAAATTACAGTTATTCTTGTTGTATTAATTATAGCTATGGCACTTTTGGTTACGGCTTTTGTAGTTTTTATGGAGAGGGGTCAGAGGCGTATAACTGTGAATTATGCTAAACGTCAACAGGGCAGAAAAATGGTTGGTGGCCAGAGCTCATATTTACCATTAAAGATTAATATGGCTGGTGTAATACCGCCAATCTTTGCATCAAGTATTATTTTGTTTCCCGCAACTATGGGTGGATGGTTCTCTCAAAGTGAAGGTATGGGGTGGCTAGCAGATTTAACAGCCAGTATTTCTCCTGGGCAGCCACTTTATGTAATGTTTTATGGCTTAGCAATAGTTTTCTTTACATTTTTTTATACTGCTCTGACATTCGATTCAAAGGATACAGCAGACAATCTAAGAAAGTCTGGTGGATTTATTCCTGGTATACGTCCAGGACAGCACTCAGCAGATTATATTGATTCTGTGATGTCTAGGTTGACAGCTTCTGGTGCAATCTATATAACAGCAGTGTGCTTGTTGCCGGAATTTTTAATTTTATATTGGAATGTGCCATTCTATTTTGGCGGTACATCCCTACTAATCATTGTTGTTGTGGTTATGGATTTTATCGCACAAGCCCAGTCACATCTAATGTCAAGTCAATATGATTCATTAATGAAGAAGGCTGGTTTAAACTAAAAGGTAATAGATATGAAAGTAAGAGCATCAGTTAAAAAAATATGCAATAATTGCAAAGTTATAAAGCGCCATGGCGTAGTGAGGGTTATCTGTAAAGAGCCCCGTCACAAGCAAAGGCAAGGCTAATAAGAATTGACAATAAAGGCTCTGCAGAGTAAAATTGCGGGTTTTTCAATTTTTATTTTTTTGGTAAATTTTATTAAAGAAATAACCAAATAATTAAATAAATAGAAGTATAAAAGGGAAATTTATGGCAAGAATAGCGGGAATCAACATTCCAACACATAAACACATTGTTATCGGCTTACAGTCAATATTTGGTATTGGAGAAACTAGAGCAAAGTTAATATGTGAAGAGCTAAAATTAGATCCTGCAACCAAGGTTATGGATCTAGCTGAGGATCAGTTGGAATTGATTAGAAGTGCTATAGCGAAATATGAAGTTGAGGGCGATCTTAGACGTCAAATTGCAATAGACATTAAGCGCCTTAAAGATTTGGGTTGCTATCGCGGTATACGCCATAGGAAGTCATTACCACTTCGTGGTCAAAGAACTAAAACAAATGCAAGAACTCGTAAGGGTCCTCGCCGTTTAATTAAATAAACAAAGGTATAAGTAATGGCCAACGAAAAGACAACTAAAAAGAAATCAAAGAAAATTATTTCTGACGGTATTGCACACATTCATGCAACATTTAACAACACAATTGTTATGATTACTGATCGCCATGGAAATGCGATTTGTTGGGCGACATCTGGTGGCTCTGGATTCAGAGGGTCTAGAAAATCAACACCATTTGCTGCACAAGTTGCTGCTAGCAGTTGTGGAGAGAAAGCATTAACATTTGGCATGAAAAACCTTGAAGTTCGTGTCAACGGACCTGGTCCAGGCAGAGATTCAGCAATACGTGGGCTTAATGCGCAGGGTTTAAAAATTCAATCAATCACCGATGTGACGCCAATCCCTCATAATGGTTGTCGTCCTTCTAAAAAACGTAGAGTATAAGGATTAATTATGGCAAGATATACTGGACCTACTTGTAAATTAGCGCGCCGTGAAGGCACCGACTTGTTTTTGAAAAGTGGAATTAGATCGTTAGATTCTAAATGTAAAGTTACTCAATTACCTGGAATGCATGGCGCTACTGCTCGTCGTCAAAAGGGAACTGAGTACGGACTACAGTTGAGAGAAAAACAAAAAGTTAGACGTATTTATGGAATTCTAGAGAAGCAGTTTCGCCTATATTACAAAAAGGCAAGCTCGAGGAAGGGTTCAACAGGAGAGAACTTGTTATCGCTTCTTGAGTGTCGCCTAGATAACGTAGTTTATCGTATGGGATTCGCATCTACACGTGCTGAAGCAAGGCAATTAGTTTCACACAAATCTATTCTTGTAAATGGAGCAATAGTAAATATTCCATCTTACCAGGTAAGTGCTAATGATGAGATTGCTGTAAGAGAAAAATCAAAAAAACAAAGCCGTATTCAGTTAGCTGTAGAGTTAGCAGAACAGTCCGGACAAGTGGAATGGGTTGATGTAGACAGTAAGTCACTTAAAGGCGTATTTAAAAACACCCCTTCTCGTGACGACTTATCGTCAGACATAGAAGAACATTTAATTGTTGAATTGTATTCAAAATAAGGAATTAATTATGCAAGGTAGCTCTAGAGATTTTTTAAAACCAAAATTAGTTGAATCAACTGAAATTTCAAAAAATGAATTCAGGGTTATGCTGGAGCCTTTGGAAAGAGGGTTCGGACATACTCTAGGTAACGCACTTAGGAGGACACTGCTGTCTTCAATGGTGGGTTCTGCTGTCACTGAGGTTGCGATTGATGGCGTTATGCATGAATTTTCAACTATTGAAGGTGTCCAGGAAGACGTTTTAGACATCTTATTAAACTTGAAAGAAGTCTCTGTAGTTCTAAATACTACCGAAACTGCACGATTACTGTAGCCGACATTGAGGCGAATGGCACCGACGTTAGTGTTTTTAATCATGACAAAGTAATCGCCACAGTTAATAAGGGCGGACATCTACGTATGACACTAAAGATTGGTACTGGGGTAGGTTATGATACTGCTGTAGCCAGGGATGAGGAATCGTCGACTATAGGAGGGATGCAGCTAGATGCTAGTTTTTCTCCAATAAAACGAGTTAGCTTTACTGTAGACGCTGCACGTGTTGATCAGAGGGTTAATTTAGACAAATTGAATATTTTAATTGAAACTAACGGATCTCTAGATGCCGAAGACGCTGTAAAGAGAGCTGCATCAATTCTTCAAGATCAATTATCATCTTTTGTCGAATTAGAGCTAGTTGAAGAGGAAGAGGCATTACCAACTTCAGACGACTTTGATCCTCAACTATTAGCAGCTGTTGATGAATTAGAGCTTACAGTGCGTTCCGCTAACTGTTTGAAAGCTGAACAAATCTACTATATAGGTGACTTAATTCAGAAATCTGAACAAGACCTACTTAGAACTCCTAACCTTGGGCGTAAGTCACTAAATGAAATCAAAGAGGTGTTGACTGACAAGGGCTTGGAGTTAGGTACAGAGATTGCAAACTGGCCTCCAGTTGACTTAATGAGTGAATAGGGAATTGAAATGAGACATAGAAAGTCAGGTAGACAACTTAACAGAAACTCATCACATCGTAAGGCGATGTTTAAGAACATGGCTAATTCATTGTTCTTACACGAGACTATAAAAACAACACTACCCAAAGCAAAAGAGTTAAGGCGCGTTGTTGAGCCTTTAATTACTAGGGCAAAAATTGACAGTGTTGCAAATCGCAGACTTGCATTCTCGAGGTTGCGTGATGATGCATCTGTTGCAAAATTATTTACTCAGTTGGGGCCTTTCTACAAAGATCGCCCTGGAGGTTATATCAGAATCTTAAAAGCTGGATATAGGACTGGCGACAAAGCACCAATGGCTGTTGTTCAATTGGTTGACTTTGATAGCACAGGTGAATCCATCTCTGTCGATACTGACGATACAAAATCTTAAGGAAAATAACACATGCCATCAATTAAATTAAGAGAGAACGAGCCATTCGATATTGCACTACGTCGTTTTAGACGAACATGCGACAGGGCTGGAGTAATAACTGATGTAAGGAAGAAAGAGTTTTACGAGAAACCAACCTGGGTTACTAAACGCAAAAAGGCAGCTGCCGTTAAAAGAACACACAAAGAGATGGCCAAAAATCGCATACGTCGCAGGCGCATGTACTAAGAATTATTTTCATAAGATATAAATCAAAAAAATGTCCGAGCTAAAGAATCGCATTACTGATGATATGAAGTCAGCAATGAAGGCTAGAGACAAAGAGTCCACACGTGCAACACGCATGATATTAGAGGCGATAAAACAAAAAGAAGTCGATGACCGTACTGTGTTAGATGACTCTCAGGTAATAACTGTAATTAACAAGATGGTGAAGCAACGCAAAGACTCCATATCTCAGTTCACTGATGCCGGTCGCGAAGACTTGATCAAGGTGGAAAACGATGAGCTAGCAATACTCAACACTTACATGCCCAAACAGTTGTCAGACGAAGAGATCGTACTTTTTGTTGATAAGGCCATCAATGATTTAGGTGCAAGTTCTATGCAAGACATGGGAAAACTAATGGGAATTCTTAAGGGCCAACTAGACGGTAAAGTAGACATGGGCGCTGTTTCTCAACTTATTAAGGCCAAGCTGTCCTAATTTTTTTCTAGTTCTTTGACGCTAATTTTATTGGCGTGCTACTTCTTTTTTGTATTCTTTGGGTGTTTGTTTGGCCTGGTTAATAAACCATCGTACGAATGCTGAGGGTTCAGTATAACCAAGAGAATACGCCACTCTTTTGGCGGAATAGTTGCTGGCCAGCATTGATTTAGCTTTTTTTAGCTTAAAATTATTTAGCGTTTGACGAAATGTAGTCTTGCGTTTACTTAGCTTTCTACGCAGAGTGTTGACACTAACACCTAATAAATTTGATGTTTCGGAAATGTTGATATTATTGTAGTGGTCTTCATAACTATTATAAATATCTTCAAGTCTGTTAACGATGTTGCCTTTGTTCGCTTGTTGGGAAATTTTTTCTTTTGCCATAATTTCCAACAAGCTTATCAATTTTGGATTGGCGGTTGGGTTTTGTTTAAGTGATACTTCGTTCGTGAGTATTATCGCCGTGTGGTTAGCCTTAAACTCAATAGGGCAATGAAATAAAGAACGAACGACGCTAGTGGCTTGATTGGTTGTTGTTTTTGTTGTTAGTTTATTTATTGGATGGTGCATTGACTGAATAAAAGTGGCAAAGATTGACATGCATAGGTTTTCATACAAGCTGGCGTGCTCAATAGACGCATTGGCCACAAAGCGAATATTAACAACGCTGGTTTTTTGAATCAAGCTGATATCGATACCATCCAATTCAAGGTTAATATAGGAATTCACCAAATTAAAGCTTTCGATCAAATTAGGAGAATAGAGTGAAATCATTCCTAAAATCTCTGAGTAATTTGGTCGTATTTGTGCCATGCGCGCGTAGCTGATAGAAACTAGGTCATTGTCAAAAATATCTTCGGCCTCAATAAAGAAATTTAAGAATAAAGTGAGCGGTAATGTGAGATTGTGGCCGGCTAAAAGGCTTGGAGGAATGCCGATTCTTTGGCAGATTTGACTCACTTCATTAGGATAGAGGTATTGAAGACGCGAGATAGATCGCCAAACAGCGCTATGAACGTTCATTGGTCAGATATTGCTAAAGTAATCTTTTTAGGTTTGATAGTGAGATTGTCAAAGGCCTCTATAAATAAAGTGTTAACTATTAGTAATATTATGTTAATTATATACTGATCGTGAAAAGCTATAATTACTTTCATAACAAAAAAGAACTATTGCATGAGCAGTTTCAAGGATTGATTAGGAGATATAAATGACCAATGTGAGTGATACGCTGTACCCGCATCTACTGAAGCCTTTAAGGGTGGGCAATATTACTCTACAGAACAGAGTGTTGATGGGATCAATGCATACCGGCATGGAAGAGGAAGTCGGCGGTTTTGAAAATATGGCAGCGTATTATTCGACAAGAGCTCGTGGCGGTGCTGGGCTTATTATTACAGGAGGAATTGCACCAAGCAGAGTGGGCCGTGCCATGCTTTTGTCTGCAAAATTATCCAACAAAAAAGAAGTAACTAAACATCGTGTGATCACCGATGCGGTTCACGCAGAAGGGGGGTTAATTTGTATGCAAATTTTGCACACGGGGCGCTATGGCTATCATCCATTTGTCGTTTCTGCTTCTGCGATTAAATCACCAATTACGCCTTTTAAGCCAAGGGCATTATCGAGCCGAAGCGTTTGGAGATCTATTGAGGATTATGTGAATTGTGCGAGTTTGGCACAACAGGCTGGTTACGATGGTGTAGAGATTATGGGATCTGAAGGGTACTTCATCCATCAATTTATCGCAACGCATACCAACGAACGTACGGATGAGTGGGGCGGCTTGTTTGAGAATCGTATCCGAATAGCCTTGGAGATTGTTAGGCAGACTCGAGCAGCTGTTGGCCCAGATTTCATTCTTATTTTCCGACTCTCAATGCTGGATTTGCTTGAAAAAGGCAGCACTTGGGAAGAGGTTGTTATACTAGCAAAAGCTCTAGAAGAGGCTGGCGTGAGCATTATTAATACAGGCATCGGCTGGCACGAGGCAAGAATTCCAACTATAGCAGCCATGGTTCCTAGGGGGTGCTTTACTTGGGTTACGGCTAAGTTGCGTGGTGAGGTTTCAGTGCCTCTAATCACCACTAATCGGATTAATACACCAGAGGTTGCCGAGTCTGTATTGGCAAGAGGGGATGCCGATATGGTGTCAATGGCGCGACCATTTTTAGCGGACCCAAATTTTGTTAATAAAGTCATTGAGGGCAGGGTAGATGAAATCAACACCTGCATTGGCTGTAATCAAGCGTGCTTAGACCATGTGTTTAATCGAAAGCGCAGCAGCTGTTTAGTCAACCCACAAGCATGTCATGAGCTTGATTTAATTTATGAGAAAAAAACAAGCTTAAAACGTATTGCTGTTGTGGGCGCTGGTCCAGCTGGATTATCTTGTGCAACTGTTGCAGCTGAATGCGGACATCAGGTGACTTTATTCGAGGCCTCAAAAGAAATAGGTGGACAGTTCAACATGGCAAAACAAATTCCAGGAAAGGAAGAGTTTCATGAAACCTTGCGCTACTTTTCTAGACGCCTAGAGGTATTAAATGTTAACGTAGTGCTTAATCAAAAGGTTGATCTGGCAATCGTAAAGGCTGGTCATTTTGACGAGGTGGTGGTTGCAACTGGTGTTCTACCAAGAGAGCCTGGAATAGCTGGACAAGACCATCCAAAGGTTCTCTCTTACTTAGACGTTTTGAGAGACAAAAAGGAAGTGGGTGAACGGGTTGCGGTGGTTGGTGCTGGCGGCATTGGCTTTGATATTTGTGAGTATTTATCTCATGAGGGTGATGAATCAAGTGTTGATGTAGGAGCATTTTTGACTAAATGGGGTATAGATCCAAAAAATGTAGTGAGAGGTGGTGTTATCGGTATCAAGCCCGATACGCCAACACCAACCAGAGAAATCACCTTGCTCCAGAGAAAGACAACTAGACTTGGAGCGGGGCTTGGTAAGACTACTGGCTGGATTCATCGCGCTAGTTTAAAAACAAAAAAAATCAATATGGTGCCTGGTGCCCAATATAACAAAATTGATGATGAGGGCTTGCACTACTTGGTTGATGGTAATGCACATGTTTTGTCAGTTGATACGATAGTGCTTTGCACAGGACAAGTGCCGCTTCGTGATTTACATACTGAATTGGAGAAAAATGGAATTTCTTCGCATTTAATTGGCGGCGCTGACGTTGCTACCGAGCTTGATGCAAAACGAGCAATAAACCAAGGCTCTCGATTGGCAGCCTCGTTATAAAACAAAAAATGGAAATTTAACATGAAAATAAACACACTCGAAATTTGGCTAAGCTCGTTGATTGCCGATAAACTTCTAACCGTGGAAGAAAAAGATAATTGGCTTGTATGGCATGAGGCCGTACTAGAGTCTCTCAGAGTTGATGACTTTGAGATAAAGAACAATATATAAATTTATAATAATAAGGTAATCATGAAACAGTATTTTGACAAAACTTTTAGTAAGGTAGCTGTACTCGGTTCTGGCACTATGGGTGGGCAAATTGCCGCACATTTTGCCAACCTAGGCATCGAAGTAACCATGTTTGATATGTCAGAAGAAGCGCTTAACGCTTCTCTACAAACAATGAAAAAGCTCAAGCCAACACCTTTGGCCATTCCAACGATTCTTGATTCAATTAAAACAGCCACTTATGACTCGTTAGAGTTGTTGTCTGAGTGTGATTTTATTTTGGAATCAATAGTTGAAAATTTAGATATTAAAAAACAGTTGTTTGCCAAGATCAGCCCTTTTGTTAGGGATGACGCTATTTTGGTAACTAACACTTCTGGTTTGTCTATTAATGCTATTGCTGAGCACGCACCAAAATCGTTAAGAAGTCGCATCTTTGGTGTGCATTTTTTCAACCCACCAAGGTATTTACCCCTAGTGGAGCTGATTAGAACAAATTACAGTGATGAAAAGTTACTCCATAAGGCAGAAGGTTTTATTACTTCTGCACTGGGTAAAGAGGTGGTATACGCAAACGATAATCCTGCGTTTATTGGAAACAGAATTGGTGTATTCTCCTTTATGGCAGTTCTAAAGCATGCTGAGGATTTCGGCCTATCACCTGATACTGTTGATGCACTGACTGGGAAGAGGATCGGTCGACCAGCCAGTGCTTCATTCAGAACTCTGGATGTTGTTGGACTTGACGTGATGAAAAACGTGGTCAAAAATATTTTTGATAATGCCAAAGAAGATCCTTGGTTAGAGCTATTCAAATTACCTGGCTGGGTAGAGGGCTTGATTGAGCAAGGCGCGTTAGGCAGCAAAACTAGAAAAGGTATTTACGAAAAGCGCGGCAAAGATATTTATGTATTTGATACTGGTCTTGGCGATTACCGTCTTTCGGATAATACAATCAGCCCACTTGTTAAAAAGATTTTAAAAGAAAACGGAAATATTGAGAAGTCATTGTTGGCTTTAGCAGAATGTGATGATCCGCAAGCGCAGTTTTTATGGTCGGTTCACCGAGATGTTTTCCATTATTCTTGTTATCAGTTAGAGTATATTGCAGACACTGTTCGTTGCGTCGATATGGCACTTAGGTCTGGATTTGCTTGGGGTTGTGGTATTTTTGAGCAAGCGCAATTGGTGGGCTGGGAAGCGATTCGTGGTATGCTTTTAAGCGATATTGCTAAGGGCAAGACACTTGGATCGGTAGAATTGCCTCAGTGGGCACTGAATTGTTCATACGTCTATTGTGAGGATGGTGCTTTTAATCCAGCTCTTGGCACGTACGCTCCTAGATCAACACACCCTGTATATGAAAGACAACTCTTCAAGCCAATCCTTGCTGGAGAGAGGGCTCATGAGCAGAATATTTTGCTCGATAGTGAAAGCACTAAATTAATTGACCTTGGTGAAGGTATTGCAAGCATTTCATTTAATACAAAAATGAATGTTATTAGTTTTGCGGTTATTCAGGATATTGATAAGGCGCTTGATTATCTTGAAGAGAATGGTTTTCATGCGTTGATCTTTAAGCAAGAAAAAGAACATTTTTGTGCGGGTGCAAATCTTTTCGAAATCATCTCAGCAGTGAAACTAGGCTTACTTGAAAAAGAACCAGGATTAACCGCCATGGCAAAGAAAAAAGCCTTTGAAGTGTTGAATCCTGACCTACCAAAAGTGGGAGAACTCGCCTCGGTTAAGAGAACAGTTGGCATGCTACAGAAAATGATGATGCGCCTTAAACATGGAAAGATCCTAACTGTAGCAGCGGTTGACGGTTTGGCGCTTGGTGGCGGTTGTGAATTGCTTCTTCATTGTAATCGTGTTGTATCTTCTATGAACTCATACATTGGCTTGGTTGAGGTTAGTGTGGGGTTGTTGCCTGCAGCCTGTGGCTCGAAGGAAATGGCACTACGTGCATACACCAACAAAGAGGGGGATGATATTTTCCCATTGTTGGCTAAGTATTTTGAGCAAATTGCGATGGCAAAAGTTTCGATAAGCTCATTAGAGGCCAAGGATATGGGCTATTTAAAAGCCGACGATATTATTATCGCCAATGCAAATGAATTGCTCTACGTTGCAAAACAGCAAGCAGTTGCGATGCTGGAATCTGGCTATAAAGCGCCTCGAGATGAGGCCTTTAAAGTTGCGGGTAAAGCGGGTTATGCAAATATGATGGCGCAAATTGCCAACCTTCATGAGGGTGGTTTTATTTCTGATCACGATAAATTTTGCGTCAATCGAGTTGCACGAGTTATGACGGTTTCGGCGGTTGATGAAAACAGTGTTGTTAATTCAGAGGCAATAATTGATTTAGAAAGTGCCGCCTTCTTAGAGCTTCTGGCTACGGAAAAAACTCAGGATAGGGTTGAATTTATATTAAGAAACAACAAGCCATTGCGCAATTAATTGGAGAATAGAATGACAAAAGCTTATATTATTGAGGCAAAAAGAACACCAGTTGGTAAAGTGCGAGGCAGTTTATCTAAAACCAGAGCGGATGATTTGTTGGTTCACTCTATCGATAGTGTTTTTTCTCCACTGAGCAATGGCGACGAAGTAAAAAATAATATCGATGATGTTATTGTTGGTTGTGCAATGCCAGAAGGCCCCCAAGGCCTTAATGTTGCACGCATCGCAACACTGCTTGCAGGTTTGCCAGATACCACTCCAGCTTATACCTTGAATCGTTTCTGTGCTTCTGGCTTACAAGCTGTTGCGAATGCTGCTGAGATGGTCAAATCAGGATCAGCTGACTTAGTGGTAGCGGCTGGTGTAGAGAGCATGAGTACTGTGCCGATGATGGGATTTAAGCCATCGGTCAACCCAAAAGTAACTGCAGAAGATGAGAACATTTCCATTGCTTACGGTATGGGTTTAACGGCAGAAAAGGTTGCTGATAAATATAATATTTCTCGTGATGATCAAGATGCTTTTGCTCTTGAGAGTCACCAAAGAGCACTTAAAGCCAATAGTGAAAATCTATTTTCAGATGAAATTTCCCCAATAACAATTACACAGACATCTTATGCACCTGAAACCAAAGAATACAACACTAAGACTAATGTTGTGTCGCAGGATGAGGGACCCAGAGAAGGGAGCAGCATAGAGTCTTTAGGTAAATTAAGAACAGTGTTTGCACAAGAAGGCTCAGTCACGGCAGCCACAAGCTCGCAAATGTCAGACGGTGCTGCGGCGGTATTGATCGCTAGTGAAGCTGCTGTTAAGAAATACAATTTAACACCGAAGGTAGAGTTCGTAGCCTACGCTGTTGCAGGTGTGCCTGCAGAAATCATGGGAATTGGTCCGGTGAAGGCGATTCCTAAAGCACTTGAGAAGGCTGGGTTAACATTGGATGATATTGGCTGGATAGAGCTTAACGAGGCTTTTGCTGCTCAGGCGCTTGCTGTTATTAATGAGCTCGACTTGGACAAAGAAAAAGTCAATCCGCAAGGTGGCGCTATTGCCCTTGGCCACCCGCTAGGCGCAACTGGCGCAATCAGGACAGCAACTTTGGTTTCTGCCATGCAAAGAAACAATGTTGAATATGGCATGATTTCTATGTGTATCGGCACCGGCATGGGTGCGGCAGGCATTTTTAAGAAAGTGTAAGTACTCATTTATTTTATTGAGACCAGATATGTTCAGCAAAATGACGCCTACACATTGATTGATATTGGTCATTACCCCCAATTACAACCTGATCCCCATCACTAACAATTGTACCATCAGTATCAAGGCGTACAACCATAGTTGCTTTACGTCCACAGTGGCACACAGTTTTAAGTTCATTAATATTGTCAGCCCATGCTAATAAGTACTGACTACCAGGGAAAAGCTCACCACTAAAGTCTGTTCGAATTCCGTAGCACAATACAGGTATATCTAACTTATCAACCACTTGACATAGTTGCTTTACTTGTTCTCTGCTTAGAAATTGGCTCTCGTCAATTAATACACAGTCAATTGGATGTATAGTGTTTTGTTTTGATATTAATGATAGTATATCGTCGTCTGTGCAGAAAAGGTGTGCTCCTGCCTCTAACCCTATTCTAGAGGTAACTTTTCCTACTCCATACCTGTCATCGATAGCAGCAGACAGGATCATAGGATTCATTCCTTGCTCCTTATAGTTGTATGCAGACTGAAGCAAGGATGTAGATTTGCCTGCATTCATCGAAGAATAGTAAAAATAAAGTTGTGCCAAAACGATGTACTGATTGCTAAAAACATTATTATAAACTATCATATTAAGAGTGAATTCAGTGTTGTCTGGATTATAAGTTTTATGTTTATTGTTTAATTATTTATTAGGAGATATAAAATGAAAAAATTATTCTTTTTGTTGTTTTTCATAAGCAGTATGGCTATATCTGCATCATCTCCAGACTATGCCAAAGAGGCTCGCTGGGCTGAGCAGGTTGAGGAGTCTATTCTTGATGGAGATTCGGTATGGCTAAGTGTCGATGAGCATGAATTTTTTACAATATTTACGGAGGACGAATCGGAAGGTAATGAGGCGGCAATTATTGTTCATGGAACTGGAGTCCACCCTGACTGGACTCAGGTAATACAGCCACTAAGGGTTGGTCTCACAGAGAATGGGTTCAACACACTTTCAATCCAAATGCCGGTGCTTGAAAATGGCATGCATGGGGATGACTATAAACCTTTATTTCCTGGTGCTGGGCGCAGAATTATGTCTGCTGTCAAATACTTGAAGGGAGAAGGCTTTAATCCAACCACCTTAATTGGGCACAGTTTAGGTACAGTAATGTCTACACATTTCTTGGCCAACAACAAGCACACTTTTGAGAAGTTTGTTGCGGTCGGTATGGGTAGAAATGCTGTCCAGTTCTTGTCAAATATAGATTTAGCAGTACTCGACTTGTATGGAAATGAAGATCTAGAATCAGTTTTGAGCTCAACCAAAGACAAAATTAATGCATCAAAACATAACCAGAACTATACTCAAAAAATGGTAAATGCTGACCACTTCTTTAATAACCAAGACGATTTATTGATATCAGAAGTTAGTACTTGGTTGAAATAGTACCATTAATTTTTATTGGCGCATTTTCGGGCTTTGTAGCTGGACTATTGGGCGTAGGAGGGGGGCTAATTATGGTCCCAGCACTTTTGTATATATTAGCAGATAGTATTGATCAATCAGTACTGATGCATACTGCAATAGGTACCGCCTTGGCTGCCATTGTGTTTACTTCAATATCTAGTGTTTGGGCTCACCACAAGCACAAGGCAATACTTTGGAATAATTTTATTAAACTCACGCCAACAATATTGCTTGGAGCGTATAGCGGGGCAATTATTGCTAAGTATTTGAGTTTTGATTTTTTACGTCTATTTTTTGCATTTTTTGAGTTCTCTGTTGCACTTATAATGTGGTTTAGTTTGAGTGCTTCTGGCCATGTAGATAGCCTAGCTAGGTGGGTTTGGTTGGTGGTTGGTTATATCATTGGGCTAGTGTCAGCTGTTGTTGGTATTGGGGGTGGCACAATGACTACGCCTTTTTTGGCTTACAATAATGTTGAAATAAAAAATGCGATTGCCACATCTGCGGCAGTAGGTATGCCTATAGCAATAGCTGGGAGTGTTGGCTTTATAGTTGCCGGTTATGGAGTTGAAGGGGCTACTGGAGGTTTAGGATTTATCCATTTAAAGGCCTTGACTAGTATAGTAGTTGCGAGTGTATTGTTCGCACCATTGGGTGCCAAAGTTACTCACATAGTCAACAGTAAGAATCTGAAAAAAGGGTTCTCTATATTTTTAGGTTTTTTAGGTCTTATGGTTATTATTTATTAATAATAGGTATAGAGTGTATCTTCTAAATTAAGTTTTCTCTTTATTCTGGGATGTGGTTTAAGTCTTCTTGCCAAGGTGCTTGTAGACTGTGTTCCACTCCTAGGTGGTCTAATATCCTAGCAACAACAAAATTGACCATGTCGTCAATATTTTTTGGTTTTTGGTAGAATGCTGGGTTTGCATCCATTATCACCACTCCGAGGCGTGCAAGTTTAAGCATGTTTTCTAAATGAATTGCAGAATAAGGGGTTTCTCTTGGCACTATAATTAGTTTTTTTTGCTCTTTAATTACTACATCTGCAGCGCGATGCATTAGGTTGTCTGCGCTGCCATTTGCAATAGCAGACAATGTGCTCATAGTGCAAGGACACACCACCATAGCTCGTGGAGGGTTCGAACCTGATGCGACTGGTGCAGTCCATTGGTTCTTTGAGAAAACTTTGATTTGTCCTTTTTTTGCATTCAAATAATCGGTCAAATTTTTTTCTATTGTCGAGGTATCGTTACCAATCTTTAGTTCTGTCTCCATCGCAATGACTGTGCTGGCTGCTTGTGATATCATTACGTATATCAATTTTTCAGTTTTGATAAGATTACTAAGCAATGAAATAACGTATGGCATTCCAGATGCGCCAGTTATGGCGATTGCAATGGGTTTGGGCATTATGATTCTTCTACAAAATTTAGGGACGCAGAGTTAATGCAGTAGCGCTTTCCATTAGGTCCAGGGCCGTCATCAAACACGTGCCCAAGGTGTGCATCGCATTGCGCGCATCGCACCTCAATCCTTAGATAACCATAAGAGTTATCATCAATCAATTTAACGCTTTCAATCTTTGTGATGTCAAAAAAACTTGGCCAACCACTACCAGAGTCAAACTTTGTTATTGAAGAAAAGAGTATCTGGTTACAACAAACACAAACGTAGTCACCATCTTCGTTGTGGTTATAGTATTTTCCCGTAAAGGCAGGCTCAGTGCCACACTCCTGGGTAACCCTGTGCTGTTCAGGTGTTAGCTTATTATTCAAACCCATTCGTGTATTATATTGCATTTGATATGTAAAAAATATGAGTGTGGAAGTATATTTAGTTGGCGGCGCAGTGAGGGACAAATTGTTAGGTATTTATAATAAAGATACCGAAAACGATTGGCTCGTGGTAGGCTCCTCTATGGAAGAACTGTCTAGCCTTGGTTATCGACAAGTAGGGAAAGGTTTTCCAGTATTTCTGCACCCAGATAGTAATGAAGAGTACGCACTAGCTAGGCTGGAGAGAAGTGTGGATCCTGGATACACTGGATTTGAGTTTGACACCTCAAGTGGAGTTACCTTAGAGCAAGATCTCTCTAGGCGCGATCTAACTATAAATGCTATAGCCCAATTAAATGGCACGGGGGAATTTATCGACCCGTATAGCGGCCAAAAGGATCTTGATGATGGCACGTTGAGGCATATTTCTAGTGCCTTTTCTGAAGATCCAGTTAGAGTATTAAGAGTGGCTCGATTTGCATCCAGATTCAAATCATTTGGCTTTAAGTTAGCACATGAAACGCATAACTTAATGAAACAGATGGTTGTAAGTGGTGAGGTTGATGCATTGGTGCCTGAGAGAGTATTTAAAGAGCTAGACGAGGCATTATCATACGACACGCCATCTGCATTCTTCAAGGTATTATTTTCTTGTGGCGCTTACCATAAAGTATTTTCAAGCCTGTACAATGACAGTGTACATATTAGTCATACTAATAGCTTTGAGTTTTTAGACAATTTAAGAGGCTATAGTCCTCATATTAAATTTTCAATATGGCTAAAGAATGAGGAATTGTCCAGCATAGAGTTCCTTTGTGATTCAATTAAATGTCCAAAGAACTATAAGGATCTTGCGCTATTGACAAGTAAATATTCAGATTTTATGAAAACATTTTCTGAACAAAAGAAAGAAGCTATTTTTGAATTTTTTATTGGTTCAGACGCTTTAAGGCGAAAAGACAGGTTCTCTGACTTAATGACTGTGTTTGGTTTAATTGATGTTGACGTGTCTCCTATACTTGAATTGAGAGACTTGTTAAGCAATATAGATACATCTGAACTTGATAAAAACAATATTGCAGAGTCTATCAAGGATCAAAAAAACATAGTCATTGATTCATTTATCAACTCTACAAAGTGAGTCATTTTCGCAATTATCACATGCACCCTTATAAGGCGACACATTAGCCACTCCATGTTGAAAGTCGCGACTAGCCGCATCTAGCTTTATTTTCCAAAGTGCAACCTGCTCATCCCATTCTTGACATGAATTCTTGTGTCTTTGTTGGGTTGGAATAGACTCTTTATCCTTGGATAACCCCTTGAATGAAACCTTGTTTGATTTTAGCTCTATAAATGCAGCTCCTTCAGTATTATTGTTAACTGCATAAATTGGTAGCTGAGGCTCTCTAATATATTCATTACACCAGTTAGATATTGATGTATTTCCAGTCTTGTAATCAAAAACTATTTTGTTACCATTTGGCATCTTGTCCAGCCTATCCAGTCTTGTGTCAAAAACAAGTCCAGCGATATCGGTACTTATAGTCTCCTCTGTTGATAATACTTCAAAACCCTCGCGCAGCTTGTCCTGTTCAATAAACTGTCTGATAAGTTCTGTTACTCTTATTTTTTCTATTTTCTTAAATCCAGAGCTGGAAGTATCTCTTAGAGCTAGATTTATTTTTGAGTCAATTATTTTGTCCAACTCAGACCTATTTAATTTAGTTAAACAATCATGGGACCTTATATCCTGGTATATATAATGCAAAGCGTTATGTATGATTGTTCCTTGCTCACGTCTATCTATCCCGACACTTGGAGTATCAAACTTATCAATATTTAATCTATGAACAAACCCTTTGAATGGACATCCCATTTGGTCTCTCAATACTGTAACTCCGGACCTTATTTTTTTGCTTTCATGGTCCTTGGTAATAGAGTCATCTATACTCTGAAGTTCTAATATTTCTGTATCTTTATAATTTACTTGCTCTATCTTGTCATCGAACTCAACTAAAGGGCTAGGCAGTTGCTCCTCTTCGTTGTCGTTTATTGCGTAAGAAAAAACTACCTCCTTAGATAGGGATTGTAGGTTTGTTATGGTTTTTTGTGCATCTTGAGATGCTAGCTCATAATTGCAATGAGGTATTCCGTGTTCGGAACTAATATAGAAAGGAATGAATCTCGGAGAGTTTATCTTTGGAGGAAGAAAATTTTTTGTCATACCCATAACCCAGGCCTCATCAAAGTGTAAGCCATCGGCCTCAAGAGAGCCAAGTATTTGGACTTTAGTTTCACCGGCCTTAGCCTGAAAAATTACCTTACTGAGTAATCTCTTTAACTCTTTCATAGCGTCACCGTATTTGACTTTTTTGTCGTAATGTGACAGCCTATTAAGGTGAAGACTTGTCTCTAAATACTTATTAAATAATTGATATTCAACACTAGAAAGAGGCCTGCTTGTGGCAAAACCCCATAATTGCAATGTTTTATTAAATTCTTCAAGATGAACATCATAAGAATCATATCCTTTTGTCGTTTTACTAGCCCTATAAATTACATCATCCATTGTTGGACATTTCGCTAGATATTTTTTGATAGTAGATAATTTAAAATTATCAGTAGGCAAAGATAAAACTTTGTTTAATAATAGTACGCGTTGATTTCTTTCAGTGCTGTGTCCAGTCACATAAACTGATGACGCTACCTCAGCAAAAGTATCCTTTTTAATATTGTTCAGTTTTATCTGTCTACTTAGATCGAGAATGGACAACAGGTTTTGAACCAATGGGTATTGAATCAATGGCAATCCCAAGGAGATGTTGAATGACTTTTGGCCAGTTTCAGTTAGCAAGTTATCGAACTCTTGGTCAAGTGTTGATTTAATTTGGTAATAAAGACTACCGAGTTGTGGACAAACAATAGCAATTGATTTTGAAGGATCTGAAGAGTGTATTGATCTGGCCCAAACAGCGGCACTCCTTATTTCGTCATGAGTTGTACTAAACACCCTGTTAATGGTGTTATTATATTTGTCAGATTCGATTACTTTGTAACCTGCATTCTCAAATATAGATAACTGAGCAGGGGAAGGGTTATTGAATCCATAAACATGGATAGATTTACTTTTGTTTTTATTCTTTAATATTAAGTTTGTAAGGTCATTTATATCAACCAAGTTAAGTGACCTTTTAATATTTCTGTATTCTTTTATCCATCGGCAATATAATTCAACTACTTCAATTTTGCAATTCTGCAATTTCGATAGCTCGATAATATGTGCACAACAGTAGTCATTATTTTTTACAACCTCATCTACAAGTTGTGTATGAGCTACATGCCCAAATTTAGTTATAGATTTTGATATTAGGTATCTTGATTCATCGTCAGTTATTAGCCTAAAAGGGTATTCTGGCTTTTCTAGTTCCCAACATTCAAGTAGATACTGCTTCCAAGAAAACAACTTTGGTAGTCTAGATGCTCCTCTCTGAATACTCCATGTGTATTGAAATGCAAGAACCTGTCTATTGTTAGCAAATACAACTGTGTCGTCTGAATTTAGATAATCTAAGTTGGCATTTATCTGCATTTAATAATTATTAGTTATTTTCGAAGAAGATGTCAAGCTGGTCCGATAATTTTTCAATACCATGCTTTTTTAATGAAGAAAACAGTTGGACTGTAACTGAAGAGTTTTCACTAACTTCGCGAACAACCTTCAGAAGAGTATTAGTGGCAGGACCTTTTTTTAGTTTGTCAGATTTGGTTAATATTATATGGACAGGTATGTCGCTACCTACGCACCATTCAACCATCATTCGATCAAAAGGCTTTAATGGGTGGCGAATATCCATAACTAATATCGCCCCCTTGAGGCAACTACGTCTATCAAAGTATTGGCTCATTTCTTTATGCCATTCTAGTTTGATATGTTCTGGAACCTTGGCATAGCCATACCCCGGAAGATCTACCAGTCTACGATTATTTCCAAGGTCAAAAAATACTAAATGTTGAGTTCTGCCTGGTGTACGTGAAACTTTAGCAAGTTTTTTTTGTAATGTCAGTGCATTAATCGAGCTTGACTTTCCAGCGTTAGATCTGCCAGCGAATACAACTTCATACCCCTCATCTGGAGGGCACCCAGACAGAGACGGAGAAGATAGTAAAAACTTTGCTTTTTGGTAGTGGTTTTTCATTTATTGTTAGTTCCAATAGCTATAACTGATTGATTTAAATATAATCTAAATTAGTTTATTATAAAATGTTAATTTAGTGTAACATTTACAGTTGTTTTATAAGTAACATAATTATATAACTATTTACATCAATTTTTGAATTTAGGGGAAAAAAATGAAAAAAGTATTATTCGCTGTAGCAGTTACTTCAATGATGGGGACATCAGCTGTACAAGCAGACCAGGGCGAGGACATGTACAATGCCCTTGGATGTTCTGGATGTCACGGTGTTGCCGGTAAATCATCAATACCAACATACCCAACGCTTGCAGGAAAGGACGCAGCTTGGATTGCTCAACAGTTAAAAGATTTCCAGTCAGGTGCACGTCAAGACGCAACCATGAATGCAATGGCTCCAATGACAGCAGGATTTGAGCAGGCAATCGCTGATTACCTATCCGCTCAGTAAAGTAAATAACTTGCGGTTTTTCCGCATTTCGTAATATTAATAAGCCAGAATTAACGTATAATTCTGGCTTATTTTTTTACAAATCCATAATTTAAATGAACAAACTAATCCTACTATTATTTATCGTATTCCCAGCCATTATAAATGCATCCGGAGATGCCTCTCTTGGTGAGAAGAAGTCACAGACTTGTCTAGGGTGTCACGGAGTACAGGGAAATTCAGTCATTTCAGGATTTCCAAAGTTAGCAGGGCAGGGTTATGGTTATTTGATAAAGCAAATGCAGGACTTTAAATCAGGTGCCCGTTTTGATGCCGTGATGGCTGGTCAAGTTGCTATACTTTCTGAAAAGGATATTGAAGATATATCGGCTTATTATTCTTCTCAAACAATATCTTCTGGGCTAGCTAAGAATGATGCTGACATCGAATTGGGACAAAAAATATACAGAGGCGGTAAAAGGCAAGATGAGGTCACAGCATGCATTGCTTGTCACGGACCAAAAGGTTCAGGAATTCCAAGCGCAAGATTCCCAGCTCTAGCGTCCCAACACGCACAGTATTTGGTTAAGCAATTGCAAGCATTTCGCCAATACTCAATTAACAAGCAAACAGGTGCAAGCGCACCGAGCCGTTCTAATGACTACGAGGGCATGATGACAGACTTTTCTAAGAGCCTTACAAATGTAGAAATTGAAGCAGTTTCTCAATATATTGCTGGATTACGTTAAACCAAAAATTTTCTTATAAATTTTTTATGTATTAATTAAATGGCATAGTTGTGACGCAACTATATTGCTGTGGTTGCGGTTGTGTCCCTATATATATACTCATCTATATACCCCTTGAGGTATAATTCTTTTTTTTTAAATATAACTAAACTTATTACAAATGAAAACCTCGTTAGAGAAACTTGAAGGCCTTAAAAGATCGTTAACAGTTGAGTTACCTATTGATACGTTTAATCAAAAAACTGATAAAGTTTTGCAGAGTATGGCATCTCAGGCAAAGATTGATGGGTTTAGAAAAGGCAAAGTGCCAGTCTCGCTTCTACGCAAGAGGTTTGGGGCTAGTGCCAGTGCGGATGCTGCAAATGAAATAGTGAATGAAACTCTTGGAAATGCGTTAGAAGAATCCAAATCTAACCCTGTGTCACAACCAACACTGACCAAGATAGATTCAAATGACGGTAATTTTTTTTACTACACTGTTGAATTTGAAGTTTTTCCTGAAGTTAAAGCAGCAGATTTTTCAAAAATAAAGGTAGAACAGGTCAAGGTTAAAATTACCAAAGAAGATGAAGATAGAACGCTTAATGAGCTAAAGGAACAATTGACAGAATATGCAACCGTAAAGAGGAAATCTAAGACAGGAGATCGCTTAACTATTGACTTTAAGGGGACAGTTGACGGAGAAGTTTTTGATGGCGGTGAGGCAGAGAATTTCATTATAGTGCTTGGCAAGGGCTCAATGATTGAAGGTTTTGAAGATGGACTGACCGATGTCTCTACAGGTAAAAGCCTAAAACTAAACCTAACTTTTCCTAAAGAATACCATGCAGACAATTTAGCAGGTAAAGACGTTATATTTGAGATTAATGTTAAAGATGTTGCATCACCAAAGAAGCCAAAGCTTGATGAAAAATTCGCTGAAAAGTTTGGCGAGAAAGATATGGATTCCCTTTACATAGCATTAAAAGAGCGAATGAGAGTTGAGGCTGATAGTATTGTATCAAAGAGAAACAAGGACTCAGTACTTGAACAATTATTGCAAGAAAATGATTTTGAAGTGCCTCAGGCCAGTGTTGAGTCTGAGGCTCAATTATTGCTCAAAGATATGGAGTCTCAGTTACAACAACAAGGTATCCCTTCAAATGGTAATATCCCTTTATCCAATTTCAATGACGAGGCGACCAAACGCGTTAAATTGGGAATACTGGTTAGAAAAATTGTAGAAGACAATAAACTAAGCGCCGAAAAGGACCAAGTTAATGATAAACTAAAGGAAATGGCACAAAGTTACGGGGAGAATGCGCAACAAATGATAGACTATTATAATCAAGACCCAAATAGACTTGCAGGTATAGAGTCACTTGTGGTAGAACAGATGGTGGTTGACCTTGTATTAGAAAAAGCTAAAGTTACATCGAAAAACTTGAAATTTGAAGAAGTTACGCAACAACTATAGATGAGTATAAAGAACCTCAACCAGGTCCCTATAGTAATAGAGCAATCCGCTAAGGGCGAGAGAGCATACGATATATACTCTAGACTACTGAAAGAGAGAGTTGTTTTTATGGTCGGCCCTGTAGAGGACTACATGGCTAATGTTATTGTCGCTCAATTGTTGTTTCTTGAATCTGAAAATCCAGACAAGGACATACATCTATATATAAACTCACCTGGTGGCTCTGTATCTGCCGGACTAGCCGTATACGACACCATGCAATTCATAAAGCCAGATATATCCACACTATGCATTGGACAGGCTGCAAGTATGGGAGCTCTGTTATTGACAGCTGGCGCAAAAGGAAAAAGGTTTTCCCTACCACATGCTAAATGTATGATACATCAGCCATTAGGCGGTTTTTCTGGTCAGGCTAGTGACATTGATATTCATGCAAAAGAAATTCTTAGTGTTAGAGAGAAGTTAAATCTTATATTAAAAAAACATACAGGCCAAAGTTTAAAAACAATACAAAAAGACACTGACAGGGATAACTTTATGTCGGCTACCGAAGCTCTTAAATATGGCTTAATTGACGAAGTATTAAGTAAAAGATAGGACTAAAGATAATGGCAGAAACAATTGACGAACTTCACTGCTCATTTTGTGGCAAGAGAAAATCTGAAGTTGAACGCTTAATAGCAGGTCCGAGCGTATATATCTGTAACGAATGTATAGGGTCTTGCTATGACCTTATTGAAGAACAAGAACTAAAAGAGATAACTAAAGAGCATAAAGAGTGGGACTACACACCCAAAGAGTTAAACAGCTTCTTGAACGAGTATGTGATAGGCCAAGTACATGCTAAAAAAGTTTTATCTGTAGCAGTTTACAATCACTATAAACGTTTACAAAGCGGATATATATCTAATAATGTTGAACTAGAAAAATCAAATATATTGATGATAGGTCCAACAGGATCTGGCAAAACCCTGCTAGCACAAACTCTTGCACGAATTTTAGATGTACCATTCACTGTTGCTGATGCGACTACATTAACAGAAGCTGGGTATGTTGGTGATGATGTAGAAAATGTAATAAAGAGCCTACTAGCAAGATGTGATTTTGACCCTAAGCGTGCTGAACGGGGGATTATTTTTATAGACGAGATTGACAAAATATCTCGTCGATCAGATTCTCCTTCTATTACTAGAGATGTTTCAGGAGAAGGGGTTCAGCAAGCTATGCTAAAACTTATTGAAGGGACAATCGCCTCAGTCCCACCACAGGGAGGGCGCAAACACCCCAATCAGGAAACCATTGATATTGACACTTCAAAGATATTGTTTATTTGTGGTGGAGCCTTCGGGGGGTTGGATAAAATTATATCTAGAAGAGTTGAAAAATCATCAGGAATTGGGTTTTCTGCCGATGTTAAAGACAAGAATTCAGAGAAAGAATTGAGTGAATTGTTCTCTCTAGTTGAGCCGGAAGATTTGATTAAGTTTGGCTTAATTCCTGAATTAGTTGGACGCTTACCAGTACAAACATCTCTTAGTAAGCTAGACGAAGATGCGCTGATAAAAATATTAACACAACCTAAGAATTCTGTTGTAAAACAGTTCCAAGAATTTTTTGCTATTGAAGGTGTTAAGTTGACATTCAAAAAAAACGCACTATCTGCAATAGCCAAGCTAGCAGTAAAACGTGAAACTGGAGCTAGAGGATTACGCTCAATAGTTGAAGAATTGTTGCTGGACACTATGTTTGAGCTGCCATCGTTAAAAAGTGTAGCAGAGGTCGTGATAGATAAAGACGTAGTGGAAAATAAAAAGAAGCCATTAATGATGCATAAATCAGAACGCAAATCAAAAAAAGCAAGCTAAATAATTTTTGTCAAATAACGCAACATTAGAATTATTCGACCGCCAACAAGAAACCGTTGGACAGGGAGAGCGCACATTGTTGGTGTATGTTGATCTTCCAATCAACAGTCACATTCAGAATGGGCTTGACGAGTTCTCGGAATTAGCCATATCTTCAGGCTTAGATATAATACAAACTTTAAAAGTTAGTCGTAATTTTGCTTCTGCGCGGTACTTAATTGGGTCCGGTAAGGTTAGTGAGTTGGCGCAGATTGTTGCTAATGAGAATATAAGTGTTGTTATATTTGCACCAGAATTGTCACCATCCCAGGAAAGAAACCTAGAGAAGGAGCTTCAATGTAGAGTCATGGATAGGACTGGACTTATTTTAGATATTTTTGCACTCAGAGCTCGCTCGTTTGAGGGCAAATTACAGGTTGAGCTGGCCCAATTGAGACATCTATCTACTCGTTTAATAAGGGGCTGGACTCACCTAGAGAGGCAAAAAGGTGGTATTGGCTTGCGCGGTCCAGGTGAGACACAACTAGAGACTGATAAAAGGTTAATCGGACAGAGAATAAAGTACCTTAAGAAACGGTTAGACAAAGTGCATAAACAGCGTGATTTAGGTAGAAAGTCAAGAGTTAAAAATGAGCTTCCGATGATTGCACTTGCTGGTTATACAAATGCTGGTAAGTCAACACTTTTCAATAAACTAACAAACTCCTCAGTTTTTGCAGATAGTCAGTTATTTGCGACTTTAGATGCCACCATTAGGAGGGTAATCTTACCCGCATCAGGTGAAGCTGTAATTGCCGATACTGTTGGATTTATTCAGGACCTACCACATGACCTTGTAGCAGCATTTAAATCTACCCTAGAGGAAACCAGAAAGGCAGACATAATTTTACATGTCATCGATTCTTCTGATGAATACAACAAAGAGAAGATTGAACAGGTTGATAGCATTATTAGCGACATTGGTGCTGACGATATACCTTGCATTATGGTCATGAATAAGATTGATTGTTTGGAGGAATTTAAACCTAGAATAGACAGAGATGAGGATGGCAACATTTATCGAGTATGGGTTTCAGCACAAACCGGCGATGGTGTTGATTTACTCTATAAGGCTCTTTCAGAAAAACTAAGCGGGCTAATGACACGTGCAAAAATTCAGCTAGATGTAAAGTCTGCTTATATAAGAAGTGAAATATATAATATAGGGTATATCCACAATGAAAAGGTGGATGATTATGGTCAGTGGGTACTTGAAATACACGTAACTAACCACTATCTATCTAAATTATTAAACAAACAAGGAGTTAAAGAAATTTCAATTTAGTTATATTTAGTAGCTAACATGCATTATCTTCCTAGCATTATTAACATTAATTGCAATTTACTTGAGTTATTATGGCAACTGAACCATCCGCAGAATCATTAGACCTGTCTACAGAAAGTGTACCAATGCTACCTCTGAGAGATGTTGTGGTTTTCCCTCACACCGTAATGCCGCTTTTCATTGGAAGAAAATCTTCTGTAAATGCTGTAGTAAAAGCTATGGCAGCAAATAAGTACATTTTCTTGGTAACTCAAAAAGATGAGAAGATTGAAGAGCCAAAGAACGATGACCTGCATTCTGTGGGCACTTTGGCTACTATTTTGCAGATGCTTAAATTGCCTGATGGTACTATCAAAGTATTGGTTGAAGGGGTTAAGCGTGCAAAAATTAATGACTTTATTGAATCTGGCGAACTAACCGAAGTATCTCTAGACGAGTGCTCGCTGGACTTTGATGAAGGTAATGAAATCAAAGCAATGATGAGAATTGCACTCGATGATTTTGAAAGATATATAAAACTGAATAAGAAAATACCCGAAGAAGTGTTCAAGGTATTGCAGGAGATATCTGATATAGAAAGGTTTAGTGATGTAATTATTGCAAATCTGCAGCTAAAGATAAATGAAAAGCAATCTTTGCTAGAGGACAATAATGCCAATGACCGGCTAGAGAAAATACTTGTATTTATTCAAAGTGAAATCGATGTTCTAAACGCTGAAAAAAAAGTTCAAACACGAGTTAGAAAGCAAATGGAATCTAACCAGAAGGACTACTATTTAAATGAACAAATGAAGTCCATTCAGAAAGAGTTAGGGCATGCAGATGATGAGAATGAGGTAGAAGAGTTACAAGCCGAAATTAAAAAGGCAAAAATGCCTAAAGAGGTTAATGATAAAGCTAACAATGAACTAAGAAAGTTGCAAAGGATGTCTTCTCAGTCCTCTGATGCATCAATAATACGTACTTATATTGAAAACTTGTGTGACGTTCCTTGGCATCGTAAGACTAAAATAAATAAAAATCTAAATAAGGCGCAACTGGTTCTCGATGACGATCACTATGGCCTAAACAAAGTTAAAGAGAGAATATTAGAGCACCTAGCTGTTCAAACACGTGTAACACATAATAAAGCAAATATACTCTGCTTAGTAGGACCTCCTGGGGTAGGAAAAACATCACTAGGAGAGTCTATAGCTACAGCAGTTAACAGAAAGTATGTACGAATGGCGTTAGGTGGAGTTAGGGATGAGGCAGAAATACGTGGCCATAGGCGCACTTATATTGGAGCTATGCCTGGCTCTATAGTACAAAAGATGCAGAAGGCAAAGGTAAAGAATCCATTGTTTCTACTTGATGAGATCGATAAAATGGCTTCTGATTATAGAGGGGACCCTTCTTCTGCGATGCTTGAAGTTCTTGATCCAGAGCAAAACCACACATTTAATGACCATTATCTAGAAGTTGACTATGATCTTTCCCAGGTAATGTTCGTTGCAACTGCAAATTCACTAGACCTTCCATCAGCCTTATTGGACCGTATGGAAATAATCGAGTTATCAGGCTATACGGAAGATGAGAAGTTGCAGATAGCAAAAAGACATCTCGTCTCAAAGGCTATGGCAAACAATGGAATAAAAGATGCTGAAATTGAATTTAAAGATTCTGCAATTATTAATATCATCCGTTATTACACACGCGAAGCTGGGGTAAGGAGCCTAAACAGAACGATAAGCACCATTTGCAGAAAAGTTGTTAAAGAAGTTATTCAGAAGAAGAGGAAAAGTAAAGCCATAATAACCTCTAAAAGTTTAGATAAATATTTAGGCGTCAAGAAATTCCGTTTCGGTTTGGCTGAGGAGCACAACCAGGTAGGCGAAGTAACAGGCCTTGCATGGACTTCTGTGGGCGGAGACCTTTTAACTATTGAGGCTGCAGCATATAAAGGTAAAGGCAAACTTAAGTATACCGGGCAGTTAGGAGACGTTATGCAGGAGTCCATCCAGGCTGCTATGAGTGTGACTCGTGCTCGCGCAAAAGATTTAGGAATCTCTAACGATTTTTATGAAAAACTAGATATACATATTCACGTTCCCGATGGATCAACCCCAAAGGATGGGCCAAGTGCTGGTGCAGCAATGTGCACAGCCCTTGTTTCTGTGTTAACTGGCAGGAAAGTAAAGGCTGATGTTGCTATGACGGGTGAGATTACGCTAAGAGGCGAGATCACACCTATAGGCGGCCTAAAAGAAAAAATGCTGGCTGCCTTGCGTGGAGGTATTAAAACTGTGATTATTCCTGATGATAATGAAAGGGAGCTCTCAGAGGTCCCAGACAAAATAAAAGATGAACTAAAAATAATAAAAGTTAAGTGGATAGATGAGGTTCTTGATATTGCTCTAGAGAAATAATAATACTGTTAACGTATTGAAAAAGGCGCTCTTTGAGCGCCTTTTTGCTTTTATCTCTAGTATTGCTTATGGTCTAATGTATACAAAACCTTGTCTCACTAATTCACCAATACGAACTACACCTGCTGGAACAATGTTAACTCCACTACTTAGTACTGGAAACTTGCCTTTCTTTTTCTTGATTCCATTCATTGTGTTTTGGCATGCGCTGAAGGCAATGTTATTCATAGCTAAACTTTCAACACGTCCTACATTCTTATTGCCCTTGGTTAACATTCCAAGACCAGGACCGTAGCCAACAATTTCAATTTCAACATTATCTACGCCATAATATTTTTGTAAATTAGCTGCATTGTTTAAAACTATTGTCTGAGTTCTGGCATCATCTGTACTTATTTGAATTACATATTTAGCTACCTCAGCATAAGCATTAATTGATAGCACTAAACTGGCTATTAAACCTAGTAATATTTTTTTCATACTGTCTCCTTGTTGTGATTATGTCATGATATATGGTACAAAATTACTTTACATAAATTAAAAAATAATACACATACAAAAACTAAGTGTTTTTGTTAAGTCTTGCATAATAAAACCCATCGAAATTGTGGGTAGGTAATTGTTGTCTACCCACAGATACCTCTATCCCCCAGTCTATTTTAATTTTTTCCTCAGTTGCATCAACATGTGAATCTAAAAAAGAATTAATTTGTTCCTCATTTTCAGATTTTAGTACTGAGCAGGTTGCATACAGTAGCACCCCTCCAGGCTTTAATAATCCCCATAAATTCTCAAGAGTTTCCTTCTGCAAGGAAACCATAGCAGTTATATCTTTAGGTTTTCTGAGTAACTTAATATCTGGGTGTCTCCTTATGACTCCACTTGCTGAACACGGAGCATCTAGAAGTATTTTGTCAAAACATCTACCATCCCACCAATCGTTTTTCTGTGCCATACCGTGGAGTATGTTTATACTTTTTGTTTGGTATCTTTTTATATTTTGCTTAACCTTTTCCAATCTGTAAATATCGCTATCTAGTGCAGTTATTATGGAGTTAGGGGCCAGTTCAGATATATGAGTGGCCTTCCCACCAGGAGCAGCACAAGCATCTAATATTAGTTCTCCGTTTTTTGGGTTCAATATGTGTCCAGCGAGCTGGGCTGATGCATCTTGAACATAGCATGAGCCATTGTTAAATTCGGGTAATTTAAATACATCAACAGCCCTATCAAGAATTAATAGTTGTGGAGCAATGTTTAACTTCATAGATTCTATTCCTATCAGTTTTAATGATTTCTGATAGCTTTCAATGCTATATTTTGGATGAACTCTAATGGACATTGGTGCTTGCAAATTATTATGAGAAAAAATTTGTTCGAAGTTGTTAGGGTAGTAACTCTTTATCTTTTTAACAAGCCAACTCGGGTGAGAGAAGTGAGGTTCATTTAATAGTGAATTTTTGTTTCTATCTATCTCTCTCAAAACAGCATTTACTAGACCCTTTGCCCATGCCTTGTTTAGATTATTGGTCACATTAACCGTTTCAAATATAGCTGCATGTGAAGGTATGTTTGAAAACAGAATCTGGTTTGCACCAAGAAGCAATAGACAGTGAATATCAAGGTGTTTTTGTTCAATTGGTTTAATTAGTATAGACGTTACAATATCATTAAGTTGGTGATAGAAACGAATTGTGTCGTAGGTTAGAGATTTTGCTAGTGAAGTGTCAGGGTGGCCCTCTTGAAAAGAAAAGTTGGATAACGATTCTTTTCTTAAAACAACCGAACAAATAGCATCAAGTGCTACTGCTCTAGGGTTTATGTTATTCGAACTTTGCAAGTGAACTATTGATTTCTTTTAGTAGTGCTTTAGGCTTAACATAGCCAGGTATATTAGAGCCGTTCTCAAAGAAAATGTATGGAGTTCCAGTGACACCAATATCTTGCGCAAGGTTTAAGTGTGCGATAACTGGGCTACTACACTTTTTTGAAGCTACATCTTTTTGTAGCATTGCTGAATCCATAACCTCTTTTTGATTTTCAGAGCACCAGATGGATTCAGATTTGTAGAAGGATTCGGTGTTGACTCCAGATCGTGGAAATGCAAGATATTTTACGGTTATACCCAAGTTATTTAGTTCTTCAATATCTGAGTGAAGCCTTCTACAGTAAGGGCAGTCTACATCAGTAAAAACGTTAACTATATATTTTTCTTCCTCTGCAGGGTAGATAATTTTGTCTTCGTCTTTAGCGCTAAGAAGTGCATTCTTTGCCAGATTGGCAATTCTACGTTTAGTTACATTACCACCATTATTTAAGTCAATAATTTCTCCCTGAATAATAAAACTCCCGTCACCAGAAATATATATGATATCAAGACTAGGGTTTGTGACGATAATTTCATAGATTCCTTCAATAGGGGTTGCAGCTACATCTGTTTCTTGTAGATTGGGGATGTACGGACTTAGAGCTTTAATTATGTCATTTACATCTGCGAATGCGTTGCCAGCTAATAAATATATGGCAATAAATAATGGTCTAATAAGCATAATAATATAGAGATAAAAATGATAAATTTTACCTTTTTAGGTAGAATAGCGGGATTATTATTCTTTCAGGGTACGCTATGGAATTCTCTTTATCAAATCAGTTGGTTAGCCATTTTGATGGTGATTGCGCAGTTGTCTTTGTATTTTGTGACAAACAAAGCGAATATGAGTCAATTCAGTCATCAGTTGAATTAAATAATTTTGATGCTGATGCTGGTAATGCTATGTTTATTAATCATGTTAATGGCTTTAAGGCAGGAACTGTTGTAGTTGCAGGGCTAGGAGATTTGCCTGTTTCAGCAAAAAAATATCACAAAGCACTTAAATCTGTAACTAAGACACTTATTGGCTTAAAGGCTAAGAGTGTAATGCTAGAATCTGTAGTTATTGACGGTTTTGATGGGTCATGGCTACAAAGTAGCACGGCACGTGTCATGCAGAATGAGACTTATTTGGTTGATAAAGTTGGTTCTGAAAATGAGAATGAGAGTGCATTTGAAATTGAGAGCATAGCAATACAATCAGGAGATGATGATGCCCATGAACTGTCCTTTGGATTAGCTACAGCTAACGGTATGTCGCTAGCTCGTTATTTGGGAGACCTGCCATCTAACATCTGTACTCCAACATTTCTGTCTGATACAGCTAAGTCACTAGCAAAGGAGTTTAGTTTGGGTTGCGAGATCATAGAAGAATCAGAAATGAATAAATTAGGTATGGGCTCGTTACTGTCTGTTTCAAAAGGGTCAATAGAATCCCCAAAACTTATCAATTTGACTTATACAGGAAACGGAAATGCAAAGCCTGTAGTTCTTATAGGTAAGGGGGTTACATTTGATAGTGGCGGTATTTCATTGAAGCCTGGTGCGGCTATGGATGAAATGAAATACGATATGTGCGGAGCAGCTGCAGTACTTGGAACTATGCGGGCAGTTGCCGAAATGAAATTAAAGGTTAACTTGACTATTGTGGTTCCAGCGGTTGAGAATATGCCAGCTCATAACGCATCAAAGCCAGGCGATGTGGTCAAAAGTATGTCAGGACAAACTATTGAGATACTTAACACAGATGCTGAAGGGCGTCTAATTTTGTGTGACGCACTTACATATGTTGAAAAATTTAATCCAGAAGTGGTCATAGACACAGCGACCCTTACCGGAGCGGTAATAATCGCATTAGGAAAGCATCATTGTGGAGTAATGGGGAATGACCAAGAATTGGTGGATGATTTAATTAGTGCAGGGAATAAAGCACTCGATACTGCCTGGCAGCTACCTCTTGACGATGAATATGATGATTTGCTGAAATCTAATTTTGCTGACATGGCAAATATAGGTGGCCGTGAAGCCGGAACTGTTACAGCTGCTTGTTTCCTTGCTCGATTTTCCAAGAAATATAGATGGGCCCACCTCGATATAGCTGGAACTGCCTGGGTTAGTGGAAAAAACAAAGGCTCTACTGGCCGCCCGGTACCTCTTTTAACTCAATACGTCATAGATCAAGTGTAATTTGTAATACATGTATGACACACTTTCTTATATACACTTAAGTACGATAATTCCAGCATTTATTGTTGGAACTTACTTAATGTTTAGGAGGAAGGGGACATCTATACATATGTTTTTAGGGAAGTGCTATATGTTGTTGATGTTGTTTAGTTCTTCTTTGACGTTATTTATGTCAGCAAAGGTTGGCCCAAGTATTCTGGGTCATTTTGGCTATATACACTTATTAAGTGTGTTTACTATTTATTGCGTGCCGAATGCTTATATTGCTTCTCGGAGTGGGAATACAAAGAAGCATAGAAATTATATGATAGGGCTGTATTTTGGTGGTTTAATAGTTGCGGGAGGGTTCGCACTATTACCAGGCAGAATGCTCAGAGACTTACTTATTGGTTAACGATTCTTGTTGATCAAGCCAGACACCAAGTCCCCTAGCACAAACCCCAAGATCTCCCTTAAATAACTTTGATTGCGCACCTTTATCAAGAGTGACCTTGTGCTTATTTGCAGCATCTAGTAGGTGATCTAGTAGAGCTAGTGTAATATCTTTGTGTCTATTTTTTGAGTCTGCTAATTTAATGGCTATTGAAGCGAAATTATTAATCTCATCCTTTAACTTATTGGCAATATGGCCATTAAATGGGATCATACAATAGTGAGTAAGGTAGGCCCTATCTGGGTTAAGTATTAATAGATTGTCAATGGTTTCATTCCAAACCACTGGGTCAAACTGTACAGGCGTTGTTGGAGGAAATATAAATTCTCCATATATACTGTCGAACTCCCTATAGCTTACACCTAAAGTGTCGCCACTAAATATTCCTTTTGATTTTTCATCCCAAATACAAACATGATGTCTTGCGTGTCCTGGGGTATCAATAATTTTTAAGGACCTTGTACCGAGCTTAATTTCATCACCGTCACTAGCGATAGTAATTCTATCTTCAGGTATCGGAATCAAATCTCCTAAGAACTGCTTGAAAAACAACTCACCATATACACCGATAACACCTTCTCTTAGCTTTTTAGGGTTAACTAAGTGCCTTGCACCTCTTTCATGCACATAAACCGTTGCATTTGGGAGGCTTTTTAGTAGTTGTCCAGCACCACCCGCGTGATCAAGATGTATATGCGTTAGGATGATATATTTGACATCCGAATATGCTATATTTTTTTGATCAAGTGTATCTAGTAAGTTAGGTACAGAGAGGTGGCTACCTGTATCAACAAAAGCAACTTCGCCGCTATCCTCGATTAGGTAGGCAGCTACCATATCTTTTCTTATGTGTTCGGTATCAATGCATGTGATACCGAAGCCCAGATTTTTGTTTGGCATTGAAAATTATCAAGCTATTACTAGTACAACCTTTTAGGTTATAGAAGGTTAGGAAAAAATAACTAAAAGTCTCCCTCTGCTCCACCCTCTTGTATTGCAGTAATGATGCGTTTAACTTCTAATGCTTTTTCATGTAGATCAGGAGGTAATGGGGCGCCACCATAAATCATCATATCCATGTTCAATGTATACAGCCACCTTTGTCCATCTTTATCTTCTATTAAGGCTATTCTACAAGGTAAATATGCTGAGAACGCGTCTGAATGATCAACCATAGTCATAGCAGTACGTGGAGAGCAATATTGAAAAATCTTCAAGAATCTTTGTGGTTCTCCTGTCTGTAATTCAACCATCTCAGAGAGTGGTAACTTTCCAACCGAACGAATACCTTCGGCGGTAGCTATACTTTCCATTGCCTCTTCAACATCCTCGTTGGAAACATCTTCGTCAACTGGTACACGTACAATTGTTGCCATAGTAATGTCACCTGTATCTAACAAAATGTTAGCCATATCCATGTATACAGGGAGTGACTTTGGGTGCAGGTTTGGTTTTATTATTTCATTAATTAATTTATGTGTTACTCCGTTATAGTTAACCTGAAAAAGAACCAAGTAATAGGTGCTTATAGCGCCTATCAAGATTAACAACCATTTGACTAAAGATATAACTATTCCCATCGTTTTTCTCCTTGCGTGAGTTTGAATATAGAATTATACTATAACAAAAATATGTATGATTGATATCACTCAGGCCTTAGCCCGTTAAATACAATTGATGTTAAGCTAATAACGCCAACAATTTTATCATCATCAATAACAGGGCATCTAGATAATTCGAATCTGGATAACAGTCTTGCACAGTAACGAACATCCATATCGGAGTGGACAGATATGGATGGTTTGGTCATAATTTCATATACGTTAACCCTGTCTAGAGCTCTATTTTTAGCTATTACCTTAGTTGCTATGTCAGCAATCAATACAACGCCATACTCGTCATAATCATGAGACTTTTCTACAATTAACATTTTAGTTTTTTTGTGTTGCATATCGTCTAATGCACTTTGTACTGTACATTTGCTATCAACAATATCGACATCCTTCCACATTATGTCTTTTACAAATGTTGGATTTGTCATAGTTTTTCCTCCACTGTGTGTTCTAGTGCTTCTATTTGATGCATTACACCAACTGCATCCTCAACGTCAATCTGAAATGCGATACCCTCACTAGAATTTGATTCAAAATTACCTGCTTCTGCAACCGTTTCTAGAATAACTCTAGAAAGATGTTGCTCGACAAGCAATAACAATACATCTCTTGGAGTTTCAACGTTCAATCCAAAAAATGTTTTTGCATGCTCTAACCCTTCCCCCCTTGCTTGAGATATCACAGTAGAACCTGTGGCACCTTTTTTTCTTGCGGCGTCAAGGATTCTATCTGTTCTATCGTTATTTACAAAAGCGATTATTAATTTAAAATGCATATACCCTCCTATTTATTATAGTATTTTATTTGTTTATTTTTTTAATAATATCCACAATTTGAACATAGGCCATAACGCTCATTATTGGGAAAAGACTTGCAAAAGCTATAAGCCCAAACCCATCAATCAGAGGGTTTCTACTTTCAATTGAGGTTGCTAGACCCAACCCAAGAGCAGCTACTATAGGTACCGTTACTGTTGAAGTTGTAACACCACCTGAATCATAGGCCACAGAAATAATTTGTTTCGGCGCAAAGTAAGTCTGAATGATTACAATCAAATATCCTGAAATGATAAACCAATATAGTGGCATACCTACAACTATACGAAAACTTCCCAAAGATATACCTATAGCAACACCAATAGCCACTGCTATACGTAAAGGCCATACCTTTATTGATCCACCAGAAACCTGGTTTGCCTTGATAGCAATAGCCAGCAATGATGGTTCAGCAATTGTAGTAGCGAATCCAATGCTACCAGCAAAGATGTATACCCAATAATAGTCAGACCAATTCGCGTTAGTACTGCCTATAAAATCAGCAGAAGTTAATTGATCTGCCATAATTTTTCCAAGAGGAAAGAGTGCTTTTTCAAGTCCTACAATAAACAAGGTTAAACCTATCCAAACAAGAATGAAACCAATAACAATTTGTTTTATTTGGGGTATCTTTTGTTTCAATATAACTTTTTGAAATCCAAATAAAACTACAGCAATAGGCATAACATCAAAAAACATGTCTATAAATGGATTGATATAATTCATATTAAAATACCAAAAACCATGACCGCTATAATCGGTAGTAGGGATGCGATTGCAATCATCCCAAACCCATCAATAAGTGGATTGCGACCGCGAATACTACTTGCAAGACCAACACCAAGTGCGGTAAGCAATGGAACAGTTATGGTGCTGGTAGTGACACCGCCAGAGTCAAAAGCTATGCCAATAATAAAACTAGGTGCAAAAATTGTGGTTATAAGTACCAGTGAGTATCCAATTATAATAAGCCATTGTAATGGCCAACCTTTCAGTATCCTTATTACACCTATTACCACAGATAGACCTACAGATATTGCTACAGTATATCGTAACCATTTAGAGTACTCGTTAATCTCTGTTTGTGTACTAATTATTCCGCCATCGTATGCAACAACTGCCGCCTCTTTTGCAATAGCAATAAGTGCAGGTTCAGCAACAGTAGTGCCAAAACCTAGTGCAAAAGAAAATAAAATAAGCCAAAAAAGTGAGCCATTCTGAACTAAAGAGTATGCAAGAGTTTCGCCTATCGGAAATAGGCCTAGTTTTAAGCCATAAACGAATAAAGTTAACCCTAAAATCACAAGAGCAGTGCCAAATATAATATCAGCTATGTTTGGTATATTTTGTTGTATAACAGCGATTTGAAAAACAGCCACGACAATAATAATTGGCAGTAAATCTTTAACGCTATTGATTAAATTGTTTGTAAACTGCTTAACAGTTTTTTTCATAAACCGCCTGCTTGTTATGCATTAAGAGTAATTGGTAATTATTATGAGACCTTTAGGGTAGTATTAAAGTTAAGAAGATAATTTAAATTATATATACTACAGAGTAATTGGCAATCTATTTGTCCATTGGATTCAATATTATTTCAAGTTATATAAAATGTTACTTATCTAAATAGTCTAATACCATTGTGGATAATTAATTTATGGAACAGGTTGTATTAATTAATGGCAAAAGGCGAGAAAAATTGAGCGTCTTTGATAGAGCTACTATGTTTGGTGATGGTTTATTTGAGACTTGTCTAGTAGAAAATAAAAAAATACGTTTTTGGTCCAAACACTTTTTTAGGTTGGAGGAGGGTAGATACAAGTTAGGAATCAACAAAGTCCAGGAATCGTTATGGCTTAAGGATATTAACAAAGCCATTTCAGTTCTGAAGAATGAAAATTGTGTTGTAAAAATAATCCTATCAAGAGGCGAAAGTTCAAGGGGCTATGGTTTCGAAAAAGATATTGTCCCTACTAGAATAGTGATAGCATCTAGCATCCCTGTAAACATTCCTGAGCAGTATTCATTAAGTGTTTGTCAAAGTGGCTACGCAACAAACACCATGTTGTCTGGAATTAAGCACTGCAACAGATTAGAGCAGATCCTTTCAAGATCAGGAATGAAGGGTGATGAGTGCATTATGTTGGATGAAAATGGATATGTAATTTCTACAAGCCAAGCCAATATTTTCACAATTAAGGATGGCGTTATAAGTACTCCTGACTTGGATAATTGCGGTATAGATGGTACGAGGAGATCAGTAGTACTTAGGCTTGTAGATGATATGGGATTTCAAGTTGTGGTTGGGGCTATTTCTATGCCAGAGTTGCTGGAAGCCGATGAAATATTCATTACAAATAGTATCATTGGAATACGCCCAGTTTATATGGTAAATGATCATATTTTTAGTCAACATGAGACTACTTTGCAGATAACTGATGCATTTATTGCAATCCAGAATAAGACCAAGGTTAAGGGCAATAAAAAGATTAAAAAAAGATACATTATGTGGGTTGTTTTATTGGTTGTTTTATTGTTTTCTATATTTATGTACAATGCAAACAATATAGAAGTAAGTCATAAAGTTATCTACCAGCTATCTCCTGGATCATCTATAAGCTCGGTAGCTAATGAGCTCGAAAATTTTGAATACATATATTCAGATTGGTATTTTGTGGCCTTAGCGAAGCTTTTAAACGTAGACAGCTCCCTGAAGGCTGGATATTATGAAGTTACGCCAGGAATGAGTCTTATCGAAATCCTTAATGATTTCTCTGAAGCAACTGTCGCTACTAAAACAATAACTCTTGTAGAAGGGTTAACTGTACAAGATTATTTTGAGCAGCTCAGTTCAAATCAAGCATTGGTATCAGATTACGGTTTTGAAGAAACTATGAAATTGGCTGGCTTGAGTAAACCTTATGAGGCAAAGCTTTGGCCTGATACTTACCAAGTAAATTATGGTGACTCGGTCATTAGCGTTTTATCTAGAGCAAACAAACTTATGCAGAAAAAGTTAGAGTCTGTTTGGTTTGACCGGCAAAAAAACTTGATTTTGAAAGATTCTGATGAGTTACTAGTCCTGGCATCTTTAATCGAAAAAGAGACAGCAAATCATAAAGAAAAGTCTAAGATTGCCGGGGTGTTTGTTCGACGCCTACAAAAAAATATGCGCTTACAAACTGATGCTAGTGTCGTTTATGCTTTAGGGGGCAGTTATTCTGGCTCACTAACCAAAAAAGATTTAGGTATTGATAGTCCTTACAACACATATAAGAACAAAGGATTACCTCCTGGTGCAATCGGATCTGTTGGTTTTGAATCATTATATGCAGCAGCACATCCTGATAGCGGCAAGTCCATATATTTTGTATCTAAAAAAGATGGAACTCATGCGTTTGCTGAAACATATAAAGAGCATCAGCAAAATATCAATAAATACTTAAAGAATCTATAAAGAATAATATCGCTTTTCTAAGATAAAATGTTGCCTATGGAGAAAGGAAAATTTATCACAATTGATGGCGTTGAAGGTGCAGGTAAAAGCACACAAATTGATTATATTTATGACTACCTTAGTAGGAGTGGGAGAAATATAATAATTACAAGGGAGCCTGGAGGGACAGACCTGGGTAAGAAGATTCGAGAACTGTTATTAGAGGGAGAAACAAGCTCTATGCATTCGGATACAGAATTATTATTAATGTTTGCAGATAGAAATGAGCACATAAATAGTAAAGTTATTCCAGCATTAGAAAGGGGTGATTGGGTTATTAGTGACAGGTTTAGTGATGCATCGTATGCCTATCAGGGCGGAGGAAGGGGGCTCAATATGGAGAGAATTCTAGAGCTTGAGAATTGGGTCTTGCATGGCTTTATTCCAGATTTAACATTACTACTTGATGTTGACGTTGAATTGGGTTTACAAAGAGTAAACTCAAGAGGCAATAAAGACAGGATTGAACAGGAAACAATGGACTTCTTTGTTAGGGTTAGAGATGCATATATACAAAGATCAAAAATGTTTCCAGATAGAATTAAATTGATTGACGCATCAAAAACAATTGAGTTCACTTCGCAACAAATTAAAAATATATTGTTAGATTTATGATTCTTCCATGGCACAATCAGGCTTTCTCTAAACTAAGGCGTATGATTGATCAAAATCATATGCCACATGCTTTACTTATTACTGGTAGTGCTAATATTGGCAAGTTCGAGTTGATGCAAGAATTAGTTGCAACATTGACTGGAGAAGAAGAAAAAATTAAAAGAGATAATGTTAAAGAAGAGGCAGAATATCCTGCACTAGTTAGGCGTTCTAATTACCAAAATATGATTTATTGTCGAGGCGGTGAAATAAATGAAAAGACTAAAAATATTTCGGATGATATAAGAATTGACCAAGTCAGAGCATTTTGCGATGCATTAAACAAAACTTCAGACCAATTGCAGATAGGCGTTATATTTTATGCAGATCAACTCAATGTCAGTGCCGCTAACAGCCTATTGAAGACTCTAGAAGAGCCAAGAGATAACACACTTATAGTGTTACTTGCACATGATTCAAAAAACTTACCGGCTACTATTGTATCTAGATGCCAAAGCGTACATATTCCTCCAGCCTATGATGAAGCAACTCAAGATTGGGTTAAAGAGAATATTAGTAAAACACAGAAATCTGATTTCGATGTAAAACAACTACTTGAGAACACACATGGAGTGCCATTCAAGGTTATAGAAGAATTAAGAAATGATGATTATATTTATTACCAGAGATGGCAAAATCAGCTTTTGGATATAGCGATTCATCCTACTAACGTGAACCACTTAGATGATTTCGATAATAATGAATTAGGAGTTCTTAGATGTTTACAAAATATTGTTATTGAAGGCATAAAACTAAAGGCTTTAGGCAGGGAGGGTGGCCTAGTAGAGCTAAATAAAATAGTCGATAAAGTTAAAACAGCATGGATGTTTAAGTTGCTAGATGATATCTATTTTGCAATTAGTTTGTCAAAAACTAGCATTAATGACAGATTATTATTGGATAATATTTTGACTGTATGGTCTCACATTACGCACTTAAATAATTACCCAAAGATAACCCATCCATATAGGAGGTTCTAATGAATCGATCTGATTCGTTATTTGTTCAAGCAAAAAAATATATTCCTGGAGGAGTTAATTCTCCTGTGAGGGCATTTAATGGTGTAGGAGGGAATCCATTATTTTTTACTCGAGGAGATGGTGCATACCTATTTGATGCCGATGGAAAAAAGTATATAGATTACGTTGCTTCATGGGGGCCTATGATACTTGGGCATGCTAACAGTGAAGTTTTGGGCGCAGTAAAAGATGCTATGCGAAACGGATTAGGTTTTGGTGCGCCAACTGAAGTGGAAACAATTCTAGCCCAAAAGGTTTGCGAACTAGTGCCGTCTATAGAGTCGATTCGTATGGTTAGTTCTGGTACTGAAGCAACCATGAGCGCTATACGTCTAGCTAGGGGATACACACACAGAGATAAGATTATAAAATTTGAAGGTTGCTATCATGGCCACTCTGATTCTTTATTGGTCAAGGCCGGGTCTGGAGCACTAACACTTGGTGTGCCGACTTCTCCTGGTGTTCCAAATTCGATTGCAGAACACACCCTAACTTTAGAATATAACAATATTGATCAGGTCAATCAAGCACTAAAAGAAGTTGGGGATCAGGTGGCCTGCATTATTGTTGAGCCTGTAGCTGGAAATATGAATTGCGTGCCACCGTTAGATGGTTTTCTACAAGGACTAAGGAATGCTTGCGACGAACACAATATAGTCTTAATTTTTGATGAAGTTATGACAGGTTTTAGGGTGGCACTCGGAGGTGCGCAGGGGTTATATGGGGTTAAGCCGGATTTAACTACCTTAGGAAAAGTTATTGGTGGAGGTTTTCCTGTTGGAGCGTTTGGGGGAAGACGTGAAATAATGGAGCAAATATCACCCCTTGGGCCAGTTTATCAGGCAGGCACTTTGTCTGGAAATCCAATTTCTATGTCCGCAGGATTGGCAATGCTTAATATCTTATCAGCAGATAAAGATTTCTATAGTACACTGAACACCACCACCAATAAACTAGTTAACGGTATATTATCTAAAGCAAAAGAGCGCGGGGTAGATATGACAGCCAATGTCGTAGGAGGAATGTTTGGTTTGTTCTTTACCAAAGAGAAAGTGGTTACAAATTTTGAACAATCATCCAAGTGCAATATTGATATATTTAAAAACTTTTATCACCTAATGTTGAAGGAGGGAGTATATCTAGCCCCATCCGCTTATGAATCTGGGTTTGTTTCTTCTAAACACACAGAGATTGAGATCGAACACACAGTTGAAGCCGCTGATAGGGCATTCTCTAAGCTGTAAATACTGATGAATATTGAATTGATTGAGAAAGAGTTGCAAAGTGCAGACTCTTTATTACAAAATTACACCAACAATGTAACTGTATTCGGTTCCGCAAGAACAAATCAAGATGATGTTTTATCGTCCCAGGCCAGAGAGTTGGGGAAGCTTTTGTCTGATTCTGGGTTTAATATATTAACAGGCGGGGGTCCAGGAATAATGGAGTCGGTAAACCGTGGTGCATTTGAAGGAAAATCATCCAGTATAGGGCTAAATATAACTCTAGATCATGAACAATTTCCAAATCCATACTTAGATGAAGTAATAACTTTCGAACATTTTTTCACTAGGAAATATGCGCTGATTAATTATTCGCTTGCCTGTGTGTATTTTCCCGGCGGATTTGGTACGGGAGACGAGTTATTAGAAGTATTAACGCTTATTCAAACAAAAAAAATAAGACCAATTAAAGTTTTCCTATACGGTACAGAGTTCTGGAAGCCTTTGGTTGACTGGTTCAAAGATTTAGATAATATTAATTTTGTAAACGGCAACTACTTAGATTCTTTATATGTGGTTGATGATATACATAAAATAGTAAAAATATTACAGGAGTAGTTATAAATGTCCTTAGCCTTATTTGACCTTGACAATACGCTGATTGGTGGCGACAGTGACTATCTGTGGGGTGAGTTTTTATGCGAGATAGGTGCAGTTGATGTGGCAAAGTACCATGAAAAAAATAAATACTTTTATGAACAGTACTGTCTAGGTAGGCTAGATATTTACGCATATTCAAAATTTTCAATGGAACCACTTTCTGAATATACAATGGACGAGTTAAGTGATCTTCATAAACAATTTTTGCAGAAAAAAATTGAACCGTTATTATTGCCAAAGGCCGAGAGTGTAATAAATATCCATAAAGATAAGGAAGATACGCTAGTGGTGATTACCGCCTCAAATAGTTTCGTTACTGCACCGATAGTTGATATGCTAGGTATTGATAACTTGATATCTACAGAATTAGAAATTATATCTGGTAGCTATAGCGGCAATGTTTTAGGTACCCCGTGTTATAAGAATGGGAAAGTTGAAAAGCTGAAGTCATGGTTGAAATTATCAGACGAATCAATGGAAAATTCAACCTTTTACTCGGACTCGCGTAACGACTTGCCCCTTCTTGAGTTAGTCACCAAGCCTGTTGCGGTTAACCCTGATAAAGAGTTAATGAGGATTGCAACTGACAATGGTTGGCCGATATTGGACTGGAGATAATAGTTTTGAGGTATAAAAAAACCCTATATATAGGGTTTTTTTATAATAAATAGTTACTTTATTGTTGTTACATGTAAAGGTGGTGGTCGCCAGATGAAGCCTCATCAAAGTAAGTTGCAGCGCCTCCAAACTCTATACCATCAATGAAGTCATCCTTAGAGTAACCAAACAGGTCAACAGTCATCTGGCAAGCAATAAATTTAACATCGAACTCTTGGCACATTGATCTTAGATCAGTTAACTTTGCAACACCACAATTTTCAATGGTTTTTTTCATCATCCAGGTTACCAAAGATTCAGCAAAAGGTAAATTCCATAAAACATTTGGAATTTTTGGTCCGAAGTCAATATTTTTTAACCACTTAGGGCCGAAAGGCATTTTCATTGGCATTGCAGGGTTCCCAACAGGGGTTACTTTTAGTTTTTCAGGATCCTTTAACAAAAGGTTAAGGCCATAAAAGGTAAAGAAAATTGTGACTTCTTTATCCATAGCAACTGCTGTAGATGCTAATATGAATGGTGGGTACCCCCAGTCATATGTGCCTTTAGTGGCGATAATTGTCATTTTGTTGTTGTTTGCCATGTTTAACTTCTCCTAGATTTGATATATTATTATGAAAGTAATTTATACTTTCTCTATTGTAAATAAATACTTTCCACCATCCTCAGCGTTAGAAATTAATTTGTTGCCAGTCTGGTTACAAAAAGCTTCGATGTCCTTGACGGATCCGGCATCAGTAGAAATAACTTCTAATACCTGGCCAGCGTCCATTTTTGAGAGTGCTTTTTTTGTTTTTAAGATTGGAAGAGGACAGTTTAATCCTGATGCGTCTAGAGTTTCGTCAGCCATGTTAGCTCCTGTTTTTTTGTTATATAAATGATTTATTTTGAAAAAAAAATATTAGAAATACACTAATAATCCGAACTATTTTAAACTTCTATTTCATAATAGTCAAATATAATAAAGTTATGATTAAGATATATTGTTTTCAATATGCATTAACAAAAATTGTAAACCTTGGCATGACACTTTTTGATCAGCACTTTGTTTTTAAGAAAAAATAAGTTTAGTAGTACACCTCTAAAGTCTTTTAACGCCACTCTCTGTACCTAGTAGCACAATGTCAGCACATCTATTTGCGAATAACCCATTAGTTACTGTACCAACTATACTGTCAAGTGTTTTTTCTGTACTCTTTGGGTTATGAATTTTTAGTCCTTTAATATCTAGAATAAGGTTTCCGTTGTCAGTTACGAAGTTTTTACGTACACTTGGGGAGCCACCAATGGTGCTGATAATTTTATTTTTCACGTAGTTACTAGCCATAGGTATAACCTCAACAGGAAGGTCGAACTCACCAAGCGTTTTTACTATTTTTGATTCGTCTGCTATGCATACGAATTGTTTAGATACTGCTGCAACAATTTTCTCGCGTGTGAGGGCACCACCACCACCTTTGATTAGATTGAAATTTTTATCAGACTCGTCGGCGCCATCAATGTATACCGAGATTTCATCTACCTCATTTAGGTCATAGACTTTGATTCCGTAACTTTTAAGTCTATCTGCAGTTGCAACTGAACTAGCAACGGCTCCTTTTATTTCGTCTTTTATTGTTGCTAAGGAGTCTATAAAAAAATTTGCTGTAGACCCAGTACCTACGCCTATAATAGTGTCCTTTACGACGTAATTAAGTGCCTCCTGTGCGACAGCCTGTTTCATTTCGTCTTGAGTCATTGCTTACTCCAATATCATGATAACTGGTTGATTATACTCATTGAGCAAAAATTTCGCTAGTTGTACTAACTATAAAAAGCATGAAAACAAAAATTATATTAGCAACAAATAATCCCGGCAAAACAAGAGAATTTAATACAATGCTAGACAGTATTTTTGAGGTGGTATCACAAAAAGATATGAATGTTGTAGAGGTACCTGAAACCGGACTAACTTTTGTTGAGAATGCATTAATTAAAGCTAGAAATGCTTCCAAACAATCAGGCCTTCCTGCCCTTGCAGATGACTCAGGTATTGTAGTGGACGCTCTGAAGGGGGAACCAGGTATATATTCAGCTCGCTTTGCTGGGGTAGATGCAAGCGATGAGGAGAATACTCAAAAACTATTAGATTCAATGTCAACCGTGCCCGATTCTAAGAGGTCTGCTAGGTTCTGGTGCTCTATTGTGTATATCGAACATGAAAATGATCCTACTCCTGTAATAATTCAGTGTGGCTGGGAGGGGAAAATACTCAGAAAAAAGGCAGGTAATAACGGTTTCGGCTACGACCCAATATTTTATGTTCCCTCACATGGTTGTGCTTCAGCTGAGCTTGAGCCCGCTGAGAAGAATAAAATATCACACAGGGGAAGGGCCCTTGAAGTCCTGTTGAATACACTAAAAATAAAAGAGTAAAACTTGTTAGAGTTGCCACCATTATCCTTATATATACATTATCCATGGTGTTTAAAGAAGTGCCCCTACTGCGATTTTAATTCACACGAAATTGTAGGCTCGGAAGAGGGCTATATTGGAGCGCTACTAAATGACCTAGATGAAGACCTAAAGTATGTTCAGGGTAGAAAAATTAAGTCTATCTTTATTGGAGGTGGCACTCCAAGCTTAATCAAGGTGGATGACCTTGATGAGTTATTTAATGGTTTAAGGGAAAGGCTCACCTTTGATAATAAAATTGAGATCACTCTTGAAACTAATCCAGGTACATTCGAAGTAGAGAAGTTTAAGTACTTTAAGCAAATTGGAATAAATAGATTGTCAATTGGTGCGCAGTCATTTAACGATAACAACCTTAAATTATTAGGAAGAATTCATAGCTCTGATGAGACCAATTATGCCTTAGAGATGGCCAGAATTACGGGCTTTACTAATATTAATATTGACCTTATGTATGGGATGCAAAACCAAACAATTAGTGACTCAATTAGTGATATTGAGCGTGCAATTGAATTTGAACCTAGCCACATCTCGTTGTACCAGTTGACAATTGAGCCTAACACTTACTTTGCTAAGTTTCCGCCACAACTGCCAGATGACGATAAGATTTGGGGAATGGGAGAGAGTGGAGCCAAACTGCTTGGAAAGAATGGCTTTGAAAGGTACGAAGTTTCAGCCTACGGTAAGACCTTATCAAAGCATAATTTGAATTACTGGCAGTTCGGAGACTACATCGGTATAGGTGCCGGAGCGCATGGCAAAATTACAGATATTAATGATGAAAAAATATTCAGAACAGCCAAACCAAGGTCTCCAAAAGATTACTTAAATAGCCAAGAATCTTCAGACCATGTAGTAGAGAACTTGGCTTTTGATTTCATGCTAAACGCATTACGATTAAGGTCTGGGTTTGATGTTAGTTTGTTTGAGTCTAGGACTGGCAAGTCTATTGACACTATCGAGGACAAATTATCAAAACTTCATAATAAAAATTTATTGGAAGTAGAAAATACGAATATCAAGGCCAGCGTGAAAGGGTTTAATTTTTTAAACGACCTCCAGGGTTATTTTTTATGATTAGCAGACTGAGATTGCAAACTAAATATAAATGAAAAAAATAACCATTATATTTGCTGTATTTATATTGTCAGGATGTTTTGATAGTGATAGCTCTGAAAAAGTAGCAGCGAAAAGTATTGAGTTAGGGGAAAACACATTCAATAATAATTGCGCTGTTTGTCACGGATCCGGAGCTAAAGGCTTAGCGAAAGATTGGAAGAAGAGACAAGAGGATGGCAATTATCCAGCGCCACCACTAAATGGTACAGCTCATGCTTGGCACCACTCACCCGAAGTTTTGCTACAAACTATTAATGAAGGGGGTGTTGAGCTTGGGGGGTGGATGCCACCATTCAAAAGCAAACTAAGTGATGAAGAGAAACAATCTTTGTTAGACTACATACAGAATCTATGGCCTATAGAGATACAGCAGAAGTACAATGATCGTTTTAAATAAATAATTAATTATTCACTAATCTGCCACAATGAGTGAGAATGCAATCAATCTATCTATAGACGGCATGTCATGTGCTGGATGTGTAAGTAGTGTGGAATATGCATTGAATTCCACTATCGGAGTAACACAAGCCACAGTTAATTTCGCAGATCATACAGCGAGTATTGTTGGATCTGCAAGCTCTGAATCTTTGATACATGCTGTTGAAAATGCAGGATATAACGCAACAGAACTTTTAGAAAGCTTAAAAGATCAGGTCATAGAGAAAGAGCAAAAAGACCTAGTAAGGTATCAGTATTTATTAAAAAAATCTGCAATCGCAGGATCTTTAGGATTGCCTCTTTTTGTGTTAAGTGTCTTCGATGTATTGCCTATATTGAATAGTAATTCAGGACAATTTTTTTGGTTTGTTATTGGCACCATGACTTTGGCAGTAATCACGTATTCTGGTAAACATTTTTATACAGGAGCATATAAGTCACTAGTAATTAGAAATGCAAGTATGGACACATTGATTGCTATGGGGACTGGAGTTGCATGGATTTTTTCAATGACTGTAGTTGTGTTCAAGGATTCCTTTCCGATAGAGTCAAGGTATGTATATTTTGAGTCTGCAGTTATAATAATTGCACTTATTAATCTTGGTTCAGCTATAGAAAGCAGAGCCAGAGGGAAGACATCACAGGCAATTAAAAGATTAATAGGTTTACAGCCAAGAGATGCGACCATAATCCGTAATGGACAGGAACTAAGATTACCTATTGAAAAGGTAGGCATATCTGAAACTATAAAGATCTATCCTGGAGAAAAAATTCCTGTTGATGGAGTACTAATAGAAGGAAACTCAAGTGTTGATGAGTCTATGTTGACTGGGGAACCAATGCCAACTTTGAAAAGTGTTGGGGATGATGTTGTCGCTGGAACAGTTAACACAACAGGCTCGTTCTTATTTAGTTCCACTAGGATAGGTAAAGATACGGTGCTAGCTAATATTATAGAAATGGTCCGGACTGCTCAGGGATCTAAACCAAGTATAGGTCGCTTAGTTGACAAGGTTTCTTCAGTGTTTGTTCCTGTAGTAATGGTTATCTCTATTATTACTTTTTTGATTTGGTTTAATTTAGATCCAAATATAACCCATGCAGTAGTCGCATCAGTAACTGTGCTGATAATTGCTTGTCCATGTGCGTTAGGCTTGGCAACACCAATTTCTATCATGGCTGGAGTGGGAAAAGCTGCTCGAGCTGGAGCTCTAATCCGAAATGGAGATGCGCTACAACAAGCCGGAAGATTAAATACAATTGTTTTGGATAAAACAGGCACTATAACTGAAGGCAGGCCAACTGTAACAAACGTTATGGCACTCAACAATTTTTCTGATGAGTATTGCATGTCTATAGCAGCCTCTATTGAATCAGTATCAGAGCATCCGATTGCGCAAGCTATTGTTGGCTATGCAAAGCAACACAAACTACAAACTAGCAAAGTTACCGATTTTAATTCCATAACTGGGCATGGAGTTAGTGCCACTATAGACAGTCAGTCTGTTCTATTCGGCAATGAAAGATTTATGCTGAATCATGGTATAGATATAGATGAGTTACAAGATGAAGCTCTAATGAGATCGAAGGAGGCTAAGACCCCAATTTATTTAACAATTAACAAAAAGGCAGCAGCAATAATAACTGTTTCTGATCCAATAAAGAAAGACTCTAAGATTGCAATAGATAATTTACAAAAGTTAGGACTAAAGGTAGTCTTACTTAGTGGAGATAACGAGACCACTGTCAATGCTGTTGCAAAGCTAATTAATGTTTCCACTGTGTTTTCTGATGTTACTCCACAATATAAAGCTGAAAAAATACGTCAACTGCAGGCTGATGGAGATGTAGTTGGAATGGTTGGTGATGGCATTAATGATGCACCTGCGTTGGCAACTGCAGATGTTGGTTTTGCTATAGGTACTGGTACTGATGTAGCTATAGAAAGTGCCGATATTACTTTAATGGGTGGTTCACTGATAACTATTCTAGATACAATAAACATATCAAGATCTACCGTTAATAATATAAAGCAAAATCTTTTTGGGGCCTTTATATACAATGTAATTGGTATCCCGGTAGCAGCTGGGGCCCTTTATCCATTTTTTGGTGTTTTGCTTAATCCAATGCTTGCAGGAGCCGCAATGGCCCTATCCTCCCTGACAGTTGTGAGTAACGCAAATCGGTTGAGAAACCTAAAACTTATAGCAAGATGATGAACATAATAGTCAATTTAGTTGGTCTTATTTTAATTATTGTTATAATTTGGTGGTTTTGGAAATCAAAAAAGTAGTAAATCAGTACTTGGTTGGATTGTTAAGAGTTATGGCGGTAAAATGCTGACTTAGCATCCAAAAAATATAAAATTTATATGTCAGATATTTCACATTCAATTACCAGTGTACTCACAGAGGCGCTGCCATATATACAAAAATTTCAAGGCAAAACCATAGTCATAAAATATGGCGGGAATGCAATGGTAGATGAGGACCTTAAGTCAAGCTTTGCCCGCGACATTGTGTTAATGAAATCAGTAGGAATGAACCCAATAGTTGTGCATGGAGGCGGTCCACAGATTGGAAATACTTTAGACAAACTTGGTAAGGAAAGCGAATTCATAGGCGGCATGCGTGTGACTGATTCTGAAACTATGGATGTTGTAGAAATGGTTTTGGGTGGACTTGTAAATAAAGAGATTGTAAATCTTATTCATCAGCATGGTGGCCACTCAATAGGGCTTACTGGAAAAGATGGACGACTAATTACAGCTAAAAAATTAACACAAAACATTGTCCAGACATCTGAAATTATAGATTTAGGGCACGTAGGCAAGGTTGACAAGGTTGACGTTTCAGTGATTGATCTACTTCTTGAGGGCGACTTTATTCCAGTCATTGCCCCTATAGGTGTTGGTAAAGACGGGTACTCATACAACATAAACGCTGACCTAGTTGCAGGATCTATAGCAGAGGCTCTTGACGCAGAAAAACTTATTCTACTTACTAATACATCTGGGATTTTGGATGCAGATGAAAATTTGTTAACTGGACTTAACGCTAAATCGGTAAATAAACTTATCAAAGACGGAACAATTCATGGCGGAATGTTGCCAAAAATTGATTGTGCTATGTCTGCCGTTAAGAATGGGGTTAAATCTACTCATATCATTGATGGGCGTGTTTCTCATGCAGTTCTATTAGAGGTGTTCACAGATAGCGGAGTTGGAACGCTAATTACATGCGATGAGTAGTACTCAAAGAGGCACTATCAAAGTGTGTGATTGCCAGATACTTGCACATTATCAATATGATGGTGACCAATTCATTCTAACACTTGACTCGTCTGAGATTGCTAAATCAACAATTCCTGGTCAATTTGTACATGTAACTGTTTCAGATTCAATACCGATGAGGCGACCAATCTCTGTAATGTCTGTTGATATAGACAATGGTACTTTCGACCTTCTTTATAAAGTTGTTGGAGAGGGCACAAAAAAACTCTCCGAAAGCAAGATAGGGGATATATTATCAGTGATAGGGCCTATAGGCAACGGCTTTGAGTTGACAGACAAAAAGCTGCCATTACTTATAGGTGGTGGTGTTGGAATGCCACCAATTATTGCCATAGCTCAAAAAATTAAAGACACTGATTGTGATCCATTTGTTATATTGGGTTCAGAGGTTCCATTCCCTTTCACTCCTGAACATAGCAACATTGGGCCAGAGTGTGACGAGGTAAGTCACACCATGCCCTTATTAGAAGAATGGGGTGTGGCATGTCGTTTAACAAGCTTACAGGGTTTTGAAGGCGTTTATAAGGGCTACGTTACAGATTTAGCTAAAGCATACCTTGATACTTTATCTAAAAATGAGTTATCTAAAGTAGAGGTTTTCGCATGCGGTCCTCATCCAATGTTGGAGGCTGTAGCTAAACTATCTGTCGATTACAATTTACCTTGCCAAATTTCACTCGAAGAGTTCATGGCGTGTGCCGTAGGTGGTTGTGCAGGATGTACAGTTGAAGTGCAAACTGAGAGAGGCTCAGCCATGAAGCGTGTATGTGTTGACGGCCCAGTATTTGATGCTCGAAGTATTTTTTAGTTTTGATAAAGGACAATTTAGAAAAAATTAAATCTAGAATTGACTCTGTTGATCATTCTCAACAGGTAACCTTAATAGCAGTTAGCAAAACAAGAAGTGTATTAGAGATACAAAGCGCAGTTGATGCTGGTCAATATAACTTTGGTGAGAATTATCTACAAGAGGCTCTAGATAAAATAGAAGCATTAAAAAATAACACACTTGTTTGGCATTTTATAGGGCCAATACAGTCAAATAAAACTGCCAAGATTGCCGAAAATTTTGATTGGGTACATAGCGTTGATAGAATAAAAGTTGCTAAAAGGTTGAATGAACAGAGGCCGCCAGATTTTTCAAAATTAAACGTACTAATCCAGGTAAACATAGACAATGAGCCGACCAAATCTGGAATTTTATTGAATGAGGTTACAGAGTTTGTCAGACAGTGCGATGACTTTGAAAATATTCGTCTTAGGGGTTTCATGTGCATACCTAATCCACAAAATTCGTCTAACAGTTTTAGTCTAATGGCTAAAATACTATCAGAGTTTAGTAGTTTAGATACATTATCTATGGGAATGAGTGGCGACATGGAGTTAGCAATAGAGAATGGTGCAACACTAGTTCGTATAGGTACAGATATTTTTGGTAAAAGGTCATATGTATGAAAATTAAATTACTTGTTACCGGTGGAACTATTGATAAAATTTACAATAAATTAAATGGAAACTTAGAGTTTTCTGACTCGCACATTGAGCAGATGCTGGTTAGGGGCCGTGTAGAGCAAGACATTTCATTAGAAAGAATATTGTTCAAAGATAGTTTGGATTTCACTGACAAGGACAGAGATACAATAGTTTCTAGTTGTAGTTCTTGCGAATTTGATAAAATATTAATCACTCACGGCACTGACACCATGTGTCATACAGCTCAACTACTAAGTCAAAAAATCAAAAACAAGACAATTGTTTTGTTCGGTTCAATGGTCCCTTACTCTGTAAATAATTCTGACGCTTTATTGAACCTTGGGGTTGCATTAGGTGCAGTTCAATTAAAAAAGAATGGGGTATATGTGGCCATGAATGGCAAGATTTTTGATTCAGATAATGTGACAAAGAACAAAGAGCTTGGAATTTTTCAGGAACTACAATAGACATATTGTTATAAGTTTAGCCCTTTAACAGAAAAGAATTTAGAGTAAATATATTAGTATTCTATTTCATCATATATTCAATCGCAGACTTAAGTTCCTCATCTGAACACGTAGCGCAAGTACCTTTTGGAGGCATAGCGCCTTTACCAGATATTGCTGTCTTTAATAACTCTGATATGCCTCTTTGTGATAATGATTCCCAATCATCCTTATTGCCGATCTTTGGAGCTCCTAAAATGCCGGCACTGTGGCAACCACTACATGAGCTAGACACAATCTCCTTTCCTGAGCGTGCCTTATCATTAACCGTAACTTTTTCTTCGTTACCAACAGAATTACTGTCCTCCTCAATATATACCTGACCCAGAGGCTTTATTCTTTCAATTAGAGTAGAGTCGTGGCTCTCAGTGTGCGCGACATAAAAAATAGAAAACAGCTGCATTACAACAATAACTACCAATACCACGAATGTAATATTTAATCCAAAGTTTTTTTTGTTCCATGAAGTTAAAGACATAATATATTTCCTATCTATTGTCAAACAATTAAAAAATCGCAATGTTACCATTGATTTTTTATATTGAAAAATAAATTTTAACTCACTAATTAATTAATTAATTAAAGGATGTAATCATAAATGAAGCACTAACAGGTCATAGGTTATAATTTTACAAGTCATTAATATTATTAAAATATGAAAATTGGTTTGCTTTCTCATGGAGTTAAAATACTTAAGGTAAGTACTGTAGCAAGTATTGTGCTTGGACTATTGGTAGTTGCCTTTTTATCTTTTATTGCTATATTTCCTAGTACACTGAAAGACTCTATACAAGATCAGCTTTCAGCACATAGCGGCTTAGATATTGAGTTGTCAGGTATATCATTTGGTATTCAAGAGGGTGACTTAATTTTGGAATTAAATAATGTTGATGTTTATACCATGGACAATATTTCTATAGCGTCAGTTGATAAATTAAAGTGGAATATTAATCTATCAACCTTATACAACAGTATAGATTTCAAAAAAATGTTCAATAATTTCAATCTAGCAAATATATCTGAGGATATATACCGTCCAAGTGCTGTTTATATAGACACTTTAGAGATATATAAACAGCCATTATACGACCGAGACGTATTTGGTGTCGAAGATATAAAGAGGTTATTTTCAAGCAAAATACTTAAGGCCCTATACTTTATTCAGTCTTTGAAGATTGATAAAATAATAGTTGAAAGAGAGCAGATAATAGAAATCAATTATGTAAGTTTAACTAGAAACGGTTCACAGTTAGTTTTAACAATATCTGGCCAAGGCCTAGGCTTTGAAAGTCCGATTCCTGGGCTGTATGATGTAGATATAAGAGCTACTTTGGCTACAGATAAAACAGACATAGATAATTTCCTAACATTGCCAGTCACAATAAATAATGACGAATTGACAATGTATGGTAATTTGAAAATTGTAAGTAATAGGGATGGTGATTTTATTGAATATATGGGCTATGTACCCACACTTCCAGCAAATCAGTTGCATACGTTTACTTCAGCGAGCTATATAGGAGATGAGCAATTCAGTAAGCTTAAGAGCTCCCTTGTTTCTGGAGCACTAAATGACGTTAAGTTGAATATTAGGTCAGACCTTTCTCAAATAAAATCAGCACAAGTCAAGCTGACTTCTAGCATGGAAAATGTAGAGTTCCTTTACAGTAAAAATAAGGGCCCTATGAAAAATATATACGCCTCTCTCAGTACAGACTTTAATAATCTGCTAGTTGTATTAGATAGAGCAAACCTTGAAGATATAGAGGTAAGAGATACTGAAGTGAGAATAACTAATTTGATGAAATCTGACTATATGATCAATATTGACAGTAATTTATATTCGAATACAGGCCAGCTGTTTAACTACATAAAGAAATTTGATAGAGCTGAAAAATTTACAAAGTATTTAGATAAGTTCACCCTAACGGGAAAGGTATCTGGAACAACAACACTTACAATATCTTAATGTTACAGATAACGAGCTTGTGATTCTTGATGGCGACCTAGTAGTAGACAAGTTCAGCTCTAACATTATTTATAAAGATAAACAGATAGAAGCCGCAGGCAATGGATATATAGATAAGATTGGAAAAATTAATGTACAAATACCAAAGTCTGAAGTCAACAAAATAAGTATTAATGTTACAGCTGCTGTTGATTCTCAGAGTCAGGAAGTTGTAGAGTTCATAAGAGATATGAGGTTTGATGATTCCATCAATAAGGCATTAGATAAGTTCACCCTAACGGGAAAGGTATCTGGAACAACAACACTTACAATACATCTTAATGTTACAGATAACGAGCTTGTGATTCTTGATGGCGACCTAGTAGTAGACAAGTTCAGCTCTAACATTATTTATAAAGATAAACAATTTAGCAGCGATGGGGACGGCTTTATAAGAGGGATACATTTTGATATTATGTTAAACCCTAATAACTTTTATTTGAATGAAGAAAATTCAATAAAGATAAAATTAGTAAACAAAACAGATGGAGCTGAATTACACGTAAGAAAGCATAAAGACAATATATGGCTTGCAAAACTTAAGTCTAAACCTGTTAGTGGAGATGCTGTTATAAGTTTGAATAATGAGGAAATACCGTATGTAGAAATAAACAATCTTGCTATATCTTCTCTGGAATCTCTTGAAGGAGATGTGAATATCTCTCCTAATGATTTGCCATCCATTAGGATGTCTGTACAGGGAATCAATGTAAACAATGAAGAAAATTATGTACCTAACTTTAAAGTAAATCTACAATCTAATGGAGATGTTTTAGTAATTAATAATTTGGTATTTGAGGGTGTCGGTGTTACTAATAAGTCTTTGAGTTTCAATGGTGCATGGTACCCAGGTGACAAAACCAGCATTATGGCAAATGCCAAAGGAGAAATGTTATCAGAATTTTTAAACAATCTATATATTGACGAGAAGGTTAAGGGTGGTAAATTTGATTTTGATGTACGATTATTTTGTGATTGCCCGCCCTGGAAAATGAGCTATGAAAGTATCAAAGGGGTTCTTAAGTTAAAGGTTAAGGAGGGAGTTTTTACCGATAAAGACCCAAGTATCGGTAGAATTTTATCACTCTTAAATATTCATACACTAGCAAAGAGGCTAAAGCTTGATGTTAGCGACGTCGTTCAAGAAGGGTTTGCGTATGAAGATATTTATGCCGAAATTGTTATTGAGGATTCTTTCGCAAAGGTAAAGCATTTTGAATTAAACTCTACATCTAGCACTATAAAATTGAGCGGCGAAAGTGATATAGTTAATAAAGTATACAATTTAGATGCCCAGGTTCATCCTTCAATAAGTGAGGCAGTCCCCGCCGCAACTTTTCTTGCTGGTGGAGGTCTGATGGGGCTTGGCGTATGGCTTGTTGATCAGGGTATATTTGATGGCAAGGTTCTGGACTACTTTATCGATACCGTTGTCAATTTTAAATATAAAATAACAGGCAAGTGGGAAAACCCGGTAGTAGAGTTTATGGAAATTAACTGACCAATATGATAGAGCAGCTATTAGACGATCATAAGCTATCTAAAGACAAGATTACCTCTTTGTTGTCTTCTTTATATGTTAAAGGGGTTGATTATGCCGACTTGTATTTTGAGCATTCAGTAGCAGAGTCCTGGGTATTGGATGAAGGCATAGTAAAGTCTGGTACGTACCACATTAGCCATGGAGTCGGGGCAAGATCGGTCATGGGGGAGCAGACTGGCTTCTCTTATTCAGACGATTTAAGCATTAGTGCAATTGAAAACGCTACAAAATTTGCTAGAGGCATTTCAACTAATAAGGCAATCCAAAAAATTCAAACCTATCAGGACTCTTCATATACTCCAATATATAGTGGCAACAATCCATTGAAAAGTATAGAGCAAGAAGAGAAAGTTAACTTTCTGAAGCGTGTAGATAGTATTGCCAGAAAAGAGCCAAAGGTTACACAGGTTAGTGCATCTTTTTCTGGAGCATATACCGATGTTCTAATTGCCTCAACTGATGGCGTATATCAGAAAGACTACAGGCCTATGGTTCGTGTTAATGTAAGTGTAATCGTTGAACACGAAGGCCGAATAGAGCAAGCATCAAGTGGAGGAGGAGGTCGATATGATTACAGATACTTTATAGACCATAACTTAGCAGAAGTGTATACAAATGAAGCCATAAGACAGGCATTAGTTTCATTAGAATCAAAAAGTGCGCCTGCAGGAAATATGCCAGTGATACTAGGACCAGGATGGCCAGGAGTGCTTCTACATGAGGCCATTGGTCATGGACTCGAGGGAGACTTTAATCGCAAAGGCTCTTCTGTTTTTACAGGAAGAGTAGGGGAAAAAATAGCTAGTGAAAAATGCACCATAGTTGACAATGGGACACTAGCAAACAGAAGGGGCAGTCTAACAATTGATGACGAGGGAACCCCAACACAGAACAATACTTTGATTGAGAATGGTGTACTTAAGGGCTACTTGTTCGATAAGCTAAATGCGCGCTTGATGGGTGAGAAATCTACTGGAAATGCTAGAAGGGAGTCGTATGCTCACATACCTATGCCTAGAATGACAAACACCTACATGTTAAACGGTGACGACAGCCTTGAAGACATGATATCTTCTGTCGATAAAGGTATTTATGCAGTAAATTTTGATGGAGGCCAAGTAGACATTACTTCTGGTAAGTTTGTATTTTCTGCAAATGAAGCTTACCTGATTAAGAATGGAAAGATAAAGCAACCAATAAAGGGCACTACATTAATTGGTTCTGGGGACGAGGTACTTAATAATATATCTATGGTGTCTAATGATTTAAAATTAGATGGTGGTGTTGGTACTTGCGGAAAAGAAGGGCAATCAGTTCCAGTTGGTGTTGGGCAGCCCAGTCTTAAGATTGAAAGCATGACTGTTGGAGGTACAGAGGTTCAATAATTATGGTATGAAATTTTGCTTATATATAGTCGTTTAGGCGGCAAGTTTATCAAATAATATTTATTACTATAGATTTAATTAGATATAATATTTGGTTGTCGATTATTAGTGAACGGAAGCCTTTGTGTTAGAGAATTATCTACCTGTAGTTGTCTTTATATTTCTTGGAGTGGCCTTTGGTGTTGGCTTAACCCTCATTGGTTGGTTATTAGGTCCAAGCAAGCCAAATGAAGAAAAAAACTCCCAATTTGAGTGCGGCTTTCCTGCCTTTGAAGATTCCAGAATGCACTTCAATGTTAGGTACTATCTAGTTGCAATATTATTTATTCTTTTTGATTTAGAGGTAGCTTTTGTCTTCCCTTGGGCTGTTGTGCAGTCCGGACTTGGGTGGTTTGGGTTTGTAGTTATCAGTGTGTTTTTATTTCTTTTAGTTGTGGGTTTCATTTTTGAGTGGAAGAAGGGCGCACTAGAATGGGAATAGATTCAACTTCAAGGATATTGTATGGCAATTGAAGGCTTAATTAAGGAAGGCTTTGTAACCACATCCTTGGATAAAGTCATTAATTGGGCAAGGACAGGCTCATTGTGGCCAGTTACATTCGGTTTGGCTTGTTGTGCTGTTGAAATGATGGAGGCAGGGTCGTCTCGTTATGACTTGGACCGTTTCGGCATTGTCTTTAGGCCAACCCCTAGGCAATCAGACTTGATGATTGTAGCAGGAACTCTAACCAACAAGATGGCACCTGCACTTCGCAAAGTTTATGATCAAATGCCAGAACCAAAATGGGTTATATCTATGGGTTCTTGTGCTAATGGTGGAGGCTATTACCACTACTCATATGCGGTTGTTAGAGGTTGTGATCGTATAGTTCCAGTTGATATATATGTCCCAGGGTGTCCACCAACTGCCGAAGCCTTACTATATGGGATTATACAATTACAAGCAAAGATACATCGCACTAATACGATTGCACGTACTTCATAGAGATTTCAAATTATGATTAATTTAAAAGAACAATTAATTGAAGAGTTTGGTGTGAACTCAATAGCTGAGAACTATAATGAGATCACACTGACTGTAGAATCGAGCAGCATAGTTGAAACCTGCCTGAAGCTCCGTGACCGATTCTCATTTGACATTCTAATTGATCTTTGTGGTGTCGATTATTCCACTTTTGGAAGTTCTGATTGGCAAGGAAGCGCTAGCTCTACAGGATTCTCTAGGGCGCGTAAAAAACAAGAACCAAAAACCAAATTTAGCAAGCGGTTCGCAGTAGTGTATCACCTACTTTCTGTATCTAATAACAATAGAGTTAGAGTCAAATCTTTTGTTGATGAAGCAGAGCCAATTATTAATTCTGTTACGGGTATTTGGTCATCCGCCGACTGGTATGAGCGAGAAGCATTCGACTTGATGGGGATACTATTTGAAAACCATACCGACCTACGCAGGATATTAACAGATTACGGATTCAAAGGGCACCCATTGCGCAAAGACTTCCCGTTAATAGGCGAGGTAGAGATGCGTTATGATGAAGTCTTAGGCAGAGTTGTGTATGAACCCGTAAGTATAGAGCCTAATATAAACGTGCCTAGGGTAATTAGAGATAAATAAAAACTACTATGGCAGAAATTCGTAACTATACTCTCAACTTTGGCCCACAACACCCTGCAGCACATGGTGTTTTGCGGCTTATTTTAGAGCTAGATGGTGAAGTTATTGAGCGCGCCGATCCGCATATTGGGTTACTGCATCGCGGAACTGAAAAATTAATAGAATCAAAACCATACAACCAATCTATAGGGTATATGGATAGATTGGACTATGTATCAATGATGTGTAATGAGCATGCATATGTAATGGCTATAGAAAAAATGCTCAATTTAGATGTACCCGAAAGAGCAAAGTATATACGCGTTATGTTTGATGAAATTACTCGTATTCTGAATCACTTAATGTGGCTTGGCACTCATGGACTAGATGTTGGTGCTATGAGTATTTTCTTGTATGCTTTTCGTGAAAGAGAAAGGCTAATTGATTGCTACGAAGCGGTATCTGGTTCACGTATGCATGCAACCTATTATCGCCCTGGAGGCGTATATCGCGACCTTCCAGACAAGATGCCAAAGTACCTAAAGTCAAAGCTTAGGTCTAATAAAGATTTAGACAAGATGAACCAAGATAGGCAGGGCTCATTATTGGACTTTATTGATAACTTTACTAAGACTTTCCCATCAAGTATAAAGCAATACGATGACCTATTAACCAATAATAGAATTTGGAAACAGAGGCTAGTAAATATAGGAATAGTCTCTGCTAACAGGGCTAAACAATTAGGCTTTACTGGTGCTATGCTTAGGGGCTCTGGTGTTGCGTGGGACCTTAGAAAGAATCAGCCATATTCTGTTTATGATAAATTAGAGTTCGATATTCCGGTAGGAGTCACTGGGGATTGCTATGACCGTTATCTTGTAAGAATGGAAGAGATGAGACAATCAAACCGTATTATTAAGCAATGCGTTGATTGGCTAAGGTCTAACCCTGGCCCTGTTATGTCAAGCAACTTAAAAGTATCTCCACCTAATCGTGGTGATATGAAAGGAGACATGGAGTCACTTATACATCATTTTAAATTATTTACTGAAGGCTACTGTTTACCTGAAGGAGAGGTTTATAGTGCTATTGAACACCCAAAGGGAGAGTTCGGTATTTACTTAATTTCAGATGGAGCAAACAAGCCATACAGGGTCAAGATCAGAGCACCAGGTTTTCCACATCTTGCATCAATGGATGAAATGTCTAGAGGGCATATGTTGTCTGACGTTGTTACAATCATTGGTACGCAAGACATAGTTTTTGGCGAGATAGACAGATAAATGATTTCAAATAAAGCAAAAAAAGAAATAAATTCATGGGTAGAAAAATATCCAGAGGGGCGTCAAAGTTCAGCTGTGATGGAAGCGTTAAAGATAGTCCAATCAGAGAATGGCAACTCTTTAACTACTGAATTAATACAAGAAGTTGCAGATTACCTAGATATGCCAGGAATTGCTGCTCAGGAAGTGGCTACGTTCTATGAAAATTACAATCACAGCCCTATGGCAAAGAATGTGATAAGGGTGTGCCACAACATTTCTTGTATGCTTAATGGGTCTGATGAGCTTATAACGCATTTGGAATCAAAGACCGGTGTAAAGACTGGCGAGGTAACCCAAGATGGAAATATATGTGTTAAGAAAGTTGAATGTTTGGGGGCCTGTGTTGGAGCGCCTATGCTTCAAATAGATGATAAATACTATGAACACCTTACACTAGAGAAGGTTGACGCGATTATCGACGGCTTAAAGGAAGGCAAGTAAATGAACGAAGTGTGCTTCAAAAACATAGATAAAAAAGAGCCATGGTCTTTGTCAACTTACGAAGCAAGCGGTGGATACTCTGTATGGCGAAAGATTCTTAAAGGAGAACTGAGCCCTGAGAATATTATAGATGAATTGAAGGCCTCTGGGCTTAGGGGAAGAGGCGGAGCTGGATTCCCAACTGGGCTCAAGTGGAGCTTTATGCCCAGAAATAGTGATATTCAAAAGTATGTAGTTTGTAACTCTGATGAGGGTGAGCCAGGAACTTGTAAGGATAGAGATATTTTAAGATTTAATCCGCACTCTGTAATCGAAGGCATGGCAATAGGTGGCTATGTAATGAAAGCCAGCGTTGGCTACAATTATATTAGGGGTGAATTTATGGAACCCTTCTATCGCTTCGAAGCGGCACTAAAGGAGGCATATAAAACCGGTCTTTTGGGTAAAAACATATCCGGAAGTTCGGTTAGTTTTGACCTTTATACACATTTGGGCGCTGGTGCATATATTTGTGGCGAAGAGACTGCCCTTATAGAGTCACTTGAAGGAAAAAAAGGTCAACCAAGATTCAAGCCACCATTTCCAGCCAATGTCGGTTTATACGGTAAACCTACCACAGTAAATAATACCGAGAGCTTTGCATCAGTTCCAGAAATATTGGCAAAAGGCGGGAAATGGTTTCATGATTTAGGTGTTAAAAACTCTGGCGGTTGTAAACTATTTTCTGTAACTGGTCATGTAAAAAGGCCAGCTAATTTTGAAGTTCCTATGGGGATACCATTTAAAGATTTACTTGATATGGCGGGGGGAATTAGAGATGGTAGAAAACTAAAAGCAGTAATTCCAGGCGGCTCTTCAACCCCAGTTTTGACAGCAGATGAAGCTCTAGCGATGAATATGGATTATGACAGTATAGAGAATGCTGGTTCTATGCTAGGAGCAGGATCTGTAATTGTTATGGATGACTCAACTTGTATGGTTAAGACCCTAACAAGGTTGGCACATTTTTATTATGACGAGTCTTGTGGTCAATGTACACCTTGCCGTGAAGGGACTGGGTGGCTGTATCGAATACTTAAACGTATCATGGATGGTGATGGCAAGTCAGGGGATTTGGACTTATTGAATAATGTCGGCTCAAATATTTTAGGTAACACTATTTGCGCTTTGGGAGATGCTGCAGCTATGCCAGTTGAAAGCTTTTTGAGGAACTTTTCAGAGGAATTCGAATATTACATTGAGAATGGAAAGAGCATGGTGAAAGATAATGTTTGAAATTGAGATTGACGGAAAATTAGTTAACGCCGAGGCAGGCGAAAAGTTAATTGAAGTAACAGATCGTGTAGGTATAAGCGTACCAAGATTCTGTTACCATGAAAAGCTTTCAGTTGCTGCGAACTGTCGTATGTGCTTGGTCGACGTTGAGGGGGCTCCCAAACCACAGCCTGCTTGCTCTACGCCTGTAAGTGAGGGCATGAAGGTAAGCACTCAGAATGAAAAGGCTAAGTCTGCACAGAAATCAGTTATGGAGTTTTTGCTTATAAACCACCCACTTGACTGCCCAATATGTGATCAAGGCGGAGAATGCGAACTTCAAGATGTTGCGATGAGTTATGGGTCAAATGTATCAAGATTCAATGAAGGTAAACGTGTAATTGCAGATAGCAATATTGGGGCATTAATTCATACAGACATGACTCGGTGTATTCATTGCACAAGATGTGTTCGTTTTGGTACTGAGATTGCTGGAATTATGGAGATGGGTGGTACTGGTCGTGGAGAAAGTTTAAAGATTGAACCGTTCCTAAATGAAGGTATACAGTCAGAACTGTCAGGCAACATGATAGATGTTTGTCCAGTTGGAGCTCTCACCTCTAAACCTTTCAGATATGAGCTTAGATCCTGGCAAATGAACTCAACCGAAAGTATAGCTAGACACGACTTAGTCGGTTCTAATATTAATGTACAGACATACAAAGGAAAAGTGAAGCGTATTGTCGCTAGGAGCAATGATAGTGTAAACGAAACATGGATTTCAGACCGGGATCGTTTCTCTTACGAAGGCTTGTCTCATAGTAATAGATTGCTAAAACCGCAAGTTAAGTTTGACGGTACTTGGAAAGAAGTTAGCTGGGAAGTAGCCCTTGATTTTTGTGTTAAAGGTCTTCTTAGAAGCGCCGGAGAATCTAATAGTATGAATAGCCTAGGTGTACTTGCTTCAAAAACTGCAACCCTAGAAGAGTACTACTTATTACAAAAGCTGGTTTCTGAGTTAGGCTGCGAAAATATTGACTATCGTCTCGGTGTAAAGGACACTAAAAATACTATAAATCTTGAATCAAATGTTAAGCTGTCTGATTTAGAAAAGATTGATCACGCACTTATTGTTGGCTCTTATACCCGTTTAGAACAGCCAATGATTAATCATAGGTTACGTAAAGCGGCCTTAAGAGGAGGTACAGTTGATGTTATTAATTCTATGCAGTTCGACTTTAATTTAGCACTAAATAATGAAAACATTATTATCCCTTGCGAAATTGCCAATTTATTGGCCAGCACCTTAAAAGTAGTTTTAGAATCTACAAATCAAGACGTTCCTGAAGAATTAAATAAACTTACTATAACGAAGAGTGCAACCAAGATAGCAAAAAAATTACTCTCTTCAGATGCTTCAGTAATAGTTCTTGGAGAGCATGTTATTAATAACTATAACGCAAAAAATATCTCTAATTTAGTTGCTATGCTGGCCAAAAACACCAACAGCTCAACTTTAAATCTAAGTAAGACGGGCAACTCTATTGCAGCTGATATTGCAGGATTTTTCCCGGGCAAAGATGGGCTAGACGTAAATTCAATGCTTGGAAAAGATATGAATGCTTATATCATGTTGGATGTTTATCCAGAGTATGATTTTCACAACTCTTCTACAGCAATAAAGGCTCTAAGCGATAAAAATTCTTTTATAGTTTCAATGAATAGTTTTTATAATAACAATGTAGCAGATTATTCAGATGTAATGTTACCAATCTCTAGCTACTATGAGACCTCTGGCACTCATGTTAATATTGAGGGCGAGTTTCAGACTTTTGCAGCATCTGTTAAAGCGCCACAAGAGTCAAAGCCGGCATGGAAAGTAATAAAAGTGCTAGCAGACTTGCTCGACATTTCTGGCTTTAACTATTCTGACTCTTCTAATGTTTTAGAGGAGGCAAAACATAACATTAAACAGGGTCATAGGGCCGAAGAAAGTATCAACATTACAGATACTAATAGTGTTGAAGTTATATGGCAACCATCACCATACTCTATTGATGCACTGCTTAGGCATTCGGACTCCCTACAAGAAACTAAAATAGGACAAATAAATAAAGCAACAATGAACTCATCAACAGCAAAACATTTAAATCTTGGAGATAAAGATGATTATTTAGGAGTCCCAGTTGTTATTAGTAGTCTTGTTGCCAATAACTGTGTATTTATTAATGCAAACAAATCAACACCAAGTGAGGAACAGGCATGATGTCTTTATGGCAATCATTTGTTGAGCTTATTCATGAATTGATTCCGTGGCTTGACGGTGGAATTGCGACTGTAATCATAATTCTTATTAAGGGTATAGCGTTAGTTTTACCTTTGATAATCATGATGGCCTACATGACCTATGCCGAACGTAAAGTTATAGGCTATATGCAGCTAAGAATTGGCCCTAACAGGGTTGGACCTATAGGACTTCTACAGCCATTTGCAGATGTCATCAAGATGATGTTCAAAGAAATTATTTTTCCTACAAAAGCGAATATTTATTTATTTTTACTAGCTCCAATTTTGGCTTTTGTTCCTGCAGTGGCTATATGGGTAGTTATACCATTGGGGGAGGGGTTTTATATAACCAACTTGGACGTAAGTTTGCTATACGTATTGGCTATTGGTTCTGTAGGAGTTTACGGCATTATTATTGCTGGATGGGCTTCAAACTCTAAATATCCATTGCTAGGCGCACTCAGAAGTACGGCTCTATTAGTTTCGTATGAAATCGTTATCGGCTTCGTCATCGTTACGGTTGTTATGGTGGCTGGATCAGTAAATTTGAATGAGATAGTTGAAGGTCAAAAAGGAGGAGCTTGGAATTGGTATTTTATACCTCTATTTCCTATGATGATTGTTTTCTGGATTTCTGCATTAACTGAGACAAACCGCGCGCCATTCGATGTTGTTGAAGGTGAATCTGAAATTGTAGGGGGCACACATGTTGAGTATTCTGGAATGTGCTTTGCACTTTTTTTCATGGCTGAATATATCAATATGATTATGATGGCTGCCCTAGCAGTGTTGTTGTTTTTTGGTGGTTGGCATTCACCTTTTGAAGGCCTACCATATCTAGAAAGTTTATTTGAATTTGTTCCAGACTTGGTATGGCTGTTGGTAAAAATGAGTTTTTTCCTTTTTTTATATTTATGGATTAGGGCCACATTTCCAAGATTTAGGTATGACCAGATTATGCGTTTATGCTGGAAAGTTTTCCTACCTCTGACAATTATATGGATTTTTGTTGTTGCGTTAATGACCCAGTTGGCTATAGGGCCTTGGTTTTAGTAGAGTATATTTTATGTTTGATAAATTAATAAAAATATTTAAAGATTTCACCTTGAGCGAATTGCTTTTAGGGATGAGTGTCACTGCTAAAGAGCTAGTTAATACTAAAATTACAGTTCAGTTTCCAGAAGAAAGAACACCAATATCTCCTCGTTTTAGAGGAATACATGCACTTAGAAGGTACCCTAACGGTGAGGAGAGGTGTATAGCATGTAAGCTATGTGAGGCTGTTTGTCCCGCTAACGCTATAACAATAGAATCAGAAATGCGAGATGACGGCACTCGTCGTACTACCCAATACGACATAGATTTGTTTAAATGCATTTACTGTGGTTTTTGCGAAGAGGCTTGTCCAGTTGATGCGATTGTGGAGACACAAATTTTCGATTATGCTTTTGAATCTAGGGAAGGTAGCGTTCTTACGAAAGAACGACTACTTGAGATTGGAGATGAAAATAAAAAACTGATAGACAAAACTAAACTTGAAGATTCAAAATATAGATAACTAACTATGGAATTCGAACAAATACTATTTTATTTATTCTCATTTTGGTTTATAGCTAGCTCTTTGGCTATGATTCTGTCAAGAAATACAGCATTTTCAGCTCTATTTTTGATCCTATCATTCTTTTCTGCTGCAAGCTTATGGTTACTACTAGAGGCTGAATTTTTAGCCATTATTCTTATATTGGTATATGTTGGCGCGGTAATGGTGCTTTTTCTTTTTGTTATTAAAATGCTTGATATAGAAGATTCTACTCTTAGAGCTAAATTTACAGGATATTTACCGATAGGTTTAGGTGTGGCTGTAATAGTTATTGCTGAAATGTCTCTTGTTTTAGGTGTTGATCAGTTTGGTCTTGATGTGGTTCCACAACCAATAAGGCATGCTTCTGATTATAGTAATATTACTGAGCTAGCTATGGAGCTGTATACGATTTATGTTTACCCATTTGAGCTTGCAGCTGTTTTATTGTTAATAGCAATTATTGCCGCAATAACGTTGATTCATAGACCAGATAAAAGGGCTAAAAAACAGTCCATAGAGGAGCAAGTGAACACTCAAGCTAAGGATAGGGTGAGACTAGTTTCCATTGCCCCTTATAAGAAAAAGGATGAACAATAATGATAACCCTTAGTGACTATCTAATTTTAAGTGCCATTGTGTTTTGTATAGGCTTGGCAGGGATATTTATTAACCGCACTAATATAATCACTTTACTCATGTGTGTAGAGCTGATGCTTGCAGCAGTCAACACAAATTTTATTGCTTTTTCTCACTTTATGGGAGACCAGGCAGGACAAATTTTTGTATTTTTCATCTTAACGGTGGCCGCAGCTGAGGTAGCGATCGGGTTAGGAATCTTGACACTCGTGTACAGGAATAAGGGTTCAATTAGTATAGATGTTACAAACAGTTTGAAAGGATAAGCTTGCGATGACTTTAGATAATGTATATTTAACAATAGCCCTGTCACCATTACTGGGAGCCATAATCGCTGGTTTTTTTGGCGGCATGTTGGGTCGTAAAGTGACGCATACTATTACTATTTTTGGTGTTTTAGTCTCTACGGTCTTTTCTATGTATGTATTTAATATTCATGTACTAGAAGGGGGCGATATATTTAATAATAATATATACACCTGGATGCAAGTAGGAGGACTTAATCTTAGTGTCGGTTTTTTAGTAGATAACCTAACATCTGTAATGCTAGTGGTCGTGTCTTTTGTTTCTCTTATGGTACATATTTATACTATTGGTTATATGGATAAAGATGAAGGTTATACCAAGTTTTTTAGCTATATTTCGTTGTTCACATTTGCGATGTTTATGTTGGTTATGTCAAATAACTTCATGCAATTATTCTTTGGATGGGAGGCGGTCGGTCTAGTTTCATATCTACTTATTGGTTTTTGGCATCATAAAGAGTCTGCAGTTGAGGCTAATCTAAAAGCGTTTCTGGTAAATAGGGTTGGAGATTTTGGGTTTTTACTAGGGATATCTCTTATATTGATGTATTTCGGATCACTTGACTATATTGAAGTATTTAGTAATCTTGGGGCTGTTGAAGGAGTCACCATATTGGATGGATCATTAGTTATTACAGTTATTTGTATACTATTATTTGTTGGTGCAATGGGTAAATCTGCACAGGTGCCATTACATGTTTGGTTGCCAGGGTCTATGGAGGGCCCAACGCCAATTTCAGCTCTTATACATGCAGCAACAATGGTAACTGCCGGTATTTTTATGGTGTCTCGTATGTCGCCAATGTTCGAACTTAGTGATGTTGCATTGACAGTGGTAATGGTAATTGGTGCTATAACTGCTTTATTTATGGGTTTACTTGGGATTGTGCAGAATGACATAAAGAGGGTTGTCGCATACTCAACACTATCGCAGTTGGGATATATGACAGTAGCACTAGGAGTAAGTGCATACTCAGTCGCTATTTTTCATCTAATGACACATGCATTCTTTAAGGCGCTTTTATTTTTGGCTGCTGGATCTGTGATAGTAGCCATGCACCATGAACAAGATATTAGGAATATGGGTGGTTTGTACAAGAAGATGCCAATAACTTACATAACCTCATTGGTGGGTACTCTTGCGTTAATTGGGTTTCCTGGTTTCGCTGGTTTTTATTCTAAGGATATGATAATTGAGGCAGTACATTTCTCTTCTCTCCCTTACTCCGATCTAGTTTATTATGCTGTAGTTGCTGGAGTATTTATTACCGCTTTTTATTCTTTAAGGATGTTCTTTATAGTATTTCATGGCAAGTCTAGAGTGGATAGTCATACTGCAGGGCACATAAAAGAGTCAGCAACTTCAATTACTTTCCCATTGATTGCCTTGGCAATACCTTCTGTCATTATCGGCTACATAACTATTGAACCCATGCTTTTCACAGGATGGCTAGATAATTCAATTACGGTTTCATCAAGACACTCATCTATGGCTGAGTTAAGCTATATTTTCGATAGCGCTGCCTCGATGATACCACATGCATTACTAACAGTTCCATTCTGGATGATGGTCCTAGGTATTGCTACAGCGTGGTTATTCTCGCTTCACAAGACTGAATGGGCAGACGCTATAAAAAATAGATTCCATAGAACCTATTATGTTCTTGACTCTCTTTATGGCTTTGATCGCTTCAATGAAATTGTCTTCGTTAATGGAGTGAAGAAATTAGGTCTTCTATTGTGGAAAGTCTCAGATATGGTAATTATTGACAAAATAGTAGTAAATGGTAGCGCTAAGTTTGTTGGCTTTATTGGCTCAATCATTCGTCCAATTCAAACTGGATATGTTTATCACTATGCTTTCTTTATGATATTTAGTCTTTTAATTATTTTAACGTGGACGCTTTTTTCGGGCAATAACCCACAACTTAATGTAGAGTTTTAACAATGGATCAGATGCTTCTTAGTTTATTAATTTGGGCGCCAATAATTGGGTCAATAATAGTCATTATAGTTGGCAATGACAGGCCAGAAAGTGCTCGTTGGGTAAGTATCGCAGTTTCTATTGTAGTATTTATCATGTCGCTTAGCTTGTTTTTTTGGTTTGACAGTTCTACTCACTCGATGCAGTTTGTGGAACAGCATAGTTGGATTTCTCAATTCGATATAAATTACCACATAGGGGTAGACGGAATCTCTATGCCCCTGATCATACTTACAACGTTCTCAACTATAATAGTTATCATTGCAGGTTGGGAAGTTATAACTAGAAGAGTCGCACACTATATGGCAGCATTCTTGATGATGGAAGGCCTAATAATCGGTGTTTTTTCATCACTAGATGCTATTTTGTTTTATGTATTTTGGGAAGCATCGCTTATTCCTATGTTATTGATTATTGGTATTTGGGGAGGAGACAATAGAGTCTATGCAGCAATAAAATTCTTTTTATATACGTTTTTGGGTTCTGTATTCATGCTGGTATCACTTATCTACATGTATAGTATTGGTGACTCATTCTCTATCCTTGAAATGCATAAACTTGGCCTTAGTATGGCTGAACAGAGCTGGATCTTTTGGGCCTTCTTTATTGCGTTTGCAGTTAAAGTTCCTATGTTCCCAGTACACACTTGGTTGCCAGATGCACACGTCCAGGCCCCTACTGGAGGCTCCGTAATTCTAGCTGCGATTATGCTGAAGATGGGAGGATATGGATTTTTTCGCTTCTCGTTACCAATTACACCGGACGCATCTTTAGAGTTCTCAGAAATAGTAATAATATTGTCACTTATAGCAATTGTTTATATTGGATTTGTTGCATTAGTACAGAGGGACATGAAAAAACTTATTGCATATTCATCGATTTCACACATGGGCTTTGTAACTTTGGGTGTGTTTGCCCTGTTCTTGGCATATAAACCAAATGCTACTGAAGGGGCACTACTAGGACTTGAAGGGGCTATGGTGCAAATGATTTCTCATGGGTTTATATCTGCAGCAATGTTTATTGTAGTAGGGGTGTTGTATGAAAGGCTACATTCTAGAGAAATATCAACTTATGGCGGGGTAATAAACTCAATGCCAAAGTTTACTGGGTTCGCAGTACTTTTTGCCCTGGCAAACGCTGGACTACCTGGAACCTCAGGATTTGTAGGAGAGTTTATGGTTATTCTTGGAGCAGTTCAAGCTAATATTTGGTATGCAGTATTAGCATCTTTAACTCTCATACTTGGGGCTGCCTACACCTTGTGGATGGTTAAGAGAGTTTTTTGGGGGCCTATAACCAATAATGCTGTTGAAAAATTAAGTGATATCAATGGAAGAGAGTTTGCAGTTCTTGCAATACTAGCTTTTGCAGTACTTATTATGGGCTTATACCCACAACCAGTAATTGAAATCATGCATGCTTCCATTGAAAATTTATTACAACAATCCTTGATCTCAAAGCTATGACTAACAACTTCTCATTCGAAATAAACTCGTTACTTGTTGCTTTGCCAGAAATATTCTTACTGAGCAGTATTGTAATTGTGTTAATAATAGATTTATTTTTGACTAGTAAGTTTAGACAAGCAACTTACTATCTAACCCAACTGAGTTTGATGGTAACTGGAATCTTGTCATTTAATCTTATAGGCCACCCCGAGACTGTTATTTTTAGCAATTCATTTATTTTAGATAATATGGCATCAGTATTCAAGGTATTTATAACAGGGTCGTCAATGGTTGCAATGGTGTATACAAGACACTATCTATTGCAGCATTCGCTGTATAGAGGGGAATATTTTGTGCTAGTGATGCTTGCTGTATTAGGCATGATGGTTATGGTTTCAGGCTATAGTATGCTGACTCTCTATATGGGCCTTGAGATATTGTCGTTGTCTTTATATACACTAATAGCAATAGCTAGAAACAGGTCCATTGCAGTTGAGGCGGCACTCAAATATTTTGTATTAGGAGCCATAGCTTCGGGGCTATTGCTTTACGGAATATCTATGGTATACGGGATAAGTGGTAGCATTAATATAAGTGATATTTCTGCATTTGCTCATGACCCAAGTATTAATTCTAGGGACACATTAATCTTGAATTTTGGGCTGGTATTTTTGGTTATTGGTATTGCCTTCAAACTAGGGGCTGTACCATTTCATATGTGGGTTCCAGATGTATATGAAGGTGCGCCAACATCAGTAACAATGTTTTTATCGACAGTTCCCAAGATAGCTGCATTAGCAATGCTTGTAAGAATTTTGGTAGATGGGTTAGGCTCTATGCATGATTACTGGTCAGACTTATTTTTAGCATTATCATTGTTGTCTATATCTGTAGGATCTGTTGTTGCATTAATGCAAACCAATATTAAGCGAATGCTAGCTTATTCCACGATTTCACATGTTGGCTTTATTATGTTAGGATTTGTCACAGGAGTCGTCTCAGGCTATGGAGCAGCAATATTTTATGTTCTAGTTTATGTGTTAATGAGTTTAGCTGCATTTGGTGTAATAATTATACTAAATAATAAGGGCTACGAAGCTGACCAGATATCAGACTACAAAGGGCTTAGTAAGAATTCTCCTTGGTTCGCTCTTGTAATGTTAATAGTTATGTTGTCAATGGCTGGAGTGCCTCCATTTATAGGTTTTTACTCAAAATTTTCAATATTGCAGGAAGTTGTATCAGCCGGGTTTATTACTGTTGCAATAATAGCGGTTGTTTTTGCTGTTATTAGTGCTTATTACTATCTTAAAATAATTAAGTTTATGTATTTTGATGAGTCTGATAAAGATGAGACAATATCAGCCCCAATGGATATAAAGCTTATACTTTCAATTAATGGATCTCTTATTCTGGTGGTAGGCTTATTCCCAGACAGGTTGATGAATATTTCAATGTCTTTACTATAAGCATTCTGTTAGTTAGAAAATACTATTGGATAATAAATAGATATGCCATTAACTCCATTTCATTTAGCGATACCAGTTAGAGATCTAATTGAGGCTAGAGATTTTTATGGACATAGGTTAGGATTTGTTGAGGGGAGAAGTTCTGATGAGTGGATTGATTTTAATATGTTCGGCCATCAATTGGTTACCCATCTAAATTCTAGTATTGGAAAAGAAGGAAAGGTGAAATCTACTTCAAATATAGTTGATGGTAAAGGAGTCCCTATACCGCACTTCGGGGTAGTGTTAAGTTTTGATGATTGGCATGATTTTTCAGGCAGGTTAAAGGGTGTTGTAGACTCATTTATTATTGACCCTTACATTAGATTTAAAGGCGAATCTGGAGAGCAGGGAACCCTATTTTTTGAAGACCCTTCAGGAAATTTTTTAGAATTTAAGGCCTTTAGAGATATTGATGCAGAGCTCTTTAAGAGGTAGTTGAGTGTTTATCAAGTAGTTCTGCCTTTGCAGGCTTCCCGGTCTGAGTGCGTGGCATTTCATCGAGAATCTCCAATTCTGTTGGATTCATAAACTTGCTCATAATAGTTTGACAAAATGAGCGAAGCTCGTTTATGTCTAGAGTGGTATTTTCTTTAAGAGTAACGAAAACCTTTACACATTCTTCACCAAATCCGTCTGGCACTCCAATTACAGCGCAATCTTCTATACTTGGATGAGTAAATACACCTTCTTCAATTTCATAAGCTGACACCATTTCACCTTTAACTCTTATTCTTTCAGACATACGTGACAGCCAAAATAAATCCCCTTCATCGTCTAATTTTGCTAAGTCCCCAGTATGAAACCACGAATTTCGCCATGCATCTGCTGTTTCTTTTGGCATTCCTAAATATTTAGATGCCATGATGTATGGTTCACGAGACCTTATAACAAGTTCACCAGGATTTCCAACTTGGACAGGGTTATCTGTATCATCTACGATTGCAACTTCGTATCTATCTAAAACTTTACCTGCTCCAGATTTATCAAACAGTGGTAGTGCTACCCCTCCTGCTTCAGTTGAACCGTAGCCACCTCCCCGAGCAAGCTTTAATTTAAATCGTGCTTCGAATTCATCATGATTGACTGATAACGGTGTACCCCATATGAATCGTAAATTATGTTGTGTCTCTTCCGTACATATAGGGGCAGACCAAATAAGCTGCTGAACAGAGCCCAAGGACATAAACCAAGTTGCTTCATATTTGCATACGTCTTTCCAAAAGTTAGAAAGACTAAATCCCTGCCTAATTACTGCCTGTCCGCCTACCATCATTGCAGGCAGAATATCATATTGAGTAGCACCAACATGAAAAAGCGGGTAAGGCGAGTACACGCAATCATCCCCGGTTAAATCGAAAGCCTCTATCATTGACTCTGCAGCTCTAACTGAGCTCCTGTGCGGAATATCACATCCCTTGGATACCCCAGTTGTTCCAGATGTAAAAAGAATTACAGCCGTTTCGTCGTCAGAAAAATTACAAGGCAGGTTCGCATCTGAATCACTAATTATGTAGCTCCATGGAAGCACCTCTTTGTTATTGAACATCTTACTTGCATATGTATGATCGTCAGTCATAATTATCTGTTCAAGGTAATCGAGATTATGCATCACATCAGAAAGTTGCTGTAAGTAATCACTCGAGGTAATCATTTTTTTACACTTTGTTAGGTTGATCATACGAGCAAGTGATGTACCTTTAAAGGTATTATTAATAGCAACCTCTATGGCGCCAATTTTTTTTAGAGCATATGAACTGGCTAAAAATTGTATGCAGTTAGGTAGCATTATGGCAACATATTCATTATCATAAATTTCCAAATCACTTATACCGTGAGCTATAGTATTTGTTAATTTGTTAAATTCAGAATACGTTAAACATTCACCAGTCTCTGCTTGTGTAACGAACGGTTCTGGGCCAAAACTTTCTGCTGATTTTTGAAGCAGTAAACCGAGATTAATTGTTTGTGCTTCTTTACCGGTTAGCTTCATATAATATATGCTGTAACTTTATTTAATTGTGTATCTTTTTAGCATTTATAAAGCTATTGAGTTATAAATTAATCACGAAGTTTACTATTAAGCTTATCATGAGAACATATTGCATTATTAGATATGCTAAATAATATTATATATTCGTTTTTTAAATGTATTTATTCATTTATTAAGATATATAATTCAGAGAAAAATGTTGAATTGATATATTTATTAGTTATTAATAACTATCAATAACCAAGCAATTCACATTATAGGAGAAAGTGTTGCAAAAACGAACCTATATAAAACCCATGATAGTTGCACATCGTGGTGCTTCAGGGGATGCTCCTGAAAATACCTTGGCTTCATTTAGTTTGGCATGGCAACAAGATGCAGACGCAATAGAGGGTGACTTTCACCTTACCAGTGACGGCCATATAGTTTGTATACATGATAGTGATACCAATAGGGTTAGTGGGACTAGGCTTGTTATAAACAAATCAACACTGAAAGAACTACAAGAACTTGATATCGGCAGTCATTTTGGAGATAAATTCTGTAATGAGAGGATTGCAACTATTGAGCAAGTATTTGATACCGTACCAAGCGATAAAAAAATTCTTGTTGAGATTAAATGTAGTGAAGAAATAGTACCCATTTTATTGGATAAAATAAAGCTATCGAGACTTGATTTGAGTCAGATTATTATAATTTCATTTGACCAAAAAATAATAAAGAAATGTAAAATTATTGAGCCTAAATTAGTTTCATTATGGCTACATGATTTTTTTCATAATAATGACATCGAATTTATAATATCAACATTATTAGACATTAGGGCAGATGGGTTAAGTTCTAACAATACTTCAGTAGAAGTGCTGGCATCTAAAGTTATTGGGCTGGGTTTATCTTATCATTCCGGCTGGACAATGGATGATATAGGAGTTATTAATAAAACAATAAGTTGGGGGGCGCAATCAATTACAACCAATAATCCAGGAAAAATTAAAAACAAACTACTTAGTAATCGGGCCCAAATCGAGTGATATGGTTTCTATAAATTTTAGAAACATTAATGTAACGTTCGCTATCTTAGCCGCCATAAGTTGGTCTATTGCGGCTACCACGTCAGCACTAGCATTTAGCGCTGGTTCAGGTATTTTATTACTTCTTTTTGTGCGATTTTTGATTACATTTATTGTTTCATTTGTACTCAACATAGGATCTAAAAAGACTAAAACTAATACTCCATATTTGCGACTATTTGTTATAAGTATTTTTTCGACATTTTTCATTTCAGCCTACATGTCAGCAATTGAACTGGTTCCTATAAGTATTGCAGTTAGTGTTGTATATACTTTCCCAGTGCTCACTTTTTTTGCTAATTCAATCATGAAGTCAAGATCAATCGACATTCTTTCTGCTGTTGCATTGTTTGTATCTCTTTTTGGGATCTGGTTGCTTAGTGGTTCAGGTACAGATGGCTGGAATATTTTTGGCATTCTTCTTGCGCTTGGTGCAGCAGCTTCACAGACTGTTATTAATATTGCTTCTAGGCACAAAAGTATAGTCCCTGGCTGGAGTTTGCTGAAGTATATCATGGCAATGCCAGCAGCTCTGTTCACGCTTTTGTTTATATTTAATAATCCCGAAGTGAACATTCTTGCAGTGACTTGGTGTTTTATTTCTGCACTAGGAATGATTGGAGGATGTTACTTCTTTTATCATTCAATTGCCAAAATTGGGCCTGTTAGGACCTCAAATATAATGTATCTTGAGCCAGTATTTACAATTGCTATAGGTGTATTATTTCTGAGCAATATTATTGAGTCCTCTCAGTGGTTAGGTATTGGGATTATTATGATTGCTACATTAGTTTTGGAATTGTGGGGTAAGAAGTATAGATTCATTGATTAGAATTATAACTAAACAATATTAGTCATCAATTAGGATCATTTTTGTTAACATTAATAAAAAGTATAAACAATATAAATAGGAGTTTTTATGACCACTAAACTTAGTAAAGTAGCTGCAGAGAGAGGAATTGAATATTTTCTTATTAGCTTTGTTGATCTTTTTGGAAGTCTTCGTTCTAAGTTGGTTCCTGCAAGAGCTATTGATGGGATGCAAAAAGAAGGTGCAGGGTTCGCAGGTTTTGCTGCTTGGCTAGATATGACACCTGCACATCCAGATATGTTTGCTATTCCTGATCCCGATAGCCTGATTCAGTTACCTTGGAAGCCTGAAGTGGGCTGGCTTGCATCCGATTTATGGATGGATGGAAAGCCGGTCGAAGCTTCACCACGAGTTGCTCTTAAAAGCCAGTTATCTGAGGCTGCAAAGCTTGGGTATCGAATGAAAACAGGGGTTGAGTGCGAATATCACCTTATTAACCAGGATGGCACAGAGATTGCTGATGACAAAGACCAGCAAAGTAAGCCTTGCTATGACCAGCAAGCATTAATGCGTCAATACCCAGTGATTAAACAGATATGTGATGGCATGATTGGGCTGGGCTGGGGGCCTTATCAAAATGATCATGAGGATGCTAATGGCCAATTTGAAATGAATTGGGATTATGATGATGCTTTAAAGACAGCTGATCGCCAAGTGTTTTTTAAATTTATGGTGAAATCAATTGCTGAGCTTCATGGTATGCGTGCTACGTTTATGCCAAAGCCTTTTAGTCATCTTACGGGCAATGGCTGTCATTCGCATATATCTATATGGAATCTTGATGGCTCCAAAAACTTATTTAATGGCAAAGATGAGAGTCGAGGTTTAGGATTATCGCCTCTTGCATATCAGTTTTTAGGTGGTATTATGCATAGTGCCGATCGATTAACTGCTATTTTTAATCCCACAGTCAATAGTTATAAACGTATCAACGCTCCAAGGACGCTATCTGGCGCAACTTGGTCGCCAAGTTCGATCACTTATGGGGGCAATAACAGAACTCATATGATTCGTGTTCCAGACTCAGGTCGCTTTGAATTACGTTTGATGGATGGCGCAGCAAATCCTTACTTGATGCAAGCTGCAATTCTTGCTTGTGGTCTTGATGGTATTGCTGCTAACCGTGATCCTGGAGATCCACTTGATATTAATATGTATGAGCTTGGAAAGGATATTGAGGGCTATAAGCAGTTACCAAGAAATCTGCTCGATGCACTTCGATTGCTTGAAAGTAGTGATGTTCTTAGAGATAGACTTGGTAACAAACTAATAGATGCTTACGTGAAATTGAAAAAAAGCCAATGGGATGACCACTCTTCATACCTAAGTCAATGGGAGAGAGATAACACCCTGGATTGTTAGTAACAATATAATAATATATAGTCTGATAAGGTTTATTATTTACAGCAACTATTTAAATGTAGATGAAATATACTGTTTGGTGTGTTAGTATTATTCTTATGCTGTCTTTAAATTATCTTGAGACTAAAATACCTCCACCAATACTTACAGCTATCTTTGCAATACTTATGTGGCTAGCTTCTTCTTTTTCAAATAATGCATTATTAGGAAATGAGTTAAGAGTAGCAATGTCAGTTATATGTTTTGTAGTGGGCTTTTCTATTGCAGCCCTTGGGATTGTGGGATTTATTAGAGCTAAAACTACTATTAATCCACTAGAACCTAAAGAAACAACCAGTTTAGTAAGCTCAGGCATATATATGTATACACGTAATCCAATGTACCTAGGTTTGTTTCTTGGTTTAGTGGGTTGGGGGGTATACTTGTCAAGTATCTATGCATTAGCACTTCCTTTTCTTTTTATATTGACAATTAATAGACTACAAATAATTCCAGAAGAGAGGGCGCTAGAATCTATATTTAGATCTAAGTATATTGAGTACAAGTCAAGAGTTCGTCGTTGGATTTAGGTATATTTTTTATAATAGTTTTGTAATAAATAGGCGAAATAAATGTCCAAGATTACATTTGAAGATTATCTAAAAGTTGATATACGTACAGGCAGTATTATTAAAGTTGAAGATTTCCCCAAAGCAAGAAATCCAGCATACATTTTGCATGTTGATTTTGGTGCAGAGATTGGTATAAAAAAATCTAGCGCTCAAATTACAAATTTGTATACAAAAGAAGAGCTACTAGATAAAAAGATTTTAGGTGTTGTTAATTTTCACCCCAAACAGGTTGGACCAATAATGAGCGAATGTCTGGTTGTTGGGTTTTATAGGAATAATGAGTCTGTAGTTTTGGCCGTACCAGACTTGGAAATTGGCAACGGTTCCCGTCTATTATAGATAGTTATTTGTTTTTGCAAAAACATAAAAAAATGTATCTACAAAGAATGCATTTAATTGCCAATTAATTCCTATGTTAATGCAATGAAAATACCTATTCAACAACAAAATAACTGAGTACAATTATCAATATTTTTACTTATTTTTTTTACAAATAATCGTTATGAGTTCAATAGTTTCTATTAAAGGATTATCTAAGACCTATGACAACGGATTCGAGGCCTTAAAAAACATTAATTTAGACATTAATAAGGGAGAAATTTTGGCCCTTTTAGGCCCTAACGGAGCTGGTAAGACGACATTAATATCAACAATATGTGGCATTATTACACCTACATTAGGCAGTGTTACTGTGGATGGTAACGATATAATAAAAGATTTTAGAAAGACGCGAGAAATGATTGGTCTTGTACCACAAGAGTTAACTTTAGGGGCCTTTGACAAGGTCTGGAGTACTGTTAATTTTTCCAGAGGGCTATTTAACCGTAAGAAGGATGATAGATACCTTGAAAAACTATTGAAAGATTTGTCCTTGTTCGATAAAAAAGATGCAGAATTGAGAACTCTTTCTGGCGGAATGAAGAGAAGGGTGCTTATTGCCAAAGCATTATCTCATGAGCCAAAAATATTGTTTTTAGACGAACCAACTGCTGGAGTTGATGTTGAGCTCAGAAAGGACATGTGGAAGATAGTCAGAAAGATGAAAGATACTGGTGTAACTATTATTTTGACTACCCACTACATTGAAGAAGCTCAGGCTATAGCGGACTGTGTCGGTGTTATTAATAACGGCGAATTATTGTTAATAGAAAAAACAAAAACATTGATGGATAGGCTTGGAAATAAACAGCTAATAATCGAATTAAGAGACAGCATATCTATATTGCCGCAAGAGCTAGATGAGTACAAATTAAACCTAAGCAAAAGCGGTAAACTTATTACATATACTTATGACTCTGAAAGTGGAGGAGAGAGCGTTGTGAAGCTATTAAAGTCAATTGGTGATTATGGATTAGTCACAAGAGACATGAAAATAGAAGAAAGCTCCTTGGAGGATATTTTTGTTAATTTGGTGAAAAAAAATGATTAACTTCAGAGCTATTAAGGTAATTTATCTGAATGAGATGACACGTTTTTGGAATACTTTGTTTCAAAGTATTGCTTCTCCAGTAATTTCCACAGCCCTATACTTTGTTGTATTTGGTTCTGCAATAGGCTCAAGCATTCAAAGTATTGAAGGAGTAACATACGGTCTTTTTATTGTGCCTGGCCTTACAATGTTGTCAGTACTGACACAGAGCGTCTCTAATGCATCCTTCGGTATATTTTTTCCAAAATTTACAGGAACAATATATGAAATCCTTTCAGCTCCAATTTCATTTTATGAGGCCTTGATTGGTTATGTAGGTGCCGCAGCAAGCAAATCAATGATATTGGCCACAATAATTTTATTTACTGCAAACTTTTTTGTTGACTTGGATATAGCCCATCCTTTCTGGATGTTGGCTTTTTTGGTGTTGACATGTGTTTCATTCAGTTTATTTGGCTTTATTATTGGTTTATGGGCTGGCAACTTCGAAAAACTCCAGGTTGTTCCGCTATTAATTATTACCCCTCTAGTTTTTTTGGGGGGTAGCTTTTATTCAGTTAGCATGTTGCCACCATTCTGGCAGACAGTTACACTATTCAATCCTGTGTTGTATCTTGTTAGCGGCTTTCGTTGGAGTTTTTTTGAGGTGTCAGATGTGAGCGTAAGTACAAGTCTTTTCATGATTCTTGTTTTTCTTGTAATATGCTTGTCTTTGGTTTCTTGGATGTTTAAAACAGGCTATAAGCTCAAGGAATAAATTAAATATAATAGTATTGTGGTTGAAATTACTGACTTATATATTTATCCTGTCAAATCCCTTAGAGGTATTCCAGTTAGTTCATCATTAACTAGTTCTCGTGGTTTTAAATATGACAGGGAATGGATGATCACTGATGATGATTATTTTTTTGTTACTCAAAGACAAATTGAAAAAATGGCCACAATTAGTGTGTTAATTGATGACGACTTTTTAACGTTGCAATCTTCCAAAGAACATGAACATAAGATCAGCTTGAAAAAACAAAGCGAGGATATAGTCAATGTAACGGTCTGGAATGATGTTTGTGGTGCAATTGATGAGGGAGATGAGGTATCTTATTGGCTAACTAAAGTTCTTGGAGGTTATAATAAAAAACCCCTCAGGCTGGTTAGGTTCGCGGAATTTCATAGGCGCAAAGTGCCTTCTAAATATCTATATGAAGAAGAGGCAGAGAGTGCATTTTCTGATCAGTTTCCATACTTAATAGTCTCATGGAGCTCTTTGAATGTATTAAACAGTGAGCTTGAATGTGCAGGACAGAGCAACATAGACATTAGCAGGTTTAGGCCTAATATCGTTGTTAAAGGGGTTGAAGATATAGAAAAGAAACAACCACAAAACTTGTATTCAATAAATAAAAAATATTTCTTCGGTTTGAGAAAGCCTTGTAAGCGCTGCAAAATAACAACAATAGATCAAACAACTGGTCAAATAGCCAATCCGAAGGAGCCTTTGGCTACATTAACTAAGCTGAGATTCAGTAGTAAGAAGGAGGGCGCTTTTTTTGGTCAAAACGCCACATTCTCTGATAGCAATAGCGCATTAATTAGTGTAGGTGATAAGTTTAAGATGGGTGTTTAGTTAGAGTTTAACAGAGAAATAATACGTTACTTTGTATTCATATTATTGACTTCAATAGCCCCAAGTGAGTTTGATTTTTTCCAGGCATGACCATAGATTACCTCATAAGTTGCTGGTATTTTATTTTCCATTCTATATGTTTCGTACATCTTAATCATGGCGTTAAATTTGTCTTTTCCAGTCAATGATTTTGATCGTTCGACAACTGTTTGTGCTCCAATACCTTTAAGGTCTCGCAGAAGATCAATTACAGTTTGGTACTGTATTTTCAAAGTGTCCATTTCCATTACTGGACTCTGAAAATAGTTATCGAGTAATATATCCCCAATATCATGCATATCTGTAAATGTATTTACATGAACCTTATCGTCTACCACAGACCAGCTTTTTTTTAGCTCCTTTAGTGTGTCTGGGCCAAAAGTTGAAAAAAGGAACAACCCATCACTATTAAGAACCCTATAGCATTCTTTAAATACATTGTCTAGATCGGTACACCACTGCATCATAAGATTAGAAACAACAATATCAATACTGTTATCTGCTAATGGGATTTTGTTGGCATCTGCACATATTTTTAATGACGAATTATTTTTTATTAGAGATTTTTGTGCAAAATCAAGGCAAATGATTCTAGACTCTGGAAAGCGGCTTACTATCTTTTCTGTCATTAAACCGGTGCCTGATCCAAGGTCAAGAATGGTGCCAGTGTTTGGTGTTATAAAGTCTAGTTTTTGTTCAGTTCTTTCTGCAATTTCACTTTGAACAAGCGCGTGCCTATTGTATCTGTTAGCTGACTTATTAAAAGTATCCCTTACTGAAGGCATTCGTGCACCTTGTTGGTAATTGTGTTCATTAATTTAATATAGTGATCTTGACCTTGCTCTATGTCAATCCCCATAATATCAATACTATAAATATTAACATTTAATCCATCAGCAATTACATTTAATCTTGAAGTGGGAACCTCTTTATCACTTAGCATGCATTTTATTTCATTATTCTTTATCGCTTTTCTAGCTTTTAGGGCAGAATATATACTTAACCTATCACCATGGTATTTAGTTACAACAACTGGATTATGTAACTCATAAGCATCAATGAAGTACTGAAAACTGTCCGAGTAAGTTGCTATTGGACTATTGTTGTAATTTGCTAGTTTATTTTTGATTCCATTTGTTAATTCGTCAAGCTTAACAATGAGTGATTTTAGATTTTTTTGATAGGTGCCTTTGTTTTTTTGATCAATTCTTATAAGCATAATGCTTATATCTTGCGCGATAAGTTTCATGTTGTTTATGTCCAACCATAAGTGATAGTTTGTTGAAGAACCATCGGTTGTAGGTAATAAGTTTATTTCACTAGACCCAGTAATAATAATTTTTTTTGTAGTATCTATATTTTTTATTATTTTGTTTAGGTCTGATTCAAAATGATTGTCTACAGCAATCAATAAATCTGACTTCATAACAAGATTTAACTGTGAAGGTTTTAGATTGAAGTTATGTGCTGATTGTTTAGAATTCAACAACAATTTTGGGCTTGAAATATCATGAGTCAATGCACTGACAATTGAATGAATAGGCTTAATAGTTACCACTATGAGAGGGGAGGCTACTACATTACTCGTTAAGAGCAATAGTGTCACAATAAATTTACTAATCATAGATCGAATTATACTGTTTAAGGTCTAGACATTGTTATTTAGAGATAAATATGAAGCATTAATTTCGACATATGAATACAGCCCTTTTGGGTGCAGGATAGCCCTCTATCGTTAAATTGTTATTGTTTGGATCTAGAAAATCTATCAAAGAAGCGCTGTCCTCTCCAATCCAAGGAGTGGTACGCTGCTCTTCAGGGATTGTTTGATTTACACTAACCAATTTTATAGTGCTGAATCCAGCACTTGTTAACCAAGAATAAAGGGTCTTAATTGATGGAACTATACTTACATTGCGCATCCTTGCATACCTTCCATCTGGAACTAATTCATATTCATAGTCATCCTCAATTATCAGTGTTTCTAAAATAAGTTCACCATCATCCTTAAGCATTTTTTTAAGCTTCCTTAAGTGGTTCATATGGTCTTTTTGGTGATAAAGCACTCCCATAGAGAAAACCGAATCGAATACATTTGTGTCCGGTAGTTGCTCTAACCTTAATGGTAATACGAAAGCATTTGGGGGACTTTTCATGAGGGATCTTAATGCTTGAAATTGATAGTTGAATAGTAAAAATGGGTCTATACCAATTGCAATTTTTGCTTTAGACAAGGCCATTCTGAGGGTGAAGTAGCCGTTTCCTGATCCAACATCAAGTACAGTTCTATTTTCTAATGACTTTATGTGTGGAGAAATTCTTTTCCATTTAATGTCTCCATTCCATTCACTATCTATTTTGATATCCCCTAGCTGAAAAGGACCTTTTCTCCATGGAATCAATTGTTTAAGGTACTTATTAAGATTGTAAGTGTTTTTTTGTTTAATATTGATTGTTACATAAGGGTCTATATATTTCACATCGGATTTTTCTAGATGCCCTATTTGAGTTAAGGCTTTATTCCATTTTGGGATATTGCCATTCTTTACTGAAAATGCACTAATAGACTGCTCTACTAACTGTTGGCTAACTCTATCTAGGGGGGGGTCCTGACAGGCTATTAGAAAATCTTGCAGCATAATAAAATATGTATTAGAATCAAAATAAGTAGTATAAAATATAATGCTAAAGAGGTTACTAAACTTTTTATTTATGGAGATGCAAACAAAATGATTAAGAATTTATTAAGCATAGCAGCTACTTTTTTTGTTGCTATTAATGTTATGGCTGGTGGCGATGACAGGGATGAAGGTCCGGTTGAGTCTCTTGATGAGGTTATTGAAGTAATTGAACCGGTAACTGATAAGGTTGTGGTTGGTGAGTTAGAAGCGCAAACAATGACACTGACTAACACAAATGCAGAAGATGAAATATTAGCTCAGCAGTTAGCAGAATTTGAAGAAGGCCTTGCAAGAGAAAGCGCACTTGCGGATTTCCAGGCAAAACTTGCCGAAGAGAAAGCTGCTGCTGCTGAATCAAATGCGGCTTATCATGCCAAACTTGCAAGAGAAAAGGCGCTTGCGGATTTCCAGGCAAAACTTGCCGAAGAGAAAGCTGCTGCTGCTGCATCGAATGCGGCCTATCAAGCTAGACTAGCAGAAGAGACCAGATTAGCAAGAGAAAAAGCACTTGCGGATTTCCAGGCAAAACTTGCCGAAGAGAAAGCTGCTGCTGCTGCATCGAATGCGGCCTATCAAGCTAGATTAGCAGAAGAGACCAGATTAGCAACAGTTATTGGGGAGACCTCTTCAGGGGTTGAGATTACCGTAGCAGCACATGAAATATGCGAAAAAACTTTAGGGTTAACCAAATATAACCTTGATAAGTTCACAAAATCTTTATCTGCAGGTACACTTTATAATGAAGGCCCACAACTTGAGCACGGTACTCTATTCTCCCCATCTAGGTGGGATCAGTACTTTGATTGTGTTACTGAAATTGCTAACAGATGATTCTTATATTTTGAATAGTTAATAAAAAGTCCGCTATATGCGGACTTTTTATTGTACTAAAAGAATGAATGGTTATATTTCTAGTAGAGAGTTTTCCTTGTGGTGTAATTTTTCGTCTGCTAAGTGGACATGATCATCAGTAATTTTTTGTATATTTTCTTCAGCTCGTCTTGCCTCATCTTCTGATATTTCTTTTTCTTTTAGTAGGTCTTTAAAGTCAGAATTTGCATCTCTACGAATATTTCTAATAGCAATTTTGGCGTGCTCTGCTTCTTCTTTAACAACTCGCACTAAATCTCTTCTACGTTCCTCTGTTAATGGGGGAAACGGTATTCTAAGAACCTGACCCATTGTTTGAGGGTTTAGCCCTAAATCTGATACCAAAATAGCCTTTTCTATAGGGGCTACCATATCTTTTTCCCATGGCGTAACTCTTAAGGTTCTTGAATCTTCAGCCACCACACTAGATACTTGAGATATAGGAACTATTGATCCATAGTATTCCACACTAACTTGCTCTAGTAAAGATGGATTTGCACGACCAGCCCTTATCTTACTGAAAGAATCCTCTAAGATAGCAATGGTTTTGTTCATTCGATCTTCAGCATCTTTTTGTATTTCATTTAACATAGTTTTACCGTCCTAAAAAAAATAACTAATTAACCCACCATGGTTCCCAATGGGGCGCCATTTAATATATCAGAAAGTGTGTTAGGGTTCTCAAGCATGCTAAACACACATATTTTCAGACCATGGTCTTTGCATAATGTAAATGCAGTCATATCCATGACTTTTAAATTCTTCTCTATAGCCTCATCAAAGGTTAAAGAATCATAGCGAATTGCATCCTGATTTATTAGCGGATCATCACTATAGACTCCATCAACCTTTGTTGCTTTGAATATTATATCAGCATCAATTTCAATACCTCTTAGAGCTGCACCGGTATCAGTGGTAAAGCATGGGCTTCCAGTTCCAGCAGAAAAAATAACCACTTTCCCTTCTGAAAGGTGTTTCTTTGCCAGATTATGGTCAGCAGGATCACAAACCCCACCACCTATAGGGAATCCAGACATAACAATTGCATCGATATCGCTCCTTGTGCATGCGTCTGCGATTGCTAGAGCGTTTATTACTGTAGCCAACATTCCCATATGGTCTCCAGTTATACGATTCATGCCGCTCTCTGCAAGTCCGGCTCCCCTGAATATATTTCCACCGCCAACTACAATAGCGACCTCAACATTGCTTGTTAAAGCGGATTTTATAATACCAACCACATCGCTAAGAGTTGTAGGGTCTATTGTATGCTCAGGACTCGATAACGCCTCGCCGCTTAATTTAAGTAAGATACGATTATATTTACTCATATTTGTTGAGTGTAGAAAATTATTAGCAACAATTTTACATTGCTAGATAGTGAGTAATAGTTAAAAATATATACTAAATATTGTAGCTTCTCTATAATAAACCCTTTGGTCTTCATATAATTTAATCTAACAATGGATAAGATTAGTATTCGTGGTGCTAGAGCGCATAACTTACAAAATATTAATGTAGATATTCCCAGAAATAAGCTTGTGGTAATTACTGGCTTGTCTGGATCTGGCAAGTCTTCATTAGCATTTGATACTATATATGCAGAAGGTCAGCGCAGATATGTTGAGTCATTGTCAGCATATGCGAGACAATTTTTGTCACTAATGGAGAAGCCAGATGTAGACCACATTGAGGGCTTATCTCCTGCAATTTCTATTCAACAAAAAGCAACATCACATAACCCACGATCAACTGTCGGAACGATTACCGAGATTTATGATTATCTTAGGCTACTTTATGCTCGTGCAGGGCTACCAAAGTGCCCTGTACATAATATAAATTTAGAATCTAAAACCGTATCACAGATGGTAGACGGAATTATAAAAATGCCTGAGGGTGAGAAAATCATGATACTTGCTCCCATAGTTCAAAATCGCAAGGGCAGTCATGTAAAAATGCTTGATGAATTGTCCCATCAAGGATATCTTAGAGCTCGAGTTGATGGTGAGGTATTATTCTTAGATGAAATGGAGGTCTTGGATGGAAAAGTCAAGCACACAATAGAGATAGTTGTGGACCGTTTAATTGTTCGTCAAGATATTGTGTTGCGTTTGTCTGAGTCTTTAGAGACTGCAATAAACCTTAGCTCGGGGCTAGTTAAAGTCGCCTCAATGGATGAATCTTCTTCACAGCAAGAGTTAATTTATTCTTCTAAGTTTTCTTGTATAGAGTGCGGATATTCGTTGCAAGAACTTGAACCAAGACTGTTCTCATTTAACAACCCAGTAGGGGCATGCCCTAGTTGTGATGGCTTAGGTGTAAAAGATGTATTTGATGAGGACAAGGTGGTGGCTAATCCAGAAATGAGTTTGGCAGATGGTGCTATATATGGATGGAGTCGATCTAATGCTTACTTTTATCAAACTTTACTATTGGTTGGTGAATATTATGGATTTAGTATTAATACACCATTCGAAGATCTAAGCCAAAACCACAAAGAAATAGTACTTTATGGTAGCGGTAATGATGAAATAGATTTTTCAAAAATTAAAGGAAGGAAGGGGTGGTCTAATAAGAAAAAACCATTCGATGGGGTGATACCTAGAATGACAAAAAGGTACGAGCATAGCGATGTACGATCAGTAAGAGAGGAGCTTTCAAACTATATTGTTAGTAAAAACTGCCACATTTGTGACGGAGATAGGCTTAATGAGGCGGCAAGAAATGTATTTATCGATGACCGTAACTTGTCTTATGTTACTAAGCTATCGATTATAAATATCTATGACTTTTTTATAAATTTAAATCTTGACGGGGCACGTGGAGAAATAGCAGACAAAATTTTACAAGAAATTATTAAAAGATTAAAGTTTCTTATAAATGTAGGATTGGAATACCTAAGTCTAGAAAGAAGAGCCAATACTCTTTCTGGAGGGGAAGGCCAAAGAATTAGATTAGCTAGTCAAATCGGAGCAGGATTAATGGGAGTTCTGTATGTTCTTGATGAGCCATCAATCGGTCTACACCAAAGGGACAATCAGAAACTTCTTAATACTTTAACCTATCTAAGAGATATAGGAAACTCGGTTATAGTAGTTGAACACGATGAGGATGCTATAAATCAGGCAGACTATGTAGTTGATATTGGTCCAGGTGCTGGAGTTCATGGGGGCCAAATTGTTGCTTGTGGTTCTCCAGAAGATATTAAAAACAACCCAAAATCTTTAACTGGAGACTACTTAAGTGGCCGTAAATTGATAGAGGTTCCAAGACACCGTAAAGCCTCGACAGAATGGCTAAACATCAAAGGTGCAAGTGGTAACAACCTAAACAAGGTTGACCTGTCCATACCTGTGGGAGTTTTAACATGCATTACGGGTGTATCTGGTTCTGGAAAATCTACTTTAATAAATGACACGCTTTATGCTCTAGCGGCTAGAGAGCTTAACCGTGCTCAGACGACACCTTCTGCGTTTGATTCAATAGATGGACTTAACAATTTTGATAAGATAGTTAATATTGATCAGAGCCCGATTGGAAGAACACCGCGCTCAAATCCGGCTACTTACACTGGGGTTTTCTCTTTAATACGTGACCTGTTTGCTCAAACTCTTGAATCAAGATCAAGGGGATATCGTTCAGGACGGTTCAGTTTTAATGTTAAGGGCGGTAGATGTGAATCCTGCAAGGGTGATGGTTTAATTAAAGTTGAAATGCATTTTCTGCCAGATATTTATGTATCTTGCGATGTTTGCAATGGGGACAGATACAATAGAGAAACTTTAGAAGTCCACTATAAAGGAAAAACCATTTCAGAGGTCTTGGCAATGACTGTTGAAGATGCACTTAATTTTTTTGATCCTATGCCAAAGATAAAAAATAAACTACAGACACTTATGGATGTAGGTCTTTCGTATATTACACTAGGTCAGAATGCAACTACACTTTCTGGTGGTGAAGCTCAGAGAGTGAAATTGGCTAAAGAGTTGTCCAAGTCTGATACTGGGAGGACACTATATATACTTGATGAACCAACAACAGGCCTTCATTTCCAAGACATCAGTCATCTATTGACAGTGATTAACAGGTTAAGAGAAAGGGGCAATACAATAATTATAATTGAGCATAACCTAGATGTAATAAAGACTGCTGACTGGGTTGTAGATATGGGCCCTGAGGGTGGTGATAATGGCGGGAATATAATTGCAACAGGGACACCAGAACATATCTCAAATGTAAGTGGTTCTTATACTGGAAAGTACTTAAAAAACTACCTTTAAAGTTTCAGATTTATGAGGGATTACTTCTAAACTGATAAGCTCGTAACGATACCTTGTATCACCATTAGTTCTTTCAATAATAACCGGTAAAAATTGATATTCTGGAGAGAACAGCGCCATTATATCGTTTTCAGAGTTTAATTTTGTAACTCCAATAACTTCAATTAGTTTGTTACCAACAGCTATAGTCTTACCTGGTATTTTGCTATAAACATTATCTTTAATGGTTGTTCCGTCTGCTAACTGATATGAGAATGTTGATTTGCCAGGGTATTTTTCTAAATCATATGCTAACGCTAAAAACAGACTAAGAGGGTCGATTATATTGCCACCCTTTGATTTAATTGTTACAGTATCTTCTTGAAATATGGTTGGGTTAGAAACAACTTCATTATTTTCAGAGGATATTATTAGTGAAGTACTTTTGGTTAGTGCACCGTCTTTATTCTCGGTTATAAAGTAGCTTCTACTATCGACCCCATAATCGTTAATAAAGAATGTACTCTTAGCTTCAATAGTTATATCACTAAACAACTTCGCAAGGCCCGTTGTTTGTGCTTTGGAAAAATAAATATAGCGGTCATCTTCTGTATTTAAAGTTCTAGTTTCTACGGCAACAAATATTCCGTCTAGTGACAGATTGTAGTTCGCAGTAAAGGAGTTAAGTGCATATGCGTTGCAAGCAAACATTAGAGCGCATATGGAATAAAAACATTTATTCATATAGGAGTATTGTCGAGTGAAGCTTGGTTGTTGTGTAATTTTAGCCTGCCGTGAGTATACCAGCTCACAACTTTTGGATATATTTTGTGTTCCTCAGAAAGCACTCTTCTAGCTAACGAATCTGCATCATCAGACTCCAGAATATCGACAACACTTTGGGCAATTATTGGACCACCGTCGAGCTCTTCTGTTACGAAATGTACACTAACGCCGTGCTTCTTTTCTTTTGCATTTAGCGCTCTGACATGTGTATGTAGTCCCTGAAATTTTGGTAATAGAGATGGATGAATATTTATTATTTTGCCTAAATATTTTTTAGTGAAATCTGGTGTTAGAATGCGCATAAATCCGGCAAGAATTATGATTTCTGGGCTATATGTGTCAATGAGTTCGCTAAGTTTTAAATCAAACTCGTCCCTAGAGGAGAACTGGTTGTTGTCTAATACGTGCCCAATAATTCCTGCCTGCTTAGCTCTTTGCAATCCAAAGGCGCTCGACACATTACTTATAACGCAAGCTATATCAAGCTTAATTTCAACAGAACTGTCAATTAAAGATTGTAGGTTGGACCCATTACCTGAAATTAAAATTACTCCTTTCATGTATTAAACTTCCAGATAATCTCTATATGGACACTTGTTTGTCTTCTCTTTCAGTTATTTCACCAATTAGCCAAGCATTTTCACCAAGACTATTCAGAAAGTTTATGGCTCCAGAGCTCTGGTCTGAGGGTAATACTATTACCATTCCAACACCACAATTAAATACACGATGCATCTCGTTCATTTTAATATTTCCTTGTTTTTGCAGCCATTGGAAGATTTCTGGCATTTGCCAGGAGTCAGAATAAAGTTTTGCGGTCATATTTTTTGGCAATACCCTTGGAATGTTCTCTATAAGTCCGCCACCGGTAATGTGTGAAATTGCGTGTACACTGAACTCTTCAATAAGAGATAGAACTGACTTTACATAAATTCTAGTAGGTTTAATAATTGCATCTAAATGTTCTTGAGTGGGGCTGGATTGATCTAATATTTTACGAATTAATGAGTAACCATTTGAATGCGGGCCAGATGAAGACAATGCAATTATATGGTCAGAAGTGTTAACTTTGGTTCCGTCTATAATCTTGCTTTTGTCGGCTATTCCTACACAAAATCCAGCCAAGTCATACTCTTCACCTTGGTACATTCCAGGCATTTCTGCAGTCTCTCCACCAATCAGAGCGCAACCAGACTGTTTGCACCCTTCGCCAATTCCAGAAATAACAGAGGTGGCTAATTCAGTGTTTAGTTTCCCAGTTGCGTAATAGTCAAGAAAAAATAACGGTTCGGCTCCCTGCACAATTAAGTCATTTACACACATAGCGACTAAATCAATTCCGATTGTATCGTGCCTTTTCATCATCTCAGCAACCTTTAGTTTGGTTCCAACGCCATCTGTTCCTGAGATTAGTACAGGATTCTGGTATTTATTAATTGGCAATTCAAACATTGCTCCAAAGCCACCTAATCCTGCTAATACACCTTCCCTTTTAGTAGACCTTGCGATTGGTTTTATTTGTTCTATTAGGTTATTCCCTTTAGCTATATCAACGCCAGAGTCTTTATAAGTCAATGATGACATTAGGATTTTTCCGTATAATGATTAGTTATTTTGCTGAAGAAATGAATTTTTCATCAATTCCAAACGCTCTATCAATTTTAAGGATTATTTTAACAGTACCTGTTGTTATAACCTTATTAAATCAACAATATTTTTTAACAATTGTAATATTTTTCATTGCTGGCATTACTGACGCCTTAGATGGTTGGATTGCGAAACGCTTTTCGTTTCAGACTCGTTTAGGGTCTATTTTGGATCCATTTGCAGACAAATTGTTATTAATGACAAGCTTTGTTGCTCTGTATCTTATAGGTCTACTGCCTGTTTGGTTATTAATTTTGATATTTGTTAGAGATGTTATGATTATAGCTGGGACAGTTGGGTACTTTTTGGGCTCTGATAATTCTGAAGATGAATTATTGACACCTTCAAACCTATCCAAAATAAATACCGGACTTCAAATAGCCCTTGTGCTATATTTAGTTGCTAGCCAAATATATCCATCTGTATTGCTCCAGCCCACAATTATTTTATTTATTGTTATAGCAACATCTACTGTTTTAAGTGGTGTGGACTATATATGGGTTTGGCTAGAAAAAGTTTTTTCTCAAGAGGGCAGCAAATGAATCAAATGAATTTGCCATTCATTCTTGATTCAAAAATGCTATTGAACAATTTTGTAAATGGAAAAAATCGACAGGTTGTCGAGTTCTTATATCAGTTATTAAATTACAAATCTTCGTCCATTGTATACATTTATGGGCCAAAATCTTGTGGCAAAACTCACCTATTACAGGGATGCACATTCGCAGCTTTAGAAAGAGATCTAAAGACTGTTTATATTGATTTATTGCAGGAGGCTCCAGCACAAATATTTGTCGGGCTAGAAGAAAATGATTTGATTTGTATTGACAATGTCGATAGTTTAGATAAAAACCAACAACATGAGCTGTTTAACTTATATAACCTTTCACGTACTTATAATTTTAAACTTATCGTAAGTGGAGTGCTACCGACAAACGAATTAATGCTGTTAAAAGACCTAAAAACTAGACTATCTTTAGCAACAATATTTTCAATGACAGCTCCAGACGACGACATTAAAAAAGAGATTATTGAGAAGCAAGTAAAAGATAGAAACTTAATTATTGACCCTAACATATACGATTATTTGTTTAAATATTACTCTCGTGATTTAGAAAGACTGTTGTCGTTCATTAATAAGCTGGAAGAAGTTTCACTTCAGAAAAAAAACAACATAACAATACCCTTGATCAAGCGGGTTATAAATGCCTAAGACTTTTTCCTAAATTTGAATTTGGCTATAGCAGGCATTAACTTTGAATAATTTATATTACCAAAATCACCATACTCGTCTTTGATTTTTTTTACTAAATCAAATATGTCATTTACATTTTTACTAGACAGACTTGTAGTGCTTTCTTGTAGAGATATGAGAGCCCCCATCTTTAGTTTTGATTGTTGACCTGCAGATAAGTTAGGTTGGTTGTGTGATTTAAGCACGAAAGAACTGTTTTCTCTTAAATGCTGATAAAGATTCTGACATTCTGAGGAAGATTTATCATTAGTACAAGTACCGAACTCTTTCTCTGCAATACAGTCTTTGGAACTAAATTGACACGAACATCTGCTACTTAATATCAAATGTGAGAACGGGCATGTGTAATGGTTCATATGCATAACAATTGGTGTTTTGTGTGTTTATATGGCTCTTAGATATTATAATGTACGGTTTTATCTATAGTCTAATAGTTAATGGATTATCTGCCTATTTTCTTTAATATAAATAATAAACCATGTCTAGTTGTTGGAGGAGGAGAGATAGCATCGCGCAAAATTAATTTACTGTTAAAAGCCAATGCTGACGTTACCTGTTTAGCAATTAATTGTTGTAAAAATGTAGAAGATCTGGTAGCCAATAAAAAAATTACATATATAAATAGAGAATTTGATCAAAATGATATTACTAATCAGTGTTTAATTATTTCAGCAACTGATGATGCCTCATTAAATAGGCGTGTATCTGAGTTAGCAAACTCTGCAAATATACCTGTTAATGTAGTAGATTCTCCTGATTTATGCACCTTTATAATGCCTTCAATTGTGGACAGATCTCCAATAGTAATTGCTATATCTTCTTCTGGCAAGGCGCCGGTACTAGCGAGATTAATACGTGAAAAATTAGAGAGTACTATACCGCATGCATATGGTAAATTAGCCATTCTAGCTGGTGATTTTAGAAGCCAGGTCAAAGAAAAATTAAATAATATTAAAGATAGGCGATATTTTTGGGAAAAGGCATTCTCTGGGATTATAGCTGAGAAGGTGTTTTCTGGAAAGATTGATGAAGCCAGATCTGACCTAGAGGCGCAATTAAAGCAAAGCAAAGACACCCAGTTAGGGGAAGTGTATCTGGTTGGAGGGGGGCCTGGAGATCCTGATCTGTTAACTTTTAAAGCTCTTCGTTTAATGCAGCAAGCCGACGTTGTATTGTATGATCGATTAGTTTCTGATGGTGTGATGGAGATGGTGCGACGCGATGCCGAGCTTATTTATGTTGGCAAAGAGAGAGATAACCACTCAGTACCACAAGGAAATATTAATCAATTATTGGTTGATCTGGCAAAACAAGGAAGAAGAGTTTGTCGTCTTAAAGGTGGGGATCCATTTATTTTTGGACGCGGAGGAGAAGAGATTGAAACTCTTGCAGAGAATGGTGTGCCTTTTCAGGTAGTCCCAGGGATAACCGCTGCTTCAGGATGTTCAACATATTCTGGAATACCGCTTACACATAGGGATTATTCACAGTCTTGTAGGTTTGTTACAGGTCATCTTAAAGATGGAAGTATGAACTTGCCTTGGGAAGAGCTTGCAGTTGAACAGCAGACTATTGTTTTTTATATGGCACTCAATGGAGCAAAACATTTATCTGAAAGGCTAATTTCCCATGGCATGCGAGGTAGTATGCCTGTAGCTCTAGTTGAGAAGGGTACGACCCCAGAACACAAGGTGCATACAACCACACTGGACAGCTTACCAAAACTAGTTGCTAATAATGAAATACATGCACCAACCTTAATTATTGTAGGTGAAGTTGTAAAACTTAGAGAAAAATTAAACTGGTATGACGGTGACGACAATTTACCAGCTTAATTATAATAGTCAGATTAAGAGCTCTTTAACCCTCAAGCTTTAAATATATTTGCCGCTGGGCAGAATCCAGTGAAAGATGATTGGAACAAGTTTATTTCAATTAGAATATGTAAAGACTAGAATGTTGTTGTTTTACTCAGTCCTACATCTAAATTATTGTAAATAAGGGCATTGAATAATTTCGCGGGAGTGGTGGAATTGGTAGACACGCTGGATTTAGGTTCCAGTGTCGCAAGACGTGAGAGTTCGAGTCTCTCCTTCCGCACCATATAAATATGAACACAATCATTTTTCATAGTAAAGATATAGAGCTAGCATCTAAAATATTTTCCGGTTTTGGCGCGGAGGTAGAACCTAAGTATAGCCACATTAGAATTCATACTGATAAACTGATAGATCTTAATGATCTAAGATCAGAACACAAATTAGACTTTAATTATCTTCCAGATTTTTTTGACTTCAATAATGCTTCTTTATTTATTAGTGATATGGATTCGACATTAATTAATATTGAGTGTATAGATGAGATTGCAGACTACGGAAAAGTTAAAAGAGAGGTTGCTGCTATAACTGAGCAAGCTATGAATGGAGAAATTGACTTTGGTGTAGCCCTAACTGAAAGGGTTGCGCTATTAAGTGGGCTCGACATTAATGTGCTTGGTAAGGTTTACGAGGAGCGCCTACAAGTTAACCAGGGAGGAAAGGAGTTGATTAAATTTATGAGTAATAAATGTATCAAAACTGCCGTAGTTTCTGGTGGTTTTACATACTTTACCGATAGATTATCTAGAGATCTAGATATTGATTACTCTCTTGCAAATTCATTAGTGATTGAAGATGGCAAATTAGCTGGCACAATAGATGGACATATCGTTGATGCAGCATCGAAAGCTAATTTCGTTCATGAGCTTTGTGAAATAAATTCAGTCTTGCCCGAACAAGTAATTGTAGTAGGGGATGGAGCTAACGATTTGGAAATGATGTCTATTGCTGGTCTTTCAGTAGCCTTTCATGCAAAGCCATATGTATTTGAAAATTCAAATGTAGCAATAAATTATTCAGGTCTTGATAAAATTATTGATTTCTTTGATGATTAACTTAATTACTACTTATATACTATAAATGTTAGTTGAAATCGGACACTTTGCTTTAACAATTGCTTTGGCGTTTGCCATACTTCAGGTTGTCATACCAAGTATAGGGCTTTACAGCAACAACACTTCACTGTCTCAGTTATCAAAGCCTCTGCTATGGGGGCAATTTTTTTGGATAGCGGTGTCTTTTGCCATACTAATGAATGCCTTCATAATGGATGATTTTTCAGTTAAGTATGTAGCTAATAATTCTAATACTCAGTTACCAACAATATTTAAGATTGCAGGGGTTTGGGGTGCGCACGAGGGATCCTTGCTGCTATGGGCATTAATATTATCTATTTGGAGTGTTGCAGTTTCAATTTTCTCTAAGAGGCTTCCATCAGAAGTGCTGAATCATATATTAATAGTTTTAGGGTTAATAAGCGTAGGGTTCTTATTGTTCTTATTGTTCACTTCAAACCCTTTTGAACTATTGATTATAGCTCCTCTAGAGGGTACAGAACTAAACCCACTTTTGCAAGATTTTGGCCTAGCTATTCATCCACCTATGCTTTATATGGGCTATGTAGGCATGGCAGTGCCATTTGCTTTTGTTTTGTCATCCCTAATACGAGGCAATCTCGACTCCACATGGCTAAGGTGGTCTCGACCTTGGACCCTTATTGCATGGGCCTTTTTAACCTTCGGGATTACTCTTGGAAGTTGGTGGGCATATTATGAGCTAGGCTGGGGCGGGTGGTGGTTCTGGGATCCAGTAGAAAACGCTTCATTTATGCCATGGTTGGTTGCAACAGCGCTTGTGCACTCTTTGAGTGTGAGTGAGAAGAGAGGTGCATTTAAGCATTGGACCGTGCTTTTGGCAATTTCAGGATTCTCATTAAGTCTGCTAGGTACTTTTCTAGTTCGTTCAGGCATCTTAACCTCAGTCCACTCTTTCGCTGCAGACCCTGCGAGAGGCCTCTTCATCTTGATTTTCTTGATACTCGTCGTAGGCGGGTCTTTGATTTTATATGCT